>Ga0137403_10000411_pt1 | contig 55048 bp, 53 predicted proteins | sample CZOMad2_1_16fung_FD_122057 | JGI IMG/M metagenome (GOLD analysis project Ga0137403, IMG submission 122057) | Vadose zone soil fungal communities from Angelo Coast Range Reserve, California, USA - CZOMad2_1_16fungal (Hybrid Assembly) | ecosystem: Environmental > Terrestrial > Soil > Vadose zone...
CCGCTCGGCGTCGTCAACGCCGGCGACGGGTCGCGGCGTCTGTTCATCCTGGAGCAGACCGGCCGCATCCGCGTCCTCGACGGCACGCAGCTACGGCCCACGCCCTTTCTCGACGTGAGCGCGCTCATCTCGTGCTGCGGCGAGCGAGGCCTCCTCGGCCTGGCCTTCCATCCCGGCTACGCGACCAACGGGATCTTCTTCGTCCATTACACGAACACGAACGGCGACACGACGATCGCGCGCTACCGGGTGTCCGCCGATCCCAACGTCGCCGACGCCAGCTCGGCGCAGCTCGTGCTGTCGGTGGCCCAGCCCTTCGCCAATCACAATGGCGGCCAGCTCGCGTTCGGGCCGGAGGGATTCTTGTACATCGGCCTGGGCGACGGCGGCGATGCGGGCGATCCCGGCAACCGCGCGCAGAATCTCGGCACGCTCCTCGGGAAGATCCTCCGGATCGACGTGGACGGCGCCGCTCCCTACGCGATCCCGGCGTCCAATCCCTTCCGCACCACGCCCGGCGCCTTGCCCGAGATCTGGGCGTATGGACTGCGCAACCCCTGGCGATTCGGCTTCGACCGGCAGACCGGCGATCTCTTCATCGCCGACGTCGGCCAGGGCGCCCGCGAGGAGGTGAACTTCCAGACGGCCGCGAGCGCGGGAGGCCAGAACTATGGCTGGCGGCGCATGGAGGGGACGGCCTGCTTCAATCCCTCGACCGCGTGCAACGACGGCACCCTGACGCTGCCGATCCTCGAGTACGACCACTCGCTGGGCTGCTCGATCACCGGCGGCTATCGCTACCGCGGCGGCCGGTTCCCGCAGTTCGTGGGACGCTACTTCTACGGCGACTTCTGCTCCGGTCGCATCTGGACCGGCGTGCAGAGCGGCTCGACGTGGTCGGGCACGCAGCTCATCGACACGGCGATGCAGATCACGTCGTTCGGCGAGGACGAGGACGGTGAGCTCTACGTCGTCCACTACGGCTCCGGCAGCAACGGCACCGTCCAGCGCGTCGTGGACACCAACCAGGCGTTCCTCCTGACCGTGAGCCGGGCCGGCGCCGGGACCGGGACGGTGTCGGGTCCCGCCGGCATCAATTGCGGAAGCGCGTGCTCCGCGACCTTCGGCGCGGGCGCGGTGGTGACGCTGACGGCGACGCCCGCCGCCGGCAGCGTCTTCGCGGGCTGGAGCGGCGGGGGCTGCTCCGGGACCGGCTCGTGTGTGGTCACGGTCAGTGCCGTCACGACGGTGACGGCGACCTTCAGCGTTCCGACGTTCACGCTCACCGTCACGCGGACCGGCACCGGAAGCGGGACGATCATCAGCGCGCCCGCCGGGATCGGCTGCCCGGTGACCTGTGCCGCGCCCTTCACGCCGGGAACGAGGGTCACGCTGGCGGCCCAGGCGGATCCCGGCTCGATCTTCAGTGGCTGGAGCGGCGGCTGCTCCGGGACCAGCGCGTGCGTGGTCACCCTGAACGCCGCGACGACCGTGACCGCGACGTTCACGTTCCAGGGCTTCGTGCTGACGGTCACGACGCAGGGACCCGGGACGGTTCTCAGCACGCCGGCGGGAATCGGCTGCGGCCCGAACGCGACGTGTCCGGCGGTGTTCTCGCCGGGCACGGCCGTCACGCTGACGGCGGTGGCCGCCGCCGGCGCGACATTCTCGGGGTGGAGCGGGGCGTGCGCCGGAACGACCGCCTGCACGGTGACGATGTCCGCCGCCCGCGCGGCGACGGCGACCTTCACGACGACGTTCGGCGGAACGTTCACCGACGATCCGCTGGTCCCCCGGGTCACTCTCGCGAAGGTGGTGCACGTGACGGAGCTGAGGCTGGCGATCGACCGCGAGCGCACCCGGCGCTCCCTGGCGGCCTTCGCGTGGACCGACCCGGTTCTTGCGCCGGGCTCGGCGCTCCGCGCGGTTCACATGTCCGAGATGCGGACGGCGCTCGCTCAGGCCTACCAGGCGGCGGTCCGCACGGCGCCGACGTACACCGATCCGGCGATCGTAGCGGGCCAGACGTTCGTGCGGGCGGCGCACATCGCCGAGCTGCGCGCCGCCGTGCTCGCGCTGGGGCAGTAGCGGGACCGGCCGCCGCGCCGGCGCGCGCCCGGGGGCCCTACCGGGCGAAGAAGAACTGCTCGGCGCGCGCGTTGCCCGGGCTTCGGAGCGGCCAGTCGTTGCCGAGGGCCGTCGGCACGTTCCGGAAGCGCGCGTTGGCGACGACGACGCCCTGCACCATGGGGGTCAGGCCGATCGTGCCGACCTCCCAGAGGTTGTCGGTCCAGATCCGGAACAGCTCCTGGGCGAGCTTGGCCTGCTGCTCGGGCCCGACCGTCTTGGCCTGATCGACGATCTCCATGACGCGCTTGATCGACGCAGGCGGCTCCACGCCTTCCGCCCCCTTGCTCAGTGCCCAGCGGCCGTAGAGCGGCCCGAGCGTGAGAATCGGCGAGTTGCGCGGATCGAACTTCGCGTTGCCGGTGAAGGGGAAGCCCGTGGTGTCCTCGTTCCAGATCTCGGTCATCAGCTCGTTGTTGTCCCGCATCTTGAAGTGGAGCGCGCGCTCCCGCAGCTGGACGACGGTCCTCACGCCGACCTTTTCCCAATCCCTGGCGACCAGCTGGGCGACGTCGGGCCAGGCGGCGAACGCCGGGACGACCGACAGCTCGAGGACGACGCGCTTGCCCGACGGCAGGAGCCGGATCCCGTCCCCGTCGCGCTTGGAAAGACCGAGCTGGTCGAGGAGCTTGCTGGCCGCGTCGGGGTTGTACTGCGTGTGCTTCTTCGCGTACTGATCGCCGGGGAAGTAGGGATGGCCCGGGGAGGGCACGCCCTGCCGGGCCTCGCCGAGCCCGAGGAAGACCGACTCCTTGATCTGGTCGCGGTTGATGGCCTCGGAGAGCGCGACGCGGAACTCACGGGTGGCCATCAGCTTGCCGATCTCGGCATCCGCCTTGTAGGTCTGATTGAACATGATGACAGCATCGGCGCCGCCGAAGGTCGGCCAGGTGATGACGCGGTACTTCCCGGTCTTCTCGTTCTCCTTGAAGACGGGATAGTTCGTCATCTGGATGTGGCGCTCCTGCATGTCGAACTCGCCGGCGATGGCCGCCAGGTTGAGGGCCTGGATGTCGGCGAAGAACGTGAAGCGAACCTCGTCGAGGTACGGCAGCTGGTTGCCGCTCGGGTCCACGCCGACGAAGTAGGGATTGCGCTTGAGCGTGAAGACCTGATCGCTCACGCGGGTCGCCGGCGCCCACGCCGCCATCGTCGGGCGCTCCGGATTCTCCGGCGGCGCGTTGCGCGCGGCGAAAAGCTCGGTCCACGCCTTGAAGCCGGCGGCGGAGACCAGCTTGTCGATCTCCGCCTTCGGCGTGTAGGCCGGGTGGAACTTCTTCAGATAGTGGGCGGGCAGGAAGACCGCGTAGGTCCGGTCGCCGCCGTCCTGGTTCGCGAGCGCGGTGAGCAGCAGCGTGTTGGGCTGCTTGTAGGTCCAGCGCACGGCCGTCGGACTCACCTTCTCGACGGTGGCGGGCGTGCCGTCGGCGTTGCGCATCCAGGACGGGATCGCCGGGGTGAGGTCCTTGTTCAGCAGGACGTCCTGGTACCAGAACACGATGTCGTCGGCGGTGAACGGCGCGCCGTCCGACCACCGGGCGCCCTGGCGGAGCTTGATGGTCCAGGTCCGGAAGTCCTTCGAGGATTCCCACCCCGCGGCGATCTTCGGCTCGATCTTCGCGCCATCGGGCGAGAACCGCACCAGGGCGTCGTAGACGACCCGCACGTAGTTGTTCGCGTCGGCCGGGCCCAGGAACGCCCGGCGCCACACGCCGCCGTACTGTCCCGTCCTCTCGACGACCGGCACCACCAGGGGATCGGCGGGCAGACGCTTCTCCACCGGCGGGAGCTTCCCGGCCTTCACCTGCTCGGTCAGCGCGGGAGCCTCGTGGAACTTCGCGGGCTGCGCCGAGGCCGTGCCCACGAGGGGCGCCAGGAGCGCGACGCAGGCCATCGAGAGTAGTCGGCGATCCACGTGCATGGAGTTCCTCCCTTTTTTCGGGCCGCGCCGACTCTAGCGCCCCGAAGGGGCACGGCGCAAGCCTTGCCGCCGACGAAATGCAAGGCGCAGACGGGCCGATGCCATACTGAAATGGACATGGAACGAGAAGCGCTCGTCCAGGGTCTTCTGTGGTTCGCGGCGTTCCTGTTCTCGACGACCGTGCACGAGGCGGCCCACGCCCTGGTCGCGCTCCGCGGCGGCGACCCCACGGCGTATCTCGGCGGCCAGGTGTCGTTGTCGCCGTTGCCGCACATCCGCCGCGAGCCGATCGGGATGCTGGTCGTTCCAATCCTGACGGCGTTCACCAACGGCTGGGCGCTCGGCTGGGCGAGCACGCCGTACGATCCCTATTGGGCCGCCCGCCATCCGCGCCGTGCCGCCACGATGGCCGCGGCCGGTCCCGCCGGCAATCTGCTCATCGCGCTCGTGGCGTTCGCCGCGATCAAGGTCGGGCTGCTGGGCGGCCTCTTCGTGTCGCCCGAGCACGTCAGCTTCCACCACGTCGTGGAAGCGGCGAACGGCGCCGCATGGCTTTCGGGGCTCGGCGATCTGCTGACGGTCCTCCTGATGCTGAACGCACTGCTCTTCGTCTTCAACATGCTGCCGCTTCCGCCGCTCGACGGCGCCTCCGCGATCGGCGGACTCCTGCCGGAGCGCGCCGCGCTGGCCGTCCGCGGATTCCTCTCGAACCCGGCCTTTTCGCTGCTTGGCTTCCTCGTGGCGTGGCAGATCTTCCCGCACTTCGCGAGCCCGTTCTTCGACGCGCTGCTGAAGCTCGTACATCCCGCCGACGAATACCTCTGACCGGCGGGTCGGGCTCGGCGCCGCGTCAGCTCGCGCCGCTCGCGGTGAGGCCGCGGATGAAGTGATCGAGGAACGCGGTGTACAGGATGGCCACCGGCAGGCCGACCACGAGCGCCGCCGCCATCAGCGAGCCCCAGTAGAAAATGTCGCCGCGGATCAGCGAGGTCGCCACGCCGACCGTCAGCGTCGTCTGATCGCGCGGCGCCACGTACACGACCGCGTAGAGCGACTCCTGCATCGCCAGCGTGAAGGCGAAGATGGCCGCGATGGCGATGCCCGGGCGCGCCAGGGGCAGGACGACGCGCAGGAGTCCGCCCACGAGCCCGCAGCCGTCGAGCCACGCGGCTTCCTCGATCTCCCGGGGCAGGCTCTTGAAGAAGCCCATCAGGAGCCAGGTGCAGAACGGGATCGTGAAGGTCGGATAGACGACCACCAGCGCCCACCAGGAGTCGAAGAGCCCGAGCGTGCCCACGACGCGCGCCAGCGGCAGGAAGATGATGATGGGCGGCACGAGGTAGGTCATGAACATGGCGATCCCGAGATTGCCGGCGCCGGGCAGCCGGAGGCGCGCCAGGGCGTAGGCGGCGGGCACCGCGGTCGCCAGCGTGACGAGCACCAGGCAGACGGAGAGCGACATGGTGTTGAGGAACCAGACCGAGAAGTAGGTGTGATGAAACAGGAGACGGAAGTGCGCGAGGGTCGGCGCCATGTGAAACCAGAACGGAACCAGGTCCATCCGGTAGAGATCGGCGTCTTCCTTGAACGCGGTGATCGCCATCCAGTAGACGGGAAACAGCGCGATGACGACGAAGGGCGTCAGCCCCAGGTAGATCAGCAGGTGGCGCCGGATTCGCCGGCGCGCTCGGCGTGTCTCGGAGGAGGGCGGGCTCAGGGAGTCGCCGGCGCCACGTCCACGAAGCACGAGTTGAACGGGGCCGCGCCGGCCGGCGAGGCGCGGTCCGGCGTGAGCACATTGGCGCAGCCCCGGGTATCGGCCCCGGAGGCGTCGGGCGTGTACCAGGCGCCCTCCTTGATGGAGACGACTCCGGGCGCGATGCGATCGGTCACCCGCGCGGGCAGATGGGTCACGCCCCGGCCGTTGAACACTCGAGCCGTCTGACCGTCGACGATCCCGCGGGCGGCCGCGTCGGCGACGTTGATCCAGACGTCGTCGGTGTCGGCGCGTGCGAGGACCGGCTGATTGCCGTGGATCGAGTGCGTGCGGGCGCGCGACTTGGGCGTGACCAGACGCAGGGGATAGCGCGGGTCGATCGCGTCGTCGATCCAGGTGGGAATCGGCGGGATCGCGCCGAGGCCGTACGGATCGGGCCTGGCGGCCAGGGTCATCGAGTAGATCTCGATCTTGCCCGACGGCGTGCTGAACGGGTAGTGCTCGGGATCGCGGATCTCGCGCGCGAACGCGACCGCATCGTCGGGCGCCGGCAAGCGGGCGAGCCCCTGGTCCCGGAACGCGTCGAAGTCGTCGATCGCGTCGCGGGTCAGTTCGCGCAGCCACTCCTCCTCGGTCTTGTCGCTGTAGCCCTCGATGCCGAGGCGGCGCGCCAGCTCGGCGCAGATGTCGAAGTCGTTCCGGCACTCGCCGATCGGCGCGATCGCCTGCTTCATGAAGATCGCGTAATGGCCCGCGCCCGCCCACGGCGTGTGGACGTCGTTGCGCTCCCAGAACGTCGTCGCCGGGAGCACGATGTCCGCGTAGCGCGCGGTCGGGGTGAGGAAGTTGTCGTGGACCACCATGAACTCGAGGCGCTGGGCGGCCGCGACGATCCGACCGACGTTCGGCGCCTGATTGAAGAGGTCGCCGGCCACGGAGTAGACCATCTTGATGTCGGCCGGATAGCCGCCGGCGCGGCCGCGGTCGAGGAGATCGGCCAGCATTGACGAGGCGACCCGCGCGCCGGTGGGATTCGTCCCGGCCGGCAGCATGCGGATCCCGCAGCGCCCGGTCGCGCCGTTGCTGGTGCCGGAGTTGCCGCCGGGAATCCCGACGTTGCCGGTCATGGCGGCGAGGGCGTAGGCGGCGCGGTGGAACTGCTCGCCGTGGATGGTGCGCCCGGGCGCGTAGCCGCAGTGGAGCGCCGCCGGCTTCAGCGTCGCGAACTCGACGGCGAGCCGCTCGATGGTCCCGGCCGGCATTCCGGTGATCGCCTCCGCCCACTGCGGCGTCTTCCGGACGCCGTCCGCCTCGCCCATGAGGTACGCGCGATAGGACGCGCCCCGCGGAGCGCCCGGCGGCAGGTGAGCCTCGTCGAATCCGAGCACGTGGCGGTCGAGGTAGCTCTGATCCTGGAGCCCGCGGCTCGTGATGACGTAGGCCATGGCGATGAGAGCCGCCGCGTCCGTGGACGGGCGGATGAAGAAGTGCTCGTCGGCCAGCTGACGGCTCGAGCGCGTCACGCGCGGGTCGACGCAGACGACCCGGACGCCGTGCTGCCGGGCGCGCTTGAGATGCTGCAGCGTCCCCGTGCCGAAGGTGCCGTCGCCGGGGCTCCAGCCCCACATCACGATGAGCCGCGAGTTGACGTAATCGATGGGCTCGCGTCCCGCGCTCTTGTATTCGGCCTTGGCGCCGTAGGTCTGCTTGACTGCGAAGACCTCGGCCTCCGCCGAGAGATTGCTCCAGAGCTCGGTGCAGCCGCCGAACATGTGGAGGAACCGCTGGCTGGCGCCGCGGCCGTGGAGCATCGACAGGCTGCCGGTGCGCGAGCAGTCGAGTACGGCCGCCGGCCCGTAGGTGTCGCGCACGCGCCGCATCTCGCGTGCGACCTCGTCGAGCGCCGCGTCCCACGAGATTCGCTCGAACTGTCCGGAGCCGCGCGGCCCGCTCCGGCGCAGCGGGTGGCGCAGCCGGTCCGGGTGATTGACGCGCTCGAGCTGACCGAAGCCGCGCACGCACGCGTGCAGCGGCGGCATCTCGGGGGTCCAGCGGCGCGGATCGGTGCTGATCTTGACGATCTGCCCGTCGCGGACGTGGGCGTTGACGGCGCACCGGCCGCCGCAGTTGTGGCCGCACGTGCTGGTGACGACGGTCTCGCCCGGCTGGGCCTGGACCCGCGGCGCCTCGTAGACGATCCTCGACGGGCTCACGCGACCTACCCTATCAAGTTTCCGCGCAGGGCTGAAGTCCCTCGCCCGGTAGCCGCGCTAGCCGACCTGATAGCGCTTCAGCGCCGCCTGATCGAAGGCGAGCCCCAGCCCCGGCTTCTTCGGCACCACGAGCTGGCCGGCCTCGATTGGCGGCGTCTCCTCGTAGAGCTTGAGCGTCCACGGCATGTACTCGACGGTGAGCCCGTTGGGGATGGCCGCGACGAGATGCACGTGGATCTCCGGGACCAGGTGGCTCACGACGGGCAGGTTGAATGCCTCGGCCATGCCCGCGACCTTCATCCACTGGGTGATGCCGCCCACCCGCAGGAGATCGATCATCACGATGTCGATCGAGCGGTGCTCCAGCAGATGGCGGAAGGGCACGATGCCGTAGTGGTACTCGCCGGCGGCGATCGGCGTCGTCAGCGCGTCGGCGATGCGGGCCATTCCGGGATAGTCGTCGTGGGTGGTCGGATCCTCCAGCCAGAAGAGGTGGTAGGGCTCGATGCGGCGCCCGACCTCGATGGCCTGGTTGACGCTCCAGAGCTGGTTGATGTCGCACATGAGGTCGATGTCCGGGCCGATCGACTCGCGCATGACTCGCACGCGCTCGACCGACGCGGCGACGGTCGGCTCGCTCCCGCACTGCATCTTCATCTGGCGGAAGCCCATGTCGCGCAGCCGCGGCCCGGCCTTGGCCAGATAGTCGATCGGGTGCGGCCGCATGAGGGCGCCGCTTGCGTACGTCGCCACGCGCTCGCGCAGGCCACCCAGTAGCCCGCACACCGACTGGCCCATCGCCTTGCCCTTCAGGTCCCAGCACGCGATGTCCACGGCGGAGAGGGCCAGCGTGAAGAGGCCGCCGGGCCCCGAGCTGCCGGCCGCGCGCCGCAGCTTGCCCGTGATGGCCTCCACCTGGGTCGGATCCTCGCCGATCGTGAGCCGGGCGAGCTCGTCGACCGCGGTCTTGAGCGCCGGAGTGAGCGCCCCGCCGAAGAACGTCAGGCCGAGGCCCACCGCGCCCTGGTCGGTCCCGAGCTCCAGGGTGACGAACTCCCGCGTGTCGGTGGGCGCGGGCAGCCCCACCACGAGCGGGTTGTCGGCCGGCGTGCGCAGCGTGCGGGTGGTCACGTGCGTGATCTTCATCGGGCTGTCTCCTTCGGGGTTGTGGTCGCGCGGCTCGGCGGCGCTAGGTCGCGAGCCCGAACAGCGACGTCATTCGTCTCGCCTCGAGCATTCCCGCCATTCCCTCGTCGGACGGGCGCGTCTCGAAGCGGCTCGCCGCGTCGAGAACCTTGGGCAGGAGCGTGAGGTCACCGGCGGTGTTGAGAAAGATTCCCGGCACCCCGAGCACCCAGTGCACCGCGCGGTCGATGTCGGCCTGGTCCTCGAGCGGCTGGTACCACGTCGTGTGATTCTTGTCCGTGGTCGCCCACGGACCCCGCGCGATCGACTTGATGGTCTGAACGGCCACGTTCCGCTCGCGGCAGATCGTCAGGATCTCCTCGAAGCTCCGCCGGTAGCGCTCGTTCTCGGCCATGAAGAAGTTGTAGGGAAGCAGCACCGAGTCGAAGTCGAAGCGGGCGAGACTCCGCCGGTGCATGACGGGAATCGTCCAGCCGTGACCGGTGACCCCGATGAACCGCGTCAAGCCCTGCTGGCGCGCTTCGATCGCCGCCTCGAGCACGCCGCCGGGCCCCATCGCCTGGTCCCAGTCGTCGGGGTGCCCGAGCGAGTGCAGCTGGATGAGATCGACCTGATCGACGCGCAGCCGCTCGAGGGAACGGTGGATGTCCTCGCGCCCCTCGCGGGCGGTGCGGGAGCCCGTCTTCGTCGCCAGGAAGAAGTCCTTCCGGTGACGGGCCATCCAGGGACCGATGCGAAGCTCGGAATCACCGTAGCGCGCGGCGGTGTCGATGTGATTGACGCCATGGCGCAGGAGCACCTCGAGGGTGCGATCGGCGTCTGCCTGACTCGCGCGAGCCAGGGCCGCAGCGCCGAAGAGCGTGACGCTGCTGAGATGGCCGGTTCGTCCGAACGGTCGCCGCTCGATCATCAAGAGACCTCCCGCCGGTGGGCTTGTCGACGTGGATCGCGCGAGGAGGCGACCGGCGGCGTCGACCGCCGGTCGCCCCCGAAGGCCATGACTAGCGTGAAGCGGGTGCGTGCTTCCCGGTCAGCTGCGGCGTGGTGCCCTCGAGCTTCTTCTCCTGCCGGTCCAGTCGCGTCTCGCGGCCCCAGGTGCGCTTGAGGTCGTCGCGGATGTTGAAGTGCAGGCGCCCCAGACCCTCGGTCTCGATCTCGATCCGATCGCCGTTCTGGAAGCCGCTCAGCCCGCGGTGATTCGTGCCGGTCGCGATGACGTCGCCCGGGTCGAGCGAGTGGATCGAGGTGACCCATTCGATGCAGCGCGGAATCTTGTGGGCCATGTCGCTCGTGTTGTAGCTCTGCTTGAGCGTGCCGTTCACCCAGAGCTTCACCTGCAGCCGGTGCGGATCGGGAATCTCGTCCGCCGTCACGATGTACGGCCCCATGGGGCAGAAGGTGTCGCGCGATTTCATCTGGTAGAAGGTGTTGCCGCTCGGGGGAAGGCCGCGCGCCGAGCCGTCGATGAAGTTCATGTAGCCGAAGATATAGCTCATCGCCTGGCCGGCCGGGACACCGGTCGCCTTCTTGCCGATCACGAGCGCCACCTCGGCCTCACCCTCGAAGATGGTGGCCGGCGCGTCGGGAAGCACCATGGTGTCGCCGTCGCCGATGACGGAGTTGGGGGACTTGTGGAACGCGTTGATGGGCGCGGGCTCGGAGCGCGTCCCGTCCTCCATGTAGTTCACGGCCATCGCGACGATGTTGTAGGGCTTCGGGATCGGCGGCCTGATCCGGACCTGGCTGACCGGCTTGCCCTGACCACGGGCGGCCGCGCTTTCCAGGCGTCCCTTGTAGTCCGCGAACCGCTCGATCAACCCGCTGATCAGGTTGTGCGGCCCCGTGTGGGGGATGTCCTTCACCGCGTCCGACACGTCGACGACGGCGTCGCCCTTGAGCACACCCAGCTTGAAATCGTCGAAGAACAGAAGCTTCATGGGTCCCTCCTGGGGGTTGGTCTGACGCCAGACTATAGCAGCGTTCGCGCGAGCGGGACAGTGGGCCGGCCGGCTGGACGTGGCAGTGCGCGCCGCAGATCGTCGCGGGGCTGGGGCCCCGCCGACCGAGGGGCGCCCTATGGACTAAATGGCGTCCGCGCCCTATTCTCCCGGCACCAGGAGGAGCCACACGATGGCCGGGCCCGTTCAAGTCTCGCTCAGGATTCCGGGGACATCGCCGATGCCGGAGCTGCTCCGGACGATCCAGGACGTCGAGGCGGCCGGCTTCGACGGCGCGGGGATCCTCGATAGCCAGCTTCTCTGCCGCGACACCTTCGTGACACTCGGCCAGGCGGCCGGCCGGACGTCGCGGCTCACGCTGTTTCCCGCGGTGACCAACCCGTTCTCGCGCCACGTCTCCGTGCTGGCGGGCGCGGTCCAGACGGTCGCCGAGCTGGCGCCCGGGCGCACGAAGGTGGTGATGGGCACGGGCTACACGTCGGCGAGCACGATCGGTCGCCAGCCGGCCACGCTCGCCGAGATGCGCGCGTGCATCGCCGATCTGCGCCGCCTCCTGGCCGGCGAGGCCGTGGACTTTCAGGGCACGCCGGGCCGCCTGGCGTTCGCGAAGGGGCGGCCGGTCTCCCTGCTGATGGCGGCCTCGGGGCCCAAGGCCATCGAGCTGGCCGGCGAGGTCGCCGACGGCGTCATGCTCCTGGTCGGATTTCATCGCGGCATCGTGGACGCCGTGCTGACGCACCTGGAAAAGGGCGCGCGCCGGAGCGGGCGGAGGCTCGAGGACCTCGACATCGTCTGGGCGGTACGCACGGGGCTCGCGGACACGATGGCCGAAGCGCGGCGGCAGGCGCGCCCCACCGTCGTGCATCAGGGCATCATGCGCGTCCACTCCCGATGGCTCGGGCACACGGGACTGTCGATTCCGCACTTCGATGTTCCGCCAAGCGTCTACAGCATCTACCCCGATCTCTCGCATGCGCAGGACTGGGAGCAGGCGATCGCCGCCACGTCGTTCGTCCCCGACGAGGTCATCGCCGAGCTGTGCGATGCCCTGGGGCTGGTCGGCACGCCGGAGCACTGCGCCCGCCGCATCATCGAGATGACCGGCGCCGGCGTCCGGAGTCTCTACGTCATGGCCTTCCAGACCTTCGTCGGGCCGGAGCAGGAGATCCGAACGTTCCGCGACGAGGTGTTCCCCCGGCTGAAGACCGCCGGATATCGGTGAGGAGAGACGATGACGGACGGAAAGCTCCACGGTCGGGTCGCGCTCATCACGGGCGCCAGCCGTAACATCGGTCGCGCGACTGCGCTGGCGTTCGCCGCCGAGGGCGCGGACCTCGTGCTGAACACGCGGGCCAACGCCGACGAGCTGGAGGCGGTCGCCGCCGAGTGCCGGAAGGCGGGCGTGCGCGCCGTGACCGTGCTGGCCGACGTGGCCGACCCGGCCGCGGTCGAGTCGATGGTCCGGCGAGGGCTCGCCGAGCTCGGGGCGATCGACATCCTCGTCTGCAACGCGGCGATCCGGCCCCACAAGGCCCTGACCGACACGTCGATCGAGGAATGGCACCGCGTGCTCGACGTGAACCTGAACGCGGGCTTCTACCTGGCGCGCGCCGTGGTGCCCGGGATGAAGACCCGGCGCCGCGGAAGCATCATCGCGCTCGGGGGCCAGTCGAGCCTGACGAGCCGCCCGAACACCGTCGCGGTGACCGTGGCCAAGACCGGGCTGCTCGGTCTCGTACGCGCGCTCGCCGCCGAGCTGGGGCCGTTCGGCATCCGGGTCAACATGGTGGCACCGGGCTACATCGACACCGAGCGGCGCTACGCCGACTGGTATCCGGAGTTCCGCGAGGCGCCCCCGGCCGCGCCCGAGCGGCTCGAGCAGATCCCGCTGCGCCGGCTCGGCCGGCCGGAGGAGATCGCCGACGCGTGCCTGTTCCTGGCCTCCGACGCTTCCGCCTACATCACCGGCGACGTCATCCGCGTGATGGGCGGCCGCGTCATCAGCTGACGCCGCGCCGCGCTCAGCGGCCGCTGAGCGCGGTGATCAGGTACACGCCGAAGACGATCAGGAGCGTCCCCATCACCACGCGGGTGGTGAGCCGCTCGACGTCTCGCAAGAAGAACGGCGCCAGGACGAGGACGAAGATCGGCGCCGTCCCATAGAGCGGCGTGACCACGCTCACCCGGCCCATGCTGAGGGCCACCACGTTCATGAACACGCCGACGTTCTCCGCCAGGCCGGCGACCGCGAAGTAGGCGAGGCTGCGGCCCCGGCACACCATGATCTCCGGCCGGCCGGAGGCCAGCAGGAACGCGGTGTACGCCACCAGCGCGGTCGTCACGTTGATCGCCGAGCCCACGACCGCCGACGTATCGCTCAGTCCGAGCTTTCGCAGGACCGCCACGACGCCGAAGCACACCGCCGACAGGAGGGGGAGCGAGAGCTGCCCGAGCCGGAAACCGAGCCGCTTCCCGCCGAGCGAGAGCAGCGTGGTCCCGGCAACGATCACCACCGTGCCGATCACGATCGGCACCGTGATGAACTCGCCGAGCAGCGCGATCGCCAGCGCCGAGGACACGAAGGGGTTCAGGTTGATCAGCGCGGCCGCGATCGAGGCGCCGACCTTCTCGATCGCCACGAACCGGAGCAGGCGTCCGCCGACGGTGCCGATCAGGCCCGCGCACATGAAGAAGAGCGCTCCCCTGGGCGAGACGTGGCCGAGGCCGCCGGTGGCGATGACCGCGATCCACAGGCTCACCGTCCCGACGACGACGTTGACGAAGAATCCCGCGTACGGGTCGCTGGCGCGCAGCCCCTGCCGGATGTAGATCGTCGCGAGCGCCGAGAAGAACGCACCCCCCAGCGCGAGGAGGTGCAGGGTCTGTGGCATCATGTGGCGACGTTCATCCTACTCGGAGGTGCCCATGAGGCGCGTCATCATTCCGCTCGGCATCGCGTTCATGACCTGCCTGGCCTTCTTCGGATCGCCGCGGCCGGCGGCGGCGGCACCCGACGGCACCGTGACCTGGGGTGTGCACATCACGCTGGCGTCGCGCTGGCTCGATCCGGCCGAGACCGAGGGAATCATCACGCCGTTCATGTTCCTGTACGCGCTCCACGACGCGCTCGTGAAGCCGATGCCGGCCGGCTGGAACACGCCGAGCCTGGCCGAGTCGTGGACCCAGTCGAAGGACGGGCTCACGTACGAGTTCGTCCTGCGCAAGGGAGTCAAGTTCCACAACGGCGACCCGGTGACGACCGAGGACGTGAAGTTCTCCTACGAGCGCTACCGCGGCGCGGGCGCGAAGCTGCTCAAGGATCGCGTCAAGGAAGTGCAGATCGTCGACGCCGGCCGCATTCGATTCCTGCTCAAGGAGCCGTGGCCCGATTTCATGACGTTCTACGGCACCTCGGCCACCGGAAGCGGCTGGGTCGTGCCGAAGAAGTACGTCGAGAAGGTCGGCGACGATGGCTTCAAGCGGGCGCCGATCGGCGCGGGGCCGTACAAGTTCGTGAGCTTCAATCCGGGCGTCGAGCTGGTGCTGGAGGCCTACGAGGGCTACTGGCGCAAGACGCCCAGCATCAAGCGGCTCGTGCTCCGGAGCCTGCCCGAGGAGACCACGCGGGCCGCGGCCCTCAAGAAGGGCGAGGTCGACATCGCGTACCTCCTGACCGGGCCCGTCGCCGAGGACATCCAGCGCACGCCGGGGCTCAAGCTGACGGCGCCGAGCCAGTCGAGCGGCGTCTTCTGGCTGGACATGCCCGACCAGTGGGATCCCAAATCGCCGTGGGCCGACCGGCGGGTACGGCTGGCCGCCAGTCACGCCATCGATCGCAAGTCGCTGAACCAGGCCGAGACGCTCGGGTTCTCGCGGCCGACCGGCGGCATCATTCCCCGGGCCTTCGAGTTCTCGAAGGCGTTCGAGCCGGCGGCCTTCGATCCCGCGCGCGCCAAGCAGCTCATGGCCGAGGCGGGGTATCCCAACGGCTTCGACGCCGGCGATTTCTATCCGTGGCCGCCGTACACGTCGATGGGCGAGGCGCTCGCCTCGTACCTGCAGACCGTCGGGATCAGGTCGCGCATCCGGACCATGGAGCGCGCGACTCTCACCACGGCGTGGCGCGAAAAGAAGCTCAAGGGGCTGATCGTCGGCATCACCGGCGCGGGCGGCAACGCCGCGACGCGGCTCGAGGCGTACGTCAGCAAGGAGGGCGTCTACACCGCTGGCGTCATTCCGGAGGTCGAGGATCTCTTCCAGCGTCAGGCGCGCGAGACCGACGTGAAGCGGCGCGAGGCGCTGATCCACCAGATCCAGCAGATCCTCCACGACCGCGTGACGCACGTGCCGATCTACGAGCTCGCCTTCACCTGGGGCATCGGCCCGCGGCTCGAGGAGCCGGGGATCAGCCTCATCAAGGGCTATGCGTACTCGGCGCCGTACGAGGATATGAAGCTGAAGCGACCCTAGAACTTGAGGAAGCCCTTGAGCGCGGCGAGGACGGCGTCGGGGTTGTCCTCGTGCAGCGTGTGCACGGCGTGCGGGATCTCGACGAACTGGCCGCGCGGGAGCTCCTTGGCCATCCGCTCGGCGACGTCGCGGTCCAGCACGGTGCTGCTCTCGCCGCGCAGGACGAGGCTCGGCGGCGTGATGCTCCGGAGCACCGCCCACCAGTCGAGGTCGAGCTGGGAGCGCCGCTCCTTGACGCTCGGGTGCCACGTCCAGACCAGCGCGCCGTCGGCCCGCTGGCGCAGGCTCGACGCGGCGACCCAGCGGTAGTAGTGGATCCCCGGATACGGGTTGCCGCGATACAGGTGCTGCGCCGCCTGCTCGATGCTCTCCCACGTCGCCGGCTCGGGCGGGCCCGCGGGAGCGAGCGCCGCGCGCTTGCTGACCTCCGGACCGATGTCGACGATCACGAGCTTCTGGATGAGCTCCGGGCGCTTCGACGCGAAATAGATCGCGTTGCGGCCGCCCATCGACAGTCCGACCAGGACGAGCGTGGTCAGGCCGAGCTGGTCGATGACGCCGCCGATGTCGTCGAAGGACGCGATGGCGTTGTAGACCTCGGCGGGGTCACTGTCGCCGTGGCCCCGCTGGTCCATCGCGTACACGTGGAAGTGCGGCTGGAGCGCGATGCTGAGCGTGTCCCAGGCGTGCGCGTGGCCGGTGAAGCCGTGCAGGAGCAGCAGCGGTGTGCGGCCCTCGCCGCCCCAGTCGAGGACGTGGAGGCGCAGACCCTTCACCGAGAAATAGCGATCGAGCGGCCTCAGCAGATTCATGGTCGGGCCCCCAGGCGGCGAGTCGGGTCGGTGGAGCGCATGGCATACCCTTATCGCCCCGTTCGGGCCGGGAAGCAAGCGGGTGGCGGCGAAAGGGCCCTTCCGCCGCCACCCGGAGAGGTCAGCCGCCGGCTGTCGCCCGCTTACTTCGCGGGCATCACCATGAACGAGGTCGCGATCTTCTGGCCATCCTTCTCTTCGTAGCTCGCTTTCACGCTGGCGCCCGGCTTCAGCGACTGCTTCTCCACGGTCAGGGTGGGCGGGAGCGTGAGCTGGGTGCCGTCATCGAGCGTCACCATACGGCCGCTCGCATCGACGCTCTTGATCTTGCCCTGAACCTCGGCGGCCCAGGCGATCGGCGCCAGCACCATGACGAACGCGACGACGGACAGCACCAGGAGACTGCATACCTTCTTCATCAGGATCCTCCTCGATTGAGAGTTTCTCCTCGGCGCCAGACGGCGAGCCGCCGTACGCTGTGCCGATGCGCCCTGTTACAGCAATGGACGTGCCCACCGAGCGGAATATGGGATGCACGAGCAAGTCACGGCAGGAGTTAGCATGATGTAAGGACGACCGTCGCCGCGGAGGCTCCGATGACTGTCAGCGAGAGAACATGACGGTAGAACTTACACGACCATTTGCTATGCCGGTCGCCCTGTCGGCGATTCTCATGAGTGCGCTGGTGACCGCCGGATGTGCGAGCGGCTCACCCTGGAAATCGACGCGCGAGGAGGTCCTTCAGGAAATTCTGCCCTCCGCGGTTCAGATCGTCGTGGAGCAGCGCGAGGGCAGTCGGGTGACGAGTGGATCAGGCGTCGTCATCGCTTCACGCAAGACCGCGACAGGGGCTTTCTGCTTCGTCCTGACCAGCGGGCACACCGTCGCCGGATTCGCGGGCAAGGCCGAGATCTACGCGCTGTTCGGACGCCACCAGGGCACGGGGCGGAGGGCCCGGGCGTGGCTCGTGGCGTCCCGCAACGACACCGTCGACCTGGCGCTCCTGCGGACCGAGGTCGATCAGTGCGCCCCCGTGCGATCGGCTCGGCCTCCCGTTCTCGGCGAGCCGATCTGGGTCGTCGGATTCCCGCTCGGCCGCCACATCATGTTGTCGAGCGGCGTGGTCAGCCAGGTGATCTGGGACGGTGTCAACGACCCGTCCGCGCCCGGCCGGCTGATGGTCGACGCGCCGGTGAACTACGGTGTGAGCGGGGGAGGCGTCTTCGATGCGCGTACCGGAGGACTCATCGGGATCGTCGAGGGCTTCAGCACCGCGCGCGTGACGCCCAAGGGCCCGACGCCGGCGTGGTTCATCGATGTACCCGTCCCGGGCCAGACGCACGTCACGCCGCTCGCCGAAATCCGGCGATTCCTCGCCGAATTCGAGCAGGCGGATCTCCTGCGACCCGCGGAGCGACGGCCGTGATTGTCCTGGCCAATCGGCCGTCTCTGGCGTAACCTGCCTGGACAGGCAGACTCGACCGATCCGAACCATCGCGACAGGAGAGACGCCATGCCGAAGATCAAACACATCGCCCTCTCGACCCAGGATGTCGACAAGACCGCGAAGTTCTACATCGACGTGTTCGGCATGAAGGAGATCGCGAAGCTCGACGGCCCGGGCGCCCGGGGCTACTACCTGAGCGACGGTGACATCAATCTGGCGATCCTCAATTTCAAGAACGACGCAGTCGCCGGCGTCGAGCGCGGCGCGGGCTGGAGCGGCATCCACCACATCGGCTTCCAGGTCGAGAGCCTGGAGGCGATTGCCGAGCGCCTGAAGTCGGCCGGGTCCGTACCGCGGGACGACATCAACCAGGCGCTGGGCGTGGGCCACGGCACCCATCGGACCGCCAACGTCGAGGTGAAGTACGTCGGTCCGGACGGGGTCACCGTCGACGTCTCGGAGAGCGGCTGGGTCGGCACCTCCCCGCTCGCATAGCCACTCGCTGACGCGCTCCCGGGGGGCCGGCGCGCCCCCCGGGATTCCTCCCGTTCCCTTCCAGATTTCCTTCGCTCACTGACGCGGGCTCGGCCTTGCCCCGATTCTCCGATAGTGTATGTTGTCCTCTATGGTAGACACGCGACCTCGCCCGGCGTCCGGGCTCGACATGGCCGGTCTTGGCGCCCGGCTGCGCATGGAGCGCCTGCGCCGTCGACTCTCGCTCCATCAGCTCGAGGCGCGCACCGGCGTCAGCCGGAGCATGCTGTCCGAGGTCGAGCGCGGGAGCAAGGTGCCGACCGTCCTCGTGCTCGACCGCATCGCGACCGGGCTCGACACCAGCCTCGCGCGCCTGTTCGGCGACGAGCGGGCGGCGCGCGTCGTCGTGCTGCGAAGCGGCGACCACGACACCGCGCACGACCCGTCGGGATGGGAGCGGCGCATCCTCTCGCCGGTTCTACCCGGCGTGGAGTTCGAGCTGATGCGGACGACCATTCCGGGCGGCGTGGACGCCGGCGAGTTCGCGGCGCACGCGCCGGGCTCGCGCGAGTACCTCGCGATGGAGCGCGGCGTCTTGCGCCTCACGCTCGACGGCGTGGCGCACGAGCTGCGCGCGGGTGACAGCATCTACTACGCCGGAGACTGCCGGCACGCGTTCGCGAACCCCGGGAGCGAGCCGTGTGTCTACTACCTCGCGATGGAGCTGGGCCGCCATCACAGCCCCGTGCGATCGCGCCGCCGCCACCGGAGACCCTCGCGATGACGACTCCGCCGCCGCCCGCTCTCGATCCCGAGCATTTCCGCCGTCTGGCGCATGAAACCGTCGACCTCGTCGCCGACTATCTGGCCGGCGTGCCCGAGCGGCCCGTGTTCAGATCGATGACCCCGGCCGAGCGGGCCGCGCTGATGCAGGAGCCTCTCGGCGCGGCCGGCCTCGATCCCGAAGCCCTGCTGCATCGCGTCCGCTCCGCCGTCCTGCCGCACGCCATGGGCAACGGCCACCCGCGCTTCTTCGGCTGGGTGAACTCGCCGCCGGCGCCGATCGGCGTGCTCGCCGACTTCCTCGCCGCCGCCATGAATCCGAGCTGCGCCGGCGGCGACCACGCGGCGATCTACGTCGAGCGCGCCGCCGTGCGGTGGCTCATGGAGCTGATCGGATTCCCGACGGCGGGCAGCATGGGGCTCCTGGCGAGCGGCGGCTCGGCGGCCACGCTCATCGCCCTCGCGGCGGCGCGCCATCGGGCGGCGAGCGACGACGGCTGGAACGTGCGGCGCGACGGGCTCCAGGGGGCGCGGGCACCCCTCGTGCTCTATCTCACGGATGAAGGCCACAGCTGCCTTCAGAAGGCCGCCGAGCTGCTCGGGCTCGGCAGCGAGGCGATTCACCGGGTCTCTACCGACGCCGAGCATCGGATGGACGTGAGCTCGCTACGCGCCGCCGTCGCCGCCGACCGCGCCGGCGGCAAGCGCCCGTTCGCCGTGGCCGCGAGCGCGGGCACCGTGGGCACGGGCGCCATCGACCCGCTGGACGAGCTCGCCGACCTCTGCGCCGCCGAGCGCCTGTGGCTCCACGTCGACGGCGCCTACGGCGCGCTCGCGGCGGCCGTGCCGACTCATCGCGCGCGCTACGCGGGTCTCGAGCGCGCCGACTCGGTCACGCTCGATCCGCACAAGTGGCTGTCCGTGCCCGTCGAATGCGGCGCCGTGCTCGTGCGCGACGGCGGCCTCCTGAGATCGGCGTTCAGCCTCGTCCCCGACTACCTCCGCACGGAGATGGACCGGGGCTTCGGCGGGCTGCCCTGGTATTCCGAGTTCGGCATCCAGCAGACTCGCGGCTTCCGCGCCCTCAAGCTCTGGATGACGCTGCAGCACCTGGGCCGCGCCGGGGTCGGTGACCTGATCGCGCGTCATCTCGCGCTCGCCCGGTACCTCGCCGCGCGGGTGGACGCGGCGCCCGACCTCGAGCGGCTGGCTCCGGTCGAGCTCTCGATCGTCTGCTTCCGCTACGCCCCCGCGGAACTGCGCGGCGACGAGGCTGCGCTCGATCTCCTGAACAAGCGTGTGATGCAGGCGGTCCAGGAGGCGGGCGACGTCTTTCTCACGCAGACCACGCTGTCCGGCCGCTTCGCGCTGCGGGCCTGCGTGCTCCACTACGCGACGACCGAGGCGGACATCGCGGCGCTGGTCGACGCTGTGCGAGCGACCGGCGCCCGACTCGCGTCAGGCCGGCAGTGACCTTCTCCGGACCAGGGGCAGGACCAGGAGAACGACCGCGGCCGCCAGGAAGCCTGCGGCAATCGGGCGAGAGACGAAGATCTCGAAGCTCCCGGCCGAGAGGATGAGCGACTGGCGTAGCGCCTCCTCCATCATCGGTCCGATCACCATCGCCAGGATCAAGGGCGCGCCCTCGTAGTCGAACTTCTTCAAGAGATATCCGACGATCCCGAAGACCCACATCACGATCCCGTCGCCCACGCTGTTGGCCACGCTGTAGGCGCCGATCAGACAGAACAGGAGAATGAACGGATACATGACGGTGTAGGGCACGCGCAGGAGCCGGGCCCACATCGGAATGAGCGGAAGGTTCAACACGAGCAGCATGGCGTTGCCGATGTACATGCTGGTGATGATTCCCCAGAAGACGTCGGGCGCCTGCTTGACGAGCAAGGGCCCGGGCTGGAGCCCGTGGATCATCAAGGCGCCGAGCAGGATCGCCATGACCGCATTGGCCGGAATGCCGAGGGTCAGCAGGGGAATGAACGCGCCGCCGGCCGCGGCGTTGTTGGCCGCCTCCGGGCCGGCCACGCCCTCGATCGCGCCGGCCCCGAACCGCTCGGGGTGCCGGGACACCCGCTTCTCCACCGCGTACGAGGCGAACGACGCGATGATCGCGCCCGCGCCGGGCAGGATGCCGAGGAAGAAGCCGAGCACCGAGCCGCGCAGGATCGGCACCGTCGAGGCCCGCCAGTCTTCGCGCGTGGGGAGGAGCGCCGTGGTCGGCGGAGCAAAGATCTCCCGCTGCTGCTCGCGCTGCTCGAGATTCAGGAGCACCTCGGAGATTCCGAAGAGCCCCATGATGACCGGCACCAGCCCGAGGCCGTCCTCGAGCGTGCGGATCCCGAAGGCGAACCGAAACCGCCCGCTGATCGTGTCCTGACCGACGGTGCCGCACAGCAGGCCGACGGCCGCCATCATGAGCGCCTTCACGGTCGATTCGCGCGCGAAGAAGGTGAGGAGCATCAAGCCGAGAGACATCAGGGCGAAGTATTCCGGCGGGCCGAAGCGCAGCGTCACCCGGGCCAGGAACGGCGCCAGGAACGTCAGGGCGATCACGCTCAGCGTCCCGGCAATGAACGAGCCGAACGCGGCGATGCCCAGCGCCGCGCCGGCGCGGCCCTGGCGGGCCATGGCGTGACCGTCGAGGCACGTGACGACCGAGGCCGCCTCACCGGGAATGTTGACGAGGATGGACGTGGTCGAGCCTCCGTACATGGCCCCGTAGTAGATGCCGGCCAGCATGATGATCGCGGCGACCGGAGACGCCGCAAACGTCGAGGGCAAGAGGAGGGCGATCGCCGCTGCGGGACCGAGGCCGGGTAGGACCCCGACCAGCGTGCCGATGAAGACCCCGATGAAACAGTAGAGAAGGTTGATCGGCTGGAGCGCGACCTGGAAGCCGTAGAGGACGCCGCCGAAGATCTCCACGCTCAGAACCCGAGCGGGCCCGTCGGGAGCTGGGTCTTGAGCCAGAGCTGGAACAGCACGTAGCACCCGACCGCGCCCGCGCCCGCCGAGGCCGCGCTGAACGTCCAGCTACGCCGCTCCAGGCGAAACAGCAGCAGGAGGAAGAGGAACGTGACGGCGACGAACCCGAGCATCTCCAGCAGGAGGAGGTAGCCGAAGACGGCCCCGACGGCGACGACGGGCCTGGCGTTGTCGGGTCGGAGTCGGGCGCCGCCCGGCGCGTTCCCTCCGGGCGAGCGGACGACCAGCACGATCGCGAGCAATCCGAGAACCACGCCGCCCCAGAAAGGAAAGAAGCCCGGTCCCGGACGATGGAGGCTGCCGAGCTTGAGCGCGAGCCCTTGCGCGGCGGCGAAGAGCGCGACGGCCAGCCAGAACAGCCCGCTGACCCGATCGCGCGACATGGTCGTCTACTTCACCAGCCCGGCCTTCTTGGCGAGCTCCTCGACCATGCGATGCTCCTCGCGGATCTCGGCGACGAGCTTCTCGGGCGGCGCGTAGTCCTGAAGGATCCCGAAGCTCACGAGCTTGGCGGCGATGGCCGGGTCCTTCGCGACCTTCTCGATCGCGGCGGCCAGCGTCTTCGTCACGTCGGCCGGCACGCCCGCGGGCGCGAAGAAGGCGAGCCAGACGCCGAGCAGGTTCTGGCGGTAGCCGAGCTTGGTCATCGTGGGGATGTCCGGATAGCCCGGGAACGCGTTCGACACGACCACGCCTCTCACCGCGCCGCCCTTCACATGACTGCTGAGCGAGCCGAGCGAGAACGCGCCGCCCTCGACGTGGCCGCCCAGGAGGGCCGTGATTCCGGGCGCCCCGCCCTTGAAGGGCACCATCGTCAGATTCGCGCCGGTGAGCGAGTTGATCATCTCGAGGTTGAGATGACCGACCGAGCCCGTTCCGACCGTGCCCACGCGCACCTTCCCCGGATTCTTCTTCGAGAACTCGACCAGCTCCTGGAAGGTCCGGTAGGGGGCGTCCTCGCGAACGGCGAGCAGAATAGGAGTGCGCGTCGTCAGACCGAGCGGCGTCAGGTCCTTCAGGGGATCGTACGTCACCGACTCGGGATTCAGGATTCTCGCCGAGATCACCGCGGCGTTCGGCGTCAGCAGGATCGTGTAGCCGTCCTTCTTGGCCTTCACCACGCTGTCCGTGCCGATCGCCATCCCGGCGCCGGGACGATTGATCGGCACGACCGGCACCTTGAGAAGCTTCGCCAGCTCCTCGGCCATGGCGCGGCCGGCGACGTCGCTCGCGTCCCCCGGCGCCAGCGGAATGACCAGCGTGATGGGCCCGCTCGGATAGCTCTGCGCGTGGGCGCGCGGGGCCGCGCCCAGGACCAGGACGAGCGCCGCCAGGAGACTCAGGATTGCTCGAGCTCCCATGATGCAGAGCACGCTAGCCTACGTCTCCCCCGCGGGCAAGTCATGTCTCCCACCACCGGGCAATCTCGGCCTCGAGCGTGGTCAGGTCAAGATAGCCGCGCTCGACCTCGCGAACGAACGCCTCGGCCTCCGGCTCGGTCGGCACGAGGTCGCGGGCCTGGACGTCGAAATCGTAGACGGACATCGTCCCGGTCGGCAGGATCACGTCCTGCGCCAGCACCTCGCGCGGGCGGTGGCGCAGGACCCGCTCGTAGACTCGCGTGTACAGCATCGGATCGTAGGGCACCGGCGCGTCCCGGGCGGCGCGGCCGGGCGCTTCGATGGTCACGAGATCGCGCCAGAGGTCGCGCAGGACGCGCGGCGACGCGTCCTCGCGCTCGCGCGGATGCCGAGGGCTCGCGCTCCGGCGCTCTCGTTCGGCCTCGATGAAGCTTCGGACTTCACGCGACGGCACCGCGATCACGAACCGGCACGACGCGGCGGTCAGCAGCGCCTCGGCGCGATCGTCGAGGCGTCGCGCCAGCTCGACGAACCGGTTGCCGACGAAGGGCGTCTCGCCGACCAGAAGGTGCTCCGGTGCCGGATGACGCTCGTCCCAGTCGGCGAGCGCGCCGCGCGCCCAGAGCCCCGTCGCTCGCCGGATGACCGCGTGCGTGACGCCGTTCACCTGGGGGTAGCGGCGGCCGGCGTGGCTCGCCTCGAATCCCGGTCGCGCCACGTCCCACTGGAGAAGGTGAACCTGCCGTCCGGCGCGGGCGGCGATGTGCACGAGCTGGTGGACGAGGAGGCTCTTCCCCGTGCCCGGCAGGCCGGCCACGAAGACCATTCGCCGATCGGCCAGACGACCGAGCTGTTCCGCGAGGCGAGCATCCGCGCCGACCACCAGACCGTCGCTCATCCCGCGATGCGCGGCTCGACGGGCCGGGTTCAGCTGCCCAGGCCCAGCCAGACGAGCAGCTGTCCGGGCGGAAAGGGCACGCCCAGGCCCTTCTCGAAGAGACCGTACACGAACGCGAAGCCCGCGAGGCTCAGGCCGACGCTGATCGGCCAGCGCTCACGGGCCGCTCGCAAGTAGAGAAACGTCGCGAGCAGCGTGGCCAGCGAAAAGCCGACGAGCCAGATGGCGGCGTACATCCCGAGAATCCACCCGCAGATCACCGCGGTCCGGCGCGCCGCGTCCGGCGGCCTCGCGGTGGCCTCGCGGCCGTCCGCGACCGGCCCGCATCGTCGGGCCCTGAGGCCACCGGCGACGTTCAGGATCGCGAGAAGCAGCGAGACCGAGGCGATGGTCCAGGGGAAGAGCCCGGCGCGCGCGTCGAATCGGCGGCTCTCCCAGAGCGCCGTCGCAAACAGAACGACCAGGCCCAGGTTGAACGCCGTCGCGCCGTCGAGCCGCCACGGGGCTCGCGCCAGAGCCTTCGGGGCGGGCTCGGCGGGCGCGGCTCCGCGGCGACGCTGCTGCACGATCGGAATCACCAGACCGACCACGATGATGCTCAGGATGATCAGGACGCCCGGGCGGACGAGCCAGCCGAGACCGTAGTTGTCGGTGGAGAGAAACAGCCGGTTCTCGGCCAGGGGACCGAGCACGAGGCCGAGCAGCAGCGGAGGCCGCGGCCAGTCGAGGCTCGACATGATCCAGCCGAGGGCGCCGAACGCCAGCACCACGCCCAGGTCCTCGAAGACGTTCTTCTCGGCGAACGCGCCGACGTACACGAGGATCATGATGAAGGGCACCAGCAGCGTGCCGCGGATCTGCGTGATCCGGGCCAGCGGGCCCATGAAGACCAGACAGACCGCGACGGTGATGATGTTCGAGACCACGATGGTCCACACCATCGCCAGCGTCACCGCCAGGTGCCCCTTCGGCGCCGGGGTGAGCATCGCCGGGCCCGGCACGAGCCCCTGAACGAAGAAGGCGCCCATGAGGATCGCGGTGGCGACGCTCGCGGGCACGCCGAACGCCACCGTCGTGACGAGGCTGCCCCCGAGCGAGGAGTTGTTGGCGGCGCCGGGGCCCAGCACGCCCTCCACCGCGCCCTTGCCGAACCGCTCGCGGCCGCTCGAGCTCTGGACGGCGTGGGCGTACGCGAGCCATTGCGTCGTGGCGGCCCCGAGACCCGGAATGATCGAGATGAACGTGCCGAGCGCGCTGCAGCGTATGACGAGGAGCCAGTGCCGGAAGGTGTCGCGGACGCCTTCCCACACGCCGCCGACCCGACCCACGTCGAGCTTCGCGATGCTCGAGCCCGCGATCGCCATCTCGAGGAGCTCGGGGATCGCGTAGAAGCCGATGGTGACGGGGACGAGCCCGATGCCGTCCCAGAGGAAGAGCTGCCCGAAGGTGTAGCGCTGGGTGCCGGTTACCGGATCGAGGCCGATCGTGGCCAGCCAGAGGCCGAGTCCGCCGGCCAGCAGGCCCTTCACCAGCGCTTCCCCGCTCAGCGAGGCGACGAAGGTGATGCCGAGCAGGGCCAGCATGAAGAACTCCGGGGAGCCCAGCGTGAGGACCAGCGGCCGCACGACGGGAATGGCGAGCCCGAGCACGAGGGCGCCGAAGACCGCGCCGATGAGCGAGCTCATCATCGCCGCGCCGAGGGCACGGCCGGCCTCGCCGTTCTTCGCCATGGCGTGGCCGTCCACGATCGTGGCGGCGGTGGTGGGCTCGCCCGGAATCCCGAACAGGATCGACGTGATGTCGCCGGTCGTGGCGGTGACGGCGAGCATCCCCAGGAGGAAGGCGAACGCCTCGACCGGCGTCATCTTGAACACGAACGGCAGCATGAGCGCCAGGGTCGTCGGGCCGCCGAGCCCGGGCAGGAGCCCCACGACGAAGCCGAGGGCCATGCCGATCAGCATCAGCCCGAACGTCGGCCACGCGAAGACCTGCGCGAGCCCGGTCACGCTGGCGTGGAGGAAGTCGGCGATCGCCGGGCTCCTTTCAGCCGGGGATGCTATCACGGGGCCCCGACGCGCCCCGGCTTGACAAGGGGACGGGCGGGCGTGCTACATAAACGAACGTTAGATAGGTATGGCCGCCACGGTCGTCGCCACCCACGAGCGGGCCGATGCCGCCGAGCGCATCCTCCGGGCGGCCATCGCCCTCTTTCGCGAGCGCGGCTATCACGGGAGCTCGATGCGTACGCTGGCGCGCGCGCTCCGGATGGAGGCGGCGAGCCTCTACTATCACTTCGCGTCCAAGCAGGACATCCTCTTCGCGATCCTCGACCGGACGCTCGACGGTCTCCTCGACGGCGTGGGCCGCGCCGTGGCGGCCGTCGACGGCCCCCAGGCACGGCTGCGCGCGGCCGTGCGCTTCCACGTGCTCTTCCACGCGCACCGGCAGCACGAGGCCTTCCTGAGCCATAGCGAGCTGCGCTCGCTCACCCAGGCCAACCTGCGCCTGGTTCTCGCCCGCCGCGACGAGTACGAGCGCGTGTTCCGCGGGCTCCTGAGCGTCGGCGCCCGCGCCGGCGTCTTTCAGGTCGGGGACGTGCGGCTGACCGCGATGGCCATCCTCACCATGTGCACCGGCGTGGCCACCTGGTTCTCGGACCGCGGCCGGCTCGCCCCCGAGTCCATCGCCGACCGCTACGTCGAGATGATCCTGCGCAGTGTCACGCGGCACCCAAAGGGGTCCCCGTCATGACCGTGGACGCACCGTTTCGCGACAAGGTCGAGGCCCTCGACGCGCCGAAGATGCCGGCCGAGTACCAGGCGCTGCTCAAGCGCGTGCTCCGGATCCAGGCCGACTGCGAGATCGGCGGCCCGCATCTCTACGTGAACCAGTGGCTCCTCACCGCCCCGTCGGCCGACGACCAGTGGATGCTGGCCAAGGTGGCCGGCGAGGAGATCGACCACTTCCGGAAGATCAACCGCCTCCTCAACGAGCTGGGCGAGGACGTCTCCGAGCTGATGTACGTCGAGAAATCCCGGCGCGATCTGGAGGCGTTCCGCCAGGCGATGCCGACGTGGGCGGACGTCGCCGTCTTCGGCTTTCTCATCGACCGCGTGGGTCAATATCAGCTGGAAGAATTCGTCGACTGCTCTTACGCGCCCCTCGATCGCACGCTGCCGCGGATCATCCAGGAGGAGAAGACGCACGTCGGCTACGGCTATGTGAAGATGCGTGATCTGGTGCGAACCGACGAGGGGCGCGCGCAGGCGCAGGCGGCGCTGGACCGCTGGTACCCGCGCGGGCTCGACATGTTCGGGCTCGCGAGCTCGCGCCGCGCCGTCCGGTACCAGCACTGGGGGCTGAAGCGACGGTCGAACGAGACCGCGCGCGCCGAGTACGTGGCCGAGGTGGCGCCGCTCATCGCAGGGCTGGGGCTGGCCGTCCCGGACGCGACAGCCGGCCGCCACTTCCGGTGAGCGGTGCGGCCCGAGGACGCCGACGCCGGCGCCGGCAAGGAGCGGTGAGGTCATGACACACGACGTGCTCGAGAACGCCATGCGCGAGGTGGTGATCGCCAACCGTATTCTCGCGAACGAGCGGGTGGTCGACGCGTACGGCCACGTGAGCGTTCGCCATCCGCTCGATCCCACGCGCTACCTCCTCTCGCGCTCGCGCGCCCCCGAGCTCGTCGAGCGGGGCGACGTCATCGAGTTCGATCTGGAGGGGAAGGCGGTGAGCGGTGACGCGCGCCCGCCGTACCTGGAGCGCTTCATTCACGGCGCGATCTACGAGGCGCGCCCCGACGTCCAGGCGGTGGTGCACGCCCACGCCGACGCGGTGCTGCCGTTCACCGTCTCGACGGTGCCGCTCAGGCCCGTCGTGCACATGGCCAGCTTCATCGGCGCCCGGCTGCCGGTCTGGGACATCCGCGACCGCTTCGGGGACACCAATCTGCTGGTGGTGAACATGACGCAGGGACGCGATCTGGCGGGAGGCCTGGGCGCCGAGCGCGTCGTCCTGATGCGAGGGCACGGCTTCACCGCGGCCGCGCGCTCGCTCCAGGAGGTGATCCGGATGGCCGTCTACCTGCCGCTCAACGCCCGCGTCCTCGCCGAGGCGCTCCGCCTGGGCGAGGTGAAGTACCTGTCCCGCGGCGAGATCGAGGCGCACGCCTCGATGAAGCCCGACGACCCCTCGATGTACCGCGCGTGGGAGTACTGGGCCGTGCGCGCGGGCTGCGGCGATCTGCTCAGCGGACGCCGCTGAGCCGCGGCGCCGACGGCTCGTACATCCGCCGAGCGTTATCGTAGAGGATCTTGCGTCGCGTCTCTACGCTCAGGTCGTCGCGCGTCGCCATCTCGTGCAGGTTCTCGGGGAAGTCGTGGTCCCAGTGGGGCACGTCGGTGGCGTAGAAGACGATGTCGTTGCCGAGCCGGCGCACGACCTCCGGCACCGACTTCTCGTCGCCCTCGGCGGCGAAGTAGAGCTGGCCGGCTCTCAGATATTCGCTGGGTTTGCGCCGGCACAGGGGCGCCTCCACCGCGCCGCGCTTGGCCCACTCCTCGTCCATCCGGTCCATCCAGAACGGTACCCAGGAGCAGCCCGCTTCCATGAAGCCGATCCGGAGCTGCGGGTATTTCTCGGGCACACCCTCGAAGATCATGCCGGTGAGCTGGATCATCTGGGCGACCGGATGGGAGAGCGTGTGCACCTCGATGAACTTGTCGAAGCCGTCGGCGCCGAAGTACTGCGGGCCCCGCACGGTGGCGTGCACCGCCACCATCGACCCGAGCCGCTCCGCCTCGGCGTAGATCGGATGGAACTCGGGATGGCCGAGCGGCAGGCGAAGCCCGACCGCCGGCGCGAACGCGCCGGACATGCCGAGCTCGGTGACGGACCGGCGCAGCTCCTTGACCGCCTCGGACACGTCCTGGAACGGAAGGAGCGCGACCGCCTTCAGGCGCGGACTCGCGCTGAGGAACTCCTGGTGGACGAAGTTGTTGTAGGCGCGGCAGAGCGCGACGGCGAAGTCGGGCTCGCGCACCCAGCCGATGGCGAGGCCGCCGGTCGGGTAGAGAATGGTCGACTCCAGTCCGCCCTCGTCCATGATCCGGAGCCAGCTCTTCGCGTCGTTGACGCTGCTGCCGAGCTTGCCGCCGAGGGAGCGGTCCCACCCGTCCTCCGGGTAGTAGGACCGGCGGCCGGCCCAGGCCCCGCGCTCCCCGTAGCGGCCCTCGAGATAGGGGCGAAGCTGCTCGGTCGTCTCGGTGATGTGGCCGTCGGCGTCGATGACGGTGAACTCGACCATGGCTGCCTCCTCGGCGCGCTTGCGCGCCCCTTGACAGCTCGGACCCGGGATCGGTATCAAGCGATCAGCCCTTCGTGTCCCGGCGCCGAGCCACCCGGATTCTGGCCGACGCCACCCGGCAATGGCAAGCCCGAGAGGAGCCGCGTCATGAGTCGTGCGACGGTCTTCATCTTCGCCCCGGTCGAGGAAGCCCGCGACAGCCACCAGAAGCTCGAGGCGGAGGGCTGCGAGCTGCGGCTGGGCAAGGCCTCCTGGGACACTCCGCAGGGCAACAGCGAGCCCGAGCTGGTCCGCATGGCGCAAGGCGCTCACGCGCTCATGGGGACGTCGATCCGGAACGTGCCGATCAGCCGGCGGATCATGGAGAGCTCGCCCGAGCTGCGGATCGTCGCCAAATACACGATCGGCGTCGACGACGTGGACGTCGAGGCGGCGACCGAGATGGGCATCCTGGTCTGCCACGGGCCGACCGAATCGAACTGGGGCGGTGTCGCCGAGGGCACGATCACCGCCATGCTCACGATGCTGAAGAAGGTCAGGGAGCGCGACCGGCACCTCAAGGACGGCAGCGCCTGGCGAGATCAAACGCTGCAGGGCACCTATCTGGGCTCCCGCCCCGACGGCCATGCGGGCATCACGCTCGGTCTGATCGGCCTCGGCCGCATCGGCGGCCGGATCGCCACGCTGCTGCGGCCGTGGCGGATGCGGATCCTGGCCGCCGACCCGTACGTGCCCGAGAGCCGGTTCACGGATCTCGGCGTGACGCGCGTCGATTTGCCGACGCTCTTGCGCGAGTCGGACGTGGTGAGCCTGCACGTTGTCCTGACCCGGGAGACCCGGCACCTGATCGGGGCCGCGCAGCTGGCGCTCATGAAGCGCCACGCGATCCTGATCAACACTTCGCGCGGTCCCTGCGTGCAGGAGCCGGCGCTCATCGAGGCGCTGCTGCGCGGCCAGATCGGCGGGGCCGCCCTCGACGTGTTCGAGGAAGAGCCGCTCGCGCTCGACAGCCAGCTGCGCAACCTGGGCGACCGGGTGCTGCTCTCGCCCCACATGGTCTCCTCCAACGTGGGCAGCGGGCTCGGCCCGGGCATCGAGTGGGCGACCGAGTCGGTCCTGCGCGCGCTTCGCGGCGAGGTGCCCGACAACGTCTACAACAAAGATGTCATCCCGCGCTGGGAACGCCGCTTCGGCGGCAAGCGCGTGGGATAGTGGAGTCGAGGAGGAATCGATGCCGCACATTCCCTATGTCGATCCGTCGTCGGTGACGGATCCGGAAATTCTCGGCTATCTGGAGCGCGCCCGTCGCGAGGGAACGCCGCGGCCCGAGAGCCAGGCGATCCGCGCCAATAACCCGAGCGTCCTCCGAGCCTTCTCGCAGGCCTGGGAGCTGACGTTTCGCCAGGGCGTCTGCGATCACGCCATCAAGGAGCTCTGCCGGGTCTACGTCTCCAAATCTATCGAGTGCGAGTACTGAGGCGTTCAGCGTTCCGTCCAGGCCGGACGGAAGGGGCTGACCGAGGACAAGTACGACGACCTCCTGCACTTCGCCGATTCGCCGAAATTCACCGAGCGGGAGAAAGTGGCGCTGACCTACGCGAGCGCCATCGTGTGGAACGCCGAGATCGCCGACGAGGCGCTGTGGGCGAAGCTGCGCCGCCACTTCTCGAACCCGGAGCTGGTCGAGCTCGGCTTCTTCATCGCGCTCACGCTGGGCCAGCAGCGGTGGATCAAGACGCTCGGCATCGGACACCGCGAGGTGCTGGCCGACACGACCGCCGGGCTCGCGCCGACGCCCACGGCGACGACGGGCGTCTGAGCGATCGGGCGACGTGACGACCTCGCGGGGCGTCTTCGTCTTCTCGCTCGTGCTGACGCTGCTCGCCGTCTCTCGCTCCACCGGGGCGCAGCCGCCGGAGCGGAGCGCCCGCATCGGCCTGCTGGCGCCGGCGTCTCGTAGCGAGGATGTCGAGGGCTTTCTGGCCGGCATGCGCGATCTCGGCTACATCGAGGGCCGCAACCTGATCCTCGAGTACCGGGCAGCCGGAGGGAAGGTCGAGCGTCTCGACGCTCTGCTGGCGGAGCTGATCGGGCTCAAGGTCGACGTCATCGTCACCGGCGGAACACCGGCGGCGCTCGCTGCCAAGCGGGCGCGCACCACGATCCCCGTGGTCATCGGCGCGATGGGCGATCCCGTGGAAAGCGGCGTCGTGGCGAGCCTCGCCCGTCCGGGCGGAAACATCACCGGGCTCTCCCTGGTGACGAGCGAAGGGTTCGCCGGGAAATACCTCGAGCTGCTCAGGGAGGCCGTTCCGAAGGCGTCGCGCGTCGCGATCCTCGGGCGGCCGTCGGCGAACAGCCCGGTTCAGGCCATGGAGCGCGCCGCCCGATCGTTCGACATCCGCCTGCAGCTCGTCGAGGTCGATCAGCCGGACCGGCTCGAGGGCGCCTTCGCGGCGATGGCGGCCCAGCAAGCCGCGGCCCTCATCGTCACGCCCAGCCCGTTCAACCTGGCCCACCGGGACCGGATCGTGAGCCTCGCGGCGAAGCACCGGCTCCCCGCCATGTACGGCCTCACGGCGTTCGTCGAGGCGGGCGGCTTGATGGCCTACGGAGCGAGCCTCCGGGAGCTGTACCGGCGGGCCGCGACCTACGTCGACAAGATCCTGAAGGGCGCAAAGCCGGCGGAGCTACCGGTCGAGCAGGCCACCAAGTTCGAGCTCGTCATCAACCTGAATACGGCTCGCGCCCTGGGCCTCGCGATCCCGCCCGCGCTTCGGCTGCGCGCGGACCGGGTCATCGAGTGACGACCGGCTCCTCGAAGAGCTCGACGGTACCCCGGGCGTTGTCGGTCAGCGCGAACACCTCGTAGAAGTCGATCTGCGGGTGCGTCCCGTACCGCTCGACGATCCCGTCGAGCCACGGTCCACTGTAGAACGCCTTCGCGTCCGCCAGCGTCCGCCACTGGTAAACGCCCCCGGCCCAGCCGCTCTCGCTCCAGATGAAGTGCTTGCTGATCAAGCCCTTCGCCTGCTGGAATCCGGGCGCGATCTTGTGAAAGTGCTCCCGGCAGGCGTCGTGGTCGATGTGCGGCGGCAGCTTGTAGCGCACGGTTGCCGTGATCATGTGCTCCTCCCGTGACTCGGCGTCACTCGCGCACCGTGACCTTGTAGGAGACGACCCGCGCGGGCGCCGCGTCGGCTTCCCAGAGCCGGCGATACTCCAGGCGAAGCGTGCCCTCGCCCGCTTGCGTCGGCGCGAACCGCCAGATCTCGATGCCGCCGGCCCCCGCGTCGCCGGCGCCCTTCTCGTAGCTCGGGGCCCCTTCGGGCTCCAGGACGGCCGTCGACTGCTGCGCCAGCGACCAGCGGTAGCCGGTGGTCGGATTGCTCGGCAGGCGCACCACCAGCTGCTGATTGCGGGCGAGCGCCACGCTGCTGCCGGAATTCGCGTCGGTGACGCTCAGGGGCGCCGGCGGCGGAGCCTTCTTGGTGCAGGCGCCGAGAGGCAGCACCGCGACCGTCGCGGCAATCAGGATCCGTGCCCAACGTTCAAGTTCGTGGCTCACGTTCGACCTCTCACCCCTGGAGCTTCGGCATGACGCGGCTGGCGAAGAGCTCGAGCGTGCGCGACGCCTCCGCGTGGCCGATTCCGCCGAAATTGATCTGTATCGAGGGCTCGAACTCCCCGAAGACCTCCCGGTGGTACCGGAGCTGCTCGACGACTTCCTCGGGCGTGCCGATCAGCGCCTGGCGGTCGCGTAGCATCGACTCGATGGTCGTCCGGGCGATCGACTCCACCATCTTGCCGTAGCTCGCGTACTGGGTCGCCTCGTGGCTCGCCCACGAGCCGACGGCCTCGCCGAAGACCTCGATGTACCGCTCGACCCGCGGGCGCGCGCCCTCGATCGCCTCGCGATGCGTCTCGGCGATGTAGCAATGGAGCGAGCTCTGGACCTGCTCGGCGCCCGGCGCGTGGCCGGCCTCGCGCCACGCCTCGCGATAGGCGCGAACCATGTCGCGCACCTTGGCCATGCTGCCGGCGTAGGGCACGACCATCACGTTGTAGCCCCTCTGGCCCGCCCAGACGAACGACTCCACCGAGGCCACCGAGGCGACCCAGATGGGCGGATGCGGCTTCTGCACGGGACGCGGCTTCAGGTGGACGTCGCGGAACTGATGAAACTTGCCCGCGTAGGACACGCGGTCCTCGGTCCAGAGCCGGGTGACGATGTCGATGCCTTCCTCGAAGCGGGCCCGGCTCTCGTCCATGGACACGCCGAACACCTCGAACTCTCTCGGGATGAAGGCGCGGCCGAAGCCGACGTCGAGCCGGCCGTTGCTGAGGTTGTCGAGGAGCGCCAGCTCGGCGGCCAGCTTGACCGGGTGGTTGAAGGCGGGGATGACCGCGCCGGTGATCGGCCGGATCCGCGTGGTGCGGGCGGCAACCGCCGACAGAAACACGATCGGATTGGGCGAGTGGCCGCCGTAGTCGAAGAAGTAGTGCTCGACGGTCTTGACGGAATTGAAGCCGAGCTGGTCGGCGCGCTCGGCCAGGCGGAGACACTGGGCGAAGTACTCCGCCGTCGAGTAGTCGCTCGGCCGGAACGACGGAAAGAAGTTGAGGCCGAACTTCATCGCCGGGCCGCGGCCGGCACCGTCTGCTCGGCGAAGTGCGGCATCACTTCCCTGGCGAAGCGCTCCATGGCCCGCAGGGTGTCCCGGTGAGGGAGCTCGCCGAAGTTGAAGTAGAGGATGACCTCGGAGATACCGCCTTCCTCGCACCGCTTCAACACCTCGACGCAGTGCTCGACGTCGCCGGTCACGATGCTCCGGTCACTCACCTGGTCCGGCGTCATCGCCCGGAGCCGCTCGACGATGTCCACGAAGTAGGCGATGTGGGGCGGCGCCGTGCGTCGATCGCTCGGAAAGACCGGCAGGATGCTGTGCAGGTAGTGCAGCAGACGCTCACGCGCGCGGTCGGCCTCGTCCCGGCTTTTGGCGACGGACACGAAATAGCTGCACATGACCTTCGGGTCCGGGTGGCCGGCCTCGCGGGCCATGCGCTTGCTCTCGCGGGCTGCCTCCTGGACCGAGCCGAACAGCATGGCGGCCGCGAACGGCGCGAAGATCGTGTTGACGCGGAGCCGCGCCGCCAGCTCGATCGACGGCTTCGAGAAGCACGCCACGTACACCTCGGGGTGCGGCTGCTGCACCGGCCGGGGGACGATCGTGAGCGGCTCCGGCGTCGAGTAATACCGGCCGTGGAACTCGAACGGCGACTGCCGCCACGCCGCCATCATGTACGCCATCTGCTCGTCGAAGACGGCGCGGCTGTCCGCGAAGGACGCGCCGAACGGCGTGTACTCGCCCTGGTCGTAGCCGCGGCCGGCCGAGAACACGGCGCGGCCGTCGCTCAGAAGGTCCAGCAGGTTGAACTCTTCCACCATCCGCAGCGGGTGATTGATGGGCAGCACCACCGTGGCCGGGCCGAGCTTGAGCCGCTTCGTGCGGACGGCGACGTGGGCCAGGAACATGGTGGGCGAGGGCAGCACGCCGAAGCGGCCGAAGTGGTGCTCGGGAACCCAGGCGCTGTGATAGCCCATCGCCTCGGCCTCGACACATTCCTCGACCACGTCCAGGAGAAACTGATTGGGATCGCGCCGGTCCGGACCGTACGCCGGCGGATTGTCGGTCAGCGTGAAGTAGCCGAACTTCATCGGTGCTCCAATCATAGGCGCGCCTCGGCCGGCGGGGCCCCAGCCCCGCGACGGCCTGCGGCGCGCACTGCGCTAGCCGAGCGGTCCTTGGTAGACCTGGTCGACGTACGTGTCGGAGAGGGGCTCCAGCGTTTCCGGCCATACCGCCGGCACCGCACGCCGCTCCGCGGCGGGCCGCACCTTGCCGTCCCAGCCGACCTGCTCCATGTAGTAGTAGAGCTGGATGCAGTGGCCGTCCGGGTCCAGCGCGAACGCCGAGTAATCGATGCCCGGGTAGAGCTCGGGCGGGATCGAGTCGACGAACGTCACCCCGTGGGATTTCAGGTAGGTGACGGCCTCGCGCAGCTGCGCATAGCTCCCGACCTCGACGCCGAACGACATGCAGGTCGTGTGCTCGGACAGGCCGAGCGTGCGCCGCAGCTCCCGCGGGAACAGCCCCACGCTGTGATGCTCGGCGCCGGCGCGCAGGAACACGCAGCGCGCGCCCCGATAGACGGTCTCCTCGCTCTTCACGAAGCCGAGGTGCCCGACGTAGAACGCCTCCGCGCGCGCCACGTCGGCGACGAACAGCCCCACCGGGCCGATCTTGGTGATCTTGAACGGACGCGGCAGCAGCACGCCTTCCACCTCGTAGGACTCGGTCGAGGCTTCCCGCGTGCGGTTGCCCCCGAAGACGTCGATGCCCTTCTCGAGCGCCTCCGCCACCTCGGCGATCTCGGACACCTGCGGCAGCGATGGCTTCTCGCGAAAGCCGCGGTAGTACATCTCGGTCGGCTTGCTCAGCTGGTTCCAGCCGATCTGCTCGATGCCGTAGTAGAGCTCGATGGTGTGGCCGTCGGGGTCGTACACGTACACGTGCCAGTTGCTGCCGGGCATGTCACGGCCCACGCGCTGGATGGGGATGCCGTGCTCCTGGAAGTAGGTGTGGGCGTCCATGATCTCCTTGAGGCTTCCGCACTGCCAGGTGATCTGGTTCACCGTGACCTCGGGCGCGAATTTCCGATCCGGCCGGTGGTCGAGCACGCGCTTGTTGAAGAGCACGAACGCGTGGTGATCCGTCCCATAGCGCATGAAATAGCCGCGCGTGTCGCCGAGGCCGCCGCCCTTGGGCGCCCACGGCATCTTCCCGAAGTCCAGGACGTCGGAGTGCCGGAACCCGAGGAGCCGCTCGTAGAAGTCGAGCCCCTCGGTCATCTGGACCGCGTTGAAGCCGAAATGGCCCAGCCGCCGGATCTTGAAGGGCCGCGGCAGGAGAACGCCACCGACGCTGTACCGAGTGGAGTTGGATGTCATCGTTCGCTCCTCCTTCATGTGGTGAGGGCGACCCCTCAGCCCGCGCCCTTCTCGATTCCGGTGGCCCGGTCCACCGACGGCGCGCCCGGCCCCATCAGCACGACCGCCAGGGCCAGCACGCCGAGGGTGAGCACGAACTCGAAGCCATTCTTGCTGATGAAGAAGCCGTTGACCAGGTGCACCTTGAACAGCGCGACCGCCATGTCGATGACGAGCCCCGCCGCCCAGAAGCGGGTCAGGAACCCGAAGAAGATGCAGATGCCGCCCACGAACTCGGTGATGGCCACGACCCAGGCCAGGGGCATGTGCGGCTCGATGCCCATCTTCGCGAGCCCGCCGGCGAAGCCCGCGATCCCTCCGGCCCCGAGGAGCTTCTGCGATCCGTGCATCACGAAGACAAAGCCGAGGAGGAGACGCAAGACCAGCACGGCCAACCGCTGCAACCCCTCGAGCCGCTGTGGCACGGGTGCCCTCGCTTTCCATCGGGCCACTCGGGCCCGAGCTCTGGGTGCGTGCGATGCTGACGATGCCCCGGACGGCCCTGAGGATGCCTGCGTCGGGGCCCTCGCCGCAACGGTAATCTGGGCGATCATAGCGCCGTGGAAGACAAGCGCCGCATTGCCGCCGTGCTGGCCGTCGCGCTCTCGTTCGGCGGGGCCGCGTTCTCCGCCGACGAGGTCGCGGTCGAGCTCGTCGGATTCCTGGGTAACCTGCCGGAGGGAGGGGTGCGGCTGCCGCCGGCCGGCGTGACGACGGCGCGGCTCGAAGTTCCGAACGAGCAGGGAGGCTCCCGGATCGCGTTCACGGTCGAATTCACGCCGCGCACGGAGTTCGCCCGGGACGCCGGTCGCCTCCGCAACGACCAGCTCGTCGTGCTCGAGGGCGTGCTGGGGCCGGGCCGGCTCTGGGTACGCCGTATCCACGAGGTCGACATCGCCGAGTACGGCGGCCGCATCGCGCTGCGCGACGGTCCCCTGGACTTGCCGGTGGTCGCCGACCGCCTGGTCGAGATCTTCCTCGACGGCGCCTCGACGCTGCCCGTCACCTTTCTCTTGACGCCCCGAACGACCTCGAGACAGACGATGCTCGGTGACGGTCAGGCCGTCACGATCGCGGTCGTCAGCGGCCGGCGCGTGATCGTCGCCATCGAAGCTTCCCGAGCTCGCTAGCGTCAGGCCCACGCTCGCGTTCAACAAGCAGGCGCGCTCGCTGGGACGGGGTGCGGTCGGAGCCGGAGCCGGTTGGGGTCGAAGGGACCCGTTCCCTCCATGCGAGCGCCGGACGACGCGCGCCGTGATGGAGCCCAGCCGCCGCGGGACAGCGCACGCGTGCCGCGTGGTCGTCTCGACCCCAACCAGCTCCGGCGCCGACCGCACCCCGCCTCCCGCGGCCGCGTCGTCCGTCTCAGCGGGCGGCGTCGGCGGCGAGAAAGTCGCGGAGGATCCGCAGGAAGTCGTCGAGGCGGTCGTGGTGGAGCCAGTGGCCGGCGCGGTCGATGCCGGCTACGCGGACGTTGCGGAAATGTCGCGCGCGTCCGTCGTCGGCGGGATCGCCGGCCTGGCTCTCCTTGCCGTACAGCAAGAGGGTCGGGCAGGTGATCCGCGACCAGAGGAGCTGGATGTCGCGACCCTGCATGTCGTAGGGCGGCCACGCGCGTACGTAGTTGTCGAACTTCCAGCTGTACGTCCCGTCCTCGTTCTGGTTGGCGCCGTGGACGGTCAGATGCCGCGCCTGCTCGGCCGTGAGGTGCGGGTTTTCCCCCTGCATCCGCCCGAAGGCGTCCTCGATCGACGCGTAGCGGCGCGGCAGCCGCGCGGCGAGGCCGCGCTGCTCGGCGACCCATTCGTCCATCCGCTCCACGATGGTCTTCGCGCTACCCGCCTTGAGTCGCGCCGGCGAGGGCCCAAGCCCCTCGATGGCGACGAGCCGGGCAACCGTGTCCGGATAGATGCCGGCGTAGCGGAGGGCGACCTGGCCGCCGAGGGAATGGGCGACGATCGTCACCGGGGCCAGGCGCTGCTGATGGACGAGCTGGGCCAGATCGTAGATGTAGCCGGCCATCGTGTAGCTGCCGTCGGTCGACCACTGGCTGTCGCCATGCCCGCGGAGATCGGGCGCGATGATGTGCCACTCGTCCCGCAGCGCCGCGGCGGCCCAGTCCCAGTTCCGGCAGTGATCGCGCCCGCCGTGCAGCATCAGCAGCGGCGGCCGGGTCGGATTGCCCCAGTCGACGTAGTGCAGGCGCAGGCGCTGCGAGAAGAATGTGTGGGACGTCGGTCCCGGCATGCGGCCGGTCATGGGTCGGCTTCTATGCTAGCATCCCTATCTCGTTGACGAGCGCGCGAGGAGGATGGGATGGGGACATTCCGGTTGTACGCGGGCGCCGACCAGCAGGCCCACGTCGAGAAGATCGACCTCAAGGGCAAGCCCGACTGGCTCAAGGGTCTTGCCGCGAGTCAGATATCGTTCCGGGAGTGGCCGGCCGGTCAGTTTCTCGACTGGCATCCGGCCCCCCGCCGCCAGTTCGTCATCATTCTCTCGGGGCAGCTCGAGATCGGCCTGGGGGACGGCTCGAAGCACGTGTTCGGTCCCGGTGATGCCCGGCTCGTGGAGGACACGACGGGCAAGGGACACACGACGCGCGTGCTCGGCAACCAGATCTGCGTAACGGCGACCGTTCCACTGGCGTAAGCCTCGTCAAACCACAAAGGAGCCGGAGATGGCGACCAAGATCGTCTTCATTCCCAAGCAGCCCGATGCGATCCTCGACATGGCGAGAAAGCTGACGCCTCCCGGCTTCGAGCTCGTGGTGGTCGATCAGGACACCCCCGAATTCTACGAAGCGATCAAGGACGCCGAGTACGTCATGGGGCTCGGCCGCCCGATCGCCGGCGAGTTCTTCCGGTCGGCGCCCAAGCTGAAGCTGGTTCAGCTCCTCAGCGCCGGCTACGACCGGGTCGACATCGAGTCGGCCCGGAAGGCGAAGGTGCCGGTCGCCAACAACGGCGGCGCCAACGCGATCGCGGTGTCCGAGCACGCGATCATGCTGATGCTGGCCGTCCTCAAGCGGCTGGTGGTGTTTCACAACGACGTGGTCGCCGGCAAGTGGCGCGTGGGCAACCACCTCGACTCGCGGGTGTTCGAGCTGCACGGCAAGACGCTCGGCATCGTCGGTCTCGGCAACATCGGCAAGAAGGTCGCCCGGCTCGCGCACGCCTTCAACATGAACGTTCTGTACTACGACACCGTGCGGCTCACCGAGGACCAGGAAGACGCCCTCGGCGTCCGCTTCGTCCTGTTCACCGAGCTGTTGCAGACGGCCGACATCGTCACCCTGCACGTGCCGCTCGACGAGAGCACGCGGAACCTCATCGGCGCCCGCGAGCTCGGGATGATGAAGAAGACCGCCATCCTCATCAACACCTGCCGCGGCCCGGTGGTGGATGAGGGGGCCCTCCACAAGGCGCTGACCAGCGGGCAGATCCTGGCGGCCGGGCTCGACGTGCTGGTCGAGGAGCCGGCGAAGGCGAACCACCCGCTCTACGCCCTGAAGAACGTCACGCTCACGCCGCACTCGGCCGGGCCGACCTGGGAGAACTGGTCGGCGCGGTTCCGCAACGGGTTCGACAACATCCAGCGCGTCGCCTCGGGCCGCTCCGCCAAGTGGGTGGTCGCCGAGCTCCTGACTCCGCCGGGGATGTAGCCATGGCCGACGCGGGGCAGCCGCTCGCCGATCGAGTCGCGGTGGTGACCGGCGCCGCCCGCGGCATCGGCCGCGCGACGGCGCTGGCGCTGGGCAAGAGTGGCGCGCACGTGGTCGCCATCGACCTGGACGAGGCGGCCGTCAAGCCGACGGCGGACGCCGTCAGCGCGCTCGGCCGCAAGGGGCTGGCCCTCGGGGCCGACGTCGGGGACCTCAAGAGCATCGACGGCGTGGTTCGCCGGATCGTCGACAGCTTCGGCCGGATCGACGTGCTCGTGAACAACGCCGGGGTGACCCGGCGAGCCTACGTGATGGATCTCACCGAAGAGGACTGGGACCGCATCATGCGGGTCAACGGCAAGGGCGTCTTCTTTTGCCTGCAGCGGGTCGCGCGCGAGATGATCCCTCGCCGCAGCGGGGTCATCGTGAACATCGCGTCGATCGCCGGCAAGGGCTACGCCGGCGCCTCGAACGTGATCTACGCCGGCAGCAAGGGGGCGGTCATCAGCATGACGCGCATGGCGGCCCTCCAGCTCGCTTCGCACAACATCAACGTGAACGCGATCTGCCCGGGGACCACCGTGACCGCGCTCTCGGACGCGAATCTTCGAACTCGCGCCGCCGACGAGGGCGTGACGGTCGAGGAGATGGCGCGACGACGGAACGCCGCCATCCCGCTCGGGCGCGCCAACGAGCCCGAGGACATCGCGGCCCTGGCCGTCTTTCTGGCCACGCCCGGGGCGCGGAACATCACCGGCCAATCCTTCAACGTGGACGGCGGCATCATCTTCGACTGAGCGCAGGGGAGCGGGCCTGGGGCGACGCCGCCCTCAGAGGACCGCGATGAGCCGCTCGAGCTCCGGGTAGTCCTGCCGGGCCTCGGCGATATCGGCCCGCAGCAGATCGAGCGCTTCGGGGACGTGCTTGAGGAAGTACTTTTTCCCTTTCACCTCGGCGAGGAAGCCGTACGCGCCCAGGGCCTGCATATGACGCTGCAGGCGGCAGCCGACGAGGGTCTCCCGGAAGGCCTTCTCGTCGAACGTCGGGCGGTGAGCCTTCATCTCGGCGAGGTAGTAGCCGAGCAGCCGGTCGCGCACCCCATCCTCCAAGCGATAGTAGGGATCCCACAGGATCGAGGCGACGTCGTAGGCGGGCGGCGCCATGCGGGCGCCCTGATAGTCGATGATCCGGGGCGCACCGCCGTGGATCATGATGTTCTGGCACTGGAAGTCGCGATGGATGATCGACTTGGCTGCGGCGTCGACTCGCTGAGCGAGGCGCTGCAGCGCCGCGTCGACCGCGGGCCGGCTCGCGATCTGGAGCTTGCGGAGCCCGACGACGAAGCGGTCGAGGAAGTAAGTGGTCTCCCAGCGGAAGTAGTCGTAATCGAAGATCCGCGTTTTCAACAGCGGGCACTCGTGAACCCGATCGGTGGCCGACGTGTGGATCGTCACCAGGCTCTGCATGACGGCGCGATAGACGCTCTCGATGCTGGCCGTGTCGCGGGGCAGCTTGAGGTACGCGTAGAGTGAGGCGTCGCCCAGATCCTCGAACAGCGCCCGCTTGCCCGCGCTGTCCGACGAGAACATCGCGGGCACCGGAACGGCGTGGCGAGCGAAGAACTCGGTGTACGCGAGATGGCGCTCGAAGTCGGGATCTTCCGGGCGGCATTCCATGAGCACCGCCGTCCGCCCGCCGTGCTGCACGCGGAAGTAGCGCCGATCCGAGCCGCCGAGGCCGATCAGGATGGCGTCGGACCAGAGGGGCGAGTCCGAGGCGGGCGCGGCGGCACGCGCGTTCGCCGAAGGTGTCCCGAAATGCGACGCGAAGAGCGGGTCGCTCAGGGCGACTCGCTTCTTCTCGGCCGCGTGGAGCGCCGGCTGCATGCTGGCCTCGGAGAGGGAGATCGTGTAGTCGGGCCCGATGATCCGGTTCTCGTGACTGCCCGAGACGACGGCGCCCGGCAGCAGGATGCAGTTTCTCAGTCGCGATCCGTCCCGGACCTCGGTGCGGGATTCCAGGACGACGTAGCCGTCGATCTCCAGACGTCCGCAGCGCGCCGTCGCCGAGCGGTAGACCGTCTCGCCGCGCTCGCGGAGCGCATCGAGCACGCCCCTCGCGTAGGTCGCGGGATCCCCGACGTCGTTCCAGTAGGCGCCCGTGACATCGAACGCGCGGACCCGGCGGCCGGCCTTGGAGGCGGCGACCCAGGCGACGGTGGCATGCGAGACACCCGACGGAAGAAACGAGAGGATCTCCGGCGAGTAGACCGCGATGCCCGTGTAGGCAACTTTGTCGGCTACGTGCGTGGGATCCGGCTTCGAGGCGCCCGGGTTCTCGACGTCCAGCACCTGGCCGCGGTCGTCGATCACGACGTTGCTCAGATGAGGGAGTCGGTGGCACGCGAGCGTCGCGACGTTGCCCGAGGCCAGATGCTCCGCGACGAGCCGGGCGAAGTCGATGTCCAGCAGGATGTCCGAGTTGTGGACGATGAACGCCCGGCGCGACAGGAGGGACTCCGCGTTCTTGAGCGCGCCGCCCGTCCCGAGGATCGGATCCTCGGGAAAGAAGACGATGCGCTCGTGCCACGGCGACGCGGCGGCCCAGGCGCGCAGGAGATCCGCCTTCCAGTGCAGGTTGATGCCGATCGTGCCGTCGCACACGGCCGCGAGCTTGCCCAGGATGCCCTCGATGATCGGCGTCCCGAGAATCGGCAGGAGCGGCTTGGGCAGGTGGTTCGTGGCCGGCCGTAGCCGCTCGCCGAAGCCCGCCGCCGGAAGGAAGACGTCGAGGGGATAGGACCGCATCGTTACGAGCTTATCGCTCGCGGAACCTCGGCGCCCAGCAAACAGTGCGAGCCGCTACGCGAGCGGTCGCCGCTCCACCGCCGGTGGATCGTAGGCGCGAATGGGCGGCAGCGGGCCCGTCCAGCGCTCGACCTGCACGAGCGCGTGCTGGCCGGAGCAGGCCTGGGCGAGCCGCGAGGTGCCCCGGTCGAAGGTGAGGACGTTCGGGTTGCCGTGGACGCACATCGCCTCGGGGTCGCCCGGATCGAGGGGGTCGTACCAGGCGCCGGTCGAGAGCTGAACGACGCCGGAGCGCACCGCGTTGCTCACGACGGCGCCGGCCAGGCAGCTTCCCCGGTCGTTGAACACGCGGACGACGTCGCCGCTGCGTACGCCGCGCGCGGCCGCGTCGGCCGGGTGCAGGCGGATCGGCTCGCGCCCGCGCACTTTCGTGGACTGGCTGTACGCGCCGACGTCGAGCTGGCTGTGCAGACGCGACGTCGGATTGTTGGCGATCAGGTGCAGCGGGAAGCGCTCGGCGACGGGCGCGCCGAGCCACTCCGCGGGCTCGAGCCAGGTCGGGTGTCCGGGGCAGTCCGCGTAGCCGAACCCGTCGATGGTCGCCGAGAAGATCTCGATCTTGCCGCTCGGCGTGCCGAGGGGCACCCCCTCCGGATCGGCGCGAAACTGCTTGAGCAGCACCAGATCCTCATCGGCCCCGGACAGATCCAGGAACCCGGCCGCCCAGAACTCCTCGAACGGCGGCGCCGTTTCGCCGTCGTCGGCGACGCGCGTGCGCCAGCCCGCGTAGAGGTGGCGCAGCCACTGCATCTCGTCCCGCCCCTCGGTGAAGCGCTCGCCGGCGCCGAGCCGCGCCGCGAGGTCCGCGAAGATCGCGAAGTCGCTCCGTGCCTCGCCCCAGGGCGGAATCGCCTGGCGCATGGCGACGAGGCACGCGTCGTTGGGCGAGCCGCCGATGTCGTTCCGCTCCAGCGTCATCGTCGCCGGTAGCACGATGTCCGCGTGGCGGGCCATCGGCGTCCAGAAGGCCTCGTGCACGACGATCGTCTCCGGCCGCGCGAGGGCCGCGCGCAGGCGCGCGAGGTGCTGATGGTGATGGAACGGATTGCCGCCGCACCAGTACACGAGGCGAATGTCGGGATACGTCAATCGCTGCCCGTCGAAGTCGAACGGCTCGCCCGGATGCAGCAGCATGTCGGCGACGCGCGCGAAGGGGATGAACGCGCCGACCGGGTTGCGGCCCTGCGGCAGGGTCGGCGGACCGACGCGCAACGGCGCGCGACCGATGTAGCCGAGCGAGCCGTAGCCCTGGCCGAACCCGCCGCCCGGCAGCCCGATCTGGCCGAGCATCGCCGCCAGCGTCACCGCGAGCCACGGCGCCTGCTCGCCGTGCTCGACGCGCTGGAGCGAGTAGTTCACGTTGATCAGCGTGCGCTTCGCCGCCATGCGCCGGGCGAGCGCGCGGAGGCTTTCCGCTGGAACCTGGGACAGGCGCGCGGCCCACTCCGGTGTTTTCGGACAGCCATCCGTTTCGCCGCGCAGGTAGCGCTCGAAGCGATCGAACCCGACCGTGTAGCGCGCGAGGAAGGCGCGGTCGTGCAGGTTCTCGTGGACGAGCGTGTACGCGAGCGCGAGCATGACGGCGACGTCGCTTCCCGGTACGAGGGCGAGCCACTCCGCGGTGACGAAGCCGGGGAGATCGTCCCGCATCGGGCTGAGCAAGACAAACTCGGCGCCCCGTTCTCGCGCCGCGCGCAGGTGGTCGCGCGCGGGGTGCCGGCTGGCGCCGCCGGGGCTCACCATCGTGTTCTTGATGGGAATACCACCGAAGCAGACGAACAGCTCCGTGTGCCGCTCGAGCACCGACCACGCGGTCGCCCGATCCAGGAACTCGCGCATCGATCCGACGACGTGCGGCATGATGACCGACTGGGCGCCGTTACTGTAGGTGTGCTCGCCCCGCACGTAGCCGCCCAGGCAGTTGAGGAAGCGGTGGAGCTGGCTCTGGGCGTGATGGAAGCGCCCGGCGCTGCTCCAGCCGTACGAGCCGCCGTAGACGCCCGCTCCGCCGTGGCGCTCGTAGACGCGCCCGAGCTCGCGCGCCAGCGTGTCGAGCGCCGTTGTCCAGCTCACCGGCACGAACGGCTCGGATCCTCGACGCGGGTCGCCACCCGGGCCGCGGTCGAGCCAACCGGCGCGGATCATCGGCTGGGTGACCCGGGCCGGATGCCTCAGGCTGTCGACGATGTTGCCGAGCAGGGGAGATGGATCAGGATCGTGCCGATAGGGGCGGATTCCGACGACGGTGCCGTCGGCGACCTCGGCTTCGAAGGCGCCCCAGTGGGACGAGTGCGGCACGAACGCGCGGGCCATCCGTGCCAGGATAACAAAGCGAGCTTCGCTGAGCGGGAGGGCTAGGCCGCCCGGTCGAGCTTCTTCATGATGCGCTTCACGTAGGCGCGGGTCTCCCGATACGGCGGGACGCCGCGGTGCTTGATGACCGCGACCTCGCCGGCGTTGTAGGCGGCGAGGACCAGCGGCAGGTTGTCACCGAAGCGGTCCATGAGGGCGCGAAGGTGCCGGACGCCCGCCTCGATGTTCTCGCGGGGATCGAACGGATCGTCCACGCCGAGGGTCTTCGCGGTATCGGGCATGAGCTGCATGAGGCCTCGAGCGCCCCGGCGGGACACGGCGCGGGGGTTGAACTCGGACTCGGCCTCGATGACGGCCGCGACGAGATCCGGAGATACGTTGTAGCGTGCGGCGGCCTTCTTGATGAAGGCGTCCATCCCGGCCTGGGAGTCGATGTCGTCCTCGGCCGGCGTGCTCTCACTTCTGGCGCTCTCGGTGCGGGAGGCCACCTGGGGAGCAGCGGGCGCCGGGCGGACTCCGAAGAGCCCCGTCAGCACGTACCCCGTACTCAGGGTGACGACGAGCACCCCGAGCCCGAGCAGATGCCGCTCGATGACTCCATCCCGGCGTTCGACCTTCACTTCCGGATTCCCGGTTTCCATGCCCCTCTGTAGGGGCAAATACGATACCGAGATAGGAGAAGCAGTCCAGATCACACGGTTAAGGTTCATTTGGCCAGGATTGGGCCGGTAAATGGGTAGCCGAAAGGGGGTGCTTCTCGGACCACCATTTCCGGAAAGCGGTCAGGAGCGACACGGCTGCGACGGGCTCTCCGGGCTCCCTAGTTCGACTCGAGCGACAGGGTTCCGGCCAGCGCCAGGAGCAGCCCGGCCCCACCAGCGGCGAACAGGATGACGACGAGACGGCTGTACGGCTGAAGCGTCTCGGCCAGCGGCCGCTGGACAACGACCAGGACCTCGTCGCCGATCGGCTCGGCGTGGCTCGCGTGTGGGTGACCGCCGATCTGGATCACCTCGTCCGTCAGGGACCCGACCACCCCGCGCCGGAGGTCGTCCCGCTCGGCGCCTTCGAGGGTCGAGGCGTGGACGACAAAGCCGGACTCGGCGCGGCGCACGAAGGACACGTGAAGCCCGGTCAGTCGCCGAAAATCGTCGGCGCTTCGAGCGTCGAGCGCGAAGCCGGCGCAGAGCCAGGCGATTGGATCCGGCGCGCGGACGGGCACGAAGGCGAGTCGGTACAGGCCTCCGCCCATCGCCACGATCCGAGACGCTGCGCCCGCCCGCTCCGCCTCGTCCAGCAGCGGGGACAGCGGAAACGCTGTCCCGAGGCGAGCCGGTTGTAGCGTGTCGGCGGCCACGGTGCCCTCCGGCGACACGAGCATCAACACGGCCACGCCGATCCGCTCTCGATGGCTCGCGAGAACCGAGCGCGTGCTCTCCTGATCCGCGGCCGCCGCCGCCGTCTTCAGCGCGATGTCGTCCGAGAGCAGTCGAGCCGCCGCGACCAACTGCTGGCCGCGTGACTCGAGCTGGCGCACGACCAGGGTGCCGGCCAGCCGAAGCTCCCCCTTGATCTCGTTGCGCGCGCTGGCGCGTGCCGCGGCGGCGACGACGAGGAAGCATGCCGCCAGGACGGCGACGAACAGCCCCACGACGACCGCCACGAGCCGGCCGCGGAAGCTGCGGAAGTCGACGACGCGCACGAGTCGAGCCACCTTGCGCGGCTCACGCTAGCGCTCTCGTGAGCCCGGATCAACTGTCCCGGTCTCGCGCGCGAGGGGAGCTGGACCGGCAAAATAAGCCGTCGGGCGACGCGGAAACATGACACACTATGGCCCGTCTGGGGCCGGTGAGGATTGCCGGACCCACGCAGCAGACCACGACTCTGGCGCCGTCTTCCGCGTACCAGGGACGTCCTTCAACAGCGGGAGATCGAGCCGGAGGTTTTCATGGCACAGAAGCTCTTCATCGGAGGTCTCGCCTTCTCTACGAACGATACGCGGCTGCGCGAGGTGTTCGCCCAGGCTGGTGTCGTCGAATCGGCGGCAGTTGTCATGGATCGGGAGACCGGGCGCTCGCGCGGATTCGGCTTCGTCGAGATGGCGACGGCCCAGGAAGCCGACGCCGCGGTCAAGAAGTTCAACGGGCAGGAGCTGGACGGGCGCACGCTGAAAGTTGAGATCGCCAAGCCCTCGGGCCTCGGCGGCGGCGCGCGGAGCGGTGGCGGCGCGCGGAACAGCGGATTTGGCCGGAGCCGCTGGTAGGCGCAGGGGCTTCCGTGCAGGTCGCAGCGTTCTCGACCCCGTCGGATCCTCGCTGGCGCTGGCGCATCGTCAACTACGCGGGCGAGCTCGTCGAGGAATCGCGCGACACGTTCCCCTCGATCGCCGGTGCGCTTGAACAAGGCGAGAAGCGGCTCAGGGCGCTCGACGTCGTGGACACGTCGGTTCCGTTTCATCCCCATCGCTCGACACGTCATCTGAGGGTTCCCTAGATGAAGGGGGCTTTCGGACTCAAGGTCGAGGTCTTCGACAACCAGATCGAAGGCGCGCTCAAGACGCTCAAGAAGCAGATGCTCAAGGAAGGCCTCTTCCAGGAGATGAAGCGGCGCGCCCATTACGAGAAGCCGTCGGTCAAGAAGAAGCGCAAGGCGGCTCAGGCGCGAAAGAAGCGGCGTAAAGCGCTCAAGCGGATGCAACCGAACGACTACGACTAGGAGCCGCGCGCGCTTCACCCGTTGCTTGAAGGACCGGCTCAGCTCCTCATTCGTCCAATAATGTAGCGTCCACCGCTCGAATCCGAGCGAGCGGCGTTACCCTCAGGCGCGATGCGGATCATCGCCCACGTGGACATGGACGCGTTCTACGCGTCGGTCGAGGCGCGCCACAATCCCGCACTGCGCGACCGGCCGGTCGTCGTGGGCGCCGACCCCAAGGACGGCCGCGGCCGCGGCGTCGTCGAGGCGGCCAGCTACGCGGCCCGGCGCTACGGTATCCGCTCCGCCATGCCCATCTCGCGGGCGTGGAAGCTCGCCGAGGCCGCCCGTCGCCGGGGGGAGCCCGCGGTGGCCTTCGTCCACGGCAATCGCAAGCTCTACGTCGAGGTGTCCGAGCGGGTCATGGCCATCCTGGCGTCGGCCGGCGATGCCTTCGAGGAGGCCAGCATCGACGAGGCGTACGTGGACTTCTCGTCGCTCGGCGAGTTCGAGGCGGCGTGCGAGCGCGCCAACGCGCTGAAGCGCGAGATCGCCGAGCGCGAGGGGTTGACGTGCTCGGTGGGGCTCGGCCCCAACAAGCTCGTCGCGAAGATCGCGTCGGATTTCAAGAAGCCGGACGGCCTGACGCTCGTGCGACCGGAGGACGTCCAGGCATTCCTCGACCCCCTGGGCATTCGCGTCATTCCCGGCATCGGTCCCAAGACGGAGGCCGAGCTCAATGCGCGGGGCATTCGCACCGTTCGCGATCTGCGCGCGCTCGAGCGCGGCCAGCTCGCCGACTGGTTCGGCCGCTGGGGCGAGGACCTCCACGCCAAGGCGCGCGGACTCTCGGACAGCCCGGTCTCCAACGAATGGGAGCCGAAGTCGGTCGGCGAGCAGGAGACCTTCGAGGTGAACACGCTCGACGCCGCCTTCATCACGGAGCGCGTGCGGGCGCTGGCCGGCGAGGTCTTCGCGCGGGTGGGACGCCAGGGCTTCCGCGCCTTCCGCACCGTCACGGTCACCGTGCGCTTCGCGCATTTCCGCACGGTGACCCGCGCGCACACGACGCGGGAGGCCATGGCGAGCGAGGCAGCGCTGGCCGCGGCCGCTGTCGAGCTGCTCCAGCCGTTTCTTGATCAGCGGGAGAACCCGCGTGGAACGAAGCTTCGCCTCATCGGCGTGCGGGCCGAGAAGCTTCTTCGGTGAGGGACGGTCGGCCCGCTACTTGACGACTTCCAGCCTACCTCCCGAAGTCCTCCACTTCTTTTCCTTTCCCGGACTCACCAGAGGCAACGTGCCCGGACATGAGCGCTTTCTCATCTGGGATTCAGCGGCCGCTCATCTTCGATCGATAGGGTTCGGAACGCGGGCGGCTTGATCCGGGCCCGCGGCGCGTCGCTCGACCGATCGCCAGATCCCAGATCATGGAAAGGAGCGCTCGATGAAACGTTGGATCATCGCAGCGACGGCGCCGCTCGCGGTGCTGGCGCTCGCCATCGTCGTCCCGGGATTCGCGCTGCAGAAGAGTAATCCGGCGCCGCTCTGGTCCGAGCACCAGGTGGCCCCAGCCGCCCCGGCGCCGCCGCCGTCACCGTGGGTCCAGCTGGCCCGCGAGCTGAAGCCCGCGGTAGTGAACGTCAGCACGAAACGCGTCGAGGAAGGCCGGCGGCGGCTGGAGGGGTCGGGCGACGAGCAGGGCCCGTTCAACCAGTTCTTCCGTCAGTTCTTCGGCGACCAGCCGCGCCGTACGGTCCGGAGCCTCGGCTCCGGCTTCATCGTCAATGCCGACGGCTACGTCGTGACCAACAACCACGTCGTCGACGGCGCGACCGAGATCAAGGTGACGCTCGCCGATGGGCGTGAGCTGGCGGCGAAGGTGCTCGGCCGTGATCCGAAGACCGACCTCGCCCTCTTGAAGATCGACGCGACGGGCTTGCCCCTCATCGCGCTCGGCGTCTCGACCCAGCTTCAGGTCGGCGAGCCCGTCATGGCCATCGGCAATCCGTTCGGCCTCGAGCAGACCGTCACCACCGGCATCGTCAGCGCGACGGGTCGCGTGATCGGAGAGGGACCCTACGACGACTTCATCCAGACCGACGCCTCCATTAACCCCGGTAACAGCGGCGGACCGCTCATCAACAGCAAGGGCCAGGCGGTCGGCATCAACACCGCGCTCGTCAGCCACACTGGCGGCTCGGTGGGGATCGGCTTCGCGATTCCGATCGACCTGGCCAAGCCGGTTCTGACCCAGCTCGCGGCGGCCGGCCGCTTCGAGCGCGGGTACCTGGGCGTGGCCGTGCAGCGGGTCACGCCGGACCTGGCCAAGAGCTTCAAGCTCGAGGGGCCGCAGGGCGCGCTCGTCGCTTCGGTGGCGGCCGGCTCGCCCGCGATGAATGCGGGCGTGAAGCGCGGCGACGTCATCGTCGAGTACGACGGCCATCGGATTGCCCGCTCCGACGCGCTTCCGCGCGTGGTTGCCGAGACGCCGGTCGGCAAGGACGTCGCGCTCGTCGTCGTCCGCGACGGTAAGCCCGTCACGCTGTCCGTGAAGGTCGCGCGGCTCGCCGAGGCGCCCGAGCGGGTGGTCGCCGAGAGCAACACGACCGCTCCGCTCGGCCTGACCGTGCAGACCCTGACGCCCGCGCTGGCGCGGCAATTCGGCCTGCACGAGAGCGCCGGGGTTCTGGTGCGCGGCGTCGAGGGCGCCAGCCCGGCCGCCGACGCGGGCGTGCAGCCCGGTGACGTGATCGCCGAGATCGACCGTCAGCCCGTGAAGAGCGTCGACGACCTGGAGCGCGCCATCGACAAGCGCCGCCCCGGATCCTCGACGCTCCTGCTCGTGCACCGCAACGGGGGCGATTTCTACATCGCGCTCGGCTCGTGATCCGGCGACGGGGAGGCCAGGGGGCCATGTGGGACGAAGCGTGCACCGCTGTCTGCCGGCGTCATGACGACGTCGTGGCCGTGTTCGAGTCTCCGCTCGGTCGGCTCGCGCTGCTGCTGCGCCAACCCCTCGTGCCGGCGCCCGACGAGCGCGCGGACTGGCTGAGCGCCACCCAGCGCTCCGCGCGGGCCGTCACCGCCAGCCTGCGTGCTGTGGGCCGCAGCGACGAGATCACGATCCTACAGTGGCAGCCGCTCCGGCGGGTGGCGCACATCATGGCCGACTGGGATTGTAGCTACGAGGGCGACGAGATCCGCCACGCTCAGCTCGTCGCCAGCATCTGCGCCTGGCTGACCGATGGAGGGCCGGTCACGCCTCCGGTGGCCGGTCTCGGGAGGTGGTACCGCCAGATGACGCGGAGCTGGATGAGCGCCGAGCCGCCGGCGCGCCGGAGGCTGATTCTCCGGACGCACCGCTGGATCGCCGAGCGAGTGCTCGAGCCTCTGAGTCGGGACGGGGAGCCGGCGCTCGAGGACCTCGAGGCCGACGGGCTCTTGACGGAATTGCTGACCGACGCCATCACCCCGGGAGAGCGTGCGGCATGGCAGCCGTGGGTCCACCTGGTGCGCGCGCGGCTGCGGCGAGCGCTGGCCTGGCCCGGCGCGCAGCGCAACGATGTGTGGGTGCGCTGGCTGTTCCTCATTCCGTACAGCGTTCCGGCGCGAGTCGAGCGCGCGAGCCCGAGGCCCGACGACGTGCTCGTGGGGGCCGAGTAGCTCCGCGGTGCCTGGTGTACAAGCGCATTCTCGTGGCCGTGGACGGCACCGCGGCGTCGCAGCGGGCGCTGCGGGAAGCCGTCGACCTCGCGGCCGACCAGCGCGCCGAGATCGAGATCGTGCATGTGGTCGATCTGACGCCGTACGGCATTCCCGAGCTCGGCGTGCCCGTGAGCGCCTACGAGGAGGCGTGTCGCGCTCAGGGTCGGCTGGTCCTCGGCGACGCCACCGAGTACGCCCGGCACGCCGGGGTGGAGGCGCGGGCCACGCTGCGCCAGCGGAGAGGAACGCGGCTCAGCGCCGCGATCGTGGATGAAGCGCGACTCTTCGGGGCCGATCTCGTCGTGCTGGGTGCGGAGAGCCACCGCGGCCTGGCCCGGTGGTGGCGCGGCTCCCTCGCCGAGGGTGTGATCGAGAGCACGCTCGTTCCGGTGCTGCGGATTCGCGCGCCGTGACGGTGCTCGCCGCCGCCACCTCGATCGGGCTCGGGTTTCTGATCGGCGCCTTCGGCACGCTCGTGGGGGCCGGCGGCGGCTTTCTGCTCGTTCCGCTCCTGGTCCTGGGCTATGGGTTCGCTCCCGCCGACGCCGTGGGAACCTCGCTGTCGCTGGTGTTCCTCAACGCCCTGTCCGGGAGCGTGGCGTATCTGCGCCAGCGCCGCGTCGATCTCGCGCTGGGATGGAAATTCGCGGCGGCCACGGTGCCCGGGGCCGTCGGCGGGGCGTACCTGACGCGCGCTCTCTCCGCGCGCGCCTTCGTCCTCGCCTTCGGGCTCATTTTGCTGGCGATCGCGGCGCTCCTGTTCGTGGGGATCCAGGTCCGGCCCTCGGCGCGCGCGGGACTCCGGAGCCTCGTCGACATGGGCGGCGAGGCACACCACTACCGGGTGGACGTGTGGAAGGGCGTCGTCGTCAGCTTCGCCGTCGGGGTGCTGTCGAGCGTGTTCGGAATCGGCGGCGGCATCATCCACGTGCCGTTCCTCATCGTGGCGCTGGGGCTGCCCGTTCACGTGGCCACCGCGACCTCGCACTTCGTGCTCTCGATCTCCGCGTTCGTCGGCGCGATGACCTTCCTGTCGCTGGGCCACGTCCGGGTCGCCACCACGGCGCTCATGGGGGTCGGTATCCTCGCCGGCGCCCAGCTCGGCGCGCTGGCGTCCACCCGGGCCAGCGCCGATCTGCTCCGACGGGTTCTCGCCGGCTCGCTCTCCCTCGTCGGCGCTCGCATGCTGTTCGATGTCCTTCGATAGGCCGTGATCTCGGGTTACACTCGGCGCGATGGCCGCTGAAGGTCCGAAGAGCGCCTACGAGCTGGCGATGGAGCGCCTCCGGCAGAAAGATCGCGAGGCCGGCGTCGAGGAGCGCCCGCTGACCGACGCGCAGAAGGCGGCGATCGCCGAGGCGCGCCAGATCTATCAGGCGAGGATGGCCGAGCGCGAGATCCTCCACCGGGACTCGCTGCACAAGGCGCGGAGCGCGGAGGAAGTCGAGAAGCTCGACGGCGAGCTGGCGCGCGATCGCGACCGGCTCGCGAGCGATCGCGACCGCAAGATCGCCGAGATCAAGCAGTCGGCGAAGTAGACGCGGCCGCGCTCAGCGGCCGTCCAGCCCCATCGCCTCGGCGAAGCGCTGGTACGCCTCGAGGGGATCCCCGTACTTTCGGTGGCCCGCCGTGTGCTGGGCGCTCGCCAGCAGCAGCCGGTCGCGGTCGTGCGCCCGCGTGTGCAGGTAGTCCTCCAGCGTGCAGAGCCCCAGCTCCTGGTTATGGGGATCGTTGCCGATCTTGCACGCCGCGGTCGCCAGCACCTGAACGAGCGGCGCCCGGTCGTGGCCGCCCTTCAAGTAGGCGGCGGTCAGGTCGACCGATTCGTCGGCCCGCAGCGCGAGGAGGGCGCGCTCCAGCTTGTCGAGGATCTCGCGCGCCGACCAACCCTCGGAGCCCGGCGGCGGCGCGATGGTGCGGCGGCCGTTGCCCGGCGTGTTGGCCTGATGCTCGGAGCCGCGATTGATGAAGAGCGCGGCCACGAAGAGCAGCTTCAGCCGATGCGGGTGGTCGAAGGAGTCGTAGAACCAGCCGACCGTGTTGCAGTACTCGTAGCCGTGCTGCGCCATCGAGTAGTTGTTCGGCTCGCCCGTTTCGAGAATCACCTGCGCGGCGGCGATCTGGATGGCGTCGAGGATGCGCCGCGCGCTCCGCCCGGCCTTGAGCAGCGCCACCACCGCGTCGATCACCGAGAACTCGCGCTGCCGCGTGACGACGTCGACCAGCATCGCCTCTTCGGCCGGGGTGAGCGGCATCTCCTGGCGGAGCAGCTCGACGTCGCGGCCGTCGAGCAGGTTCTGGACCACGTTGCAGCCGACTTCGTAGCACGAGTACCAGCGCGGACCCACCGCGATGTCGGGCACCCCCGCGTACAGCACATCGTGAGCCTGGTCCCAGCCGATCGCGTCGCCGAGCTCGATGGTGGCGCGGGCCCGGTAACCCTTGTGACCGGTCGTGTACGAGCGGTTGTGCCACATCCGGTCCTGGACGTCGATGAGCCCGGCGAACGCGAGCTGGGCCAGGACGTGCCGCCGGTTCGGCACGTCCTGCATCAGTCCGAGAAACACGCGGTACGACTCGAGCACTTCACCGCGCTGCACGAGCGTGAGCCAGTGATTGAGGCGCTCGCGCAGCGTGCCCTCCACCCGGACCGGGGCCTGGTCGGGCCAGTGCCGCTCGGGCAAGGGGGGCGTAGTGCTCACCTTGATGTCGTAGAGGCGAGTGTAGTGACCCGGCGCCTTGCCGATGAGCTGGTTCCACGGATCGAGCCCGGTCGGCATGTACCAGACCGTCTGGGCCATCGGCAGCCAGGCGAGCTCCGGGCGGATCATCGACCGGAGCGGCAGCCCGACCCGCTCGCTCAGAAGACAGTGGTCGTTGTTCACGAACTTGACGATGCCGTCGTCGAGCCGCTGGTGGTACGGCACGTGCGTGTACGGCGCGTGGATGCGCACGGTCTCGCGGGTGATCTCGGTGACGGGCCGGCCCTGCTTCATGAGCCGGTAGAGCACGTCGCTGGCGCCCTTCTGGTCGCGCGCGATGATGCGCTCTTCGAGCCGCGCGTACTCGGCCGCGGGCGCCGATTCGTTCACGACTGGTGCGGTCGTCGCCATGGA
>Ga0137403_10000008_pt2 | contig 55009 bp, 50 predicted proteins | sample CZOMad2_1_16fung_FD_122057 | JGI IMG/M metagenome (GOLD analysis project Ga0137403, IMG submission 122057) | Vadose zone soil fungal communities from Angelo Coast Range Reserve, California, USA - CZOMad2_1_16fungal (Hybrid Assembly) | ecosystem: Environmental > Terrestrial > Soil > Vadose zone...
CAGGGAAATTATCGCGGCATGGTTTGCGCGTTTATTACTTCGCCCGAGTACCAGCGGCGGTTTAGTCCCCTGGTCACACGCAGCAATCGTGAGTGTGGAGAATAGTCGACCTTCCAAGGGCGTTGGAGGATAGCCACCAAACCCAAAAACATGATCCACGAATCAACACGAAATAAGAAACAACATTTCGTGTGACTTCGTGGATCGCTCTGTCTGTTTTGTGGATTTCGATCAAGTGCGTCTCATCACTAAGCGGAACTGAGGTTCTCAATCTCTACGGGCTCAACCTCATCAGCCAATTCAAAGCCAAAGACTCGCGAATAAAAATAAAGCTCCGCGTCCAATGCTCGTTTTATGTTCTGTGCCTGCCGGAAGCCATGCTGTTCCCCCGGGAAGGGCAGGTAGGCCACCGGAATTCTCTTAGCTCGCAGCGCCTCAACCATCAGCTCCGCCTGACTCGCGGGAACGACCTTATCCTCCAGACCCTGGAAGAAGATTACCGGGCACGAAAGCCGACCTGTGAAATTAATTGGTGAACGAGCGTAGTAGATATCTCGCCGCTCCGGGTATGGTCCCATCAACCCGTCCAGGTAACGTGACTCAAACTTGTGTGTGTCCTTCGCCAGAGCTTCCGCATCGCTGACTCCGAAATAACTCGCTCCCGCCTTAAAAGTCTTGCGGAAGGTTAACGCACACAGGGTCGTGTAACCCCCGGCGCTGCCGCCTGTGATCATTAGCCGATGGGCATCGACCCGACCGGCGTTTGCCAGATAAAGGGCGCCATTTGTGCAATCGTCAACATCAACTATCCCCCATTTACCGTTCAGACGCCGGCGGTATTCACGACCATAACCGGTACCCCCACCATAGTTGACATCGAGCACTGCTATGCCTCGACTGGTCCAAAATTGCACGCTCAGGCTTTGCATCGTCGAGGCCGCGGAAGTAGGCCCGCCATGGCTCTTAACCAGCAAAGGTGGTAGTTCAACGGCAGGCGCGCTGTAATCGGGGTTTTTAGGCTCATAGAAAAATGCGTGGGCCGTCAGGCCTTCAGCAGTGGGAAACTCAATCGCCTCAGGCACCGAAATGTACTCTTCATCAATGGCAACATTGTTTGAGCGGCGTAAGATCTCGCTCGCTCCGGTGTGGACATCCAGTCGAACTATTGATGCCCTGTCGCTGGGCGAACCCGCTCTAAAAACGGCTTCACCCTGAGAAGCCTGAACATACGCGATATCTGTGAAAGTCGATTCGATGGGCAATAGCAGGCGAGACTGAGTATCTAACATCGCAAGATGGCAAATACCTCGTTTAATATACGAGCAAACGATTCGCTCGGCGGAGGCAAAACCGTAAGTCGTCATGCCAAACAACCACTGCGGCAAGCCAAATTCCGCTTCCATTTCAAAGACGGATTGAAGCTCGCCGGCAGCCCCAAGACGGTAAAGATTCCACCAGCCAGTGCGTTCCGAAACGAAATAAAGCAATCCATCGGGTGACCATTCCGGTTGAAAGATAGACTCGCTTGCAGAACCCGCTACGCACCGAGTGTGTGTAAGGCTGCCGTCTTCTTTGAACTCACCGACCCACAACTCGCAGCCATCCCAGGGCATATTGGGGTGCCTCCAGCTGAGCCAGGCCAATCGCGATCCGTCGGGACTGATTCTCGGTGAGGAATAAAAGTCGTATCCGGCCGCCAGTACCTGGCCACATTCATGGTTGCCGTCCTGACTGAGGCGAACGATCGTGTTGCTTGCTTCCCGCCCCGGATCGGTGTGGTCCTCACGAACGCAGATCAGGCCGCCCCGGCCGTGGTCTATCACGGCATCCGCGTAACGCATCTCGGTTGGCGGGGTGATTGGCCTCGGCGCGGAGCCAGCCTCCCAGCGGTACATTCTTTGGTCCAGAAAATTCGAGAAGTATACGGCGCCGTGGTTGACGACGTAGTCACCGCCGCCATACTCGTGCACCCGCGTCCTGACATTGAACGGCTGGGCTGTAACATCGCGGGTGTTTCCAGCCGAATCTCGGCAAACAAGGACATTTCGGCCGCCCTCGGACGGACGCATTTCGAGCCAGTAGATGTCGGACCCATCGATTTTGGGCTGGCTGAGGCTGACTGTCTCGCCGACAATCAGGTCTGATGTTATTGGTGATTTCCAGCTCCCGTAGGGTGCAAGGGTTTTTGGCATAGTTTCACTGATCCTCCAACCAAGGCCCCGATAATAACGGAAACAGGAGGGTTTGAAATCCGTTTGCGAAGGTTTTGTTACATCCTCGTAAAAGCTTTACAAGACCACCGCAACCTACGACTGAATCTTCGCTTGTAGCATACGCCCATCGTTAATTCTCCATGGGAGAACTGAGATAAAGGCAAGGGGCGTTGGTCTTGGGGGAGGCTGGCGCCCTTAGTTTTTTGTGTTAATACCCACCAAACTTTTCCAGTAAGTCAGCTAGCAGGTTTTCTCACAGGATAGTAAGCATCCGGCGTCTAGCCGGATCACTCCCACAAGTATCAACAAATCCTACAGACTCGGACGTCAACGATAAGTCCACGTTCCCGTACGCCTGGAGGTGCGGTGTCACCAGGTGTTTGTTAGGATCTTCTACACACAAGGAGGGCCGATCATGGCAGTCAAACTGAATAAGAAAGCCTTTGACAATGCAAAAAAACTAGTTAAGGAAGGACAGGTTGTCAAAGACGAAAGGGACGCGTGGAGCGAACACCAGCCGACCGCCAAGGAAGAGAACGATTTCATTGAGCGGCATGGGTACGGGGAGTTTGCGAAATGGCATCTCGGCGTGGATGACGAGGAAGACGAACATACCAAGAGCCGATACAAATTTCCTTATGGTGACTTCAAAAAAGTTCACCGTTGCGGTGTCCTTTCGGCAGAGAGCAGGGCAGGTCAATACAAGCATTTTGATATCGAAAAGGCCTGCGCTCAGCTTCACGAACTGATTGACGAAGTGAAGCACAAAGCGGCAGGCAGATAGCCGAGCGCCGATTAGCAGATCTCAATGCAGTTGAGAATGTAGCAACCCCTCCTATTGAGTTGGGCGATGGGAGCTTTGTGTGCCCGCGCAGGAGCATCAGCATACTCTTCAAAGCATTGGCATCGACAACTCACCGCAAACCGTGATAAAAGCCGCAGCGAAGCACCCATCCAGACCGTCCAACATCAACCATGACACAGACACATACCGCCACTGTCTCGACCGGGCCGGAACTCACGACGCGGTCGATCATAGTCGGCCTCATCGTCGCATTAATCATCGGCAGCGCTTATCCCTATTGTGTTTTAAAGCTCGGTTTCGGACCTAACCTGTCTGTCGTATCAGCTTTCTTCGGTTTCATTGCGCTCGTGCTGATCCTTCGCGCCGCGGATACCAACGCTCGCGAGAATAATATTGTGCAGACAATGGGCACCAGCGCCGGACAAACTGCTTTCATGTGCGTTCTGTTGGCCGCATTCGACATGCTCAATACCAAGGGGGTACTCAATCCGGCAATTCATCTCGGGACTGCGCAGATATTCTTCTGGCTTTGCAGTGCCAGTTTGCTGGGTATCCTGCTCGCTGTGCCAATGCGGCGGCACTATATCGATGAAGAGAACCTTACTTACGCGGACGGTCTCGCTGCCGGAGAGACTATCCTCGTGCTGCACGAAGGTCGCGAGAAAGGAGCATCGGCAGGTCCGGTGCGCGCATTAGGTCTGGGCAGTCTTGCCTCAGGCGTATTGATGGTGCTTACGAGCTTTATCAAAGTTTTTCCTGACACCTGGTTCCTTCCCGGAATGCAACCGATGAACATCGGTTTCAATTGGAGCTTGTTATCGTTTGGCTCAGGTCTGCTGGTGGGTTTCCGCATCTGCCTGGCAATGGCGATTGGCACCGCCATCAGTTGGTTCATCCTGCCCGCCTATCTGGTGTCGCATGGAATGATTCCCGAGCAAACTTATCCGATGACGCTGCGCTGGGTAATGTGGCCGGCTACTGGTTTGATGGTGGCGGGCGGTCTTACTTCTCTTGCGCTGAAATGGAATCTGATCGTCAAGACATTTCGGGGACTGCGCGGCAGCCGAATGGATCGAAGAGACTTTCCCATGCAGTGGGTAGTTATCGGCTCGATCGTGATGGCCGTGGTGATTTGCCTGATCCAGTACTTCAGCATGGGAATCCCTGTTTGGCTTTCATTTATCGCGATCGTGCTTTCACTGCCGCTGATGTTGGTTGGCTTGCGCGTGCTGGGCGAGACGAATTGGGGACCAATCAGCGCGATGTCAAACATGATGCAGGCTGTGTTCGCGTTCATCGCTCCTGGGAATGTGCCGGTCAACATGTCGTCGAGTGGACTGACCGGGACAATTGCTGTTACCTCCGAGGCGTTAATGCAGGACTTCAAGGCGGGGCAATTGGTGGGTTCAAATCCACGCAACCTGACAATCGCACAATTGATTGCCGCGCCCATGGGCTCTATCGCGACCGCGATTGTCTACCCGATCCTGCGGAACAAGTTCGGTATTGGACCACAGGGATTATCTTCGCCGATTAGTGTTAAGTGGGCCGGATTTGCGGAACTGCTCACCAAAGGCTTTAACGCATTGCCGCCGGGATGTTTGGTGGGCCTTGCGATTGGTATTGCGGTAGGTATTGTCCTCACTCTGCTGGCAGAAAAGTATGCCGAGAAGATCCCTTCGCCTTCGGCAATCGGCATCGGAATGCTGATTCCAGCCTCGGTGTTGATGACGTTCATACTGGGTGGTGTGGCGCAATTCATCTGGGCCAGGACCGAACCAAAATCTGAAGAGAACTTCCGCATTCCACTCGCATCGGGATTGATTGCCGGCGAGGCGATTCTCGCGGTGGTGCTGGCGATCCTCGCGGCGACGGGTGTGAATTTTTAGTCGGCCGGATAGTCTTTTAATTTCGTGTGATTTCGTGGATTGATTTGGCCGGCAAACCCAAAACATGATCCACGAAATCACACGAAATAGAGGAGAACGTTGAAAAGCGGCGACAAGTCGCCGCACTGCAAAGGGTTGTGTCAGTTTGCGGTCTTCGCAACGATCTTGAGTTGCTTGTGGACCGCTTCGTCCAGGCTCTCCGCGCGCTCCAAACTCATCCCAATGCTCCGATATCGAACAATGCCTTCATGGTCGAGCACGATGTAAGTGGGAAACCTGCTCACCTCAAATGCCAATTGTAACTTGTGGTCGCGATCTCTGTATTGAGGCCAGATCATCTTCTCCTTCACGATAAAGTCACGCCAGGTCTGTTCCTCGGCATCTGAGCTAATCGCGATCATCATAAATGCGGGTTCCTTTGCGTAACGCTTTTGCAGACTTCTTAACGATGGCAGCGACGCCACACAGGGAGGGCACCACGTGCCCCAGAAGTCCAGCACCACCACCTTGCCACGCAAGTCTTCCGACTCAATGAACTCCCCTTCCGAAGTGGTCAGGGAGAAGTCCGGTGCATACGCTTCGCGCGATCGTCGTGGGTTTTCGATCATCCTGCGCGCTGCTTCGACGTTAGCGGCACGGGGTTGCAACTCGACATACTTCTGCAGCTCGGTAATTCCCTCGGCATCGCGATTCTGTTGCATCAGCACAATCCCAAGGTTGTAGCGAATTATCGGTGGCGACCCGTCGAGAGCAAGCCCCTGTCTGAACGCCGACTCCGCCTCTTGCAGTTTCTTTTGGTCCTTACCCTGGGATTGCGATTGAATGGCGAGTCCCTTCAGGTTGTAAGCGGAGGCTCGCAGCTGCGCTTCGTTGCCGGCGAGTTCAATCACTTTGTCACAGCTTTCGAGAACGTTCTTGTACGCCTCGAGGCCCTGATACGCCTGCGCCATGCCATAGAAGCATTCGGCTGACTTCTTGTCGCGCAGCTCATTTGCGCGTTTGAAACTCTTCAGGGCGTCCTCATATCGACGACGCCGCAGAAACTCCGTCCCCTTTTGGACTTCATCGTCGTAAACGGTTTCATTGCCCTGAATATGGACAACCGCTGTAATGGTGGCGGGCCAGAGTGACGAGAGCAATGCGAGCAAACCCAAACCTGCCGCGACCACGCGTAACGAGCATCTGTCGCCACTCGATGCGGCTCGCGTTCGCCGCCGGGTCAATCCAAGCCTGACGTTACTCACACCAACAGTTTTCATCTGTCGATCCCTCCTAAGCGAGGCGGCATCATAGCATCAGATTTATCTCTATGGGAGCGTTCAATCACCGCCTGCGATAGCGAGTGGTGGTTTTGACTTATGCCGCCATTGCACAGCAGCTCAAAACAAAGTGGACCGCAGTAAATGAGGATCGGAGTGTAATGAGGTCAGTACCGAAACGCGGTTCTGTCGGGTCGAGTCATTGCCGATTGTCGATTGCTGATTGCCGATTGATAAGCAACCAAACAAGCAATTGGAAATCGGCAATGACTCGACCCGAACCGCGTTTCGGTACTGACCTCACTCCACTGGAGTTCGCCTTTGACACCGGTTTCTATCGCGCGGTTGGCGGGATTTCTGATTTCTCACACACAAACAGAGCGCAAATTTAGCGTGTCTGACGCTCTGCGGTTCCCGATCCTCCGGTGTTCTCATACAATTCCCACATTCTTAGCACAGGAGACATCCCGCAATGATCAGTGTCGCAAATCGCATCTATGTCAACCCGGAATATGCCGAGGCGTTCGAGCAAAGGTTCCGCGATCGCGCCGGATTGGTAGATACCATGCCCGGCTTCATATCCAACCACATCCTGCGCCCAGTCAATGACGGTGATCCGTATGTAGTCTTTACGTTCTGGAACAGTCGTCAGGATTTCTTAAACTGGGTGCGTTCGGATGCATTCATAAAGGGCCATGCGCAATCAGGCACGTTGCCGAAGGAAGCCTTTTCGCGGGCCAACGTATTGGAGGTCCACGAGGTGTTGCAGGACTCAACTCGGCCCAACCTGGAACCGGAACCACACGGCGGTCCATTCAAAATGCACTAAATCTGGGCCTTCTCGATGGCGAGTGTCCGCCCGCGTGGCACTCGCTCTACAATCCGACTCGAATGTGAAAGGGATAACAGCGGGCGACGAGTTGGTCAACCGTCAGCTTTTGAAAACCCATGAGTAATCAACACACTGCTTTTGTTGGCTCGATTCCGGAAAACTACGATCGCTACCTTGGGCCTGCTTTGTTTGAACCTTATGCCGAGGATCTTGCCGGCCGTGTAAGAGTATCGGGGACGGCATCGGTTCTGGAGATTGCCTGTGGCACGGGCATTCTGACCCGTCTCCTGCGCGACAGTCTTGCATCGACAGTGGAACTTGTGGCTACCGACCTCAATCCCGCGATGATGCAGTATGCGGCGAGAAAGTTCAGGGAGGGTGAGAAGGTTGTTTTCAAACAAGCCGATGCTGCCGATCTTCCCTTCCCTGACCAATCTTTTGCGGCCGCGGTTTGTCAGTTTGGTCTAATGTTTGTTCCTGACAAGCAAACAGCCCTACGCGAAGCCCATCGAGTACTCGGGCCTGGCAGCTCTTTCGTTTTCAATGTGTGGGACGCAATTGAGTTTAATGAGTTCGCCTACCTGGCCCACAAGACTGTTTCGAAGTTCTTCGAGCGAGACCCGCCCAAGTTTTATGAGGTTCCTTTCAGCATGCACGATACTGAGGAAATAGTAGCACTCCTCAAAGCCACCGGGTTTCGAGAAATAGACTTATCACTTTTGAAACTGCCATCAAACAGCCCATCGGCGAAAGAGTTAGCCAAGGGCCTGGTAGAAGGCAACCCGGTAATCGGCGAAATTAGAGAACGCGCCTCGGCCTCAGTCGCGGAGATAGAGTCGGCCTTGTCTGATAAAATTGTTGCGCGCTGTGGAGACATGCCGGTGCGAGGGCTAATGCAGGCATTTGTCTGTGAATGCGTACGCTAAGACTTCGTGTTAGTACGTGTGAATTCGTGGATCGATTTTTCTGCGGCAACCCTAAGGCGAAATAGCTTAGTGTCGACGAGGTTTGATACCGTCATGCCGAGCAGCTGTTGATGAGGGGATATTAGGGAGAACTATGGATAGCAAGTTTCACCCGGCGATGAAGGCGATTAAGGTTGGCGATCTTGAAGGCTTCAAGGAATTGCTGAAACAAGATCCTTCTCTGGCGACGACGAGATCCTTAAAGAGTCATCCCACCTTACTCCAATGTGTGGCCCTTGACGGTCACAAAGTCTCTAACAATGCCGAGATGGCGCAGGTGCTGATCGACGCCGGCGCGGATGTCGATGGACCGTTAGTGGCCTGCGCCAGCATCGGTAACGCGGAAGTGGCCGAAGCTCTTTTGGAGGCTGGTGCGGGGATCGACGGAGATGGCGCGTGGTCTCCATTAGAGGAGGCGCTGTATTGGGGCAACGAAGAGTTCGTCAAAATGCTGCTCGAGCGGGGGGCGTCTGTGAGGAACCTGCGGGCAGCAGCCGGCTTGGGAAGAATGGATCTGCTTCCGAGCTTCTTCAACAACGATGGCAGTCTGAAGGCCGAGGCCGGTAAGATCAGTTGGCCGTTCGGCGACCCGGAAAAGTCGAATCTGAAATCTGAGGTCAAGGAAAAACTACAAGCAGCGATTTCCGGCTGGTCCCATAGGCCTCAAGACATTATCAACAACGCCTTTATCTATGCCTGCATGAACAATCATATCGATGCTGCGAAGTTTCTGTTGCAAAACGGCGCGGATACCAATGCTATTCCCCCGGGCTTTGATTACGCAGGGACTGGTCTGCACTATGCGGCGCTCCGGGGTCAACAGGCAATGGCTGAATTTCTGCTTGAACAGGGCGCGGATCCGCTGATCAAAGACACGAAAGTGGGCAGTGTCCCTTCGGGTTGGGCCGACTATGGCGGTCATCCCGAATTGCGAGACTATCTGCGGCAGTGCGAGTCAACCGCATCATCTTAAAACGAGTAATGAGCACAACATTAACTAAACCGACAAAGAAGAAAATAACTCCGGCGACTGCCCGGCGCGATGCGCGCGAGTTGATTTGGCAGCACCGATACCGATTGGCGCTCGGCATGGGGCTAATGATTCTAAACCGTCTGGTAGGCCTGGTCTTGCCGGGAACCTCTAAATATTTGATCGACGATGTCATACTCAAACACCGGAACGAGCTGTTAGTTCCCCTGGCCCTAATTGCCGGCGCAGCGACCGTGGTCCAGGCCCTTACTTCCTTTGCTCTTTCGCAGGTGTTAGGGGTCGCTGCTCAGCGAGCCATCACCGAAATGCGCAAGAGTGTGCAGGAGCATGTCACTCGCCTGCCCATCCGATACTTTGATTCCACGCAGACAGGCGTCCTCATCTCGCGCATCATGACCGACGCCGAAGGCATACGTAATCTTGTGGGCACGGGACTGGTACAACTCGTGGGCGGGCTGGTGACCGCCGCGATCGCGCTTGCCGTCCTTTTCTATCTCAACTGGCGGCTGACCTCCATCATCATCGTTGCCCTCGCGGCCTTTGGCGGCGCCATGGCGCTGGCTTTCAAACAACTCAGACCGCTGTTTCGTGAACGCGGTCAGATTAACGCTGAAGTGACGGGACGACTCACTGAATCGCTGGGCGGTATTCGGATCGTCAAAGCTTACGCGGCGGAGAAACGCGAGGAAATCGTGTTTGCCCGGGGAGCGCATCGTCTATTTCGCAATGTGGCGCGGTCAATGACGGCAGTATCCGGCGTCACCGCTTTTTCCACTGTCATCGTTGGCATAATTGGCGTGCTGCTCACCCTGGTGGGCGGCCAGGACATACTCGCAGGTCGCATGACGCTGGGCGATTTCTTCATGTACATCTTCTTCACGGCGATGGTAGCGGCTCCGCTCGTTGAGATTGCTTCGATCGGCACTCAGATCACCGAAGCTTTTGCGGGTCTGGATCGAATACGCGACATCAAGCGAATGTCGACTGAGGATGAAGACGAACTCGAGCGTCAGCGGCTGGGCGAAATTCATGGCAACATCGCATTCGAGGATGTGAGCTTTGAGTACAATGACGACACGCCCGTCCTGAAAAGAGTTTCCTTTAGCGCCCCCGCCGGATCGACAACAGCTCTGGTGGGCTCGAGCGGTTCTGGCAAGTCGACTCTGATCAGTCTGGTGATGGCCTTCAATCGACCGCTTTCGGGAAGAGTATTGGTCGACGAGCGCGATCTGGAATCGATTCGGCTTAAAGACTATCGCAACCAACTCGGCGTGGTGTTGCAGGACAACTTTCTTTTCGACGGGACAATCGCCGATAACATCAGCTTTTCTCATCCACACGCTACCAGAGAGGAGATCGTCGAGGCCAGTCGCATCGCGCATTGCGAGGAGTTTATTAACGGCTTTGCTGATGGCTATGACACAGTGGTTGGTGAACGAGGCGTTAAGTTAAGCGGTGGTCAACGGCAACGAGTTGCCATTGCAAGAGCAATTTTAGCGCAGCCCCAAATCCTGATCCTGGACGAGGCAACTTCAAGTCTCGATAGCGAAAGTGAAGCTATGATTCAGGACGGGTTGCAGTCGTTGCGTCGCGGGCGCACGACATTTGTCATTGCCCATCGGCTTTCGACGATTCGGAGCGCGGACCAGATCCTGGTGCTGGAGGGCGGCGAGATCGTCGAACGTGGCACGCACGAACAGTTGCTCGCCTCTGGTGGCCGGTATAAGCAGTTGTACGACAAACAGTATCGGTTCGAGCGCAACCAGTTCATTAATCCGGGTGAGGACTTCACCCCCGAACTGCCGAAGGTTGTGCCTGAAGCGCGAGAGACTACCGGCATTCCGAATCTGTAGGGGAACTGCGCTACTCTTTGGAGTGCGGCAACTTGTTGCGCTTTTCAATGTACCAGAGCGGCTACTTCCCTACCCACCCTCAAAAACGCTGACATGTGGTTGCAGCTGAAACCTGCGCTGTGTAATCTGCCTACGTGCTGCAACTGCTTAATCTCACGAACATCGCTTTAATCGATGAATTGCGTGTCGAGTTTGAGGCGGGACTCAATCTGCTCACCGGCGAGACCGGTTCCGGCAAATCGATCATCGTTGATGCGCTCGGTGTTTTGATTGGAGGGAGATTTACAGCAGACTTGCTGAAGTCAGGCTCGGAGCGTGGTTTTATCGAAGGGTTGTTTTTCGTTACGCACAACCCGGTCTTGAAGGCTGTGTTGGAGGCAGCAGGTTTTTCTTTCGAAGAGGAAGACGGTGAAGGCCCGGAAAACACTGCCGGGGTCAAACCGCTGGCTAAATCAACTCCGGGACGCACGGTAAAAGTACTCATCATCAGGCGTGAATTGTCGGCCAACGGTCGAAACAAGATCTTCATAAACAATCGCCTCGCCACTCAGTCGCTGTTACGTGATCTGCGTCAATTTCTCGTCGATATTCATGGTCAGGGGGATCAGCAAACCCTATTCAATCCGGAAACACATCTCGAGCTGCTGGATGCCTTTGCCGGTGTCACCGGGCCCGGCAGCATGCGTGAGAAGGTTGCCGACAGCTTCAAACAGTTGAGCAAACTTCAACACGAACTTGATACCCTGCGTCACGACGAGTCGGAAAAGTTTCAGCTGGTCGATATTCTTAAATTCCAGATTGAGGAACTCGAGCGCGCACATTTGGCGATCGGCGAAGACGAGGGCCTGGAAGAGGAGCGCCGTCGTTTGCTCAACGTCGAAAAGCTGACCGCCCTCTCGCAAAACAGCTACAGCCGAATTTATGAAGACAATGATGCGGCGCTGGCCCGGGTACGACAGACCGCAAAGGATCTGGCGGAACTCGCCGAATATGAATCGAGTTTTCGCGACTACGAGGAAGGCCTGGCATCAGCTCGAGCCGTTCTTGAAGACCTCGCATTCTATCTGCGTGACTTTTCTGAGAAGCTGGAGTTTTCACCGGCCCGGCTGGCGGAGATCGAAGACCGGTTGGCAGATCTTTCGCGCTTGAAACGCAAGTATGGTGGTTCACTTGAGAATACTCTCGAACATCTGGCTCGCTCGCAAGATCGGTTGCGCATTATCGAGCGGTCTGACGAACGAGAGACTGAACTCAGGAAAGAGCTCGAGACTGCACAGGCAGATTATTGGCGCCAAGCAACTGAGTTGCACTCCCGACGTGTGCGGGCTGCCAGGAAGTTCGAGCAGGCGGTGCAAAACAGCGTAGCAGAAGTCGCAATGGAGAATGCCAGGTTTCAGGTGCAGATCGCGACCGTGGCCGATGCCGACTCGCTGCACGCTGTAAGCGCCGACAAACTCAGCGATACCGGCATCGATCGTGTGGAGTTCTATTTTTCCGCCAACCCGGGTGAGGACCTGAAGCCGCTGGCGCGAGTAGCCTCAGGTGGCGAAGCTTCTCGTCTGATGCTTGTATTGAAAACCATCGCGAACTCGGCGGAGTTTCCGCGGACGATCGTCTTTGACGAGATCGACTCAGGCATCGGCGGCCGGGTAAGCGAGGCTGTCGGCGAGAAGCTCAGCAAGCTTTCCGGGACAAACCAGGTATTGTGTGTGACTCATCAACCCCAAATCGCGCGCTTTGCCGACAACCATCTGGTAGTGCAAAAGGAAGTCGTGAAGGGCCGCACCCGGATTAATGTTTTGAAGCTTGATCGTCGCGGGCGCGTTGAGGAACTGGCGAGAATGCTTACCGGGGCCGAGATCACTGATAGCGCCAGAAAGCACGCCCGTGAAATGTTGAAAACTTAATCGGTCTACTTTTTTCGTGTGATGCGCGTGGATAGCTTGTTTGAGCTGCGAGTAAAATCCACGAAATCACACGAACAAAGACAATCGAAAATACACTAAGCAAACTACGCTATGAGTACTGAACCAAACAAAATCATTTACTCAATGGTCGGCGTCAGTAAGTTCTACGACAAAAAGCCGGTCCTTAAAGACATCTATCTGTCCTACTTCTATGGCGCAAAGATCGGCGTTATCGGTCTCAACGGCTCAGGCAAATCGTCCCTGCTCCGAATACTTGCCGGTGTCGACAAAGAATTCAATGGTGAGACTGTGATAGCCCCCGGCCACACCGTTGGTTTTCTTGAGCAGGAACCGCTGATAGACGATTCACGCACTGTGCGAGAAGTGGTCGAAGAAGCCGTGCACGAGACCATCAAGCTGTTGAAGGAGTTCGAGGACATAAATGCAAAGTTTGCGCAAGAGATGTCGAACGATGAGATGACCACCTTGCTCGAACGACAAGGTCAGGTACAAGAACAGTTGGACGCGCAGGACGCTTGGGATCTTGATTCGCGACTCGAGATGGCGATGGATGCGCTGAGGTGTCCTCCGCCCGAGACGCCAGTGAAAGTTCTTTCGGGGGGCGAACGCCGGCGAGTTGCACTTTGCCGCCTGCTCCTGCAAAAGCCCGACATCCTGCTGCTTGATGAGCCGACGAATCACCTTGACGCCGAATCCGTAGCCTGGCTCGAGCATCACCTGAAGAGTTATCCCGGAACGATCATCGCTGTCACCCACGACCGCTATTTTCTCGACAATGTCGCAGGCTGGATACTCGAACTTGACCGCGGACAAGGAATTCCCTGGAAGGGCAATTACACTTCGTGGCTGGAGCAGAAACAGGAGCGACTCCGGCGCGAAGAGAAATCCCAAAGCGAGCGACAAAAGACCTTGCAACGCGAGCTGGAATGGATTCGCATGTCTCCAAAAGCTCGTCACGCAAAGGGCAAGGCCAGGATCAATTCTTACGAGGCTCTGCTTGAGCAGGAATCGGAAACCCGGCGTGAAGACCTGGAGATTCACATTCCTGCCGGGCCGCGTCTGGGCAACGTTGTGATCGAAGCGGACGGAGTGAGCAAAGCTTACGGCGCTAACCTGCTGGTGGAGGACATGACGTTTCAGCTTCCGCGCGGCGGACTTGTGGGGGTAATTGGACCAAACGGCGCCGGCAAAACCACTCTGTTTCGCATGATCACAAAGGAGGAACAACCCGACAAAGGCGCGATTCGAATTGGAGACACAGTAGTGCTCGCCTACGTGGATCAGAGTCGTCTCCTCGACCCGAACAAATCTATTTGGGAAGAGATTTCCGGGGGTGAGGAGATCTTGAGAGTGGGTATCAGCGGCAGGAATGCCGGTCCCACTGAAGTCAACTCACGCGCTTACGTCGCAAGGTTTAACTTTTCCGGATCAGATCAGCAAAAGAAAGTCGGAATGCTCTCAGGCGGTGAGCGCAATCGAGTCCACCTGGCAAAGATGCTCAAGGAAGGCGCGAATGTTTTATTACTCGACGAGCCTACGAATGACCTGGACGTGAATACGCTGCGAGCGCTGGAAGAGGCGCTCGAGAATTTCGCAGGCTGTGCGGTTGTGATCTCGCATGATCGGTGGTTCCTGGATCGAATCGCCACACACATCCTCTCGTTTGAAGGTGACAGCAAGGTCATCTGGTTCGAGGGAAACTACTCGGATTACGAAGTGGATCGTAAGGCCCGCCTGGGCGCAGCCGCAGAGAGACCGCATCGCATCAAGTATCGTCAACTTACCCGCGGCTGAATCATTAACGTCTGATGCAAAAAACTGAGGTCCACGAAGTCACACGAAACTCTTCGTGTGGTTTGGTGGATTTAGTTTCTTGAGAAATTGAGGTTGAGGGAGTAAATTGCTTTTCACGATTCTTCAATCCACCAGCTTTACCTAACTTCATCTTGTGAGGACCGTTCACTGATGCCCATCAAAAGTACGCGCTCATTCATCTGCTTCCTGACTCTGCTTTCCCTGTGTCTGGCGATTAATCCTGTTCCAGGACAACAACCAGTTAAGACTCTCCCGAGTGAGACGCCGCCCAAGTTTCAGCCAACAAACGAGGGATTTGAGTATGTTCGCCGCGACGTGATGATTCCGATGCGAGATGGCGTCAAGTTGCACACGGTAATACTCGTTCCGAAAGGGGCGAAGAGTGCTCCCATTCTGCTGACGCGCACGCCATACAACGCCACCGAATTAACGACTCACGCCGAAAGTTCTCACCTTGGTCCAATCCTGACCGGTTATGACAATGCCACCGACGTCATCGTTGAAGGGGGCTACATCCGGGCGGTTCAGGACATCCGGGGCAAGTATGGCTCTGAAGGCGACTACGTAATGAACCGGCCCGTGCGCGGCCCCCAAAACCCGACCACGGTGGATCATGCGACCGACACGTACGACACGATTGACTGGCTGGTTAAGAACATTCCCGAAACCAACGGCAAGGTTGGTATCCTCGGTATTTCCTATGACGGTTTTCTCCCTTTGATGGCCCTGATCAATCCGCACCCGGCATTGAAAGTGTCAGTGCCGATGAATCCGATGGTGGATGGCTGGATGGGTGATGACTGGTTTCACAACGGGGCATTCCGGCAGCAGGGTATGAGCTACATCTACGATCAGGAAGCAACTCGCGCAAACGAGATCAAGTGGTGGACCAGCGATTTCGACGACTATGACATGTTCATGGAAGCAGGCTCGGCAGGCGAACTCGGCAGGCGGCGGGGGATCGAACAGGTTGGTTTCTGGCGCAAGATAATTGAGCATCCGAGTTACGATGCTTTCTGGCAGGACCAGGCCGTGGACAAGATCCTGGCGGCACAACCCTTGAAGGTGCCCGTGATGCTGGTCCACTCGCTATGGGACCAGGAGGACATCTACGGTGATATCGCGGTCTACAAAGCTATCAAACCGAAAGACACAAGTAACGACAAAGTCTTTCTGGTGATGGGGCCCTGGCATCATGGGCAGGAGATCAAAGACGGCAGCATGCTGGGCGCAATCAAGTTCAACAGCGATACCGGACTATATTTTCGTCAGGAGATCCTGCGACCGTTTCTGGATCATTATCTGAAAGATGACTCGCCTAAAATGGATATTGCTCCCGTTACCGCGTTTGAAACAGGGACGAACAAATGGCAGCGCCTGCCGGCGTGGCCGGCTGGTTGTCCAAGCGGTTGCACGGTCCGGCAGACGCCGTTTTATCTCAAGGATGATCTAAAAGCAGGCTTCGCCGCGCCCAAAGTCTCGGATTCAGCGTTTGAAGAGTACATTTCCGATCCCGCCAAGCCTGTGCCCTATCGTGCGCGCCCTATCGATGGCACAAGTTGGTCGCGCTGGCTGGTCGACGATCAGCGCGAGGCTTCGGGCCGGACCGATGTGCTCGCGTTTGTATCGGAGACTTTGAGTTCGCCGGTGAAGATCAGCGGACAACCGCTAGTGAATCTGATCGCGTCGACCAGCGGCACTGATTCCGATTGGGTTGTCAAGGTAATCGATCTGTATCCGGATGAGGTGGCCGGTCAGCCCAATATGGGTGGGTATCAGTTAATGATCTCTGCCGACATTTTTCGCGGTCGTTATCGCGAGAGTTTAGAGACCCCAAAGGCAGTCGCAGCAAATGCTCCTCTGCTTTATCGCTGGACTCTGCCCACGGCAAATCACGTTTTCCTGCCAGGCCATCGAATCATGGTGCAGATCCAATCGAGTTGGTTTCCTCTTTACGACCGGAATCCACAGACCTTCGTGCCGAATATTTTTTGGGCCAAACCAGAAGACTATCGAAAAGCTACTCAGCGCGTCTATCACACACCCCAACAAGCGAGCTTTATTGAGTTGCCTTTAGTGACACAACGGTGATCGGGGCGGGTCGATTGTGGAATTGGTCTTTAGTCAATTTGCAAGGTTCAGAATCTTCCCCGTTGTCTTCTCGATCTCAACGGTCCTGCCACGATGCCCGTTTTCATAGAATGACACTTTGTCGTTTGAAATTGCCGGTAATTGAAAGCTTTCTACTAACAGAGAGTACTGCTTTTGCAGCTCGTCATGCTGCCAGACATATCGTCCTGAACCAAGATCTATTCGCGCCACCAGATTGGCGGCAGCCAGGTAGAGAGAGTTATCTTCCACCAGTCCGGGACCAATATTAAATGCGCTCACAGGGGTAATCCATTTGCGTTTCATCGTTCTTAAATCAAAACGCTCTACGTATCCCCAGCCGTAGCGCTGGTCGGTCGCTTCATAGATCAGAAATAGATCGCCTTCGTGTTCGAGAAAGTAAACACGCTCGAGTTGTCCCTCGCGACCCAGCATCAAGCGAAAGCTCAGCGGACGAGCCCTGCCTGGTGTGCACTGAGCAAAGCCATCGCCTCGAATCGTGAAGTCGCGGCCACCTGCCGAAAACATGAAGAACGATCGCCACTTGTCTTCTCCGGTCCGATCGACCGGGTTGAAGGACTTTGGCTGGGATGAGTCAGACTGGCTTGTTGGCTGTTGGGCCGAAGCCACCGAGAGCAGCACGAGCAGAATTATAGGGGGAACTGAGGCCAGAGTTTTCAAACTTACACCTCCTACCTTGGCAATGACCGAAGCTGGGAAATCCACGGTAAGGCAGGGGCAATACCGTCCAAGTTTAAATCAGAGATGCGCCCCGAAATTATTGCATTTCCAATACAACTTGGGATTTCCGCCAGGCGAAGAGTGCGATGACTCGAAATCAACACGCCTATACGTCCCAGTTACCGCTAGAATGCCAGTCTGTGACGCAACCCAGCAGCTCATTTCAGTATGAGATCGTCAGGGGATCGCGCCTCTTCGTCGCGCTCTGCCTATTATTCGCGATAGAGGTTGGCAGCTCATCTGCTGTTCTTGCCCAGGAGACCCGGGGACCGCTAAAAGTTGAGTACAACAGTCAGAAAGACCTTACCCAAATCACGCTCGATCCCTTTGTGCTCACGAGTAGAAAGCTTGAGGAGTTGCGTCTTGGGGCGGTGACCGGCTATCCGGGGAAGACCAAGTCCCAACCAAAGGAAGTGGCCCTGATCTTTCTCTCGCTGTCCCCGCTGGAAAGCAATAAATATGAGGCAGCGCACAAGCTAACAATTACGGCGGATGGGCAACGGATCGTCCTGGGACCAATGCAATATGCAAAGCAGTCGCAGAACGGATTGTTTATAGAATCCATGACGACGGGCATTCCCTTTGAGAGTTTCCTGCGCGTGTGCCGGTCAAAAGAGGTAACGATAAAACTCGGGTTTGCGGAAGTCACGTTGTCGCCTAAACAGATTACTCTCCTGCAGGCTTTCGCCAGCTATGCAACCGAATAGATTCTCGAGATCATTATTGGTAGAGCCGAGATAACTCGCATGACTGCCCTAATCTTCGACCTTGACGGAACGCTGATTGATACCGTTTATGCCCATGTCTTCGCGTGGCAGCGTGCGCTCGCGGAAGCGGGTATGGCTGTAGACGGCTGGCGAATTCATCGTCGTATAGGCATGAGCGGGGGCCTGCTCACTCGAGCGGTAGCGCGCGAGTTGGGACGGGCAATTTCGCCCATCGAGGCCGAAGCCCTGCAACGTCGCCACGGAGAATTGTTTCTGGAATCCTTGCCTGAGCGCCGGCCCTTACCCGGGGCAGTGGAACTGCTGCGACTCTTGCGAGAGACGAAACTTCCGCATGGTATTGCCACCTCGGGTCGCCGTCCGGAGATCGATGCTTCCTTGGAGGCGCTGGAAGTCGGGACCGAAACGATAGTGGTTGAACGCGGCGACGTGCTGCGCGCCAAACCAGCTCCCGATCTGTTCCTTAACTGTCAACAAAGGTTGAATGTACCGGTTGATGATTGCTTCGTTGTCGGGGATGCGGTCTGGGATCTGCTCGCCGCGCGACGGGCCCGAATGCTTTCGATCGGTTTGATGAGTGGTGGTTATGGCGAAGATGAACTGACGCGGGCCGGCGCTTTCCGCGTCTATCGCGATCCGTTGGAATTACTTCACTCGCTGGATGAGCTGGGGGTCGTGCCGTGAAACATTGCCGATTGCCAAATGCCGATTGCCGATTTCGGATTCGCCTTTGGTCTTGGGCCTTTGAACTTTGAACTTGAAACTTTGGACCATTCACCGTCTGCATTTCGCATTTACGATCACCCAGGTTGGTGGGATTTGTAGGCCGACCTGCGCCCTCTCGTGTAGGTTGGGTCTGAATAATCCACCAAACTGCGGTTGGTGGGATTTCGAAGTGCATCAGCTCAATTGAGTATGGTTTCAGTTGTCTGCCTGTTCTCTGTGTTCTCCGTGTCGCTGTGGTGGAAGATGTCCAAGGAAAAGGCTCACTACGGAGACACGAAGAACACAGAGAAGGTGCTAGAACCGAGCATACGAGCCTACCCACAATTGTCACTTGTGGCTGGTCTTGAAGTTTTTCGGTTTATAATCGCGCCTCTTCTGTCATCTTAGGAGGTCCGCTAACTACCATGTCAGGCAGAAAACTGTCTCGTTCCCTTCTACTCATTCTTCTTGCGGCTTTCACCCTGGTCGCACAAACTACACGGCACCCGCTCAGGCTCGACGACATTGCCCGTTTCCGAGACGTGCGTGACCCTCAGATATCGCCCGACGGCCAATGGATTGCCTATGTCGTCGCGACCGTCGATACCAAAGAGGACAAAACCAACTCGCACATTTGGCTGGTTGGCTACGATGGCCAGAACGACAGACAGATAACATTTAGTCAGGACAGCGAGTCTGCCCCGCGCTGGAGTCCGGATGGAAGATATCTTTCTTTCACTTCTTCCCGCCCGGGCAAAGCCAAAGGCAACCAGGTGTGGTTGCTCGACCGCAAAGGCGGCGAGGCGATGCAGCTGACTGAATTCAAAGGACGCCTGCAAAGTTATGAGTGGTCGCCGGATTCAAAACGACTGGCGCTGGTGATCGGAGATCCTGATCCAGAGGCCGAGGCGTCACCCACACCAGCCGCGCAGGGAACGGGTGTGCCGCCAAAAGCTCCCAAACCGATCGTGATTGACCGTTATCGCTATAAACAGGATGGACAGGGTTATCTTCTTTCAGGCCGTCACTCATTTGTTTATCTGTTCGACATCGACACAAAAAAGCTTGACCGGTTAACGGCTTCCAAATGGGACGAATCATCCCCCACCTGGTCGCCCGATGGTTCTCGCATTGCGTTCATGAGCAACCACGTTGAGGACCCGGATCGCGATCCAACGTCACAAGTATTCATCGCCGACGCGAAGCCAGGGGTCGTGGAAAAACAGTTAACACAAGTAACGAGTCGGGGCCGAGGGCGCCCGGAATGGAGTGCCGATGGGAAACGGATCGCCTTTCTTGAAGGGGATGAAAAACGCTTTGGCGCCTACAACATGGACCATCTGGCGCTGATTCCCTCGGATGGCAGCGGTACACCCACAAGAATAAAAGCTATCGAGGATTTGGATCGGGGCGTTTCCTCTGTCCGATTTGGAGCTAACAGCAAAACTCTCAACTTTCTTATTACTGACGATCGATCGGTTTTTCCTGCTCGAGTGAAGCTTTCCGGCGGCGCGGTAGAACGACTGAAGAGCGCGCCCGTAGTCGTTTCGAACTGGACGAATAGCGGAGAACATTCGGTAGTGCTCTCGAGCGTGGATCTCAGTTCAAATGAGGTTTACGCTCTTGAAGGTGGCAAACTGCGACAGATCACCCATCAGAACGACTCGTTGCTCGCCGAACTGAATTTAGCGCAAACCGAAGAGGTGAGCTTCAAAAGCAAGGATGGTACGGAAGTGCATGGTCTCTTAACCAAACCCGTTGGATACGTCGCCGGATCCAGAGTGCCACTATTGCTTCGTATTCACGGTGGGCCAAACGGGCAGGACCAGCACTCGTTTAGTGTCGAGCGCCAATGGTTTGCTGCCAACGGTTATGCGGTTCTGGCAGTGAATTATCGTGGCAGCTCGGGCCGCGGCCAAAAGTTCTCGCGCGCCATCTTTGCTGACTGGGGTCATTATGAGATCGAGGATCTGGAAGCGGGCGTCGATCACGTTATCGCAATGGGCGTCGCAGATCCGGATCGTCTAGGTGTAGGTGGCTGGAGTTACGGAGGGATTCTAACTGACTACATGATCGCCAGCGACACGCGGTTTAAAGCCGCGACCAGCGGAGCCGGAACAGCCTTCACGGTGGCCTTTTACGGCACCGATCAATACATCATTCAATATGATCACGAAATCGGTCCACCCTGGAATGCCAAGTCCTGGGAGACCTACGTGAAAATCTCGTATCCATTCCTGCATGCCGACCGCATCAAGACACCCACGCTGTTTCTCGGTGGCGAACGTGATTTCAATGTGCCGGTCCAGGGCGGCCAGCAAATGTACCAGGCCCTACGCAGTCTGGGGGTGGGGACTCAACTGGTTATCTACCCCAACGAGAACCATGGAATCCAGCGACCCAGTTATATCCGGGATCGCTACGAACGCTACCTCGCCTGGTACGACAAGTACGTGAAACGACGGATTTAGAATTTAGAATTTAGAATTTAGAATTTAGAAAATAGAACTTGGAATTTTGTCTTGCTTGTCGTGACTGATCATAGTGAACCAGTTCAGTAAACGAAATTCTAATTTCTTCTAATTTCTAATTTCTAATTTCTAATTTCTTAATCCTTTCTTACCGTAACTTTTCCGCTGGCCAACAGTTTATCTCATTAAGAGCAGGAAAAATGGCAGCCGGTAAACTTGCATCGCAAGGTTCCGCGGGGGAGGTGGATGAGCGCCTTCTGGTTCAGGCTGCGCAAAACGACCCCGACAGGTTTGCTGAACTCTACGAGCTTCATTTCGAACGCGTGTACGCCTTCGTCGCTCGCCGGCTGCGCGTCCGGGAGGAATCTGAGGACCTTACTGCCGAGGTCTTTCAGAAAGCCCTGGCGAACCTGCCGCGATACAAATGGAGGGGAGTCCCCTTTGCCGCCTGGCTATTTCGGATCGCTTCCAACCTGATCGCGGATCACTCAAAACATGCCCTGAGAGAAACAGAACTGGCGGCTGACGAGCTGTCAGAATCGATTGAACAAGAGGCGCCGCTCGAAGCAGTCGAATACCAGGCAAGGCTTTTCCGGCTGGTGCAGAAGCTGCCGGCGGACCAGCGGCGAGTGATTGAACTGCGATTCGCTGAGGAGAAGAGTATTCGTGAGATAGCTCAAATACTCGGGCGCACTGACGGAGCAGTCAAGCAGCTTCAATTTCGTGGTCTGCAAAATCTGCGGGCGAGGCTGGATAAACAAGATGGCTAGTAGTCTTAATGAACAACTAGACAAGCTTATCGGCGCCGTCATCGCCGGCACTGAACCAACAGCGATTGCCGTTGGTCCCGATTTGACGCCGCTGGTGCAGCTTGCCACCGTCCTGCGCCTGCTGCCGCGGCAGGATTTTAGAACACGCGTGAAACAGGAGCTGCAAAGGAGTGCAAGCGCTATGAAAGCAATGGCAACCGAGTCAAAGGTCAAGGCGGTTCGCGAAGGATTCCAGACCGTGACACCTTATCTGGCAGTCCCGCGGGTGCACGAGTTGATCGACTTCGTGAGAAAGGCCTTCGATGCCGAGGGAACGATACATGGAACCGGTTCAGAGGGCGGAATCCACGCTGAGTTCAAGATCGGAGATTCTATTATCATGATGGGAGGCGGCAGCAACTGGAAAGGAACGCCCAGGCCTACAGCGCTGCATTACTACGTCGATGACGTGGATGCTGTCTACCGTCGAGCACTTGAAGCGGGAGCTACTTCAATGGTCGAGCCGCTGGAAGATCATGGCGATCGGCTTGCCGGGGTGAAGGACGTGGCGGGCAACGAGTGGTACATCGCAAAACGATTGTCAGGCAGTCACACCGACGAAGGTCTTCGATCGGTCACCCCATATCTGCATCCGAAGGGTTCCCTGGCGTTCATCGGCTTTCTCAAGCAAGCATTCGCCGCTGAGGAAATTGCAGTCTATCAATCTCCGGACGGCATCGTTCAACACGCAAAAATCCGCATCGGCGATTCGGTAATCGAAATGGGCGAGGCGCACGGCCAATGGCAACCAATGCCCACGATGTTTTTCCTCTACGTGGACGATGTCGATGCCTGGTACGAGCGCGCCCTGGCTGGCGGTGCAAGCTCGATTGATGCGCCGGCTGATCAGCCATACGGCGATCGCGTCGCGTCCGTAGCTGATTCATTCGACAATCTCTGGTACATTGCTACGCATATCGCAGATACAGTGTGACGAGGAACTTATTTTCCATTCATCATTTTCCATTTTTCATTCTTTTCGTGTGATTTAGTGGATCGTATTGGTTCACAGAAGAAATGGATCCACGAAATTACACGAAAGAAACAAAAGGAAAAAATGGAAAATGAAAATGCTTAACGGCCTACAGAGAGGATAAACAAAATGCTAATCGCAGGCGAACCGTTTCCAAACTTCTCACTTCAGAACCAGGATGGGAAAACCGTATCACTTGACGATTTCAAGGGAAAATGGCTGGTAGTTTACTTCTATCCCAAAGACGATACTCCCGGCTGCACGGTCCAGGGAAAGTCTTTCACCGCGAGCAAAAGTGATTTCGATGCTGCCGGCATTTCGGTCGTCGGCGTCAGCCAGGATGATGTAAGTTCACACAAAGACTTTTGCAACAAGTTTGGCTTTACCATCGATCTGCTGGCAGATACCAGCGCTGAGTTGATGAAAGCACTCGGCGTGTCACAATCAGAATGGCAGGGGATGAAATTCTGGGAACGCACCAGCTTTGTGGTTGATCCAGCGGGAATCATCCGAAAAGTCTACGCAAAGGTAAATCCGCAAGGTCATGAGCAGGTCCTGCTCAATGACATTAAACAGCTTCAGAAAAACAAGGAGGACAGAACTATGACTAGCGCAGCGAAACCCATCCCGGAGGGGTATCACACCGTTACTCCATACTTGATCATCAAGGGCGCTGCCGATGCGATCGAGTTCTACAAAAAGGCCTTTGGCGCAACTGAACTTTTTCGCATGCCTCAACCCGATGGAAAGATCGGTCACGCTGAAATAAAGATTGGCGACTCGCCGATCATGCTGGCCGATGAGTATCCCGAGATGAAATATCTCAGTCCAAAATCCCTCGGTGGTTCACCTGTCAGTATCCTGCTCTATGTGGAAGACGTTGACTCGGTTTTCAATCAGGCCATCACCTCTGGCGCCAAACAGGACAGGCCGGTTGAAGACAAGTTTTATGGTGACCGAGGGGGTACACTGATAGATCCTTTTGGGCACATCTGGCACGTTGCCACTCATAAGGAAGACGTAACACCTGAGGAAATGGAGAAGCGTATGGCCGCCGGGTCGGGCGCTTCGAGCTAACCTATTTTTGCCAAACATTTTTGCCGGACTGGAAGACTTTGCCTCAAAAGCCACAAAGAGGCACAAAAAAGCGCAAAGGTCTTCCATAAATCGTTTGCGCTTTTGTGCTTCTTTGTGGCCTTGAAAAGCCGAAGTAGCCTTTCTGAAACATGCACCAACTAGATAGCTACCTCGTAGGCGTCGTAATCAAAGATTAGTCCAAGCAGTCGTTTCGCCACCATCTCGGGAACCAGAGAAAGCGCAACACTGCGCAATAGCACTCCAAGATGACTCTCCCATTGCCCCACGTTTCCGTAAAGACGCGAATAAGTGGCGATCGCCGCAGTCCTCGCTTGCCTCAATGCTTCATAATGCCGGAGTGCCAAACTGGCATCCGCGTACTTAGCCAGACACCTTGCCAGCACAAGGGCATCTTCAACAGCCATACAGCCCCCCTGTCCCAAATTAGGAGTCGTCGGATGAATTGCATCGCCCAGGAGTGTCATCCGACCCTTGCCCCAGGTCCTTGTCGATGAGCGGTCAAACGCTGGAGTACGCAGGATAGCTGCTGGCGGCGTTTCTTCTATGAGCTGAACGACAGGTGACCACCAGCCGGCAAATAGGTCCAGGAGCCTCGCCTGATCTTCCAGCTTGGGCGTTTCGGAGGTAGTTTTCTCGTTTGCGCTGGCCCACCAACCCAGCCGGCCAAGGCCCACCGGTCCAATACCGAAGCGCTGTCCGCGTCCCTGGACCTCGACGGCACAACCGCTCTGTAACCCGGTTGGCTGGCAATCAGTGATGCCCCGCCAGACGGTATAGCCGCGAAAAACCGGCGGTGGACCACCTGGCAATCGTTCGCGCACATGTGAATGAAGTCCATCAGCACCTATCAGCACATCACAGTTGATGTTGTGGTGTTCAGAGAAGCTGATTTGAATCTTATTGCCGTCGTTTTTATATTCCTGGAAGGTGTGGCCCAGATGAATGGTATGTTCCGGTAACGCGTGTAATAGAACGCCGTGCAGGTCCGCACGATGTAGGGCGGCTGCTGGTACGTTCTTAATCGGCAATTGCGCACAGTTCAGGACCTTGCCGCCTGAGCTGCGCCAGCAGACGGCAGTAATTAATCCAGCTCTTTCAATAACTGTTTCGCCGACGCCAAGTCGCTGCAGCACCCGCAGCGCGTTTGGCCACATCGCAATAGCTGCACCGACTTCGAGCAGTTGCGGAGCCTGCTCGAAGACCTGCGGCTCGAACCCGAATCGTCTTAAGGCCAGCGCAGTAGTCAGACCACCAATGCCGCCACCGATGATCGCGATGTCCATTCAACGTATTCTATATGAGGATGATTCGGAAGACGGATTAAGTTGGATGAAGCAGGCTGATCTTTAACGCAAAGAGCGCAAAGTCTTTCGCAAAGGAGCGCAAAGTAGTTCTTTGCAACCTTTGCGGAATACTCTGCGACCTTTGCGTTTATTCTTTGTGCCTAAGAAAGCTGCGATTGCCGGTTGTCAATTGCCGATTCAATGAATGTAGATAAATGATTTACCCGATGACTTAGATGAATTGGGCAAATCGCAATCGGCAATTGCCAATCGGTAATCGCCATTTCCTGCCTACTCGTACCGCAACGCCTCGATCGGATCGAGTGCCGCCGCCTTGCGCGCCGGATAATAGCCGAAGAAGATTCCCACCATCGCCGAGAAAATCACCGACCCTATAATCGACATGGTGGAAACCAGCGTTGGCCAACCCAGCATGCTGGGAATCACAACGGATACAGCGATACCCAGAAAGATTCCGACCAGCCCCCCGGTCAAACTCAGGACAATCGACTCAATAAGGAATTGGCTTCGCACGGCTGAGGAGCGGGCCCCAATAGCCATGCGAATGCCAATCTCCCGAGTACGTTCAGTTACCGAAACAAGCATAATGTTCATGATGCCGATACCGCCCACTAACAACGAGACGCTGGCAATGCTTCCCAGCAACATCGTCATAATGGTGTTGGTTTGATTCGCAGCTTCGGCCACATCGCTCATGTTGCGCACAGTAAAATCGTCTCCGTCGCCGGGTGAAAGCTTGTGCCGTTGCCGCAGCAGATCGGTGATTTGCATTTGCGCGGTATAGGTGGCGTCTTGCGAAATCGCAGAGACGAAAGCGATTTGCAATCTAGGACTGCCCAGGATCTTCTTCTGTACCGACGTGTACGGGGCGAACGCGACATCGTCCTGATCGCGGCCCTGCGGGTCCTGGCCTTTCTTAGCCATCACACCAACCACGCGAAAAGGAAGATTCATTACCCGAACGGTTTGTCCTACCGCATCCTCACCTGCGAATAGATTGTCTGCAATGGTTTGGCCAATCACGATGACCCGGGCCGCGCTGCGCACATCGAGCTCTGTGAAAAAGTCCCCGGACTGAACCGCCCATTTGCGGATCTCCGGATACTGCTCGCTCACACCCGTCACGGATGTGTTCCAGTTCATGTTTCCAAAAACAAGTTGCGACCTGGAGTTAATGGACGGAGTAACCATTGAAACGCTGGGCACCTCGCGACGAATGGCTTCGAGATCCTCGACGGTCAAGGTGTTGGTCCCTGTGTCACCCGTGCCGCTACGAACGCCCCCGACGTTTTGAGCGCCGGCACTGAGAAACAACAGGTTGGTCCCGATGCTTTCGATCTGCGCTTGCACGGATGCTTGTGCCCCCTGCCCGATACTGACCATGGCAATTACGGCAGACACGCCGATGATAATGCCCAGCATGGTTAGCGCTGCGCGCATCTTGTTGCGCACCAAAGCCCGAAATGCCACGCGAATGATCATTAACAAAGTCATAACTGGTAATCTCCAGCCGAACACTTACCACAGGGGCACGAAGTTGTTGCAACCAGGCGTCTGAGAGCCCTTTTCAGCCCCTGACTGTCACTTCCCTTCGTGTCCCTGTGGTAAGTCTGCATTTCAGCTCCGTCGCTCGTTAGTCCTCTTCATCGTCCGCTTCCAGCGGTGGCATGAGTCGCAACTCCTCAGCCGCGTCTCGCGGTTGTTCAACCTGATAGTCGCGCTTGATCTTGCCGTCTTTGAAAACCACCACCCGTTGCGCGTATTGCGCGATATCCGATTCGTGGGTGACAAGTACAAGAGTGATTCCCTTTTCTCGATTGAGTCGTTGAAAAATCTCCATCACTTCAACCGACGTTCGTGAATCCAGATTCCCTGTCGGTTCATCCGCCAGGATCAGCGCCGGGTTGTTAACCAGGGCACGCGCTACAGCCACTCGCTGTTGCTGCCCGCCGGACAACTGATTCGAGTGGTTTTGTTCGCGTCCCGCCAGGCCCACTGATAACAGCGCTTCGGTTGCCCGCCGGTGCCGCTCGGCTCCATCAACCGAAGCGTAAAGCATGGGTAATTCAACATTCTCGAGCGCTGACGTGCGTGACAACAGATTAAAGCCCTGAAATACAAAGCCTATCTTCTGACAGCGAACGTCTGCCCGCTCGTCTTTGGACATCTGCGAAACGTCCTGGCCGTCGAGAATGTAGATACCGCGACTGGGTCGATCCAGGCAGCCGATGATGTTCATGGTGGTCGACTTGCCTGAACCGGAAGCGCCCATGATAGCTACAAATTCGCCGCGCCTGATTGTCAACGAGATGCCTCGAAGGGCATGTACTTCGACATCTCCCATTGAGTAGGTCTTGTGAATGTGATCCAGCTCAATTACCGGCTCGTCCTCGGTTGCGTGCGACAGCACCCTCGCCGGTATTTGAATTTGTTGTGGTCTTTCCAGAATTGCTTGCATCTGTCTAATCTTTCCTCTGTAACGCAAGCTGTTAGCTTGCGGTTAGCTTGAGCCTCACAACGCATAACGCAAGCTATCAGCTTGCGTTACAAACTCTGTTACGGTCGCCGGCCGCCTCCGCCAACGCCCCTTTGCGCGCCTCCGAAGGGAGACTGCGTTTGCGTCGTCTGTGATTTTGTGGCGCTACCGACAGTCTGACCCGTAACCACCATTTCGCCTTCTTTAAGGTCGCCGTCCAAAACCTCTGTCGAAATCCCGTCCGTCAGACCGACAACTATGCGCCGTCGATTCAGTTGCTTGTTTTGATCCAACACCCAAACGATTCGCGTCTGTCCGGAAAGCACGGGCGCCGTCGGCCCTGCAAAGTTGCGATTGCCGCTTGCTCCCTGATTCCCACCCTGGCCATCAGTATTAGCGCTATTACCTCCGGCGCCGTTTTGCGTCGCGCCCCCCTGTGACCGCGCCTGGTTGTCTCCATTGCCTGAGCGGCGCGGGGAATTCCCCTGCGTCCCGTCCTGCGGGATGAATCGCAAAGCCGAATTCGGCACCTTCAGCACGTTGTTACGTTCGTCAATCGTGATCGTCAGGTTGGTCGTCATTCCTGGCTTGAGCTTCTGTTCAGGATTATTAACATCAATCACAACGTTGTAGGTCACCACGTTTTGCACATTCTGCGGATTAAGCCGCATCTGCTGAATTTTTCCCTCGAACTCTTTTCCTGGAAAAGCATCAACTGTAAACTTGACGCTTTTCGCCTGTTCCACCAGACCAATATCGGCCTGATCGATGTTTGCAATTACCTGCATCTGGGTAAGGTCGTTGGCAATCGTGAAAAGCGTCGGCGCTGAAAGGCTGGCGGCAACAGTTTGTCCTACATTCACATCGCGCGAAACTACGATCCCGTCGATCGGAGAAGCAATTGTCGTGTGCGCCAGATTCACTTCAGCCATGCGCAGCGCGGCTTCTGCCTGCTGGATCTGAGCCCGCGCCAACTCTACCTGGGCCTGAGACTGCTGTACCTGAGCTTGGGACTGTTGTACCTGAGCTTGTGATTGCGCAATGCCTGCGCCGGCAGCTGATTGCTGGCTCAATTGCGCCTGACTCACCTGCGCCTCGCCCTGCTTGTATTTCGCTTCGGCGGATTTATAGCTGGTCTGCGCTGTTTCCAGATCTCGCTGCGCGATTACGCCTTCCTTGACCAGCGATTCCTGCTGATGCAGAAAGCTGGCGGCATCATCCAGTTGCGCTTTCAGAACCGCCAGGTTTGCTTTGGCGCTTGAAACTCCAGCCTGTTCATTCTGGGCCGTCGAACTCGCCGCAACCGCCCTGGCCTGCGCATCCGATATACCCGCCCTTGAATTGGCTACGCCGGCTTGAGCTTGTTGCAAACTAGCGCGAGCCTGTTGCAGATTCGCCCGCGACTGGTCAACCTGAGCCTTAGCAACGGCCGGATCGAGCTGAGCTACGACCTGGCCTTTCTTTACTGTCGAATTAAAATCAGCGTAGAGCGCGGAAATCGTTCCGGAAGCCTGGCTGCCCACCTGAACCGTTGTCACCGCCTGGAGAGTGCCTGTAGCGGTCACGGTATTCCTGAGGTTTCCTCGTTCGACTTTCGCCGTCATGTATTCAGCGGCGCTGGCCTGGTTACCCCAAAAATAGAAGCCGAGAGCGGCAATAATCGCCACACCGGCTACGGCCACAAATAAACGCTGTTTTCCGCTAAGTTTGATCTTATTCCAACCTATTCTTATCCACTTCATGGTTTCCATCCTGTGTTGATTCTGCAACCTTACCCCCCGCAAAAAGCTCACACAGGGGGCTACAAATGAATAGACACCGGCAGCTTCCGTTTGGTTACCTGCCGTGGATGTGTTGTGAATTTCGTGACCTTTCGTGTGATTTAGTGGATCGTATGACGCCCATAAGCAAGAGCCATCCACCCATTCACACGAAAAATCGAACTCACTTAAATCAGAGAGGAAAGTTGTAACCTTTTGTTGGGTTTCGGTGTCTTTCGGAGCAGGAGGTCAATTTCTGGCTTCCACATTTTGAATAAAGGAAGAGTAGGAGCAAGGAAGAAATGAAGAAACTTGGAAAGATTAAGATTCTGACGCTTTCCGCTCTCGCGGCAGTCGCTATGGCTGGTTCGATAGCATTGGCTCAGACGGCCGCTACGGGGCAGAAAGCGAGACCAGAAGGTCGCGGAGATTGGGGACAAGGTCAGCGCTGGGGCCACGATGGACCCGGTCACGGCGGACTGTTCCGTGACTTAAACCTGACTGATGACCAAAAGACTCGTTTACAACAAATCAATCAAAGCTTTCACGAAAGCACTAAACCCCTCCGCGAGCAATTGAATGCCAAGCGGAAGGAGTTGCGCGCAGCCAGCGAAGGCGATACGTTCAACGAGGCCCTGGCCACCCAGAAACTCCAGGATATGGTCGGACTGGAAGCCAAGCTGATGGGCGAGCACTTTAAGCATCGGCAGGCGATGCTCTCGATCTTGACGCCGGAGCAGAAAACCCAGCTCGAACAGAAGCGCACGGAGTTTAAGAACAGACGTGGCGGACCTGATGGTCGTCGCGATCAGTAAGCGGTAAAACTCTTCCCGGAACAGCGGACTCAAAGACGCGCTTTTGAGTCCGCTCCCAAAATTTCGATGAGGAGTGGTTCCTGTCGAACGGTTACGACCAGGCTTCGGACTTGGAATTGGCGCAGCTTGCGCACGACGGAGACGAGTCTGCCTTTGCCGAGATTGTCCGTCGCTACAGTCCTCGAGTATTCAGATTTGCCAGTCGTTTCTTCCGGCAACGCAGCCTGGTTGAAGAAGCCGCACAGGAAGTTTTTTTGAAAGCATTTACTGAGCTCGGGAGCTTTGCCGGACGAGGTTCGATGGAAGGTTGGCTGACCAAAATCACGACCAATACGTGCCTCAACATGTTGCGCAGCGCCAAGCGACGGCCGGAGTTAGTGACTTCGGATCTAACGGAGGAGCAGAATGCCTGGCTCGACAACAAGCTTGCCGACGTGGCAACCAAACTGCACCAGTCGAGCGAACGAAGCATGGTGGCGGCCGATCTGGCGGGGCGGGTCCTGGAAACTTTGACCCCCGACGATCAGCTGGTTTTGACAATGATGGATGGAGAGGAAGCTTCCGTTAAAGATGTCAGCGCCGCAACGGGATGGTCTGAGTCAAAGGTTAAAGTGCAGGCTTTTCGTGCTCGACGTCGCATGAGAGACGCAGTGGAGAAGTTGTTGGCCCCAAGGCGGAAAAGGGTTTTAGAAAGTGCAGGAAAGAGATGAAAGAGAAACACACGATCGACATTCTGGAAAAAGCGCCGTTTGCCGAATTGAGTGAGTCTGACCGGGCTGCGATTGAGACACACTCGAAAGAATGCGCGCAGTGCCGTCAGGCATTTGAGGCCGCATACCTTTCGGCAATCCTTTTGAAAGAGCACGCTGCCGAGACTTTTGCGCCCTCGCCTTTCTTTGAGACGAGAGTGCTCGCCAGGTTGCGCGAGCGGCAGACAGCTGACGAAGGGTGGGCTTTCGGACGGATGTGGCGAGCGGCCGGAGCGCTGGTTTCGTCGATGGCTGCGACGGTGGCGTTGCTCGCAGTTCTCAGTTTTGCAGCTCCTGGAGGTGAAACCAGCAGCAACTCGACTGTGGTCTCAACGGCAAATGGTTATTCCGCCGAAGCCGTCATGCTCAACGAAACAGAACCGGCGGACGAACAGGCATCAGATGGGCAAGTGTTGACCACTCTCTATGCAGCAGATGAGGAGGTGGCAAAGTAATGGACAAGTCAGCAAAGAGTGCATGGCAAGTAAGGATTGCCGCCGCAATAATTTTCGTCCTTGGTTTTACCGCCGGCGCGCTGGCGTTCAATGCGTATCAGCGTTGGGCAAGAGGCGCTGCGCGAACTGGCGGCGATCGGTTCGAACAAATGCTCGATCGTCTACAACTTAACGCGGATCAGAAAACACAGGTACATCAGATACTGGCTGATGCGCGGGGCCAACTGCGCGAGTTGCGACAACAATCCGAGCCGCGATTTAACGAAATCAGGCAGCAAACGGACCAGCGGCTTCAGAAGGTGTTGAGCGCTGAGCAGTGGCAACAATTCCAGCAGGAGCGCGACAAGATGCGCGGCCGCGGAAGGCGTGGCTCAGGCCCGCGTGGCCCCGACGATGAGCGTTAGGCAGGGGCTATCAATACGCAGTGTTGCACTTTTCCATTCTCCATTTTCCAGTTTCCATTTACACGACTTTTTCGTGTGCTTTCGTGGATCGTCTTATTGTGCCTACACAAAGCCCCGGCTGAATGAACCCGAATTTGGAAGGGCAAATTGGAACAATCAAAAATGAAAAATGAGAAATGGAAAATGTCTTATGTATTTGAACGATGAATGTCACTCAATTATCACCGCATGAAGCCTGCACTCTGGCATGTTCATCCGAGATCTACTTCCGCCAGAAGAGGAAAGTGATCAGAAGCGGACCGGGTGGCGGGCTCAACAATAACCTCGCAGCTCTTGATTCGGTCGGCAGAATGCAGTGGAAGAAACATGTAATCCAGCCGCAGGTGTGGATCCCACACCGGAAAAGTATATCCCTTCTCAGTGTGTAACAAACGATACCCATCGACATACCCAGCGTCGATCAGCACTTGAATAGTTTCTCGCTGAATATCGCGTCCACTCAACCATACCAGCGCGCGAATCCATGCCGGCATACGTTGCACATCCAGAAGTTCGCCTGGCGCCAACGTATTAAAGTCTCCGACCAGAAGATGAACCCCTTTCTGGTGAGCAGCCAGGGCCTCTAACAGACCCCGGATCTCGCGCGCACGCTTGCGCTCGTCCCACTTGGAAAACCTTGCGCTCAGATGAAGTCCAAAAATCCGGGCGTCGGTTCCCGCGGGAACAATTTCCAGAAATGAATGTCTTGCGTGCTCGGGATAATGCCAGGTATGGTGGGCTATCTCAACGCGGCTCATGAAGCCGATGGAGTGGTTCTTCAAAGCTCCCCAAGCCGGCATTTGAGTCTCGTTTGCCAGTTTTTCAATAACCGCAGGAGAAGTTGCTTCCTGGAACACCACCAGATCCGGTGAAACAGATTTAATCGCCTCCGCAAGTTGCGCTTCTCTCCTCAGTCCGCCAAATCGAATGTTGTAGCTAAGCAGCTTCAGAATCACGCATTCTCACCGGGAGGAACCACAATGTAATAAGCGTCTCCAAACAATACGTCGCGCGCATACAGGACGAGATTCGCAGTAGCTTGAAAATTTACCGGCCGGCCGACCAATTCCTGCAACGCGGTGCGGAGGTTATCCAGGCTTGGCGCAGCGGTGGGGTCTTTATCGCACAAGGGTTTCGTATGCAGTCCGGGTATGTAAAAGGCATCGCTACCCCAACTCTCCATTACCTTGTTGCCTACGAGTGTCACATCCAGATCGCTCGAGCCTCTTCCGTCCGCGTCAAATGGTCTGCCATCTTCGTGACGTTTATTTGTGACCACGCTGCCGCGCAGTACTATTCCAGTTCCCTCGGGAAGACCTTGCTGAAGTTTGCGATAGAAGGCTATAAACAGCCGCTCGTCCCCGCCAAATCCGAGGGAAATGATGCGCTTGCGAACTTCAAGGTCACTCATTTCATGAGCGTCTTTTGGATCATGCACTTCATTGGGCATAAGAGTTTGGATTTAGAAATTAGAATTTAGAATTTGAACCACTTTGGAAGCTAGAATTTACCATGTGACAGGGATGACCTTGGAATCTTGAATTTACCATGCGACGGGGACGATCAACTAAAGGCTCCAATGATTGGCCATTTCAGATCTCAGATCTCAGATCTCAGATTTCAGATCTCAGATTTCAGATCTCAGATCTCTAATTTCTAATTTCTAATCTTATTTAATCTCCAACTCCGCTACTACTGGAACATGATCCGACGCGAGACTGCGCACGATCCAGGTCTTCTTTGCTTTTACACCGTCGCTGGCTCGGAAGAAGATGTAATCGATCCGCTTCGCAAGCTTGTCTGCCGGATAACTGAGTCCCAATTCTTTAGCTTTGCCGGCTATCCAGGCATCCTGGAATCTATTTGTCATCAGTTTGTAGGTGTCTCCGGCCGGTTCGTCGTTAAAATCGCCGGCGACGATGAGCGGGCCCTTCTTGTCGTCCAGCGCTCGGAGCAATTGCTCTGCTTCGAATAACCGGCCATCGGAAAATTGATAATCCAAATGCGTAGTTACAAAATTAAGCCTGCGCCCGGCGACTTCCACCTCGATGCGCAACATTCCCCGCCGCTCCGCTTCACGCCGATTCTCAAACCTCCGGTGGTCGATTACGCCAATCGGAAAGCGCGACAAAATGGCGACGCCGTACTCGCCGCCCTGATAATCCAGGTTATGGGCAAATGCATAATTCATCTTTGTGAGCTTTGCGAGCTCGGCGATTTCATCCACGCCTTGCGTGCGGCGCACGCCGCGGTCTACTTCCTGCAACCCAACCAGATCCGGATGCTCATGATTGATCACTTCGGCGATTCGTTCCAGATCCATCTTCTGATCCATTCCGACGCCAACATGAATGTTATAGGTCATGACACGCAACACTATGCGCTTAGCAGGATGAGCGAGCAGGGCCTGGCCCAAACCAAGCGACACAAGAATGACTATGATGAGAACGAACGATATTCTTCTGATCATTTTTTCTGCTGGTCTAAACCGGGTGAGGCATTCTAACATGCTCCTTTCAAGTCACGAGTCGCGAGTCTGGAGTCGCGAGTCTGGAGTCGCGAGTCTGGAGTCAAGAATCGGGAGTCTGGAGCCCAGACTCATGACTCCAGACTCTTGACTCCCGACTCTTGACTCCCGACTCTTTTCAATGGTTCCCGCTTTGATACTCTTCGCAGCCGCCTTCGCCGCCGGTGCTATCAACTCGATCGCCGGCGGCGGAACATTGATCACGTTTCCCGTGCTCATCTGGCTTGGCCTCGATCCAAAGGTTGCCAATGCCACCAGCACTGTGGCGCTCTGGCCGGGACTGTTCGGCGGTTTGTTTGGCTATCGTCGCGAATTGGCAGACAGCTCAAAGCTCCTATTTCGCCTGGGGTCAATAAGCGTAATAGGTGGAGCTATCGGCGCGTGGCTTTTGATCTTCACCCCATCGCTTTTGTTTGCAAGGCTGGTGCCCTTCTTGATTCTGTTCGCGACAATTCTTTTCACGTTGCAGGGTGCAATTAATCGGCGTCTCAAGCTGCAACCAGTCGTAGCTGAGCCGCACGCATCGTGGTGGCTCGGAGCAATTATCTTTCAATTTTTCTCGGCAATTTACGGGGGCTATTTCGGAGCAGGCAACGGCATTCTGATGTTGGCGGCGATGGGCTTGCTTGGTCTCCGTGATTTGCATCGTGCTAACGGTATTAAGAACTTTTTAGGCATTTGTATCAACAGCATTGCGGTCTTAAGCTTTTCTCTAACGCACCTGGTGGTATGGCCGGACGCTTTGCTGATGGCGGTCGGTGCACTGCTTGGTGGCTACGCGGGCGCCAGTATGGCTGTGCGGATAGGACAGACCATTGTTCGCCGGGCAATTGTAGTAATTGGGTTTGCCATCACATTTGTCATGCTGTGGCAGCTGTGGCGTTAACTGAACTAAATTCATGTCAGCGGCGCGAAACTTCAAACCACGGTCATCCAAACTCGCCCGCGAATTCTATACTCGCTCGAATGTCCTGACCATCGCCCGCGATTTGCTGGGAAGGCTGTTGGTAGTGCCTGCTTCCGACGGCACCCGCGTTTCCGGCATCATCGTCGAAGCCGAGGCCTATCGCGGGCCACAGGATCGCGCTTCGCATGCCTACGGAGGCCGTCGCACACAGCGCACCGAAACGATGTATCGCATAGGCGGTACCGCTTACATCTTCTTTGTCTATGGCATGTATAACCAGTTCAACGTCGTATCAAACGAGGCAGAGGTTCCGCATGCGATTCTCATTCGCGCCGTGGAACCGGTGGAAGGCATTGAAATAATGAAAGAGCGCAGGCATGGTCATGCCGAGCGCAATCTCACGAATGGACCTGGCAAACTCTGTATTGCTATGGGTATCGATCGCAGCCTGGACGGTGCGGATCTCCTGGGCAGGAAGGTTTGGATCGAAGAAGGGCAAAGGATTCCTCGTATGCAAATCGATTCCGGCCCGCGAGTAGGTATCGACTACGCTGAAGCGTGGGTGGATAAACCCTGGCGTTTTTGGATCAAGAACAATCGTTTTGTCAGTAGGACGTAACAATTGACGCTAATAAAGAGTTTCGTGTGATTTCGTGGATCACTTTGCCTCACCATACGATGGCGATCCACGAAATCACACGAAACATTCTAAAGCCCGTCATTCGCCACCATAGTGGATCTCCATACGTCGGATGCGTTGGCTGGCAACCACCAGAACCAGAATCGTCACTAGAATTAAGCTGGGCACCGCCACCCAGGCTGGTGTTGGTTCGGCTACGACTGCGAACGGCCCTTCGGAAACAGGCACGGGCGCCAGCGAATTGAGGTAGTGAATCACACTGATTTTTTTCAGCAACGGCGGCAAGAGGAAGTTGAGCCACTCCCAACCATAAAGTATCAGGGCGGGAATGATCGGATTGCGGAAAAAGAGACCTACAACCAGAAAAAACGCACCATACCCGATACAAGCTAAAATCGTAATTCCCACATAGGTCAACAACTGGCCCATGCCTGAACCGTCAAAGAAAAAGCGCACACTTTCTGCATAGAAATGCGGGAAGTAAAGCAGCAGCAGGGCAACTACCGTCGTCGTAGTGAAGAGTATGATCGAGGTGACTAAGCCTGACAGGTATTTGCCAACCACCAGCACCTCGCGTCGAACGGGACTGAGAAAGTAGTAATGAAGGCTGCGGTCGACCAGGTCGCCGCGAAACAGATTCATGAAAATCCAGGCGCAACCAAAGAAGACGACTGTGCGCAGGATTAAGCCGCCGTAAAAGATCGCGAAGATCATGCTGTACTGGTTAAAGTCTCGCCATTCGCGACCTGGAGGCGTGAATAGAGACAGGATCGCCAGCGGGAATATTGGCAACAGCGCCAGTAGGTAGATCAGAATCGACCGCTTGCCAAGAAAGTTCTTCTTGATCTCGAGTCGAAAGATGGCGCGAATCTGGCGAACCCATAATGACCAGGGCAGAGATTGCTTGTTGGTTCTTCCTGAGTTGAGATTTACAGCTGAGTTCATAATTTGTAACGCAAGCTGTTAGCTTGCGTGCTCTACGAAAAGAGGACTTGGCGCCAAAGGAAGACGCAAGCTGACAGCTGCGTTACTGGCTGAGTCCATAATTTGTAACGCAAGCTGTTAGCTTGCGCACTCTACGAAAAGAGAACTTGGCGCCAAACGACGCAAGCTGACAGCTTGCGTTACTGGCCCCCGCCCTCGATCAGGTACTGGTAAACCGCACTCAGATCGTCATCGACTGGCGCGATCGATTCGATGTTAATCTCACCCTCGGCCACGACGCGATTCAACAATAGATAAAACAGGTCCGCATCGCGCGTCCTGACAAACAGACCGCCGCGATCGTCGTGGAGTCGAGCTTCAACCACATGGTCGTGGTCGAAGACATACGCCGCCAGCTTCGATGGCTTGTCGCAACGGATCAGGATCTGCATCGGGTGCTCTTCCATCTCGTCGCGGACGCCATGAATGTTTCCTTCAGCGACCACGTAGCCGTTATTCAGCAACACCACAAAGTCGGACATCATATCGACTTCATGCAGGATGTGGCTCGAGATAATCAGATGGAGACCTTCGCTAGCCAGTTTCCGAAAAAGCGCGATGGTTTCGGCTCGGACCATCGGGTCAAGCCCATTCAGCGGCTCGTCCAGGATGAGCACTGACGGCTGGTGGGCTATGGACTGCGCCAGGCGTATTCGTTGCCGCATGCCTTTGCTGTAAGCGGCCACTTTCTTGTCACCATCCTTAACGAGATCCACGCGCTCCAGAGCAAGCTCCGTAAGCTCACGCGCCTGTTTTTTCTCAGATCCCTGGACCAGCAGAAACGACTCGAGGAACTCGCGGCCCGTCAGTCCTCGCGGAAAAGAATCGAACTGTGTGCAATAACCAACCTTGCGAAAGAGCTGTTCAGGCTTATCCGTCGGGATGCCCAGAACTGAGATTCTGCCACGCGTGGGTCGCAAGAGACCGGTCATCAGGTTCATGATCGTCGATTTGCCGGCCCCGTTGGGTCCCACCAGACTGGTGATGCCGGATGCAATCTGCAAATTGACGCGATTCACTCCGAGTATCTCTCCATAAAACTTGGAGACGTTGTCGAAGATAATCAGGTGTTGCGTGTTCTCAGTCATAACTCAGGCGAAAAATATGGCCTATTAGGACTTATAGGACCTATTCCCAAATTCGCAATTCTATTTAACCACCTCATAAGCTTTCACTCTTCTGGAAAGGAGCGCCAGACAGATCGCGCAGATCACGAATAACGCCGCCCAGGAACACCACAACGGTGGCTCTTGCAAGGTAATTTGCCGCACGACACCATTGTCAAAGTCCATCACTTGTCCGCTCGAGCGAACGAAAGTGCCAAACAGTCCGGCGGAAATATTCTTCATCAGAGCGCCGATGCTGATAATGCTTCCCCACCTCGTCAGAAATATAGTGTTGACGACCTCGCCAAACACCGAAGGAATGAAGAAAATGCCGAGCAAAGCCGCACTCGCGATTACCCGCCACTTCACGATCGAGGAAACAACTTGGGAGAGCAGGGCCAACAACAGGATCCAAACAACACTGCCGATGACGATGGCGCTGGCTATCCACAGATTGGCGCCCAGCCACCCCGCTCCTTCCAGATATGCCTGAAACAAAAATAACAGCAACTGCGGAATCCAGGTCATCGCCGACAGCAGGATAAGCAAGACTGACATCTTACCCAGAACATATTCGGCGCGTGAAAAGGGACGGCAAAGATAAAGCGGCAGCGCGTTGTTTCGGAGATCTCGGGAAACCTGGGGCGGTCCTACCAGCAAGGCAACGAAGAAGGCAAACCCGCCCTGTATATTCACAAACGTCTGGAAAAACGAAGCATCAATCGGTATCAATTCCCGCACGTTGACTTTTAGGATGGCCAAAGCGCTGACGTTGTGATGCAGGTAGATGAGAATCGCTTCGATCAGCAGCGGAATAAAACAGATCGCGAAAAACGCGGTGAACAATTTCGACTTAAAAACATCGCGATAGGCATAGCGCGGGATTATCAAAAAGCGGCTCCACTCAGGTGTCAGTTTTCCTGAGAACTGCTTATAGGTGCGCTCATAGACCGCCATTGCCGTTCTCCATTGCCTTGAGAAATATGTCCTCGAGCGAGTCGCGCTTAAAACTCAAGCGGCGGATCTGTACCTGATGTTCAGAGGCCACGCGATAGAGGTCTCGGATCTCAATCTCTCCCTGCAAGACGATCTTCAGTCGATGATCGCTGGTAAGCGCGTATTCGCAACCCAGCGCACCCAGCGCCGAGGCAAATTTGCTCTGGTCGCCCCGCGTCTCCAGGACCAAAAACTTGCGATTGGCTTTGCGCTCCTCTTCCAGATTGCAGTAAACCGCGATGTTGCCATCCTTGAGTATAAGAATCTCTTCGCAACACTCTTCAACATCCCGGAGCAGGTGGGAAGAAAGAAGGATGTTGGCCTGGCCGCTCTCTCTGATCTCCCGAATCAGTTTGATCATTCGCGTTCGAGCCGGCGGATCCAGTCCGTTAGTCGGTTCGTCCAAAAAGATCAGCTTTGGGCCGTGCACAATTGCCTGGGCCAGTTTCGCCAGTTGCTTCATCCCTAATGAGTAGGTGTCCAGCTTTCGATAGCGCGCCTCACCCAACCCGACATAAAAAAGGGCCTCATGCGCGCGCTCGAGCGCCGCTTCTGACGGCAGTCCTGATAGTTCGGCCATCAAGCGCACAAAGTGAACCGCGCTCATCTTCGCGATGAATGAATCACGCTCGGGCATGTAGCCGATCAGGGACTTGATCTGGTTAGCGTCAGTTGCGATGTCCCTGCCAAAGATGTGCGCTGTTCCTGCGGAAGGCGGATGAAATCCCAGCAGTGTGTGAATCAGGGTTGTCTTGCCGGCGCCATTTGGACCGAGAAGTCCGATGGCGCGGCCCCGCAACTGCCCCTGCAGATTCTTCAGAATGGGGCGACTGCCAAAAGTGACACTCAGGCCGTCGAGACTAATGACAGGCGCCAGAGTCAGGGACTGCGGATCGGCTTGTTGTTCTCGAGCTAACTCAGCTACCACGACGGTGTTCTCTTATACTGCTCGATCCTGATAATTCCAAACGAAACCCAGGCCAAAGACAACGCCCATTAATAGAAACGCGCTGATGAATGCTAACGCTTCCGAGGGCGCTAAAGTTCGACCAACTGCCAGGATGCCGATTAGAAAGACAGGAAGATTCAGCACTACCGCCGAAGTCAAGGGAAACAAGAGGGCAGGACGACAGCCTCCCAGTTGTTTACGCAACCAGAACAGCGAGGGTGCATAGGCAAGAGAGAAGACGAGCGCAGTGACAATCAGAGATGTTATGGTGACACCTTTGATGTCCGCCGCGCCCAGTTGTTCACCTTCCAGAACAGTGAAGGCCAGAAGCATTGCCGCCAGCCCTAACAGCCACGAAGCAAATGAGATTGAGATAAGTTTCATGGAATAGAATTTCGCTTTGCGAATTTTTGTGTGGTTTCGTGGATTTTGGTTCGTCTAACAGTAAATACTATCCACGAAATCACACGAAAAATTCGCAATTCGAAATCGGCAATCGGCAATTCGTTCAGCTACCTCTTCATTCCCTGTTGAATGATGTGCTGCATCTCGAGCGAGTTTGGCACGCCCAGCAGGGTCGCTGGGCTCAGACCAAACGGACCACCTTCGGTATTGGCTGCAAAGCTGATGCTGTCGCCCTCAGCGTAAGCATAGGCCAGCGTTGGAGGTAAATCAGCGGCCATAGCCTTGATGGCCTGTTGCTGTTCCTGCGGCAAATTATTCGCCGAACCGGCAATGCGATTCGCAAAGGGCTGCACCAGCGGCGCCAGGTTGTGATAGAAGAGCGCAGAGAAGTTAGCATTGCCATCGGTCGGCAAACCCGCGATGAACCTGGCCGAATGTGGCAAGCTGTAACCAGCCTCACGTGACCTGACCGAACGCTCCACGAGTGCCCTGCTGGGACCAACAATCATGTAGCCATTGACGTAGGTGTAGCTTACCTCGACGCCAAAGTCTGCAGAGCGCAGCGTGTAATAAGTCCGTCCGGAGATATCCGCCCGATCCCAAACCAGTCCAGCCTTGCTGATTCGCGCCGCTTCCTTGTTGATCTCACTCACCACTTGTTCGAGTGTTTGCTGCAGATGCTGAGTGTCATGAACTTCAAAGACCATCTTCCAGGAAGGAGTGGGCAGGATTGGGCCATCGATAGCGAATGCAAACTCTCCGCCCAGCGGCGCAGCAATGTCGTTGCGAATATCCAAACCATGCTCCGCCTGCAACTTGTCGAGGTTTTTACGCAAATCCGGTGAAACAGTCTCCACAACGACCAGTAAATCCTCAACCAGCCGCTTTGGATCCTTTACCACGAAACCGGCCACAATGTTGGCGTCGGGGGAAATGTATTCGAGGGAACCCATCGGAGCTGGCGCCGCCAACCAGGACGGGATGCCACGCTGCGGATCGTTGAAGGATATGACCGCACGCGTGTGAGTCTTGCCTTCGCTATCATTCTGATCGAGCACAAAATACTTCACACTCAAAATGCCGAGTTGTTTGAGCGCCTCTTCGTGTTTCGCCGCATCGGCGTCTTTGTTTCTCTCAGCTTTGGTCTGTTCGACGATCTTTTCAAGGTTAGCCGCGACCACAAGGCCCGCGCCTTCCTGATAAACCTGGGCAATCCGATCGCGAAAGGGTGTTCCGGTAAAGCTGCTCGAGCTGCCCTGCTGGACCACTTTGGCCACATCCTGAATCTGCTCGAGTTTCGGGCTGGCAGCGAATAAGTCCTTTTGGATCCAGACGTAGAGCGGGTCATGCTTACGGCCATTCGTACTTGCAGCCGGAACAGCCGAGGTGGGATCGTCAACAAACACTATGTTGGGCCTGCCCTGCGACGCATACTTGGCTATTTGCTGTTCGAGAAACTGCCGAAAGCCCTCGGAGTTCTTTAGTTCCGCCAACACTAGCGGCGCTTCGGGCTCTCCTTTTTCGTCCATGGAAACGGATACAGCAATCTCGTCTCCGAGGTACTCGCCGAATTCGCGGATGGTCGCCATCACCTCGTCCATCTTGGGTCTTCGGCTTGATTCCTCTTTATCCCACCATTCGCGCAAGGCAGGGTTTTGACTGATCCGTTCCTGCAGAATTCGGTGCGACTCGGCGATCGTCGTAGTCAGATTAGGCAGCGCCGCGTAGACGACTGTGCTTTGCGGCATCAAGTCGAGGAGATGGGTTGAATTGCGTACTCCCGGGCGAGAAACATGATTAAGCTCGGCGCCGATTGCGGCTAAATTCGCCAGCTTGGCGGCATACTGAGCCGATTTACGGCTCCATGACACTTCATCTTTTACGGGTATGGTTTCGATCGCCGAATTCGTAGTGGCCTGTTGGCCGGCGCGGAGCACACGTTCACTACCCGCATGGTCCATGTGGACCTCGCCTTCGATTACCGAAACCCTGGCTCCCTTGGTACCGCTGTTAACCGAGAAAATTGTGCCGGTAACCGAAACAAGTGAATTGCCGGTGTCTACAAACAGGCGCTCGCCATTCTGTTTTGCGGCCTCGACTACTATGCTGCCACGATCAAGATGGATGGTCGTGCCCTGCGAGGTCTTAGTCAGATAAAGCTCGGAACGATCCTTTACCTCGATTGTCGAACCATCGCCCAGGCGGACAAACGCATGCGCATCCCGAGCAGTGCGCAACCGCTCGTTTCGATCGAGCTTGTCTCCAGTAGTGACGGGAATGCTTCGGGTATCAGCAATCTGGTACACCTGTCCTTCAGCCGCCTGCACCGTAGCTTCAAACTGGGCGCCAAAGGGTGAATAACGTTGAATGAACGGCAGGGCCAAAAGACCAAAGCCTATGACGAGAACTGCCGCAATGCCCCACCGCAAAACAACTGGTTGAATACTGAAACGATGGGTCCTGGCGGGTCGGTGTACCGGGGCAACACGAGTCGAACGAGCTTGCTTGAGGGCCTTTCGACAGGGGATACATTCATGCGTGTGGTCTTCCAACAGCAATGATCGCGCTTCAGAAAGTGTGCCGTTCAGAAAAGCTGGAATAAGCGACTGGAAATCTGCACAGCTCTCGATGTGTTCAACCGTTGCCGTGGAGGTATTCATCTCAGCCGCGGTTTCAGCAGAGAGGCGCGCCCAAACACGCCCTACCGCCGCATTCATTGACGCCGGATCCAGCTGCTGGTCAGCAATTTGACCAATGGTTTTGTCGAGTATCGAATCAAGTTCATTATTGCTTTTCATTTCTATCTCCAGTTCGTCAAACAGTGCCTGTGCTCGAAATCTCAGACCCGTTCCTGATGTTTTATCAGGTATTGGCCAATTTCTTTTCTTAGTTTTGTGCGCGCGCGATGCAGCACCACGCCAACCACTATGGGAGAAGTATCCAGGAGCCGCGCAATCTCCTGGTTGTCGTGACCTTCGTAATAACGCAACACAAACATCTCCGCTGCCGTCTTTCCCAAACGCGCGACTGCCTGGCGAATCAGTTTCTGTAACTCTTGGTCCGCCTGTTGCGCTTCCGGGTTCTGAAAATGACTTTCCAGCGCGCCGGCATCGGTATCATCAAGGCCCACAGACCTAACGCGAGAGCGACTGCGCATTAGATCCAGCGAAGCGTTGATTGCCGCGCGGGACAGATAGGCCTCTGCATTTGGGGAAAGATCGTAGGTCTCGTGGCCCTTTACCAATCGCAGAAAAACGGTTTGTAACACGTCCTCGGCATCAGCGGCGCTGCCGGTGATCCGGTGGGCGGTGCGAAAGATGCGGCCACTATGAGCACGGAAGAGCGTTTCCAGCTCGCCCAGGGGATTTTTCACGATTCTCAAAGGTTTTGCGGCTGCCTGCACGGTGCCTCCTTAACGTCTGCTCAGTAAACGCTCGCGAAATGAAGGTATTAACAGCCGTGCGCGGAATGTTGCGGGGGGAGGTGAAAAAATCTGATATTTACTGGCCCTCAACGCTTTGCCTCAAAAGTCTAAGTCGGCTTTGCAAGGCCGCAAAAGGAGCACAAAAAGCGCAAACGATTTAAAGAAGGCCTTTGTGATTTTTGTGCCTCTTTGTGGCTTTTGAGGCAAAGCTGGCCCTCAATGATAATCGAGGCTTGCGAGATCAGGAAAATCGCCGAGAATGGCCCCAAGGTCCTGCTTCTCTCTCGCGTCCGGGAGTTTTCACTTACCCAGCAAAATCAGGAGTCCGGCAATTATAGCAAGGACAGCTAAGGCAGTTGTGGCGGTGCTCGAGACTCTCATGTTGAGCAAAGGTAACAAACCCGAAAGGATTAGCCACAAACCCAGCAAGAGCATCCCGATGCTTCTGGTTCTTAAGCTGGTAAGATTCATTTGGGTGCCTCCGTTAATCTTCATGCTTACCGTTCTGAATCAAACAGGTGGTCCCTCGCTGGCGTCAAATTCTTCCATCTTCTCGCGCCACTCGGAACTACTTCGGCTTTGCAGCATTCGGACGCAGCGATTCCAGCGAAGGATCGCATCGTCGTTGTTTGCTGGTCTGATTTTCTCTGCTGCTTCAAAGTATTTCATCGCTTCTTCAAACATCGGCAGGACGGTGTGAGGTGGTCGACCAGTTTTCAACTGCGCTTTGGCTTTTCGCTCATGAAGAATCCCGCAATGATAGATACGCTCATATTCATTCGTCAGACTCCAAAATAGTCTCTCCGCCTCAATATAACGATCCGACACGCCACCGCCGAACTGGTCAGTGATCGCAAGGCCCATTAAACGCAGCGCAGCCTGGTTCTCAGGATCCACGGCCAGTATGTCGCGACAAATCGACTCAGCCTCGCCCGGCTCGTTGAGATATCTGTAAACCTCGACTTTGGAGATTGCTTCAGAAATGCCGGCCTTTGAAATGGGCTTAAGGTTCAATTGCATTTTTACATCTTCCTTATCGCAGGGTATGGGTGTTGGAGTTTCTTCGTGTTCCTTTCGTCTTTCTTTCGTGTGATTTCGGGGATGATGCGCTCAAAGTTGGTCCACCAAATCACACGAAACGATGATCCACCAAATCACACGACACGCCGTCGTTTGAGTTTTCGCAAAAACCAGCGAATCGGATCGTAAAACTCGTCGATAACTCGCTCTTTAAGCGGTATGATCGCGTTGTCCGTGATGTGAATATCCTCAGGACAGACTTCTGTGCAGCACTTGGTGATATTACATAGACCAATACCAAGTTCATCCTTGAGCAATTGAGCTCGAGACAATCCATCCATAGGGTGCATTTCCAGCCCCGCGATGCGAACGAAGAATCGTGGCCCGCCAAACTGTTCTTTCTTGTCGTGATCCCGCAACACATGACAGACGTTCTGGCAAAGAAAACACTCAATGCACTTGCGAAACTCCTGCACCCGATCGAGGTCGCGCTGGTACATCTTCCATTCAACGTTGGCCTTGGGAGTGAATGGTGGAATACGTTTGTTGACACGGTAGTTCCAGGAGACATCCGTAACCAGGTCCTTGATCACAGGAAATGTATGCATCGGTTCGACGGTTATCGGCGCATCGAGGGGTAACGCGTCGAGGCGTGTTTTGCAAGTCAGGCGTGGATGCCCATTGACCTCGGCCGAGCATGAGCCGCACTTTCCTGCCTTGCAGTTCCAGCGGACAGCCAGATCCGGAGCCTGATGCGCTTGAATGTAGTGCAGAGCGTCGAGAACAACCATGCCCGGCGCGATTGGCACTTTGTATTCTACGAGTTCGCCGCGATCACGATCGCCGCGAAAAATCTTGAAAGTTGCTTCAGGCATGATTAAGTTTAGTGGACGGCTTGGTCAGCGGCTGGATGTTCGATTTTCCATTTTCCATTTGCCATTTCTCATTTTCAATTCTTCGCACTTTCGTGTGATTTCGTGGATCGATTTGGCCGGCAAACCCCAAAACATGATCCACGAAATCACACGAAACCACGAGATGACACAAAACTACGGGATCACCTTGAACAGAGAAAAATCACACGAAAGTCCGAAAGAATGGAAAAAGAACCCCCCATCATTACTCATCCGTTACTTTCTTCCATAATCTGCTTCAACTCATCCGGCATTTCCGGAGTTACTCTTTGCCTGAGGCGCAGGGAATCCCCTTCTCGAACCACGATATTGTTCTGCTTGCCCCAGGCCTCGTCATAGTTCGGATAATCAATTCGGCTGTGCGCGCCGCGACTCTCTTTGCGCTCAAGCGCGCTTAGAGCGACGGCTTCGGAAACCATCAGCATCGACTTCAAGTCGCGGGCGAGATGCCATCCGGGATTAAAAAGCCGCGATCCTTCGACGCGCACCTGTTGCGCGCGCTCCTTCAACTGCTCGATCTCCACCAGGCCGCGTTTTAAATCTGCTTCGTTTCGAAAGATGCCGACGTAATCCTGCATTACCTGCTGGAGGTCACGATGAATATCGTATGGGTTGTCGCCTTCCAGGCGGACGAACGGGGCGAGCATTTCCTTCGCCGCTTCTTCGACCTGTTTCTCGTCGATCGCCCCGGAGCCTGGGCCTCTGGCATGTTCTGCCGCCGCCAGACCCGCGCGCCGGCCAAACACGAGCAGATCCGACAGAGAGTTGCCTCCTAATCGATTCGCGCCGTGCAATCCGGCCGCGGCTTCGCCCGCCGCAAATAAACCGGGAATTGTGGCTTGCGCCGTCTCGGCCTCGACGCGAATCCCACCCATCATGTAATGACATGTCGGCCCAACCTCCATCGGTTCCCTGGTAATGTCCACATCCGCGAGTTCGCGAAACTGGTGGTACATGCTGGGTAGTTTCCGCTTTACGTACTCGGCCGGCTTATGCGAAATATCGAGGAACGCGCCGCCATGCTCGGTGCCGCGGCCCTCTTTGGCTTCAGTGTAGATAGCTCGGGCAACAACATCGCGAGTCGAGAGCTCCATCTTCTGCGGATCGTAGCGCTCCATAAAGCGCTCGCCATCTTTGTTTCGCAGAACGCCGCCTTCGCCCCTGACTGCTTCGGTCACCAGGATTCCCTGCACACCCGGGGGCCAAACCATTCCTGTGGGGTGGAATTGCACAAATTCCATATCCATCAATTCAGCCCCCGCGTCACAGGCCAGCGCCATACCATCGCCGGTGTACTCCCATGAGTTTGAGGTGATGCGCCATGCTTTTCCAATTCCTCCGGTGGCAATGACAACTGACTTTGCTTTGAAGACAATGAAGCGGCCGTTCTCGCGCCAGTAGCCGAATGCGCCAGCCACTCGCTCTCCATCTTTGAGCAGACGCGTAATCGCGCATTCCATGTAAACGTCGATGCCGAGGTGAACCCCGCGGTCCTGCAAGGTCCGGATCATCTCGAGCCCGGTGCGATCGCCGACATGGCAGAGGCGTTTGAACGTGTGCCCGCCAAAGGCTCTTTGTAGAATTTCACCGTCGCTGGTGCGATCGAACAGTGCGCCCCACTGTTCGAGTTCGCGAACACGGTCTGGCGATTCCTGAGCATGTATTTGGGCCATGCGCCAGTTGTTTAGAAACTTCCCTCCGCGCATGGTATCGCGAAAATGGGTGCGCCAATCATCTGCTGCGTCAACGTTCGCCATGGCTGCAGCAATGCCACCCTCCGCCATAACGGTGTGAGCTTTGCCGAGCAGGGATTTGCAGACCACGGCCACAGTTGCCCCTTGCGAGAGGGCTTGGATTGCCGCACAAAGCCCGGCGCCGCCAGCGCCGATGATCAAGACATCATGTTCGTGAGTTTCGTATCTCTCCGTCACAAAAGCCTCAGATCCGAAATCGCCCCCGAGGCCACTAACCTGATGTACAGATCAGCAAGTCCAACCGAGACGAGGCTGAGCCACGCAAAGAGCATGTGGTGCTCGATGAGAAAGCTGGCGCCCCGCCAGGTCGCATGACGTGGGCCGCCAAAGGCAACGCAGGAAAAGCAATCAATTTTGCCTCCCACAATATGCCTTAGCGAATGACAGGAGAACGTGTAAAGCGAAAGCAGAATGATATTGGCAAGCAAGACGAACGAGCCGATGCCGATTCCAAAATGCCCTTCAAACCAGAATGCCCGAACGGCGTCGTACCAAAGAATGATTAGAAAGATTAGCGCGATAAAAAGGAAGTAACGGTGAAGATTTTGCAGAATCAGCGGAAAGGCAGCTTCGCCGCGATAATGTTTCGGCCGCGCTTCACTGACGGCACAGGCTGGAGGATCAAGAAAGAAGGCGCGGTAGTAAGCTTTTCGATAGTAGTAGCATGTAGCTCGAAAACCTAGCGGGCCGCCCAGAATGAGAATCGCCGGCGAAAACGGCCACCAACGAGGCTTGATCAGTGGTGAATAAAAGGGCGATAAATAAGGACCCCATTCATAGTAGGCGCCTTCAAAAGCTCGCCAGGTCGCATAAACGCCGAACCCTCCGAGCACCAGAATGATAGGGAGCAATTCGAGCCACCACAGATCGCGCCGCATCGTGGCTCCGAAACCACTCCGCTCAACTGCGGTTCTCGATCGATGCATCTAAAGTGCCTCCGCCGCTCTGCCGGCAAATTCATTATGAAGAGACAGGGCGGCTCAAGTCGTCACCAAGTATCATCCACGAAATCACACGAAATGAACGCGAACAGTAATTCGTGTCATTTCGTGGATCGAGGTTACCTCAAAACCGAAAGTGTAGAGCTGGTACATTATGCCAATTGGAGAAATCGCGGCAAAGAATAACCCGCTTAAGCCGGAAGTTGAAGCCTAAAACAGCGATCCAGTCCCACTGCCAAGCATTGCCTTTCTAACTAGCGGGATTGGCGGTCCGCCATACTTTAGAAATTCATCATGAAACGTCAGCCATGCCTGCTTTCCGCCCCGGGTGCTGGTCCAATCTTCGCGTAACTTCCTAATCATCAACTTGCCCATCGTGTAGTTGAGATATGCCGGATCAAACGTCCCCCGGGCCGCCTGTTGGCGAGCATTGGCCGCATCCTGATAGCCTTGCTCGCGAAACATCTTTTCCGATTCTTCCACAGTCATCTTTCCCGTGTGCATGCCAATGGCCGAAACGAAACGCACATTTCGCAACAAAGCTTCGAGCAACTGTCCGATGTGCATTTCTGGATCATTGTTTCCCAGTCCGGCGTCCCACATCATCTCTTCCGTGTAATGGGCCCATCCTTCAGAAAATGCATAACCTACAAACAAACGACCAACCTTCGATGGGGAGCGTTTAGCATGCAGATATTGAAGAAAGTGGCCGGGCCACACTTCATGAACTGAAGTGAAGAGCAGACTTCCCCGTCCCGGAACATATCCTTCCTTCTCCTGCTGCGACCAGGAAGGATCCGGCGGGGCCAGGTAATAGACTGAAGGCAGGCTCTTCTCGTATGGCCCAGGAATGTTGATGTAGGCAAAGTTCCAGCGCCGGTATGCAGGAGCTTCACCTACCTGGGCCTCTTCGGGCCCCGGAATCGTGACTATCTTTTTCTCTTCAATGAAGGCTTTGAGGTCGCTAAGCTGCTTTCGGGCGCCCTCGACCGCCCCGCCAGATGGCTTGTGGGACTGTGCCTTCGCAACGCATTCGGTTATAGATTTTCCCGGGGCGAAAGCGGAGCAAGCTTCCTTCAGCGCCGCGAGGTTTTGTTCGAGATCGCGACGTCCCACATTCTCCAATTCATCAAGTCTGATCTCGACGCGCTCAGTGCGCCTTAACATCTCGCTAAATTTCTCTGCGCCGATCGCGAAATCATTAGTTGCGCTCGCCTTTTGAGATTCGAGCCAGCTCGCAAAATCCTTCATCGCCTTGAGGGCTGTCGCATTCGCTTCCTGAAACTCTTTTTGTCGTTGCTCGTCCTTTACCGAGGCAAAAACTGCCGGCACCTCTTTCTCGTAAAAAGAAGCCAATCCCCCGAATGTCGTGAGGCCGATATTCACAAATGGAGCGGGCAGCGGAGTGCGTAAATTCGCGCGGATCTGCATCAACGCCGCGGGTACGGATTTGGCGTAATTCGTGAAGGCGGCAAGACGCTGGTCCAGGGGCGCATAAGGTCGCGACACATAAACATCCGGGTCAATAGCATCGGCGTAGAACTGCGGACAGCGAAAAGGCCATTCAGCCGACTCCAGCCAGAACAAATCGCTGTCAATTACTGCATCGAGATAATCCCGTTCGAAGCGTTCGTTCTCTTTCAACGAAGAATTTCGGAATTTGGCGACCCGGTCTTTCTCCGCGTGCAAACGCTTGATCTCGTTAGCTATTCCGCTGGTGCTCCAGTCAGGCAATTTGCCATCGAACTCGTGACGGCCGGCGCGTACGGCAAAGTCCGGATGAGCGGTGAAATATGCGTCGATGAATTCATCGACGTAGGAACTCCAATCGGTGGCGGAGGAGCTCGCAGATGTTGTTTTGTCAGAACGCGAGTAGCGCACGCAACCTCCTGCCATGAGTGCGAATGCCAGAAACAGAACGAGAGAAGAATTCACAGCAACTGTTCGTGTCATGGGAAAGTTTTCTCCTTCAACCGTTCCTGGTTTGTTGGCTGAGTTTATGAGAGACGTCTGAGCTGCACAAGCCGCCTTGCCCTGCTTCGTGTGATTTCGTGGATCACGTTCTGGTCGGTTTCAACGACTGCGGTAGTGAGTCAGTTTGATGTCCGATAAGCTTTAGCTTGTCGTAACGCTGCGACAAACTAAAGTTTATCGGACACTCGCAGCGAAAACTGACCCACTACCAACGACTACTAACTGCCGTTAAAGAGTCGAGCTGTTTTCTTGCCTCGATCGCCTCCGCACTCCGTGGATAGCGTGCGATGATTTCGCGCCAGGCCCGGCCATCATAGTGAAACTGCCGCGCGCGGCGATCAAAGACAAATCTAACTCCCTGACGGTTATAGCGATCAAGCCCGCTGTAGTTGAGGAAATAACTGGACTCCGGAGCGCCGGCTGATGCTTGAGGGAGATCAAGTCTGCGCGCCGCCTCGCGCGATAGTCTGGCGGCGGAGATCTCGGCCGTCTCGCCGTATAACAACAGCACTTGCGGCCGCAGCGGTGAATGAGGAAACGTATCCAAAAATATTTTGGCGCGAGCCAGACGATCAAACTCCTGCGATGTTTGAACCAAACTCAACAACGTTCGGTCGTCGCCAGGCACGCTCGCTGATACGAGCGCTTCTTTTTGCAGCCACCCCTGGGTTCGTCTGGTTACTCTGACTCGATAAAAAAGAATGCCGTCGCTGGTTAACCTCCGGGCCAGAATAGCCACGAGCCTGCCGCGGCTGATTCTCTGGAGCAGCCTGCCGGAAAGGTCGGGTGTCGCTCGAAGCGCCGACAGCCTCTCGTCGACGACAATAGCAATTCGACCTCCCTGAGGCGGGCGACGCTGTCGCGTCTGTGCTTCTGCATAACAGTTGAAAAGTAATAATAGAACATGGACTGCGAAGAGGGTTCTTGTGCGATTGAGCGTTTTCATGGCCTTGCCTCCTTTGCAAGGAAAGGAGACAGCTTTGTGAGTTTTCGGCGTTCCTTGGAAGTTTCCTATCGAACTTTAACAGGCATCTTTGGAGGCTGAACCTCAAGGCGGATGTTTAGTATCTCGCTCGCATTAGGTTTTACGTTGAACGGTGAGTATTCAAACTTCCGGAAACCATCAGCTCTAACAGTGATCCGATATAAACCAGCCGGCAATTCAACTTCGAAGTTGCCCTCCGCGCCAGACTTCACCTCTCGCTTGAACTTCGCATTTTCTATTCTAACAACGGCCCTGGCGACTCTTGCATCATTAGCATCGAGGATCAAGCCCTTTATCTTTCCAATCCCCTGTTTCACAGAAAGTGATGAACAAGGGATTGGGTGAGCGATGGTTACGGAATTGGACAACGCGAGCAAGGCGGTAATAATACCAATTGTCTTCATCATAGGCCTAAAAGCTCCAGTACGATTTTCTATCGATTGCTTACAAGAACTACATCCCACGCCCAGCGCCCGGGTTGAGCGTCATTTGTATCTTTGACCTTAGCCCTAAACATGAACAGGTTTCCGTACTGGTCCGTTCGCTTCGACAGCTTATAGCCCAGGTCAATGGATTTTAGACCAAGCTCTGGCAAAGTGTGCAGCTCACTAGCTTCTGAGATGCCGTTGTGATCTATGTCCTGCCATAAGCGCAGCGATGAGAAGATTGCATCTCTCGGATCTATCACACCATCGCCGTTGCCTCCGTTCGCTGCCTTATCATACTCAGCAAGGGCAAGAAAACCATTTCTATCGATGCCTGCCGCCGGTTCAGGTTGGCGTGTGAAACTTCCAAATAATTCTCGGCCATCATCAATCGTGCCGTTACCGTTGCGGTCGAGGGCAAGCCAGGCATCGTCCGAGCTTGCTGCTGTCCAGGACAGATGTTCGGCGGGGCCCGAGACGTTTAGATTAAAGTTCACACCGCCGGCCTCATTGGTTAGATCGAAGCCATTACCTAGAACGTCAACCAGTATGGGAGAGGCGTCGATTATGCATCGGCAAACGTCAAAGCTCCATTCTCGCGGGTAAGGACAGGAACCCGGATCACAATAGTCGTGACAGGTGGCAGACTCAAAGTTCCAGTAGAGCCCCGCGCCTTCGCATGAGATCTGGCTAGCAATCTGCGCACCACAAGGTTGGCGCTTAAAGTTGCTGATGGGGTTGGGTGAGCAAACCGTGCCGTCGCCTTTCTGACACAGCACACTCGATAGCGTTTTTCGTGCGTTACGGAGTCCAAGTAGCCCGATACTGTCATCAAAAACGTTTTGCTTGTAAGCACAACCGGCGCCGTTGGTTTCACAACCATGGGTTTCTGTGGTGACGAAGACAGTTTGGCAAGGAAGCTGGGGGTCTTGAAGCAGCCATGGCCTGTATAAAAGAGTTTTCCTGGTGTTGAAAATCGCAGTCGGGCTGATGCCGTCAAAGCTCGCCTTCTGAAAAGCAACACAGATGAATTGCCTGGGAGTTCCGAGCTCTTCTGCAGTCTGGGATTGATCTTTCGGTTGGGGTTAGAAGGATCGGGATACAGAATTTCGTTCCCCGCCCACGTCGATCCATCCGTAAAAGTGACCGAATCCACACTGATTTGCACGCGCGGGATGTTGTTGTTCTCGTAGCCTAGGTTCTGCAGCGCCTGCCTAATAGAAGGTAAGTTTGCTTCAAGCAGCTTAACGTCGACAATCTCGCCAGGTGAGACTTGCTTCTGAAAGTCGTTACTTGAATCATCCGAGGGTTCCTGGCCGTAAACCATAGACACTACCAGTGTAGATATTTGATCAGAAGTTCCCTTAGGTCGAGGGAAGGCTAAGTCAATTTCTATGCGTGAGATCGATTTGTTGGAGTCATTCTGCACAGTCACTGTTAGCCCTTTGAGCCAGTCGTCATCTTCTACTAGGAACTTCTTCCCTAACTCGACAACTTTACCTCGAGTTGTTACCTTGAGTATTTTTACCGGTTCCGTACCCCAGGATATTTTATCAATCGTTCGTTCTTGGGCTTGTGAAAGTCCTATTGCGGGCAGAAGTATGATTACCGTCATTAGCCTTAGAGACACGTGGCTTACATGGACAAACGACATCGGTTTCTCCCCTTTGAGGACTTTGAGGACGTTGTGAGTTCGGCTCCTGACCCCTTTGGGAAGGACAGTTGCGTGCGGATTACCCCGAACTGAAGCACCAAGCTAAAAACAAGCCTTCACCGCGCACCCTATACCCGCTGTTCTAGTTATGTCAACAGCAAAGAATCTTGCTGAGGATTAGCGCCTGAAAGTACCTTGGATTCTCGGGGGATGTCCTCAGTAACTTCTCAGGGATTTGTAAGTAAGGTGTGAGAGCGGTCGTGTCATCAAGCCAGGATTGATTTACATACACAGCGTTGGAATGGAATTTGGTGCATCAGTCGTGCTGATCGTCTTGCAGCTTGCAGCCTTTTTATCCCTCAGATTCAAGCGCTGGGCCCGCGAAAAATCCTAACGAATGGCGCGTCGACGGGTCAGCGCCGCATTGGCAACCACGGGGGTGAGTCTGGCACCTGCCTGCACAGCGCGAATGCGTTCACTTAAACCGGCATGATGAAAATGACAGATGGCCACAGCCAATGCATCGGCGGCGTCGTGCGGTTGCGGCGCGCGCTTTAACGAAAGCAGCACCCGCACCATCTCCTGAACTTGATGCTTTTCGGCGTTGCCGTAACCCACGACTGTTTGCTTTACCAGACGTGGTGAGTATTCATGAATCTCCAGCGCGGCCCGTTCCGCGCACAGCATTGCAACGCCGCGAACCTGGCCCAGCTTCATCGTAACCTTGACGTTAGTGGCCAGGAACCCGTCTTCGATCGCGCAGTCGGTAGGGGTGTGCCGGGCAATCACATCTTCCAGCCCCTTGCAGATTTTCAGAAGGCGCGTGGGAAACTTTAACGACGCCGAGGCCTTGATCGAGCCAAAATCGACGAGACGATAGCGCCGGCCATCCCCTTCGATGACGCCCCAACCTGTCGTTTCACTTCCCGGATCGATTCCTAAAATGCGCATGTGAGTTAACGCAGCGCAGTATACTACATTGGAAGGAATTTAGAATTTAGAATTTGGAATTTAGAATTTCGTTTAACGATACTTGGGAGTTCATTTATAACGGGTGGAAGAAATTTAGAATTTAGAATTTCGTCTAACGTATTCCTGACCCATTCGAATGAATTTGTAGACACTAGACGAAATTCTAATTTCTAGAGCCTCTTGCAAAACTCCGATGCTTCTCTAGGTTCAGCAGCGAGTTCGAGCCGTACGTATTCGGTAGAGTCAGTG
>Ga0137403_10000413_pt1 | contig 54948 bp, 36 predicted proteins | sample CZOMad2_1_16fung_FD_122057 | JGI IMG/M metagenome (GOLD analysis project Ga0137403, IMG submission 122057) | Vadose zone soil fungal communities from Angelo Coast Range Reserve, California, USA - CZOMad2_1_16fungal (Hybrid Assembly) | ecosystem: Environmental > Terrestrial > Soil > Vadose zone...
ATTTCCAATGGTTTCGCTCGCGCATCGTCGGCGGCCGCACCAATCATTGGGGCCGCATCGCACTTCGCTTCGCCCCCATCGATTTCCAATCCGCCACGCGCGACGGCCTCGGCGATGATTGGCCCATCACCTACGAGGATCTAGCGCCCTACTACGACAAAACGGAAGCCTACATCGGCGTCTTCGGCAGTAAAGAAAATGTCTCCAGCGCGCCCGACGGCGTGTTCCTTCCGCCGCCAAAACCTCGCTGCGCCGAAATCCTCATAAAAAAGGCCTGCGACAAGCTCAACATCATCTGCATTCCTGCGCGTCTCGCCGTGCTCACCAAATCCATCAACGGCCGCGCGCCCTGCCACTATTGCGGCCAGTGCGGACGCGGCTGCATCACCGGCTCGAATTTCAGTTCCAGCCAGGTGCTCATTCCTCCGGCCATGCAAACCGGCCGCCTCACTCTTGTCACCGGAGCGATGGCCCGCGAAATTCTCGTCGGCCAGGACGGTAAAGTCACCGGCGTTTCCTACATCGATAAAGCTACGCGTACTGAAAAGCGCGTCAACGCTCGCGCTGTCGTCGTCGCTGCCAGCGCCTGCGAATCCGCGCGTTTGCTGCTCAATTCCAAATCGCCGCAATTTCCCGATGGACTTGCCAATTCCTCCGGCGCCGTCGGCCGCTACCTCACCGATTCCGTCGGCAGCGATGGCGGCGGCCACATTCCCGCTCTCGCCAAAATGCCTCCGCACAATCACGATGGCGTGGGCGGAAACCATCTGTACATTCCCTGGTGGAAGTTCGACCGCAAGAACGATTTCCCGCGCGGCTACCACATCGAAATTGGCGGCGGCCGCGACATGCCCGGCGTGGGCATGTTCAACAGCATGTGCCACCGCGAAGAAGGCTACGGTCTCGCGCTAAAACAGCGCGCCCGCGAAGAATATGGCACCAGCGTTTATTTCTCGGGCCGTGGCGAAATGCTCCCCAATCCCGATACTTACTGCGAGATCGATCCCAATGTCGTCGATCAGTACGGCATTCCGGTGCTGCGCTTTCATTTCAAGTGGACCGAGCACGAACTCCGCCAGGCGAAAGACATGCAGGAAACTTTCCGCGCCATCGTCGAAACGATGGGCGGCGAGTACCGCACCAAAACCGCGATCGACGGCCAGTATCCCTACGGCATTTTCGAAGGCGGCAAAATTATTCACGAGGTTGGCACCGCACGCATGGGCGCCGATCCGAAAACCTCCGTCCTCAACGCATACTGCCAGGCCCACGACGTAAAAAATCTTTTCGTCGCCGACGGCGCCCCGCTGGTGACCAATCCAGACAAAAATCCCACGCTAACCATTCTGGCTCTTTCGTGGCGAGCCTCCGAATATCTACTGGCCGAAGCCAAAAAAGGCAATCTATGATCGTTTCCAGGATTTTCCCAAATAGGGGCGTAGCGCTGCTGCGCCCCATTTCGGCAACCAACGCGCCGCAAGCGCCCCCAGTAGCACAGACACTCCTGCCTGTGCGCCTAGCGCAGAGCCTCGGTCGCTCGCGCAGCCACAACGCTTCTCCCTATCCCTCCGTGCCCTCTATCTCAAATTCCCAAAGCCAAACAGGAAAAACCAAGCAATGACCACCAACCCCATCTCCCGCCGCGACATTCTCCGCTCTCTGACCGTAGGCGTAGCCCTTGGCTCCGTCCTCCAGGTCATTCCAGCCGAAGCCGCCGAATACGTCCACCAAGTCGTGCATGGCGAAAAGGCCGGGGCAGGGAAGTACGCGCCCAAATATTTCTCCGCCGCGCAATACGCCACTCTGACCGCCCTCTGCGATGCCATCCTGCCGAAAGACGCCCGCTCAGGCGGCGCTATCGAAGCTGGCGCGCCTGAATTTGTGGATCTTCTCACCAGCGAAAACGAAGAATTCCAACTCCGCCTCGGTGGCGGCCTCATGTGGCTGGACGGCTTCTGCACCGATCGCTACGCCAATGGCTACCTCGCCTGCACTCCGGCCCAGCAAAAACAAGTGCTGGACGCCATCGCCTTCCGCCGCAACGCCAAGAAAGATCCCGCGCTCAGCCAGGGCGTAGCTTTTTTCGCCCTCCTCCGCAATTTGACCTGCGACGCCTACTACACCAGCAAAATCGGCATCGCCGACCTGCAATACATCGGCAACACCTCGCTCCGCGAGTTCCCTGGCTGCCCGCCGCTGCCTGAATAGCTGGACGGGCCTCATCGCCAATATCAGTAATAAGGATAGGAATCAGCCATCCTGAACAGCCAGCCGCCGGTAACCCGCCACGCCTGGACGGCGTATCTCTCCACTCTCTTGATCGTTAGCGGAATTCTCACCTCTCTTGGCATGGTCGTGGCCCTCTCGATCGGGCCGTTTCCCGTCGCTATGAGTAACGGACTGGCGGACCTGGACGAACGCACCAACTATCCGGTCTTGCCCGCGCCGACAACCATGTCCGGCGCGGATGCCTCGACGCAACTGAAAAGCCTGGTGGCGGTGATCTCGCCGGCCGCGCAGACCTGGTTCGGCAAACGCGAAGTGCTTTCCATAAGCTTCGGCGCGGGCGCCTTGCTGCAGGCGACACCCGCGGGATATTTATTTGCCACGGCCCGCCACGTCATCGGCACTGCCGACTGGAATGTGGCCAGCAAACCTCGCGCCATGATTTCCCTCGAGTCCGGCGTCTGGTCTGGCGCCGATGTGATTGCCAGGCACCAGGATCTCGATCTGGCTCTCGTCTGGATCCCGCGCCATTCCGGCAGCACCAGCTTCGTGCAACCTGTGGCCGCGCCGTTGGACGGCGAGGAAATCCTCGTCATTGGGCATCCCGAGGGTCTGAAATTCACCCTCAGCACCGGCATCATTTCCCGAACCGAAAACAGTTCTCTGCAGATTTCCGCTCCGGTGAGCCCGGGAAACAGCGGGGGCCCGGTATACGACCGCAAAGGAAATCTACTGGGCATCGTCAGTTCCACCATGGACAAAAGCATTCGGCCCAACGCCGAAAATCTCGGTTTTGCGATTAGCGCAAAAGCGTTACTCGCCCAGGCGGGTTGGGAATTCGCGCCCGGAGGCCGCGCCAAAGTCGAAGTCCGTTGAATGGACTGGCAGCGAAGTGGGCTGCCGAGCATGTGAGTTTGCTCCCAGTGGACGCGCGAAACGTAGCCCCTCCGGGCGAGTCTCCGGCCGCGGTGCCGTCGTCGGGCGATACTTCGTCTGAGGCACCGGCAATGCCAACCGTAGGCGAAGGCGCGGCGGCTCCGGAGCCCCGTGGCGCGGCCGCCGATCCCTGGGAGAAGCCAATCGTGATTGAGCAAGCGCCAACCGAGTGAAGGTCCCCCCTCCCCCCGCGTTTTTCGTAAGTGTTGCCGATAAAGGGGTTACGGACGCGTGGTCCGTGGAGCGTGTCCCGTGATCCGTGAAGAAGGCGGAATCGTAGGAAATTGAAAAACGCTTTGGGTGACACCCCCGGTTTTTGCAAAGAGCGGGGAAGTGGTTGAAGGGAAAGGGGATGCGCTTCGCTCTTTTGCAGAGGAGTGTACCCCTCGCAGATCGGGGTAAATAGAGTTAACCCTCCGCAGCTCCCTTCGAGACTCAGGGTAAACAGGGCAGGGAAGGAGTGAGCTGGAGATGGCGGGTGGGGAGTAAGAAGGACAGCCGGGCGGCGAGGCCCTCCAAAAAGATGGCGGGTAAACATAAAGGAGCGGAGACTATGAGAAACGGTATCCGCAAGTTGGCAACATTATAACATATTTTTGGTATTTGTCAAGTGGTATTTAGTAAGTGGCTTGTCTTCTGAGAGATAGAGGAACAGAGAGGCGGAAAGGGCGGACAGAAAGGCGGAGAGTTAAGGCACGAGGACTCGTTTCGAAGAAAGTCAAAATCCGCACCCTGAAAACCGTAGGATGCGGCACCCGCTTGGGAATCGTGCTGTCCGTTTCGTGTCGGCCACCCGCCACCCGCCGAAGTCTGCTCGGCGATAGAAGCCGACGCCTTCATCCAATCAGCCATCCAAAGTCGTCTTAGCACATCGCGTCTGTGCCTCTCGGTCATCCGTACAGAGAACTAGAACTGCTTCCTCACGGTATCCTTCAAGATCGTCAGTTAGCCAAGTTTCATTTGGGCGTCGCTGGTGGAACCTCACAACGCAACCATCTGCGGAAAATGTAACTATTACAAGAAACTGACGGCCTTGTTCAAAGCCCGAAAGTCTCTCTTGAAGCGCAGTTGCGTAGCATAGACAGGAGATGAGCGACTCCCGACTGCCGTCATATGGAAGGTGGACATGATTGAGTAGGCATTCATAGCCTGTCAAGTCTTGAAACTCGCTCGGTTTTAGGTGACTTGAGCTTTCGTATTGATCCCTCATCAAGACAGAATCGTTTAAAGCGATAAGATTTGGCATTGTTAATTTTAATTTGTCTGAAGGTTCGAGGCCTGAAAATGGCGTTTTGATCTTAGCTTCATTGAGCAGTTCGGACATCCCCGTATTCATCTTCATTCGCCACCCGATTCTCCTAGAAACTTCAAGCCCTTTTTTATAGCCGCTTGCACCTCTGGCGGGTGGCGCATGCTTTCACGTTTGGCTTGAATGGCCCAACATAGCTTCCCATTGTTTAAGATTACCACGCGATTATGATATGGAGGCATCTTGGGTAGGCCACCCCGGAGATTTCTAGTGGCTAAGGGTGCGCCACCCGCCTTGAGAAGCTGGCTCCGGTAAACCTAGAATCTGACTAAAAACGGTCTTCCTGTCTTTCGAGTTGCCATGAAAATCTGCACTCCAGGTTCCCCGAAAAATCAGGCAAGTGGTGTGGAACCAGTCGCTACGATTTGTCGGAACGCTCTGCATGCAGATACCCTCTCCGTCTTGAGCGCCTATTCCAATTGGGCCTTCTACGGCATCTCGACCGGGAACAAGCTCGGCTCTGTACAGGTTTGCAAAGACCTCATACAACTGCTGCCTTTGTTCCTCGGTTTCCGGCGGGTTGCGTATCGGTGCTAGTGCTACCGACGCTAGCAAGACCGTTTGAACAGATAGTATGACTGGTCGCTTCTCCAGGTAAATCACGCCAGCTTTCGTGTGCGCCTGCCATGGCCATGGTACAGATACACGGACCCCATTCGACTCTACGTAGCCGCCGTGTCGAATGTGCCACCAAACTGAGGATAGAAATGGGGCAATTAGGATCAGAACGAAGGCAGTACCAAAGATGGCTAGATATACAGCGCTTGCCTGCGTGTGGTGACTTTTTCCCGTGCCGGTCTGCGAGTCAGTCATAGTTCCGTTGTTTTCTTAAGCCTCTTGGTCCGGGCTCAGACTTGCCTACCAGTGCGTACGTTTTTGGACAACCGGTGGAGTCCGTGCCAACAAATCTTCGAACGAGCCGTAGGTAGTTGGGCAACAGCTCAAGAGCTCCCGGAATTAGCTTGCGAGATTCTCTGGATAGAGAGAACGCAACATACTCACGCTAACATGGATGATTCGCCTCGCAAATCCTTGGAGGAGGAGGTGGTGATGGCGAAAATAGGGTCTTCAACCCCTGCCACGCGCTTGGTTCTTGCTGCTGTCCAGTGTTCTGTACTGCTGGCTTACCATGCGTCGGATTGTGCAGCGAAAAAACCGCAAGGTGGCGGTAGTGGCGTGCGCGAGAAAGTTGGCGGTGCTGTTGTGGCACGTGCTGAGTTCCGGCGAGCCATTTCGTTACGCGCAACCAAAGAGCCTGGAAGCGAAATATGCGCGGCTGCGAGTGCGCGCCGCAGGCCGGCGCCGCCGCGGAGGAGTGGCGAAGGGTACACCACGGTCCGCGCGCTACGGAATGGGACGGACGCGAGCCGTTCCGTCGCTCCCGCAGGTGCTGGAGGGAAACGGACTGCCGCAGATCGCTCCACTGGCCAAGGGGGAAAAAGTCATGCTGGAACGAAAAAGGCGGATGGCTTCTAGCGCGAGCTGCAAACCACTTCTCGCATCGAGGCCAACACCACGAAACCCCAAACCGAAGAAACGGAAGAGGATTTCAGATCTGAGTTGACACAATCATAGGTAGACCCGCGATGGAGGTGAGATGGTTCCAAGTGCGGGCGTTGACGCCGTCGTTCTGGCCGGCGTGCCGAGGTTCCGGTACCACTATATCTCGAATATCTGGACTGAGCGATCATAACATTCGATCGAGAGTCCGGCGCCGATATAGGCAGGCTACACAACTTCATAATTTATTCTAAATTTAGAAGTTTCTTAGATTCACCAATCCCACTATGGCCGGGCTGGCATTTAGCTAAGGGCATATTTCTGTTGCGGTTGCAGGCCAAGCCAGGCTCTTGTCGAAATATTGGTACCGGATTTGCAGCGCCCTCAAACAAGGGGTTGTCCGAAGGATTCTTCGGTCCACTAATTCGTGTGTATCCAGGTCATTTGGGCTCAGTTGGTCCAACGAACGGGTTAGCGTTGATCAGGTCGTCCAGTCTCTCCCTAGGGAGAGCGATTCCCACGCATGGCGGAGGCACGAAAATGAACAGGCTAGGAACTATCGGAATAGTCGCAATTGCGTTTTGCGTCCTCGTAGCGACCAATAGTACTGGTGCCGCTCAAACGAGCCGCGGAACGCTGACCGGAGTCATCATGGATGGAACGGGTGCGTCCATCGCGAAGGCGACGGTGACGATCACACAGTTGAATACGAACGTGAAGCGGCAGACGACGACCAATGAAGCTGGGGTGTACCGCTTCGACGCCGTGGATCTCGGGAGCTATTCGCTATCGGTCCAGAAAAGCGGGTTTCGGACCAGTGACACGAGGGGTGTCGAGATCCAGGCGGCGCACACGACTGATATAGACGTCAGCCTGCAGGTGGGAGCGATGGCGGAGGTGGTGACGGTCGAAGCGTCGTCATTTGAGGTCGAGCTGCAAACTTCCGAACAGGTGCGCGGCGCTAATTTTTCAGAGAACAGCGTCAGCAACCTGCCCATCACGGGAGCGGATAGCTTGACGCTGGCACAACTGCTTCCGGGAGTGGCGGTGTTGAATCAAAGTATCACGAACTCCATCAACCAAGACGGTACGTTCGCATTTTCAGTGAATGGGCAGAGGCCGCGCGGGAACAATTTCATGATTGACGGGGTGGAGAACAACGACATATCGGTTACCGGTCCTGCGTATACCATCACCAATCCGGATGCGGTGCAGGAAGTAAGTATCCAGACGGCCGACTTCAGCGCGGAGTTTGGGCGCGCCGGTGGCGCGGTGTTCAATCAGATCACCAAATCCGGAACGAACCAATTGCATGGGACGGCCACGTACGTGTACACAGGGAGCGCGTTCGCATCGCTGACGCACTTGCAAAAGATCAACGGCTTCGCGTCACCGCCCCGACAGGTGGAAAACATTCCGGACTTTACGATTGGAGGGCCGGTTGCTTTCCCGCACCTGTACAACGGGCACGACAAGACGTTTTTCTTTGCAGCAGCACAATGGGACCGCTTGTATGGAAATGTGACGTCGCAGAATCCGCTGAGGCTGCCGACGGACGCTGGTGTGGCTACGCTGCAAGGGCTGGCGGGGCAATGTCCGAATGCGGCGCTGTACCTGCAGGCACTAGGTTCGTTGCGCGGAAATGCCGCGGTAAGTCCCAGCAGCATTAGCCTGGCGGTTCCGAGCGCGACGGGAACGTGCACCAATTCGATGCGGACGGGGCTCTCTTTGGACACTGGCCTGTTTGTTCGCCGCCAAGCCTTCTCTTCGCTGGATAACAACCATCAGATTCGGATCGACCACAAGGTCTCAGACAAACAAAACATGAGCTTCCGGTGGCTCTATGACAACTTGGTGCAATCACCGTCCCTGAACAATCTACCCGGCTTCGACAACGGGTTCACAGGCAAAACTCTAAGCGGGAGCTTCGCGGACACATATGTGATCAGATCGAATTGGACGAACGAGTTCCGGTTCAACTATGGGCGAATCGGGTTCAACTTTCCGCTATTGGCGCCAGACACATTCCATGGGACCGTGCCCAACTATTCGGGTCTCGGAGTTAGCGCATTTGGAGGGGCAACGAACATCCCACAGTTCCGGTATGCGAACAATTGGCAATATCAGGACACGATGAGCGTGCTGAAAGGCAGGCACACGTTCCGATTCGGGCTTGACTACCTGCGGCAACTGGCGCGGCAGCATCCTCCCTTTAACGAGCGCGGCTCGTTTGCATATGCCTCGAGCGCTGGTGTGACGCCGTTCGCCAACTTCCTTGATGATTTTGGAGGCAATGGAGGCAGCCTGAACCGGCAGTTTGGCAGTTCGATATATCACCCCAATCTATTCCGGCAGAGTTATTTTGTCCAAGACTCCTGGAAGACGACGCAGAACCTGACGCTGAACCTGGGCGTGCGCTATGAGAATTTCGGTACGCCGGTGAATACCTTCGCGGTGGCTGCTTTCACGAACTATGATCCTGTGAATTTTTCGGCGCCCCACAAAGTGGAAGGAGACAACAACAATTTCGCGCCATCCGTCGGATTTGCGTGGAATCCAAAGGGTACAAGCTTTCTTGACCGAATGATGGGAGGGGGCAAGACGGTGTGGCGCGGCGGATACCAGGTGAGCTACGACACGTGGTTCAACAACCTGTTGTCGAACATCGCCGGGAGCTCGCCGAACACGCTGGGAGGGACAATTCCATCCACAACGTCAGGTGCCGCGGCTCGCGGATCGTCGAACTTCAGCGGGCAGTTCGCCACGATTCAAGCCACGCCGCCAACAGCGCAATCGGCGCAAAGCAATTTGTTTCTGCAGCCCTTCCGGAACCCCTATACGCAGCGATGGTCACTGGGCTTCGAAAGGGAGTTGCCGTACGGGATGATATTTGACAGTTCGTATGTGGGGTCGGTGTCTCACAAGTTGTTCCGAACTATCGATATGAATCCGATCGTGGATCCGGTTACCAAGGCACGGTTTCAACCACAGGTGGGCATCCGGACGGTGCGTGCGACGTCGGCAAACTCGAACTACGAATCGTTTCAACTGGATCTGAAGAGGCGTTTCAGCGGCACGCCGGTTGGGCAAGTGCAGTTCCAAGGGGCCTACACCTACGCGCATTTTTTGGACGACATAAGTGACGTGTTCGGGTTTGACTCGACGTTCAGCTCGTTCCAGTCCGTATCTCAAGTGGTCGGTGGGAGTCGGCACCTGGACTATGGCAACTCGGATTTCGACCGCAGGCATGTAGGGTCCCTCGCAGTGCTTTGGGACGTTCGCGGGCCTCGCCAGGGGATCCTTGGCACGCTCGTGGGCGGGTGGCAACTCTCCGGAATTGCGCACTGGCAAAGCGGATTCCCGTTCACCGTGGTAAGCGGCTCGGATCGCAACGGAGACGGCCAGTCTGGACCGGATCGGCCCGACATCAGCAATGCGGCAGCCGCCTTGAACACCCGCGCGGTGATCAAAGCGTCGTGCCCAACGGGGTTTGGAAATCCGGATCAGGCGGGAACGCCGTGCATCGATCCAAGCACGGTGCACTTCATTGAAGGAAGCGGTCTTCCAAATGGCAAGACGCTGGGACGCAACACGCTGCTGGCTCCCGGTCTGGATAACCTCGATTTCTCAGTCTCGAAGCACTTTCGCTTCACAGAGAGGATGAATCTGGAGTTCCGCGCGGACATGTTCAATGCACTAAACACATTGAACTTAGGTTACCGCGTGGCATCGCGTACTCTCACCACATCAACCGCAGGAAGCTTTCTGGATTTCAACCAGACGGAGTCCGTAGCGCGGGCCATGCGCATGCGGTTGAAGTTTAGCTTCTAACAGCGTTTTGACAAGGAAGGGGTCCCCGAAAGGGGGCCCCTTTTTGTTTTGGCCATGGGTAGAACTCGCCGGCGGCACGAGGAGATGGCTGGGTGACGGAATGGCTGCAGGAAGCGAGCGTCGAAATGGCTTGCGCCGGGAGAGGTTTCTGACGTACCGGAATTCGGGGAATTCGGAATCATAGTGGCGATGCAGAGAGAGAAAGGCGGCGATCTCGGCGATTTGCGTGATGTGGCGATCAAGACGGGGTCCCTCCGCTACGGTCGGGATGACACAAGCGCGGGAGAGAAGCGAGGAGTCAGAGAGAAGCGTCGGAGGAGGAAGAGAAAAGCGGGTTCCTCACCCCTCAGAAATCGAGGGGATTCGGAATGACAAATTTTTTGTTCGGGGCAATGTCGGACCTGAAAGGTCCGACCTCCTAAGGAAAAAAAGAGAGGGGCGAAGATGGCGACGTAAAGTCGCCGCTACAAAGGCATCGCAGAGAGCAGTGGTCGATTAGCAGTTTATGCGGGCCGGCAAGATGCCGGCGCCACTAGAGGTGGGGCGGAACTAGGAGTGATCGATCAAACGGTGGTGAATCGCATAGAGAGCTAGTTCGAGGCGGTCGGAGACGCCTAGTTTGTCGAAGATGTTGTGGAGGTGGTTTTTAACGGTTTGTTCGGAGATGAAGAGTTTTTCGCCGATTTCTTTGTTGCGGAAGCCTTGGGCGACGAGCTGGACGATTTCTTTTTCGCGATCGCTGAGCAGGGGTTTTTCGCGACGCGGGCCGGACTCGGAGGATTTGGCGAAAGCTTTCATGACTTCAGCAGTCATACGATTGTCGAGCCAGATTTCTCCGGCGTGGACGCGGTGGATGCTTTTTACGAGGAGATCGGTGGCGGATTGTTTGAGGACAACGCCGCGAGCGCCGAGGCGCATGGCGCGGACTACGTCGCGATCGTCTTCGGCGGCGGTGAGAACGATAACGCGCGTGGGAAGTTGATCGAAATTGACTTCTTCTAAGACGGCGAGGCCGTCTTTATCGGGCATGCGAAGATCGAGGAGAAGGATGTCCGGTTTGAGCTTGGCGAGCAGCTTGATGCACTCGGCGCCGTTCTGAGCTTCGCCAACGATGGACATTTCGTCGTCGGAGTCGAGCAGTTTGCGGAGGCCGTCGCGGAAAATAGCGTGGTCATCCGCGAGGAGGACCCTGATTTGTTGTTTTGTTTTGGCCATGTCAACCGAGCGGGATTTCGATGGTCAGACGCGCGCCATGGCCAGGATTCGACTCGACGGTCAACACGCCCCCCACAGTACGCGTACGCTCCTTGATAGAGATAGGGCCGAGCCTCAAGCGATCGAGCTCGTCTCCCGTAAATTTCCCGGCAAAACTAAAGCCCTCGCCATTGTCGTCAATCACGAGTACTAGGCGGCTATCGTCCTGCGAAAGTTTTACCACGACATGGGTAGCCTTGGCATGTTTTTTTATGTTGTTGAGTGCTTCTCGGTAAATCTGAAAAAGCTCGCGGCAGACGCGGTCAGGAGCGCGGAGGTCGGCGGAATCGATGAGCAGGTCGAGAGCGAGAGGGGATTCGTTGCGGTAACGTTCGGCGAAACCCCGCATGAGGTCGACCAGATCGGCGGACTGGACGCGAACGGGGCGGAGGTCGGTGACAAAGGCGCGGAGGTCGGCGCCTTCGTTGCGGACGGTTTGCTGGAGGTTGGAGAGGCCGGAAGCGGCTTGGTCCGGGGAAGTGGGGACGCGGCGGCGGAGGACGTCGAGTTGAATCTCAATGCTGAGGAGGGTCTGCAGAATGCCGTCGTGGAGGTCGCGGGAGATGCGGGAGCGTTCGGCTTCGATGGCACGGGCTCGTAAGTGACGGAGAAGAAAGAGGTTCTCGAGGCCCGGACCGACGTGGCGGGCCAGGCGTTCAAACCAGGCGAGGTCGGAGCGCTCGAAAGGCTTGCGGGGCTTGTGACCGTTGACCAGGAAAAGGCGGCCAGCGGCTTGGCCACCCTGATCGAAGGAAACGGTCATCAAAGAGCGGACCTTGAGTTCGTTCTGGGTGGGGCCGGGGAGGCGGGGGATGTTCTTAAGCGGACGGCCGTTGCGGCGGTCCCAGCCAAAGCCGGAGCCTGGGCCCTGGAGATGGTTCCAGCAGATGGTGGCGTCCATATCGTCAAGAAGGAAGCCGTCGGAGCGGGAGAGCGGAAGATTCTCGGGGACAAGGCGCTCGCTTTCGCCATGTTTGAGGCGCCACACGAAAATACGCTCGAGGTCGGTGTCGCGATAGACGAGCAGAGCTTGTTCGGCGCGGAAGACGACGGCGAGATCGTCGAGGAGCAGGCGCAGAGATTCGGCGAGGCCTTGGTCGACTTGCATGGTGGAAGTGATGCTGGCGAGAAAATCGCTTTCCGCGGCGAAGAGACGGGTGCGGTCGCCGAGAAAGGCGAGGCCGGTGCCAGCGGCAAAGGTACCGCCGGTGACGCCGACCCAGGAAAGCACGCGCATCCAATGGATTTCGCCGCGGACGGCGGTGAGAGCTACGAGAAGAAGCGCGAGGACGCCAGAGACGGGCAGAGCGGCGTCAAGTCCCCAGCGAGCGCCGGCTACGTAACAAACGAAGAGATACGGAAACCACGCGGCGACAGGGAAGGGGCTGATGTACATGAAAGCGGCGAGGGCGAGGATGTCGCAAGCGAGAGGCAGGTGCCACGGGCGGCGTCGAAGAATCTGTTGCGCTTCGACCACGAGGATGGCAAAGATCAGCCAGGCGATGAGGAAGGAAATGGAGCGGCGGACTTCGTGGGAAGGCGGAAGCTCGAGAAGAGCGAGGATGGAAAGGAAAATGATAATAGGACGGGCATAGGAGATTTGCCGCTCGAAATGGTGACGATCGGTCGGATTCTGGCTCATGCGCGCGCGGGAATTTTCTCGCTGGTGATTAGTCTAACAAGGCGAGGGCTGGAGAGATGGGAGATGGAGTGTTCGGGTTCTCAGGCTGCAATGGAAGAGGCGTGGGCTGAAGGGCGGGGCGGCCGAAGCGGAGGCATCTTTCGGCAGCGATGGAGGCGTGATAAACTGAATTTGCAGCGGTGGGAGTAGCTCAGCTGGTAGAGCGTCGGTCTGTGGCACCGAATGTCGCGGGTTCAATCCCCGTCTCCCACCCCAATCCTTGCCTTCTGAAAACAAAGCGTTTGCTCCTTCGGGTCAGCTCGGGTGAGACCCGTTTTGTTGCGCACTCACCGCACAGTTGCGCGCGAGACCCGCCGTTCCGAAGTAGTGCGACGCGTTGCAAGGGTCTCGAACTCGAATGAAGGCGACCATTTGCTACCATCGCAGAATCAGGCGACGCTAGTTCGGAAAGTTGAGCTTTCGCTCCAGATCGATGAAGCGGGGATTGCTACGCAGTGGATCAAGTTCAGGTTCGACTTTCAGGAAGACCAAGCCATTCGAGCGATCGGCAAGAGCTTTTTCCAGCCAATCCATGGCCAAATCGTTCTTTCCCAAGGCTAGAAAGACCGTGGCAACGTAGTAGGGAGAAACGTATTGCTTTCTGGATTGCGCTTGAAGTCGTACCAGGAGTTTTTGCGCTTCGGGCTGATTTCCGGAGAGCGCATAGGCGTGAGCGAGCGCGGAAATCATTAGTGGAGTGCCGTGAGAGAGTTCGACAGCTTTGCGCAGTTCGGCGAGAGCGGAGCTAAAGTCCCCTTTTTGTTCCAGAGCCTGGCCGAGAATCAGATGCGCCCATTCGTAAGAAGGATCCATTTCCAAGGTGTCTTTGAGCTGAGCGATGGAGCGGTCATACTGCCTTGCCAAATAGAGGCGCCATCCAAAACTGGAATTGATGCTGATGGAGAGCGGATCAAGGTCCCGTGATTTCCTGATCTGTTCGAAGCTCTCGTCAAAGCGTCCCATCGCGATTAGATACAGCGAGTATCGCTGGTAGGCGGTGGCGTATCTCGGGTCCAGACGAATGGCGTGCTTGAATCCTTCAGCCGCGCCTGCCCAGTCCCAGTCATAGTTGAATTTTGCGGTAGCGAGAGATGTCTCCGCCTCGGCGAGGGAGGGATCGATTTCGAGCGCGCGAATGGCCGCTGCTTTGGCTTTGGGTGCCGCTTCGGCGGCCGGGACGCTTCCATAAATGGTGGCACCGATGATGCCGTAGCAATCCGCCAAGCCGGCATAAGCCAAAGCGTATTGCGGATCCCGGCGAGTCGCGGACTCGAAATATCCGATCGCTTTCGCAAATCCTTCGTCGGAGCGCCGGTTCCAGTAGTAGCGGCCCTTCAAATACTCTTCGTAAGCTTCGGGGCTGACCGCGGGATTCTTAGCGAGGCGTTCTTTGTCTTCCTTGGTGAGGTTGATGCGAATCTCGTCAACGATCGCGGAGGAGACACGGTTCTGTAGAGAGAGGACGTCGCCAAGTTGACTCTCATAGGTGTCGGCCCACAGATGGTGGTCGGTGGAAACTTGCACGAGTTCGGCAGTAATTCTCACGCGATTTCCGGCTCGTAGCACGGTGCCTTCGACAACGGCGTCGACGTGTAACTCTCGGGCGATTTCGGAGAGCGATTTGTGAGTGCCTTTATAGGCCATGGCAGTGGATCGAGAAATGACGCGCAGCGAGCGAATCTTGGCCAGATTCGCGGTAAGGTCGTCGGTCATTCCGTCGGCAAAGTAATCCTGCTCCTTGTCGCCGGACAAGTTCTCGAGCGGAAGCACGACGAGAGACATATTGCGATCGGAATTCGCCTTGGCTGATTCCATTCCCCTGACGTAGTGAACGGCGATGCCGGAAAAAACGGCGAAAGCCAACGCGACCGCGGACAATAAGGCAATGCGGGGGAAAGTCAACCAGCGTTTCGCATTTCCACTGATAAGGAAGCGGCCCTCCACGATGGGCTGAACGTCGGCGACGTCAGAAAGAAGGGCGATGGATGTGGGCGAACTGTCCGGCACGTTGGCGACGCGCGAACTTTGCCCAGGCGCATTTAGTTCTTCTATGGGAGCTATGAACCTGTAGCCACGCCGGGGCAGAGTTTCGATGAAGCGGGGGCTATCCGACGAATCGCCGAGTACTTCGCGCAGGCGCATAACCGCATTGTTCAGCCCGTGATCGAAGTCAACAAAGGTATCGCCGGGCCACAGGCGATTCCTGAGTTCCTCGCGAGTAACAACGTCTCCAGGCTTTTCCAGGAGAATGGCCAGAATCTGACAGGGTTGCTCGGACAGTCTGAGACGCACACCATGCTTGCGGAGTTCAAACGTTTTGAGATCAAGCTCGAAAACGCCGAATCGGAGGACCCTCAGCGACGGGTTATTGGAGAACTCCATAGTCGATTTACTTAGGATGCCGGCAAGTATAGCGCCGGGCGAGTAGCGGGGTCAAAGAAACTTGTGACTCCGGAAGCTAAGGCCAGAGTTATCAAGCACAAAGCCCGAGATGCAGAAATGGTTTCGATTGGATGCATCATGGATTGCGCTGAATAACCGGGTGCGTGCAAATTGCCACCATCTTAGCGTGACGAGTCCTGCGCAGAGCCGCCCGGAGAATCGAGCACCAGGATCGACGCGGATGCAGCACATGCAGCAGGGGGAAATAGGAGGGGTTGATGCGCGTTGAACAGGGTGTCCGAGCGACAAGAGTATTGATGCTGTTCGTTGGAATGGTTGTTGTCCTGGTGGCAGGGATCTGGGAGGTGCCGGCACGGGCGCAGGTTGCGGGAGCGACGCTGTCGGGTCTGGTAACCGATGAGCAGGGTGGTCCAGTGGCCGGGGCCACAGTGAGTGCAAAGAACGTGGGAACGGGCGTGGTGCGGGAAATAGCCACGAACGCAGATGGTTTTTATTCTTTGCCGAACGTGCTGCCAGGCAGCTATGAGGTGAACGTCACCGCGAAGGGATTCCAGACGTTGGTTCAGAAGGGAATCACACTGACGGTTGGAGGACAGCAGGCACTCAACGTCAGTCTGAAAATCGGCCAGCTCAACCAAACTGTCGAAGTAAACGCCGCGCCTCCGGATATCCAGACGACATCGTCAACGGTTGGCTCGACGGTGGACTCGACGACGGTGCGCGAACTGCCTCTGAATGGCCGCGACTGGACTTCTCTAGCAACGCTCGAGCCCGGCGTGTCCAGCATCCCCAACCAAGTCGGCACCGGGTTCAGCGCGAACAAGGGGAACCGCGGTTTCGGAAATCAATTGAGCAACGGTGGCCATCGCGCCAATGAGAATACGTATCGGGTCAACGGAGTCAGCATCAACGACTATTCGAACGGGTCTCCGGGAGGCGCTTCTGGATTGAATTTGGGAGTCGACGGCATTCAGGAATTTTCTGTTCTCACGAGCAACTATACCGCGGAGTACGGACGAACCTCGGGAGCGGTCATCAATGCCATCACCAAGAGTGGAGTTAACGATTTGCACGGCACCGCTTTCGCTTTTGATCGCGACAAAATCTTTGACGCGAAGAATTACTTCGATCGTCCCGGGTCAATTCCACCCTTCCGGCGCGTCCAGTTCGGTGGCTCGGGTGGCACCGCAATCGTAAAGGACAAGACTTTCGTCTATGGAACTTACGAAGGTGTCCGCCAGAATAGGCCCGCCTCCCAGGTCATCCGCGTCCCAACCGACGCGGAGCGCGCGATGGCTGTTCCCTCGGTCGCACCCTATTTGAAGCTCTGGCCCGAGGCTCCGGCAGGAACGCCGGTCAATAGCGACGGAACCACGCAGACCTTCGGCGTGGCGCTGCCGTCCATCTCCAACGAGAATTACGCCACGGGCCGCGTCGACCAGAGATTCTCTGAAAGAGATTCGCTGGCCGCCAGCTATTTCTACGATTCCGGGCCACAATCCCAGCCCGACCCACTTCAGAACGCCATCCATCAGGTTTTTTCTCGCAGGCAGATGGCCAGCGCTGAAGAAACACACATCTTCAGTCCAAGCTTAGTGAACACCTTCCGTGCCGGACTCAGCCGTGTCCGTGGCGACATCAACGATCCGGTTTCCGGCGACAGCGTAGCCACGGACACTACACTCGCGGTAGCGCCGGGCGCCATTGGACCTCCGCAAATCGCTGTCACTGGGCTCACCACAGCCATCGGCTTGGGCGGTCTCAACAGGTTCTTACATCGCTGGACTTCGGTGCAAGCCTATGATGACGCCTTCCTAACCCAGGGCACGCACTCGATAAAGTTTGGGTTCGCCTTTGAGCGTATGCTGTACAACATCACAGAAAAGTTGAGTCCCAACGGCCGCTTCAACGGCTATACCAGTCTGGCGACGTTCTTGAACAACACGCCAAAGCAGTTAAATGCCCTGGCCCCGGGAGGATCGAACGAGGTGGCGATCCGCGAGAGTCTGTTTGCCGGCTATATTCAGGACGACTGGCGCTTCCGCCCCAATCTCACGCTGACCATGGGCATGCGTTATGAATTCACTACGCTACCGAAAGATGCGAACAACCGCATCCAGGAAATCACCACACTGGTCAACTGTGCTACACCGGGGGTACTGCCCGGGCCGAACAGTCCGTGCGGACCGGTGCACGTCAACAGCTTTATTGCCAGTAATCCCACGACCAAAAACTTCGAACCTCGGATCGGTTTCTCCTGGGATCCCTTCAAGAACGGCAAGACGGCGGTTCGCGGCGGCTTTGGCATCTTCGATGTTTTGCCACTCCCTTACGAGTTCGGTTTGAACACGGCCGCGACCGCGCCATTCCAGATTATCGGCGCTGACCCCGCAGGGTCTCTGGGCAGCGGCATCGATCCCAACATCAACTTTAATCCCAACAAAATTAGGAATCGTTACATCGATCAGAACCCCAAGCGCGCCGACGTTCTGAATTGGAATCTCAACATCCAGCGCGAAGTGGCTCCGGGGTGGACTGCCATCGTTGGCTACGTGGGTTCGCGTTCGGTGCACTTGTCCGTGGCTGGGGATGACGTCAACCTCGTGCCGCCGGTGGTGACCGCAGCCGGGATTCTCATTCCGCTCAATACCTACCAGATCGATCCAAACTGGGCAGGCGCAAATGGCGGATTAGTGCCACGCGGACCCGGCGGAGCTGGAATTCGTCCGGTACTGTTCGACGGCGAATCCACCTACCACGGTTTTCAATCGCAAATTAAGAAAACCATGGGCCACGGGTTTCAAGGCCAGCTTTCGTACACCTTCAGCAAGTGCGCGGATACCAGTTCCGCTCCGGTCACGGGCGACACCTACGTGAATTCCGTTGCAGTGCCGCTGTTGCTCAGCAAGCAGTATCGTGTCGGCGCTTGCGACTTTGACGTGCGACATACTCTGGTGGGGACTTTCATCTGGGATGTCCCCGGCCCGAAATCCGGCCTCTCATCCTATATTGCGGGCGGGTGGGAGTTGGGGGCCATCGTGACGGCCACCAGCGGTTCTCCGTTTACGCCGACGATCGGTGGCGGAGCGGACCCCCTCAGCACAGGATTCAATGGGGACTTCTCCATGGATACTGCCACCCTCGTTTCCGGCTGCAACCCTATCAACGGCGGAGTCAATTACCTCAACACCGCTTGTTTCACGCTGCCATCGGCTCCGACTGCGTTCGCGGCGACCAACTGCACCGTGAACGATGCCACGGCCAAGACCGGTTTTTATAATCCTGCTTTGGGAGTGACTCCTCCTTCGGGAAACACGTTCTGCCCGAATCTAGTGGGTACTGCAGGGCGCAATAGTCTGTACGGACCTGGCCTGAAAACCGTTGATTTCTCCGCATTCAAGAATTTCAGCCTGAAGGAACACCTCCGGCTGCAGTTCCGCGCGGAGTTCTTCAACATTCTGAATCACCCTAATTTTGCGGCTCCGAACTTCCTGAACGACTCGAACAACTCCATCTTCGACTCCACCGGCCAGCGCATCGCCAACGCCGGCGTCATCGGTTCCACATCCACCTCTTCGCGCCAGATTCAACTGGGGCTCAAGCTAGTCTGGTAACGTCGATTGTCAACGGCGCGAGTCTGGACCCGCGCGGCACGGACTCGCTCATTCTCCTAGCTGGCTCTCGGTTTCTCGGGTGCAGAGAGAAAGTTCGGCTAAACTGACAGGCCCCAATGATTACTTCCTCCGAGCGTAAATCCAAGATGTGGTCCGTCGTGCGCGTCTCCAGCGGTAATTTTCTGGAGATGTACGATTTTATGGTGTTCGGATACTACGCCGCCGCGATTGGGAAGGCTTTTTTCCCAAGTGGAAGCGCATTCGTTTCGTTGATGTTGTCGCTGATGACGTTTGGTGCCGGGTTCTTGATGCGTCCCCTAGGAGCCCTGGTGCTCGGAGCCTACACCGACCGGCACGGGCGCCGCGCGGGTTTGCTCCTGACGCTCAGCCTTATGTCCGTCGGGATAATTTCCATCGCTTGTGTCCCCGGCTACGCGACCATCGGTTTGTTGGCGCCGCTCCTGGTTGTAACTGGGCGCTTGCTTCAAGGATTTTCAGCAGGCATGGAACTAGGCGGCGTATCGGTGTACTTGTCGGAGATTGCAACTCCCGGGCACAAGGGCTTCTATGTCAGCTGGCAATCGGGCAGCCAGCAAGTGGCGGTGATGTTTGCGGCTTCTATCGGCGTGGTGCTGAACTCGATGCTGCCACCGGAAAAGATGCAACAGTGGGGTTGGCGAGTCCCTCTGCTTCTGGGCTGCATCATCATTCCGTTTTTGTTTCGATTGAGAAGGTCCCTGGCAGAAACGGACGAATTTGTGGCGCGCAAGCACCGGCCGAGCACAGCAGAGATCCTGCGTTCGCTGCGAAACAACTGGGCCATCGTGCTGGTGGGAACCTTTATGGTGACCATGACTACGGTCTCGTTCTATATGATTACAGCTTATACGCCCACTTTTGGCAGCTCGGTGCTGCATCTGGCGAGCATCGATAGTCTGATCGTGACTCTTTGCGTAGGCGCATCGAATCTCTTCTGGTTGCCCATTATGGGTTCGCTTTCGGACCGTATAGGACGCCGCCCGCTTCTCTTCGGCTGCACGTTGTTAATGTTGATCACCGCTTACCCGGCGATGCTGTGGCTGATCCGCGAGCCTTCCTTCGGCAGATTGTTGACCGTGGAACTCTGGCTGTCTTTTATTTATGGCAGCTACAACGGTGCTATGGTTGTCTTTCTCACGGAAATCATGCCTGCTGATGTGAGAACATCCGGCTTCGCGCTTGCGTACAGTCTGGCTACTGCGATCTTCGGGGGATTCACGCCTGCGCTTTGCACCTATCTGATACAGACCTCAGGAAACAGAGCGATCCCGGGATTGTGGTTGTCTTTTGCGGCGGCCTGCGGGTTTGTGGCGACACTGTTTGCCAGACCCCAGCTTGGCGCGGTTGCTTCGATGCCAGCTTCAACGAGCCCAGTCAGTTAGGTACCCGGTATGCAGCCCGGCCGGTTCTACCTGGAATATCAGCGAAGGCGACTCATTCGTCCGTGGCTGGAACGCACAGGATGTTCCACCGGCGCGAGCCGAATCAGCTATTCTGTAGATTGCTGAGAAGGCTCCCACTTGTCCGGCCAGAGCGTTATCAGGTATTGACTCCACACGTTCGGGGGGAATCTTGCGGCGGCCTTTCGCTAGGCTACCCGTTCTCCAGAGGTAGTAGTTCTGGATCGTCCCCTAGAGGAATTCGTTCACATGAACCCAAAACTGAGGCATCGGACCGTTGCCTCGCCGGTTCCCAACTCAGTTGGAGGCACGCATGCCTCGTGCCTTACCGTCATTGCGTTTGGTAGATTTGCAACTCTAGTTTTGCATCCGGCTTGCCTTTGCCTGAAACGGCGACATAGAGCCTTTTGAGTTCAGGAACAAAAATTGACGATTTGGCACGGTAGGCGGTCGGCACGTCGGCGATGAGCTGATAGTGATCTGCATCCCGCTGTTCAAAAACAGAAGCCGTTTCGCTTCCAGTCACGTAGATTCGTTTGCGTGCGATGTCCAGCGACATGTCACTGTTAACGCCGACACACGGGAGGGAAGTCACAACCTCACCCGTGTCGATATTAAACACAATAAACTGCGCCGGCTTGCGTGTGGCGACAAAAAGCCGATGGTTGGGTTCATCAAGTACGATTGCATGGGCTGCGTGGGCATTCGGCAAAGACCACTTGGCAACTAGTTTTCGAACATCCAAGTCCACGACGCCGACTTCGTCCGTACCCGTGAGGTTTACGTACAGCGTTTTGCCAGCGTGATCGATGACCATCCCTTCGTTGGAGTCTCCTGGTAGTCCGGCGATGTCGCCGACGTGCTTGAAAACTTTCGTATCGATGATACTGAGGACGTGTGAGGTCGAGCTAGAATCGCCCCCGCTCTCGACGTAATAATATCCGCTTACAGGATTTAGCACGCCATGATCCACGCCGCGATTCAACTTGATGGTGTCTATGATCTTGTATTCATTGCAGTTGACGAGTTGAACGGAACTATCGGCGCCATCCGTAACCACCAGCTGATTCGATTCCGGCAGATAGACCATCATAAGGGGCTGTCCGAAGCCCTCAATACTATGGGTCCGCTTCCCGGTCTTAAGGTCAAACACCTCGACGGTTTTGTGCTCCTCGGCCGCGAGAAATAGACGGTTACCCCTGAGGTCCAAGCCGAAATGATCGAAATCGCCGGTGAAACCCGGCATTGGGGTTGTTGCGACCAGCTTGAGAGGTAGCTTCTCTTGCGCTTCAACCGTTACCGCACCGAGAGCCAATATGAGACAGATCCTCAGCGATCGTCGTAGTCTTCTCTGTCCAGGAAACGCCTGTCTCGCCATTTTCCCTCCTTGAGCGTGCACGCCTGTCCCAGTCTCAAAGCGTGCCTTTATGGCAGGATCAAGGTATTGATCCGCTTGGGAACTTCACCAACGGGAACCACGGCAACGGACTTGAGCGTGTTTGCGTCGACTACCGAAATGGATCGGGCAGCGGAATTTGAAATGAACACGCGCTGGCTGTCCGGAGTAAACGTAATCCATTCGGGAACGCCTCCCGATGTGGCTCGATTGAGTGGATGCACAATGGGAAGAGCTGAGAATCCGATCAGTTTTAGATCGGGCAGTGAATACTTGAAAACAGCGTTGGCAATTGTGCTGTTGACCCACAGAGATTTTCCGTCCGGCGCGACACCGATGCCGTGCGAAGGGGTGCCTTGGCGTTCTTCAGCCGTACCGAATCCGCCGGGTCGCTCGGGGAAAAGGATTCGCGCGACCTCAGTCCTTTTTGCAAAATCGACCACGGCAAACCCGTTTACGGTGCTGAGCTGAACAAAGATCCTGCGCGTCGAGCCATCTGGGTTAGTTTCAAAGGCCATGGGGCGGACGCCACGATCGAATTTTATCTCCCAGATAGCCCGTTCGCTGGCGAGGTCGATCACGGTGGCGGCCTTATTTTCTATTGAGCCGCTGACCGCATATCTGCCGTCCGGAGTAACGAATACATTGTGCACGCTGCCGTCCACGGAAACGCTTTTCGAACGATCGAGCGACTTTGGGTCGATGATATCGACAGCGCCGGGATCGGTTCGTATGCCAACAAGGATGCGGCCATCCTTGGCAACGGCAAGATTATTGGGATGGCCACTGAGAGGCACCTTTTTCAGGATCTGGGCGGATTCGCGGTCCACGACGTCGAGCACGCTTTCCGCTTCCTTGCTGACGTAGACGCGCCTGCCATCGGGAGAAAAGCCAACTCCGTGAGGCAGTTCGATGTCGTGGATTACCTGAACGACCTGGTTGGATGACGGGTCGATGACGTCAAGCGTGTTACCAGCGCTGTTGGTCACGTAAATGCGGACCGTGGGTACGGATGACGGTTTGGCGGAAGTGGTCGCCACGCCGGAGCGCACCCATTCCGCCATGGCTGTCCAATCGGGATCCTCTTGCGATGCGAACTGCCGGCCGCCCGAATGGAATGCATCGCCGCCGGCTTCCGGCGCGAGAGGATGGAGCAGAAGGCTGCTGGATTCGGGCTTTCCGACGACCACCAGTTGTGATGCGCTCTGGAAGTTTTGACGCGATTGTTCGTCGGTCCAATCTGTGTGACCGGGCGACAGGGCGGCGAGGTGAAAAACTCTGTTTGAGAGAACATGGCAGCCGTAGCAGCGGGCATGACCCGGACGATCTTTGAGAAAGATCGGCTGGACGGCGGTCTTGAAGAACTGAAAATCGAGAGCATCCTGCCGCGCGGTTGCACCGGATTCCACTCCACTGGATGGCGGCGCGGCGGTGGCACGGCGAACCCACTCCGCAAGCAGCCGCCATTCTGGGTCGCTTTGCGTTTGCCAGAACTTGCCGCCGGTATGCGCGGGGTCACCGCCGGCTGTCTGCGCCAGTGGATGCAGCAGCAGGCGGCTTTTGAGAGGATCACCAGGGGTAACCAATTGCTGGACGAATGAAAAGTTCTTCCGAGATTGAGACTCAGTCCATGAGGAGCTGCCTGGGTCGAGTGGCTCGATATGAAGGCGCGTAGTTAACGTCGAGTGGCAATCATAACAGCGCGCGCCAGTCTCGCGCTGCTTCAAGAAAATCGGCTCGATGCGAACACGATAAAACTCAAAATCGAGTGATGATTCTTGTTTGGCGCCGGACTCTTGTTGGGAGGTCCCGCGGTTGGCTTCGGCTCTCGGTCTCAAACCTGATGCGAGCAACAAGCACGCGAGAGCAGCAACCGCCAGCTTGGCTGTGACCTCGTGTGGCATTCGCGTTTCCTCTAGGCCCGAAATACAACGTCGGCGGCCGTCACGTGTCACGGAAGGTTGCGTGAACTGCTCCTGCCGAGTCTGGAATCGCACTGCTCCAGCGGGTGATGTCCGCCATCCGCCAGTCGCGAACTAGAAACTGACTTTGATGGCGAACTGAATTTGGCGCTCGGGGATGGTTGTGCGCACCAGCGCACCTGCGGTGCCACCGCCACTTGGGGACAGGGAAGACCCGGTACCGTCGAAGATGTCGGTATTCCCGTCACCTGGTCCCGGAGGTGCGAAGTTGGCATGGTTGAGGATGTTGAACATTTCCACGCGGAACTGGACGTTGAAGTTCTCCGAGATTCTGCGCACCTTGAAGTTCTTGAACACCGAGAAGTCTAGGTTGGTGATGCCTGGACCGATCAGGATGTTTCTGCCGGCATTGCCGCGCAGGTTGAAGCATTGTGGGAAAACGGCAGGGACGGGAGCTGGGTTTGGATTGGACACCGTGGGGATCGGCTGAGCACTTGGTGGGAATGCGCTGCAGTTTTGGGCCCAGAGCGTCGGATCGTTCAGTGTGGGAATCGCGAAGCACTCCGTTTTGATGTAATTGGCCGGATTGCCGGGATTTGTGAGCGACTTGCATCCGGGGCCGCCCAAACGGTTGGGGTAGGCAAAATCGTCACTGCTGAGGGTACCGGCCGGGTCCGAACCGGTGCCCCAAGTTGGAGTGAAAGGCACGCCGTCGCTGGCCGTGAAGATGAGGCCTAACTCCCAGCCATCGGTGAGCAAGCGGACTGGGCCGGAAAGAGACTTGGCCGCTGGAAGCTCCCAAGTGCCGTTGATTACAACGGTGCGCCCGACGTTGAAGTCGGAGAGGCCACGGGTCAATTTCATGTCGAACCAGTTCAAGCTGGAGATGGAGTTGCCGAAGGCGTCTCCCGCCAAAGTGGCCGAGTTGGTGTCCATACTCTTGCTCCAGGTATAGGTGCCTTGCACCTGAAATCCGTGGGACAAACGCTTGGCCAGCTGCAATTCGAGGGCATTGAAATACGAGCGTCCCTGATAGAACATTCCGCGAACCGAACCAAAGTTCGGGTTGATGGTGTTGGGCGGCGCACACTGTGCAGGGTCAGCGGGGCCATTGGCGTCGACAGCGTTGCACTGCGCGGAAAAGACGTTTCCAAGTGCATCCACTTTCGGCCATAGGTATCCGTTGGGGGTCTTCGTAGGGATGACCAAATCGGCTTCATCTACGCGAAAAGGCTGGTGAACGCCGCGTGAGCCAACGTAGGCAACCATAGCTGCGAGGCTAGGGGTGAGCTGATACTGAACGTTGAGGTTCCACTGTATGACGTAATTGCGCTTTGGATTGGAGTCAATGAAGGTGGAACGCAGTTTGTTTGCGGGAGGAGGCGACGGCAAGCCGGAGGGGAAATCACCTGGATTGGGGTTGTTGACGGAGGTGTATTGGAAAAAGGGAGTTGCTTGAGTCTCCAGCAGAATGAACTGATAGGGTAGAGGGAGTACATCGAACAAGCCTCCGCCGCCCCGCACGGCCATCCTGCCGTTGTGGAAAGGGTCCCATGCGAATCCGATCCGCGGTTCAAGATTGTGCAGCGTCGGGTTCGAGAACAAAGGCCCAGTACTCGCGCAGCCGGTTACAGCCACGCCACAGACGGGCGAAGGATCAGCGAGGTTGCGGAGGTTAACAAGCTTGCCGTTGGTTTCCGTGGGCACGGAGGTCATTTCGTAGCGCAGGCCCAGATTCAGCGTAAGGTTCGGTTTCCAACGCCAGTCATCCTGGAAGTAGGCGCCGAATAAGGTTTGGCGAAAATTGCGCGGCGTAAGGGAGCTGGCGATGCCGCCAGCAAATTTACTGGGATTGTTGGTCAGAAAATCCCTCAGACTGCCAAATGTCCAGATGCCGTTGGGATCGGTAAGGGCGGTGGCCTGAAGCAGCATGCGCTCGACGGCAACGCCAAACTTCATAGAATGGGTGCCCCTGGTCCAGAAAGCGTCGTCATAACCCTGATAGGAATTCCAATCGTACAAATAAGTCGGAAGGCCGCCAACGCCACCGGTCATGGAAGTCAGGGCGCCGTTAACGTTAACCACGGAAGCATTGCGGTTGGGAAAAGCGCCTAAAGAAGCATCGGCTGCGGCCGGGTTGATTGCACTGGCGCTGGAATCGTTGTTGACGAACTCGTGGTTGAAGCCAAAACGAGCGGCATTCACGAAAGTAGGGGTGAAGCTGTGCGTCTCCTCGACGGCGACAATCTGCCTAGAGGACAACGTATTCAGGAGAACGTTTCCGAAGGAGTCCGGTGAGCTGTAGGGAGTTTTGTCAAAGAGGTAGGTGCCGAACAGCGCGTCCTTGTCCGAGAATTTGTGGTCGATGCGTGTGGTCACGAAGTTTTCGTTGATGATCTGCTGGCCGGAGAAGGTCACGTTTCCGGTATCACCGTTACCAAGAAGACGCGAGGGCGACGGCACAGGATAGAGGGCCAAGTACTTCTGGGCGATCGGATCAACGGCGACCTGGGTTGTTGCGCAGGGGTTTGAGGGATCAGCTCCCCCGGGATTCGAGCACAACGTGCCGGCGCGTGCGGCGGCGGAAGGTACGAAGAGGAAGTTGGCGATGCCCTTGGACTGGCGGATCCCTTCATAATCCGCGAAAAAGAAGGTGCGGCTCTTGTATATTGGCCCGCCGATATCGCCTCCAAACTGATTCCGCTTGAACGGCGATCTTTGTCCAGCTTCAAAGAAATTGGCCGCGTCGAGAGCGCTATTGCGCAAGAACTCGTAGCCACTTCCGTGGAAAGCATTCGTTCCCGAGCGCGTGACGGCGTTGACGACTCCGCCGGAGGTTTTTCCATACTCGGCAGAATAATTGCTGGTCAGAACGGAGAATTCTTGGATCGCGTCGACGCCCAGGTTACCCCCAAGGACGCTACCTGGAGCGCCATTGGCATAATCATTGAGGCTTACTCCGTCCAGACGATAGTTATTTTGCTGCGGCCGTGCTCCGGAAATAGTGAGTTGCTGCCCAAAACCGCGATTGCCGCGATCTGAGCCCGTTGCGAATGTCGGTTGGGTCTGAATTGTCTCCACGCCGGGCTGCAGTGCGGCCAAATCCGTCCAACTGCGGCCGTTCAGCGGCAACTCTCGGACAGTCGTCGCGTTCACGACGGCACTGATGTCTGAACTGGCGAGTTGCACGGCAGGAGCTTCGGTGGTGACTTCCACACGATTCGAGACTGTGCCTACATGCATGACCACGTCGAAGGTTTGTTGCGCGCCGACGGACATAGTAATGCCAGACTTTACTTCGGTATTGAAGTCCTTCGCGGAAATGGTGACCTGGTAGGTTCCTGCCAGGAGATTCACGGCGGTATAGAAGCCATCCGTGTTTGTGGTTATGGTGCGTTCGATGCCGGTGGCTACATTCTTGATGACCAGCTTGGCCTGTGGGACGCCGGCACCCGAAGGATCGGAGATCGTGCCGGAGAGAGTTCCGCCAGAGACTTGCGCGCGGGACGGAACGGAAAACAAAATAATGAGCATCAAAAAAACCGCGATAGTGCAGCCATACCGATACATTGCAGAAATGTTTCGAGAGGACACGAGGAACCTCCACGCTGTGGCGGAGCCTAGTGTATGGCCAGGGGAGATGCCTTAACCGAGAATTAATTTCTGTTTAGCCAAATGCGTAACGTCACTTTCGCTGTCTGATGCAAGCGGCAGAACCACCGCAAAATTCGAGCCGACCCCTACCGCGCTATGACATTCAATCGCGCCGCCCTGAGCACCCACAATGGCTTGTGCGATCGCCAAACCCAGACCTCCGCTATGCGAATCTCCGCTGATGGACGGCGTGGCACGATAAAAACGCTCGAAGATGAACGGCAGATGATTAGGAGCGATGCCGACGCCCTGATCTTGAAACGCGGCGCGTATCGAGCCATTTTGCTGCTCCAGTGTGACCCGCACTTCGGTGTCATCCGCGGAGTATTTAATGGCATTGTCGAGAAATATCAAAAATAGTTGATGTAGAAAGGCCTCATCGCCATCGTAGGGAACCTCGCGGCCCAGCTGGCGCACGATAGTAATGCCTTTTTTTCGCGCTGGCGAAGAGACCAGGGCGCAGGCTTCCTCCAATACTTCGTTAATGTAAAGTGGCTGGCGCTCGAGGTGCAACTGGCCGGCGTCGGCCATAGAGAGCGTGAATAGTCCGTCGACGATGCGCGCCAATTTTTTGAACTCGCCGTCAAATACACTGAGCGTTTTCCGGTATTCCTCGGCGGTTCGCGGCTTGGAAAGCAGAAGTTCTGTTTCGCCATGAAGAACCGCAATTGGCGTGCGCAGTTCGTGGGAAGCGTCGGTGACGAACTGGCGCAATTGTCCGACCGCTGAGTCAACACCGCGAAACAGGTGATTGAATGTTTCCGCCAAGCGGCCGAGTTCATCCTGAGGCGAACTCACGGGAAGTGGTTCCCAGAATTCCTGGCGATGGGTAACTCTGTTTGCCATCTGCGCGGCATGCCGTGTCAGCGCAGCAATCGGAGCGAGGCTTCGGCCCACATAAAATGCCGAGATTCCCGCGGTCAGCAAAACACTGAGGGGAAACAAAAAAAGAATGATGCGCCCAAAGCTGTCCAGCACCCGATTGGCGCCAAGCGTGGGAATAGCTACCGCCAGAAAGCGAGGCTGATTTGCTTGCCAAAACGGTATTAGGGCGACCCGCACGGATTGTCCCCCGCCGAGATCCGCCACTTGGAAGGTTGGTTGGGTCGTCGCTGGATCCACTTCCCTTAGGGTTATGGGTGCAGCAAGGTTTTTTGATTTCTGGAGCACTCGCCCGGTGGAGTCCAGCAGTTCAAAGAATTCGCCGGGGATGTCCAACCGAGCCACATCCTGAGCGTTCGGTTCAGCCGAAATGTCGGCAACCAGCGGTCGGCCTGTTTCCAGCAATTGGCGATTCAGCTGAGTAGGAATCTCGTGGGAAAGTAAGCCGAAGAACGCTAGATAGGACGCCGCCAGCATCACGCTGACGATTGAGCAAAACAAGACCATCATGCGAAAACGCAGTGTGCGTGGCCTCATGATGGCTCTGCCGCTCCCAAGCGGTACCCTACGCCGCGAATGGTGTGAATCAGCTTTGCAGTTTGGTTCTGATCAATTTTTTGCCGCAGCCGATTGACGTAGACTTCCACCAAGTTGGTCTCGCTGTCAAAATGGCGATCCCAGACATGCTCGACGATTTCACTACGGGTTACCAAATCCGGAGCGTGAAGCAGGAAGAGTTCCAGTAGAGCGAACTCTTTTGAAGTGAGTGGAATGATTTCTTTGCCCCGGGTGGCACGGCGCCGATGCCGATCGAGTTCGAGGTTCCCGTAGTGGAGCTTCGCATTTCCACTGTGCAAACCCCTGCGCACCAAGGCTCGCACCCGGGCAAGGAGTTCCGCCAGAACAAAGGGCTTCGTGAGGTAGTCGTCTGCTCCGGCGTCCAAGCCCTCGACCCTTTGCTCCACCAAACCCCGCGCCGTCAGCATGAGAACCGGCGCTTCCGTTCCTTGCTGCCGCAATTCGCGACAGACCTGGACGCCGCTTAGGCCCGGCAGGCGCACATCCAACAGGATGGCGTCGTAGGTCACGTCCGTTGCCAGTTCCAAGGCTTTCTCGCCGGTTTCCGCGACATCCACGGCGTAGGAGTTTTCACGCAGGGCGCGCGCAATGAAGCTGGCCACCTTCCGTTCATCTTCGACCAGGAGGATCCGCATAAGCTGCCGTTCTTGGGACAAATCGCAAGCGCGAATGATAGCACCGCCCGCCTCGGAAAACCCTGCCTGCCGCCGCTTACCTGATTTCGTTGTGAACCACCTGGCCACCCTTCATCACAAACTTCACCCGCTCCAGTTCGGTGATATCCCGCAACGGATCGCCGGACACGGCGATAATATCCGCGAACTTGCCTTTCTCGATCGAACCAACACCGTCCTGCCAGCCCATCATCTCGGCAGCTACCGTAGTGGCCGCCTGAATGGCCTGGCTCGGCGACATTCCGTATTTCACAAGATAGCCAAACTCGGCGGCTTGCGTCCCGTGCGGAAACGGGCCCGCTCCGCTGCCAAAGGAGATTTTCACTCCGCGCGAAATTGCCAGCCGGCCACTCTTTTCGCGCAACGCCTGCAGGCTGTATTTGCCACCGGTAGACTTGGCGTCTCGCGCCGTGTAGTCACTCAGCGAATAGTGATACGCCGTCAGTTCTAGATAAATTCCTTTCTTTTTCATAAGGTCGGCGGTGGCCTCATCCAGTTCAATCGCATGCTCGATAGTGTCAGCCCCGGCCTCTACGCAATTGCGCAGGCCTTCGCCTCCGAACGCATGGCATGCTGCTTTCTTCCCGTGCCTGTGCGCTTCATCTACGATTGCCTCGACCTCCTCCTTTGTAAAAGTGGGATCGCTTCGCAGAGCGCCATTCGGCTCAAACTCATAGTCAGCCGTCGAATGAAGTTTGATCCAGTCGGCGCCGTAATGAATCTGCTCGCGGACGGCTTGCCGCGCGGCCCACGGTCCGTCAACAGTTTGATAGCTTCTCGGCAGGTTCACTTCCGGAGAACCCAAAATACCTTCTCCCGTCGCCACCAATCCCATCGTGGAAACCTGCATGCGAGGCCCGGTGAAATACCCCCGGTTAATCGCCTTCTTGATATCCACATCGGCGTAGCCGCCGCCGTGGCTCATCAAGTCGCGCAAGGTGGTGAAACCCGCCCGCAAATCCTTTTGTGCGTTGGCGAGTGCGAGCAGTGTCCGGTATTCGCGTGTGTCGTTGATTGGGCTCGCAAACGGTGGCCCTCCCGACTTGATGCCATCCAGTCCAAATCCAAACACATGCGTGTGACCGTCGATCAGACCGGGTAAAACGGTGGCCTTGCTAAGGTCAATCACCTGCGCTCCGGACGGAATTTGCACGCGGTCGGATGGACCGACCTCGGCAATCCTCTCCCCTTCGACGATAATAATTTGGTTGTCCAGGATCTTGCCGGACTTGCTGTCAAATAGGTGACCAGCGCGAATCGCGACCACCCCGGCAGACTGCGCCTGCGCCGCGCTTGCTGTTGCTGCGAGAATCAGGAGACTTACTCCAATCCTTCTCGATGTGCTCACGCGTTCCTCCAGATTTCCGCGTCCGAGCGGCGGGCGCAGGCCGATTACGGCCGCAGACTCTACGTGAGGTCGCTACTGGACCTCAAAGACGAGAACCTTGGCATTGTTGGTTCCGTTTTGCGGCACGGCCAGGAAATACCTGTTTAGTTGGGGCACCAGCAGAGCAGTTCTTCCCAGTGGTCCCGTCAGGACTTTTGCCAGCAATTTGTAATTGTCCGGGTCGTTCTGCTGGTACACGCTCGCGTCTCCATCACAAGACGCATACAGGCGTTTCTTGGCGGCGTCAAAAACCAGATCATCTACACCCTTGGTAATCGGCAAGACGGTGATCTCCTTCCCCGTCTGCGTGTCCAGCACCACGATCCCCCCGCTGCGGCACGCGATGAACAGCCGGTGGCTTGCCTCGTCGTAAGCCATTGCGACATTAGTCTTGGCCTTGGTGATCGGCCAACTCGCAATGAGCGTCCGCTTCTCGCGATCAATGACATCAACCTGACTCTTGGCCTTGTTGTTCACGTAAATCTTCGAACCGGATTTTTCCATCGCCATGGCTTCAAGTGTGTCGCCATCGATTTTGATATCCGCCACCTTCTTGCCCGCGGTCGTGTCCACAACGCTCAGCATCGAATACGTCTGATGGACATCACCTCCCCCGTTGTCAATGTATAAATACTTCGTCACCGGGTCGTAGCCGATCGAGTCCGCGTCCTCCAGGAGTTTGATGCTGGACAGCACTGCGTAACTCACGCCATCAACTATTTTCACGTCTCCTGCTTCGCCATCCGTGACGTACAACCGCTTCAAGTCTTCGCGATAGAGAATCGCGTGCGGCTTTTCGATTCCCGTTATTTTGTGAATCACATTCCCGGTCTTGATATCGAGCACTAAGACCGCCTTGTACGCTTCGGGCGTCGCGAACAGCCGATTGCCCGCCAGATCGATCGCGAAGTGATCAAAATTCCCTTTGACGTCCGGGGCGAGCTTGTAGGTCTGCACGAGTTTCAGCGGGACGGAGTCCTGGCATTGCGCCCCGACTGCGAATACAAAAAAAATGCCAACTAGAATCGTGAACGCTCTCTTCATCGCTTCCCCCTGTTCCTTCTACCTGCGCAGTCAATCCGACAAAGCATAATATCGATCGGCTTCCTTCTGGACTTAAGGCAACATTAATTTATTTTTAGCTGTGGTAAGACGTAGCCGCGAATACCCGTTGAAAATGGCTCTTTTCACCAATCGAGAGCCGCAGTGGCGCGGACCAGGTATCCGGGCGCGTTGACGCATCTGCTGGCGTGGCGTAGCATCCGGTCCGCTTGAGCAGCAATTTGTTCTTGGCTGAGCCAGCAGCTCTGAATGGATCCGAGAGGAATGTATGAAGCGCATTCTTTCCACGCTGTATATAATCCTTGTTTCGCTGCCAATTACGCTGGCGGCGCAAGATAAAGCGCCGTTGAAACTCGTCGCTACCATTCCTTTGCCCGGCCTCAAAGATGGAGACTTCGACCATTTTGCACCCGATATCGACGGCCATCGCCTCTTCTTGACCGCTGAGGAAAACGACAAGCTCGAGGTCCTGGACACCCGCACCAACAAACTTATCCGTACGATGGAGGATGTAAAAGCCCCACATGCCATTCTGCTTCGCAACGACTTGAAGAAGCTTTTCGTCGTTGAGGGCGACGCTTCGGCCGTCAAGATCTACGACAGTGAAAGCTACAAGCTGCTCGGCGAAGTCAAAGTGTCCATCGACGCGGACTCCATCGCCTACGATCCCACGACGTCGTACCTGTATGTCGTGAACGGTGGCCGCGAAGCCCACACGCCCTATTCCTTGATCAGCGTGATCGATACGAATAGCTCAAAGAAGCTGCGCGACATCAAGATCGATTCGAATCATGTCGAAGCGATTGTTCTGGAAAAGTCCGGCCCACGTCTGTTCATGAACATCTCCGGGAAAAACGCCGTGGGCGTCATGGATCGCAACAAATCGGCCCTAACTGCCACCTGGCCTTTGCCCCCAGGTGACAAAGCGAACGTCGCCATGGCTTTTGATGAAGGCAATCACCGCTTGTTCGTCATCACCCGGACTCCCGGCAAGCTGATTGTCCTGAATTCCGATACCGGCAAGGTCGTTGCGAACATCCCGGCTGTAGGATTCGTGGATGACGCTGCTTTCGATCCGAAAAACAAGCGCATCTATCTCGCCGGAGACAAATTCGTCGACGTTTTCCAGCAAAAGGATGCCGACCATTACTCGCTCCTCGGCAGGGTTCCGGGAAGCTTTCGCGCCAAGACTGCCATCCTGGTTCCTGAATTGAATCGCTACTATCTTGCCGTTCCGCATCACGAAGGAAAAGAAGCGGAAGTGCGCGTCTTTGAAGTCCAACCGTAAATCGCTTTCAATCATGGTGGTGTATGCGGCGGCGTGACTTCGGCATAACCTCTCTCGGTGCGATTGCAGCGACCGTGCTAGCGGACTCTGTAAATGTGGCGCGCGCGCAGAAATCGAACGAGTTTCCTAAGACTCCCGGTCTCGCCAATTACGTCGGCACCTTCGTGACTGAGACAAAATTCGAAGAGATTCCGGCCGCCGTCATCGAACTCGGCAAGAAGTCCATCCTGGACGGTCTGGGACTCGCCCTGGCGGGTTCCCGCGCGGAAAGCGGACCGATTTCCCGGTTGTTTGTCGAGCAAAGCGGCGTGTGCGGCGGGAAGGCCACGATCATCGGCTCCCGGCAGAAAACCTCTCCGCGCTTCGCGGCGCTGCTGAACGGCATTTCCATTCATGCCGATGATTTCGATGACACCCAGCTGGCTGCTGCCAAAGATCGCGTCTACGGATTGCTCACGCATCCGACCGTTCCCGTGCTGCCCGCGATCTTCGCGCTTGCCGAGGGGCACTCCGTCACTGGGAAAGAGTGGCTCGCGGCCTATCACGTGGGCGTCGAAGTCGAATGCAAGATCGCCGAAGCCATTTCACCCCGCCACTATCAGGACGGATTTCACTCCACAGGCACATGCGGGCCCTTTGGTTCCGCAGCGGCTTGCGCCAAGTTGCTCAAATTAGATCTGCCGAAAACGCTAAGGGCCTTCGGCTTGGCTGCCAGCCAAGCTGGCGGTCTGCGCGAAAATTTTGGCACCATGACCAAGCCCTTCCAGGCGGGACACGCGGCGGAAAGCGGTCTCGTTTCGGCGCAACTAGTAGCATTGGGCTGGACCGCAGCGGAGCAAATCCTGGAGGCCGATCGCGGCTTTTTCCATGCCGCTGGCGGCTCTTACGATCCTTCCGCGATCCTGGACCGCCTAGGCAAGCCGTGGACCTTCGCTTCGCCCGGCGTCTCCTTGAAGCCGTATCCGTCTGGCTCTCTCACGCATCCAGCCATGACGGAACTCGCGCGCCTGATCGTTGCGCACGACATCCAAGCCACGCAGGTGGACAAGGTCGATATCGGCGCAAACCACAACATGACCAGCACGCTGCTCCACCATCATCCCAAAACCGGACTCGAAGCTAAATTCAGCATGGAGTTCTGTCTGGCCATTCTTCTTCTTGATCGCAAGGCGGGTCTGGGCCAATTCTCGGACAAAGTAGTGCAGCGCCCGGACGTCCAGGAGATGATTGCCAGAATCAATTTCTACGTGGACCCCGAGGCTGAGAGCGCCGGCTTTGACAAAATGACTTCGCTCATCAAAGTCCAGCTGAAAGACGGCAGTGTTGTCGCTGGCCGCGCCGATTTTGCCAAGGGCAGTCCCACCAACGCTATGAGCTTCGACGAGGCTGTTACGAAATTTCGAGGATGCGCCGAATTTGCCGAATGGCCTAGAGCAAAAACTGAGAAAATCATCTCGTTCGTAGAAACTCTGGACACCACACTCGAAATGTCCACACTGACACCACTGTTGTCGTCGGAAACAAAATGAATCGGACTCTATGAAAACCTTCCAGATCGCGGTCGTCGCCGGAGACGGCATCGGCAAAGAAGTAGTTCCCGAAGGCATTCGCGTCCTCGAATCGGCAGGCCAGCGCTTCGGCTTTCGCTGTCAGTGGCGCGCCTTCGACTGGAGCTGCGAAACCTACGTGGAGACCGGGAAAATGATGCCGGACGACGGCCTTCGGCAATTGCGGCCCTTCGACGCAATATTCCTGGGTGCCGTTGGCCATCCGAGTGTTGCCGATCATGTGTCCCTGTGGGGACTCTTGATTCCCATCCGCCGCGCTTTCCGGCAATACGTAAATCTTCGCCCGGTGCGTCTTTTCGCTGGCATCGAGTCACCGCTGAAAAACTGGAAGCCCGATGAAATCGATTTCACTATCGTTCGCGAGAACAATGAAGGCGAGTATTCGAACATCGGCGGACGTCTTTACGAAGGCACCGACGACGAAATGGCCGTCCAGCAAACCGTATTCACGCGGCGCGGCGTCAATCGCGTGCTGCGTTTCGCTTTCGAATTGGCTCGCAAACGAAACAAGCATCTGACTTCTGCCACCAAATCCAACGGCATCATCCACACCATGCCCTTTTGGGATGAATGCTTCCAATCCATGGCCAAGGAATTTCCGGACATCCGCACGGACCAATATCACATTGACATTCTCACCGCCCACTTCGTCCGCCATCCCGATTGGTTCGATGTTGTCGTCGGCTCCAATCTGTTCGGAGACATCCTCTCGGACCTCGGCCCCGCCGTTGTTGGTTCCATCGGTATCGCGCCGTCCGCCAATCTCAATCCGGAGAAGGAATATCCCTCCATGTTTGAGCCGGTCCACGGCTCGGCTCCCGATATCGCGGGGAAGGGCATCGCCAATCCGATTGGGCAAATCTGGTCAGGGGCAATGATGTTGCGCCATCTCGGCGTTCCAGAGGCCGCCGATGCAGTCGAAGGCGCGATCGCCGCAATTCTGGCCCAGGCCAAGGTTCGCACTCCGGATATCGGAGGAACCTCCACGACCCGAGGTTTGGGTGAAGCGATTGCCGATCAGGTCAGCAACACCTAGCGAATCTTGTGTCGGACGTCGCGAAGAACCAAAGCAAAGGTACCAAGTCACATGAAATCTGACCCTCGCGCATTTCCCGTCAAAGACTCTCCGGACCTCGCTCGTCGTCATCTTCTCGAATTCGCTGGCTTAGCCATCACCGTCGCAACTCTTCCTCATCCGACTGCCGGAGCCGGTCTAACGGCGTGCCAGACCAAAGTTCCTCCGGCCGCCGGCTTGATCATAAATCCGCTCAGCACCTACATGAGCGAAGCTGTCAATCGTTCCCTTCCCGAAGAAGTCACGGAGAAAACCAAGCACCACGTCCTGGACACCCTTGCCGCCATGATTTCCGGTTGCAACCTGCTTCCTGGCCAGCGTGCATTGCAATTCGCTCGCGCCTACGGCGGCAAGGAAATCTCCACCGTGGTTGCTTCCAATATTGTGTGCGGTCCAATCGAAGCGGCTCTCGCCAATGGCGTGCTGGCTCATGCCGACGAGACCGATGATTCGCACTCGCCTTCGCAATCTCACCCAGGTTGCGCCGTTGTGCCTGCCGCTCTGGCCGCCGCTGAGCAGTTCGGCATCGGCGGAACACACTTCCTCCGCGCCGTTGCGCTCGGCTATGACATTGGTTCTCGGGTCACCATGACTCTCGGCGGACAACAATTCGAAGCCGCGAGCCATTGGAGCACGCACAGTATCGCTCCGCTTTTCGGCGCGGCCGCTGCCGCGAGTTGCGCCGCCAGGCTAAGTGCTCAGCAGATGCGCTGGATGCTGAGCTACACCGCGCATCAATCCTCCGGCCTCGGCGCCTGGAATCGTGATACGGAGCATGTTCAGAAAGCCTTTCATTTTGGCGGAATGAACGCGCGTAGCGGCGTCACCTCTGCTCTTCTCGTGCAATCAGGGTGGACCGGCGTCGACGACATTTTCTCCGGCAAGGACAATTTCTTCCTCGCCTACAACCCCCACGCTGACCCATCTGGATTGATCGACAAACTAGGTGCGCGCTACGAAGTCACCCGAACCAATATTAAGAAATGGCCTGTCGGGTCGCCGATTCAGGCCGCTCTCGACGCTCTCGAAATTCTCCGCCAGCAGCGGCCTTTCGACGCGGATCAGGTACAGCAAGTCACCGTGCGTCTGGCTAGCGACGAAGCCGCTATCGTCAACAATCGCGAGATTCCAGACATTTGCGTTCAGCACATGCTTGCCGTCGCACTGCTCGATAAGACGGTCAGCTTTGCCTCCGCGCATGACCGGGTGCGTCTGAAGGATCCTGCTGTGCTGCGTGAACGCGCCAAGGTCCATCTGGTGCCTGACGAAGAGCTCGAACATCTGATGCCCTTGCGCGTCGCCATCCTCGAGGTCACCCTCACAGACGGCACGCGTTTTGTTCGTCGCGTAGACAATGTTCGCGGCACCCCCGAAAACCCCATGACCCGCGACGAAATCACAGCCAAGGCCACCGATTTGATCGCGCCGGTTCTTGGCGCGCCGAAGTGTACCGACCTCATCGGCAAAATCTTCAAGCTCGAAAGCGTACTCGACATTCGCGAACTGCGGCCGCTGCTGCAACTTTCATGACTGCCTGCTTCTTCAAGCGGCTGCTGATATGAAAATCATCGATATCCGCGAGACTGTCGTTCCTATCAAATCGCAGATTCGCAATGCGTTCATCGATTTCAGCCAGATGACCGTCAGCGTCCTCGCACTCGTAACTGATGTACTTCGCGATGGCCAGCCGGTCGTCGGCTTCGGCTTTAACTCCAACGGCCGCTATGCTCCAAGCGGACTCTTGCGTGATCGTTTCATCCCCCGGCTAAAGGCTGCGGACTCTCAAGCGCTCTTCAACGACGCCCAGGACAATCTCGATCCCGCGCGCATTTGGGATGTCTTAATGCGCAATGAAAAACCCGGCGGTCATGGCGAACGCTCCGTTGCCGTCGGCGTCTTGGACATGGCCGTATGGGACGCCGTCGCGAAAATCGCCGGTGTGCCTCTGTACCGCCTCCTCGCCGACCGCTATCGAGGCGGCATCGCCGGCTCCAAAGTCTTCGTCTACGCTGCCGGCGGTTACTACTATCCCGAAAAGGACTTATCCGCGCTTCAAAAGGAAATGTTGGGTTACCTCGCTCTCGGCTACTCCGTCGTAAAGATGAAAATCGGCGGCGCGCCGCTCGCAGAGGACCTGCGGCGCATCGAGGCGGTTCTCAAAATCCTCAAGACTCCCGATCAACTCGCCGTGGACGCGAACGGCCGCTTCGATCTAGCCACGGCTGTCGCTTATGCCCAAGCGCTCGCACCATATGGCCTCCGTTGGTACGAAGAAGCAGGCGATCCGCTCGATTACGATCTTCAGGCAAAACTCGCGTCTCATTACCCCGGCCCGATGGCTACTGGCGAAAATCTTTTCTCCGTGCAAGACGCACGCAATCTGATCCGCTACGCTGGACTTCGCCCCGATCTGGATGTTTTGCAGTTCGATTGCGCGCTCAGCTACGGTTTGGTCGAATATCTGCGCATCCTGGAAATGCTAAAGGAACACCGCTGGTCACCCACGCGGTGCATTCCTCATGGTGGCCACCAGATGTCCTTGAACCTCGCCGCCGGATTGGGACTCGGCGGCAACGAGTCCTACCCTGGCATTTTCCAGCCCTTCGGTGGATTCGCGGACGGCTTCCCGGTCGAAGACAGCTACGTCCGCCTTCCGGAAATCCCCGGCATCGGCTTTGAAGCCAAAGACGAATTGTTCCGCGTCATGAAAGGGTTGCTGGAGGCTTAGCCATGTTCACCCGCCGCCGCCTGTTCAAACTCAGTGGCTGGTCAGCGGCCTTCGCATCTTTTCCGCTTGGTGTCGCGAGAGCCGCCGAGTTCTTCTCTGCTGACGAACCACCGCACGGCATCAGCCCTGTGATGCAACAACTCAGCGCTTACATGAGCGCCGCCGGAACCCGCGCTCTGCCCGACGAAGTGGTAGAGAAAGCCAAGCAACATATCTTGGACACGTTCGCCGCCATGATTTCTGGCTCCAGCCTCCCGCCCGGCCGCGCCGCCCTCGAATTTGCTCGCTCCTATGGCGGCAAGGCAATTGCTACTGTCGTCGCCTCTAACATCTTGTGCGGCCCTATCGAAGCCGCCTTCGCGAATGGCGTGCTCGCGCACTCCGACGAGACTGACGACTCCCATGGCCCTTCGCGCTCACATCCCGGCGTTTCCGCTGTTCCTGCTGCGTTTGCCGCGGGCGAACAGTTTGCCATCACCGGAGCGCACTTCCTCCGCGCCGTCACTCTCGGCTACGACATCGGCACACGCATCACCATGAGCATGGGCGGCCCCGCCTATCAGGCACTGACTCACCGCAGCACCCACGGCACCGTTGCGTCGTTCGGTGCTGGAGCTGCCGCAGGATGCGCCGCGGGCCTCAGCACTGAAAAAATGCGTTTGCTGCTCGATTACACCGCGCAACAAACTTCCGGCATCGGCGCTTGGTCTCGCGACGCCGAACACATGGAAAAAGCTTTCCTCTTTGCCGGGAAACCTGCCGCTGGCGCAGTCCTCGCTGCTTCCCTGATCCGCTCTGGCTGGAGCGGCGTGGACGACATCTTCTCCGGCTCCGACAACTTCTTCGAAGCCCTCGCTCCTCGCGAAAATGGCGCCATCAAGGCCGATCCCTCGGCGCTGGTCGATAAACTCGGCGAGCGCTTCGAGATCACCCGTACCAACATCAAAAAATGGACCGTCGGCTCGCCCATTCAGGCTCCGCTCGACGCTCTTGCAGGGTTCTTCAAGCAGCGCTCCTTCTCCGCCGACGAAGTCGGCAAGGTCGTTGTCCGCATCGCCACCGATGAAGCCAACACCGTCAGCAACCGCGATATTCCCGACATTTGCTTGGAACACATGGTCGCCGTCATGCTCCTCGATAAAACCGTCACTTTCCGTTCCGTCCATGACAAAGCGCGCATGAAGGATCCCGCGGTTCTCCGCCAACGCGTCAAAGTGGAAGTCGTCGCTGACCCGCGCATTGACGCCCGGCGTCCCCGCCGTGAGGCCATTATCGAATTGACTCTCAACGATGGCACGCAACTCACCGAATGGGTTCGCGATGTTCGCGGCACCGCGGAAAATCCCATGACTCGCGAGGAGGTCATCGACAAAGCGCGTGACCTCATCGCTCCAGTCCTTGGAACCGCCGTCTGTTCCACTCTGATCGAGAAACTGCTCTCTCTCGAAACCTTGCGCGATATCCGCGAGCTCCGGCCCGCGCTGCAGAGGAACTAATCCCAGCGATGCTCATCCCGCCTTCGGAACCTGAAACAGTTTCGCCTCCGCCCAAAAAGCCTTTCTACCTGGGCCTTTCATTCCAGGTGCTTGTTGGCGTCGCCATCGCCATCATCCTCGGCTATGTCAGTCCCGCCACGGCCGTCGCCATGAAGCCGCTTGGCGATGCCTTCATTCGTTTGATCACCATGATTATCACTCTGGTGATCTTCTGCACCTTGGTCACCGGAATCGCCGGCATGGAAGATATGAAGAAGGTTGGCCGCGTAGGTGGCAAAGCGCTCTTGTATTTCGAAACGGTCTCCACGCTTGCCCTGCTCATCGGCCTTATTGTCGGCAATCTCGTGCGTCCCGGAAATGGTTTCAACATCGATCCCGCAACGCTGGACGCTAGAGCCGTCGCCGAATATGCCGGCCAGGCTAAAGCTCAGAGCATCACGCAATTCCTGATCCACATCGTTCCGAACACTGTTGTCGATGCGTTCAGCAAGGGCGACATCCTGCAAGTTCTGTTCGTTTCTCTGCTATTCGGCTTCGCTTTGTCTATCGCCGGCCCACGCTGCAAGCCGCTTTTGGATGTTCTGGACGCCCTCACCCGCGCCGTCTTTGGCGTAGTCGCCATCCTCATGCGTTTCGCTCCCATCGGAGCCTTTGGTGCCATGGCCTTTACCATTGGCAAATACGGACTCGCTTCCCTCGGCCCACTCTTCAAGCTGATGGTCACGCTCTACATCACATCGATACTCTTTATCGTGGTCATCCTCGGAATTATCGCTCGCGTTGCTGGGTTCAGCATTGTCCACTTCCTCTGGTTTCTTCGTGAAGAAATTATCTTGGTACTGGCCACCAGCTCCTCTGAACCCGCCCTTCCCAATCTCATGTCCAAGCTGGAAAAGCTTGGCTGCTCCAAAACACTCGTTGGCCTTGTAGTTCCCACCGGCTATACCTTCAACGCCGATGGCACCAGCCTGTACATGACCCTAGCCGCGCTGTTCGTGGCGCAAGCCACCAACACCCACCTGACTCTCGTTCAGCAACTCACCATCCTGGGCGTCGCGTTGCTCACGTCCAAAGGTGCCAGCGGTGTGCAAGGCGCCGCCTTCATCGCCCTCGTCGCCACCATGATGGTCATTCCCACCATACCCGTCGCCGGAATGGCCCTGATTCTCGGCATCGATCGCTTCCTAAGCATGTGCCGCGCGGTTGTCAACATGACTGGAAATGCCGTAGCCACCCTAGTCATCGCTCGTTGGGAGAACGAGCTCGACAGAAACGCCCTTCGGTATCATCTCCGTGCCTCAGTTGCGCAGGAATGAGACCGAGATCAGGTCTCGCCTACGTGAAAGCCGCCTGTCGCGGCCATGACAAACTCAGGAAATCGTTGCCAGTACAGGTCCAAGGGTTCCTCCGTGCGCTTTACTTGTAGGCGTTGAGCCCGATAACCATTGCCGGAAAACCCGAACCTGTTTCTACTCTTGAAGCATCGGCTGCTTCGGCAAGTTTTCAGCGGGGGAATCACCGAGGTTCCGCCAAGAGCCTTAATCGATTTGCTCTGGGATTGGATTCCCCTTTCGGCGTGCAAATCGAGTGCAATTGAGACAACTTGGTTGCCAATGTTGGGCGATGCAGCGCGTGATGGCGATAATTTCAGTATCATAGAGCGATGAAAATTCAGTGCCTTGGCGTGTTGTTTGATTTGGATGGAGTGTTGGTGGACTCGACCCCGGCGGTGGCGCGGGTGTGGTCGGAATGGGCGCGCGAGCATGGACTTGACCCAGAGGAGACGGTTCGAAAGGCGCATGGCCGGCCGAGCATTGCTACCGTGCGGGAGCTGTTGCCGGAGGCAGATGCCGAGGAAGAGGACGCGAAGATCGAGCATCGCGAGATGAATGACATGGAAGGAATGGTGGCTTTGCCGGGCGCTGTGGATCTGCTGAGCGTGTTGCCGGAGGATCGGTGGGGCGTGGTGACGTCTGGGACGCGTCCGTTGGCGAGTAAACGGTTGCACAGCGCGGGACTGCCAGTGCCCAAACATTTTGTGACGGCGTCGGACATCCGCCGTGGGAAGCCGGATCCCGAGCCGTACTTGATTGGCGTGGAGAACCTGGGATTTCCGGCGGCGGACTGTGTGGTGGTGGAAGATGCGCCGGCCGGGGTACGGTCAGGACGGGCGGCAGGTGCGCGGGTGATTGCGCTCCGAACTACGGCTGGGGATGACGAACTAAGAGAATCGGGCGCCAACTGGATCGTGGACGATTTGTCCAAGGTGTCCGTGACCTTGCTAAACGGTGACGGGCTGGAGCTTGCGCTCGATCTTGGCACCGCCGAGCAAGTAGACGCCCAGCAAGATATCGCGGAAAAATCTCAAGCATAAATCCTGGGCGCAGCAGCCTGGATTAGCGCGTGACAAGCACCTCCGGCACGATGTGCCCGGGCTGCGGTTTGCCGGAGCGGCGCGAGGTTACGCCGTGGACGAGAATTTTGCCAGCAAAGCCGCGGGCTTCGGTCTCGCCTAGTGGCGTCGTTTCGAATTGCGAAGCGACGAGTTGCTGGGTAGCTGGACTCATCACGATATCGGTTGTGAAGACTTTGGTGAGCGACTCGAGACGCGAGGCGAGATTCACGGTCTCGCCGATCACGGAATATTCGAGGCGGTCGGGAGCGCCAACATTACCGGCAGTGAGAATGCCGGTGTGCAAGCCAATGCCGATGCGCAGTTCAGGCCAATGCGGTGGGCGCTCGGCATTGAGCTGGTCGACGCGGTGAATCATTTGCAACGCGGTGTTAACGGCGCGGCAAGCGTCTTGCTCAATGGTGTCCGTGAGCGGCACGCCGAAAAGCACCATGATGCCGTCGCCGATGAATTTGTTAAGGAAGCCGCGATTGGCGCCGACGATTGCGCTCATGGCGGTGAGGTAGTTGTTGAGCCAGGCGAGGACTTGGGCGGAAGGCTGGCCGGCGGTGAGCGCGGTGAAGTTGCGAATGTCGGAGAAGAGCACGGTGGCGGTGGTCTCCTGGCCGGCGAGAACGATTTCGCTGCGGCGATTCCAGATTTCCTCGGCCACTTCGGATGAAACGTAACGGCGGAAAAGATCCATCAGTTGGCGCCGCGCGGCTTCAGCCAGAGACTTGAGGCGGCGCTCGTCCAGAAAGCGATAACCCACACCAACCGGAACGGCAAGCAGAATGCCCGCTTCCATGGCGACGAATTGGACCCACAGCTGATGATGGGAGAAAAGCGACTGGGCCAGCAGATATCCACCAAACACTCCCATCAAGACTGCTGGAACACTGAACACCGGCCGAACGGTAATCATCAACGCGACGACCAGCCAGACCAGCGCGAAATTCAGGGCCCATTGCGGCGTGCGGTCGAGCGTGCGAACCGTGGGGCCGGCGAGCAGCGTCTCGATCGCGGCCGCCTGAATTTCTACGCCGGACATTAAGGCGCGGCCAGATTCGGGGGCGCGAAAGCGAAATTCGGGCGTGGCGTACAGGTCGCCGCTTTGCGAATTGCTTTGCCCGACCAGCACAATCTTGCCGCGAAAAATCGACGTATCGAAGTTCTGCTGCAGCAGATGAGCCGCGGGAATCTCGTTGGCGGGAGTAGCGCCCCAGAATCCGATCAGGAAAGTGTCGCCGCGTGGACCGCTGACCGGCACGCGAGTCTTGCCGAGGCACAGGAACTGCGGACCACACTTGCGGAAAGTTTGGCCGGAATAGAAGCTGGCGATGGTCGCGGCGAAGGAAGCTTCGACGGGTTTTTGCGTCTGCCGGCCGAGAAACATGCGGCGAATTTTTCCGTCGGAATCGACCGGGACGTCGCCAAAAGCGACGGAGAGGGCGTGGTCCCGCAATTCCGGAGAAACGCCGTCGGGGACGCGATCCTGCGCTGGAAAACTGTCAGTGAGGATTACGTTGTGCGCGCGAGTGAGATCCTGAGCCAAGCGACCATTGTCCGGCTCGCCGCAGCGCCGATCGGTGAGCCACACGTCGAAGCCGACATACTTGGGTTTGCCGGATTCGATTTTTTCGAGGAGCGAGTCGATCGCGGGACGGGGAATCGGGTAGCAAGCGAAGGCGCCTACGCTGGCTTCGTCAAAATCGACAATGACCAGATTCGACGGCGGCGGTTCCTCGCCGCGGCGAAAAAGCAACCAGTCGTAGCCTTCGAGTTCGACGGAGTCGAGTACACCCGAACGAACAATGCCGGCGAGCAAGAGCCACACACACGCGGACAGGACCAGCGAAGCGAGCAACGGGCGCCCAAGCAAAATGCTTTTTCTCAACGGAGACCTCTGCAAAAGGAGCTAGCTCGATGATATCGGGTCCGGAAGAGTGATAGCGCGCGGCCCGAGAAGGATGCTGCGGACGAGTAAGCATGAATTCCCGGTCGGCCGACCGGCGGAGGAGATGGATAGATGCAGACCTGCATAGGCCTTTGCTTTGACTTGCATTTGCGCGGCTGACTAGAATGCTTGCACTTGAGAAGTTCCAAAGAAGCGACTCAGCTCAGGGGAGATGAGAACGATGATGAATTGGCCGCGACGTGCTATCAACGTAATGCTTGCTGCAGGTTTGCTCGCGGCCGGCGGGGCGCAAGCGCAAGACAAAGAGGCAAAACCATCTGACAGTGCAGCTGCGGCTCCCGCGCCGATTCCCAGGGAAGAATCGTCGGTGACGGAACATTCGATCAAGATCGGCGGGCAAGCCGTTCCGTACAAGGCCACGGCTTCCACCATGCTGCTGAAGAATGAAAAGGGCGAGCCGACTGCGCTGCTTTATTCCACGGCATACACGAGGGCAGATGTGAAGGATTTGAGTCAGCGGCCGCTTGCGTTTCTCTATAACGGCGGACCTGGCGCGGCCTCCGTGTGGGTACACATGGGGGCGTACGGACCGCGGCGAGTGGGATCGGTGGACGTTGGAGGAATCGTCGCGCCGCCATACAAGATTGTGGACAACAACGAGTCGCTGCTGGACCGGGCGGACCTGGTGTTTATCGATCCGGTCGGAACGGGATTCAGCCACGCGGTGGGAAAAGCGCAGGACAAGGACTTTTGGGGCGTCGATCAGGACATGAAATCGCTGGCGCAGTTCATCCAACTTTACGTTTCGCGGAACAACCGGTGGAACTCGCCGAAATTTCTGATTGGAGAGAGCTACGGTACATTTCGTTCCGCGGCGCTGGGAAACTACCTGCAATCGCACGAGAACATGTACCTCAATGGAATCGTGCTGATGTCGTGCGTGCTGGACGTCGGGACGATCTCCTTCAATCCCGGCGGCGACATGACCTACGTGTTTTACGTTCCGAGTTATGCGGCGAGCGCGTGGTACCAGAAGGCTCTGAAAGAGCGGCCGGGCAACTTCGACGCGTTTCTGACGGAAGCGCGGCACTTTGCGCTGACCGAATACGCAGCGGCACTGATGAAGGGCGACAAGATCAGTGAAGCGGAAAAAGCGGAAGTCGCCGCCAAGCTGTCGCGGTTTATCGGCATCAACGAGGATTATTTGAAAAAGGCCAATCTTCGGGTCACTTTGGCGCAATTCGTGAAGGAGTTGCAGCGCCGCACCGGCGCGACTACCGGACGTTTTGACGCGAGATATTCCGGTCCGACGTACGACATGCTGGGCGAGTACGCGGAATATGATCCGCAGGACGCTCTCACCACCGGAGCGTTTGTCGCGGCGCTCAACTCCTACATGCGCGAAGAGCTTAAGTTCGGCCAAGACAAAATCTATGCACCGGGGTCCGACGATGCGGGGAATCAATGGGATTGGAAGCATCACGGGCCCGGAGACAACCAAGGCTTCCCTGGCTCAGCGAATGTGGAAGCCGATCTGATCCAGGCATTGCTGGCAAATCCGCGGCTGCAGGTGGAAGTCGAGAATGGTTACTATGACTTGGCCACGCCTTTCTTTGCAACGGAATTCACCATGGACCATCTATTGCTGCCCGAGAAGCTGCGCGGCAACATTCAACTGCAATACTATGGGGCGGGGCACATGATGTACGTACGCGACGAGGACCGGGCGAGGCTGAAGAACAATGTCGCCAGCTTTATCGAAAGAGCTTCTAAACAGTAGATGGGTTTTCCCGCACTGAGCGCGACGACCGAGCCGGGAATCTCCATCATCCTTGTGCTCGTCTTGCTTGCCCTGGCGTTCTTGCTGCCAAAAGGCTCAGAACGTTTCTTTCGCGTCGTTGAAGATATTTTTTGCTCCCTGGCGGAGCGCAAACGCCTAGTTGTGTTGGTGCTCTTCTGTATTGTTGTTGCCGTGCGGCTGGCCCTTCTTCCTCTGCTGCACGTACCTAATCCAGGGATACACGATGAATTCAGCTACTTGCTGATGGGCGATACCTTCGCGCACGGACGGCTGGCGAATCCTTCGCATCCGATGTGGCCGAGTTTTGAGACATTCCATGTGTTGTGGCTTCCGACGTACGCTTCGAAGTATCCGCCAGCCCAGGGAATGGTCCTCGCGTTCGGCGAACTGCTTGGGCAGCCCTGGATCGGAGTTCTGCTCAGCGTGGCCGCCATGTGCGCAGCGATTGTGTGGGCTTTGCAGGCCTGGATGCCATCGCGTTGGGCATTCCTAGGGGGCGTATTGGCTGCGACCAAGCTCGCGGTGGTTTGCTACTGGATGAACAGTTATTGGGGCGGAGCTGTTGCCGCCGTGGGCGGCGCGCTAGCCGTGGGTGCGCTAGGCCGTCTGTTGCGCCAAGCAAAAGTTGGCAACGCGATTGTGCTCGCTGTTGGTGTAGCCATCCTCCTTAACAGCAGACCCTACGAAGCTGTCTTTTTTTGCGTTCCTCTTGCCGCAGTCTTTTTTCGTTGGCTAATCGGCAGGAGCAAAAGCGCGAGCACGCCCGGGCAGCGTTGGCGCTCGGTATTTCTGCCGGCAGCCGCGATACTACTCGGGACGTTTGCATGGATGGCCTACTACAACTGGCGCGTGACGGGAAATCCTATCGTGACGCCGTATGCTGTTTCCGTTCGCACATACGATGGAGGCGCCCTTTTCGTCTGGCAAGAGCCCAAGCCGCCGAAGTACTACGACAATCTCGAGCTGAATGCGTTTTACAACGGGTTTCAGCGCAGCCACTACCAACGAACCTGGAAAGATTTGCAATCTGTTTCACTGGAGAAGTTAGCGCGTTGCAATGTGGTGTTTGCATGGCCCGCGCTATTGCTGATTCTTCCGGCACTCTCATTTGCAGTCCGCGACAAACGTATTCGACTGCTCGTCTGGACCTTGCTAGCCGGGCTGCTCGGCTTCTCTCTCGCCACCTGGTCCAATCCCCATTACCTTGCGCCGGTTACGTGCTTGATTTTCGGTTTGCTGGTGCAGGGCCTTCGCCATCTGCGAACCGTCAGCGTGCGCGGGCGGCCGATCGGTGTCGTGGTCTCGCGAACGGTGGTTCTCGCCTTGCTCCTGGATGTCACACTGGCCGCAGCCAATCGAGTCAGCGATCCACTCGGTTGGGGCGGATGGGGACTGAGTGACCGCGCGGACATTCAGCGAATTCTCCTCGCTAAACCGGGCAAACATTTGGTGATGGTACGCTACCTCGGTCATCACAGTATTCACGAAGAATGGGTGTACAACGGCGCGGACATCGATAATTCGAAAGTCGTTTGGGCGCGCGATCTCGATCCCGAACAAAACGCCAAGCTGTTCGCATACTTCAAAGAACGGACCATTTGGCTGGTCGAGCCGGGAGAAGATTCCACACCGCTGCTGCCCTACCGCGAAGGGGCGTCCCAGTCCACCCAGGAATTCTGAGAGACGGCGTGCGGGATCGCGCCCAGCCGGGTGTTCAGGGCTTTAGCTATTTCTTTCCAGGCGCGTTACGAAGTGCAGTCCGCGCCCGGCCACCAGCGAGAACGGAACCGGATACAAGGGTACGCTGGTCGTCCACTCTGACGCTCTCAGCCCGCAATCTGCAAAGTGTCGTATCCACGCTTCGTGGCTTTGATAATTGTAGGTAAGCCGCACGCCGTGCGGGCGATTGCCAACCCAGTCCATCAAGCGCAGCGTGGCATCGTCCAGCGCGCTCTCGCAAAGATGATCTTTCACCAGGACAAAAGCGCGGCTGACGCGAGCGGCTTCTTTCAGCAAGACGGTTACGTCATCGGTGTGGTGCAAAACGTCCACAAGTAAGCAGCCGTCGAATGCCCTGTCGGCAAAAGGCAGGGACGCGCCGTCAAATGAGGTGCAAGGAATGCGGCAGGACAGCCGTATTGCAAATTCCACGCCCTGAATTGAGATGTCCGGCCTACGTGCTGCCATCAAGCTTGCGATCGTTCCATCGCCGCAGCCGATGTCCAAAATCGATGCGCCTTTGGGAATTTGCGCGGCGAGCACGTCGGCGAGTACGCGCGCACGCCGCCCAGAAACCAGTGTGCGATGCCAACGGCCCAGCCAGGAGAGAGTCCCAGAGGTTGGCGAGAAGCTCATGAATGTTCGTCCCGCGAGGCCTTCATTTCAGGTCGTAGTCGCCAATGTAAGTGCCGCGGCTGATCCCCAGCATGCTGAGAAAAATCGCGCCAAACATAATCTGCACACCCAAAAACAGCCACATCGCCCAGAACAGCACCCAGCGGGTCTGATACAACGGACCAAAATTGCTGGCGGCCCAATGCCAGGTAATCCACGCACAGCCTGCAAATCCCACAAGGAAAACCGCGCCGCCAATCAGCAGACCCATCTCGAGCGTTACGCGCTTGAGAACCCGTTTCAGAGAGACTCCACCTCGATCGAATCGTTCGGAGTAACTGAAGACCTTGGCAAACGCTCCGATGGAAAGGATCTGCGCGCCGAGCAGCGTGAAGATGACTCCGAAGATCATCGTATGCAGGTCCAACGCAACCCGCGCAGAAATTTGCCGTGAGCCGGGCAACAGCCAAAACACCAAACCAAGTCCTACCGTCATCAAGAGCGCGCCGGGCAGAAGATATAGCCAGTTCGGCGCATACATCAGCATGAATCGCAGGCTTCTCCAGCCATCGCGGAAACTCCGGAGATGTGGCGGGCGCCCGCGTTTGTCAGGCCACAGAACGATCGGGATTTCCGAGATGCGCGCGCCGATTTGCGTGGCCTTGATCACAAACTCCAGCGCAAACTCCATTCCGGAACTGCGCACATCCAGCCGGTCGGACAGTTGGCGCGTGAACCCGCGCATCCCGCAGTAGCTGTCGCTGACGCCGGCGCGAAATAACAGATTCAGGAGCCATGTCAGACCTGGATTGCCGAAGTATTTATGAAGCGGCGGCATCGCGCCCGGCTTGATTCCGCCGCCGAAACGATTGCCCATCACCAGGTCGTAACCCTGGCGCAATTTCTTTACAAACTGTGGTACTTCGCCGAAGTCATAGCTGTCGTCAGCGTCGCCCATAACAATGAAAGTGCCTTGCGATGCGGCTATTCCTGCTTTCAGCGCCGCGCCGTAGCCTCGTTCGGCGACACCAATCACTCTTGCTCCATGCGCTTCAGCAAGCTCGATCGAACCGTCGGTCGAGCCATTATCTGCCACCACCACTTCGCCACGCAGCCCCGCTTTCCTAAACGCCGCGACTGCTTTGTCGATGCAGAACGCCAGCGACTTCACCTCGTTGAGACACGGAATTACCACCGAAACATCCAAGACGCTGACCGCCGCTTGCTGCGACGGAAGACCTGTAGCTGAAGGGGCGGACGTCATCGGTAGCATCATATCGCGCGCGTGCATCGGCCTTCGATGGGAATCTTGGATTTGCCGGAGGTCGCAAAGTGTGGTGATTTGTGGGACACTTTTTTGCGTCTCAGCTAGAAATCCGTTTCATATGAACCCAACTCAGCATTCCAGCTTGGTGGATTCGGGGTACGGCGCCTCATCTTCCTCGGTCGATCCATGGGAAGCGGCATACCTGAGGTTTGAGAACTCCCAACAGGAAATTGAAAAGTTTGTCAGCCGGTTGCGGCGCTTGGGCGCTTTATCATGGCCGACGAATGCTCGAATCGTGGAGTTGTTTTGCGGGCGCGGCAACGGGTTGCACGCGCTGCAACAGCTGGGGTTCCAGCATTTCGAGGGAGTGGATTTGTCAGCTCGCCTGATTGCGCGATATCGTGGGCCGGCGAAGTGTTACGTGCACGATTGCCGTTCTCTTCCGTTTGCCGCCAAATCCAAGGATGTTGTGATCGTGCAGGGAGGCCTGCACCACCTGATTTCTCTCCCGGGCGATCTCGAACAGACTTTCGCGGAGATTGCGCGAGTGCTCGCAACCGATGGCCGTGCGCTGTTCGTGGAACCCTGGCTTACGCCATTTCTGCGATTCGTTCACGCCGTTGCCGAGAACCTCCAGGCGCGTCGTTTCTCACCCAAGCTCGATGCTCTGGCCACAATGATTGAACTCGAGCGCGCCACCTATGAGAATTGGCTCAGTCGCCCGATGGAGATTTCTGCTGTGGCGCGCAGGTATTTTTCTCCGATCCATGAATCGTTCGCCTGGGGCAAATGGAATTTTGTCGGCAAGCCAAGCGGATAACCCGGATCTTCCCAGTTCCTTCTTGCAATTCCGAGTTCGGCCGTTATGATGGCCGCTTGCCGGTAGCGTTTGCGGCCGACCTCATCGGAAGCCCTTGAACATCGAACAAGCGGAGTCGCTCCCAGTGCAACCCGGCCGCGGCCGGTTGCTGCAGGTGCTTGGCGTATGGTTTGGCATTGCGGCCGCGATAGGGAACACTATTGCGGCCGGTATCGTTCGCGCGCAGGGTTACATCGCCGGTTTCCTTCCCAATGTATGGATGTTTTTGGGCGTATGGGTTGTGGGAGGCATCTATGCGCTTGTGGGAGCTTCATCGCTGGCCGAGCTCGGCGCGGCAATTCCCAGAAGCGGCGGGCAATACAACTATTCGCGACGTGCGCTCGGTGAGTATGCTGGATTCATCGTGGGGTGGAGCGACTGGCTTTCGACCTGCGGCACAAACGCCGCTGTGGCGCTGGTCATCGGAGAATATCTCGGGGTCTTAATTCCCGCGCTCGCCGGTTACGACAAAACCATTGCGGTAAGCGTCTTGCTGGGATTTGCGCTCCTGCAATGGCGCGGCGTCAAGTGGGGGAGCGGCGCGCAATTGATCACTTCGGCCTTGAAGTCGGGCGCGTTCGTCATTCTTGTGTTGGCATGTTTCATTTTGGGTGGGAAGACGCGTCACTCGACCGGAGTCGTTGCCTCCGCCCAACCCATTCTCGCTTCAGGCTGGGCGCTTGCCTTGGGATTCATGTTCGCGCTGCAAAAAGTGATTTACACCGTCGACGGCTGGGACGGCGTCATTTACTTCGGCGAAGAGGTCCGCGATCCCGGACGCGACGTGCCGCGCGCCATCTTTGGAAGCGTATTCTCCATCATTGGGATTTATTTCTTGTTGAGCGCGGCGGTGGCCTACGTGCTTCCGATGAACCAGATCGCCGGGAATGACTTCGCGTTGGGGACGGCGGCGGAGCGCGTATTCGGCGCTTACGGTGACACCGTCATTCGCTCCATCATCATCATCTCGCTGATCAGTTGCATCAACGCCTGCCAGATGTTTGCCACGCGCGTGCTCTATGCGATGAGTTGTGATCGGCTTTTCTTTCGCGTGGCTGCCAGCGTCAATAAGGGTGGCACCCCGGTTGTAGCATTGGCCCTGAGCACTGGCGTGGGAATCGCATTCACCGTGTCCAAGCAATTCAGCCAGGTCATCGACATGCTGGCGTTCTTCTTTGTAGCCAACTACACCTTGTCTTTCATTTCACTGTTCCGGCTCCGTTCCAAGGAACCGGAAATGAAACGGCCATATCGTGCATGGGGCTATCCGTGGACCACTGCCATTGCGCTGATCAGTTCGGTCGCATTCTTGATAGGAGCGGTGTTCGCCGACCGCGAGAACACACCTTGGGCCTTGGGGCTGTTGGTGGCGGGCTATCCAATTTTTCGCATCATGAAATGGGCTTCACGCCGCGTGCAATCCGCGTCGGCTTAGATTTCTAGCTGATTTTTTCCGCGATCGATTTGCCTTGCAGATAGTGCAGCAAATAATCCTTGCCACCGGTCTTCGAATCCGTCCCGGACATATTGAATCCGCCAAAAGGATGGGCACCCACCATGGCGCCAGTGCACTTGCGGTTCAAGTAGAGATTGCCAACGTGGAAAGACTCCTCGGCCTTCTCGAGTTTTTCTTTATTCCGCGAATAGAGCGCGCCCGTCAGGCCAAACTCGGTGCCGTTCGCGATTTCCAAAGCATGATCGAAGTCCCTTGCTTTGATCACCGCCAGCACCGGGCCGAAGATTTCTTCCTGTGCGATTCTCGCCTTCGGGTCAACGTCCGCGATAATCGTCGGCTTAATAAAAAATCCGTCTCCAGGCGCGCGTTCGCCTCCCAGCAGCAGCTTACCTTCTTTCTTTCCTACATCGATGTAACCAAGAATCCCTTCCAGCGCAGTCCTGCTAACGACCGGCCCCATGTAATTGCCAGGATCTTCGCTCGGCCCGACGGTAATTTTCTTCGCGCGCTCCACCAGCTTTTGCACGAAAGAGTCGTACACTTTCTCGGAAACAATCGCGCGCGAACAAGCCGAGCATTTCTGCCCCTGATAGCCGAAAGCAGCCTGTGTCACGCCTTCCACTGCCGCGTCCACATCTGCCTCGTCGTCCACAATCGTGGAATCCTTGCCGCCCATTTCCAGTACCGCCCGCTTGATCCAGATTTGCCCGGGCGATTTACGCGCGGCCGCTTCGCTGATCAGCAATCCCACGTCCTTCGAGCCTGTAAAAGCGATGAATCGCGTCTTCGGATGCTTCACGATTGCGGCGCCCGCGATTTCTCCCGGCCCGGTGATGAAATTTAGCGCTTCCTTCGGGAAGCCAGCCTCATAGAGAATTTCCACCATCTTTGCCGCAATCGTCGGAGATTCCTCCGAGGGCTTGAGCACCACCGTATTGCCCGTAACCAGCGCCGCCACCGCCATGCCGGTAGCAATCGCCGCCGGGAAATTCCACGGCGGAATCACCGCCCCAACGCCAAGCGGGATATACACCAGGAAATTCTTTTCGCCTTTCTGCGGCGTTACCGGCTGCGGCCCTGCCAGCCGCAGCATCTCGCGCCCATAAAACTCGCAGAAATCGATCGTCTCCGCGGTATCCGCGTCCGCCTCCGCCCAAGACTTACCAACCTCATAGCAAATCCACGCAGAAATCTCGAACTTTCGCTGGCGCACGATATTCGCCGCACGAAACACGCATTCTGCGCGCTGCTCCGCAGGAACCCGTTTCCACGATTCAAACGCTTTAGCCGCGGCTTCCACCGCCGCATTCGCCAAATCCGCCCCTGCGGACTGAAACACGCCCAGCACCTGCGTTGGATGCGACGGATTCGTGGACGTCATCTTCGCCGTCGTGGTTACCTTTTCCCCGCCGATGTACATCGGATACTCGCGGCCAAATTCCGACGCCACCTTGTTTAGCGCTTCCTCCATGGCCTTGCGATTTTCCGGCTTCGAAAAATCCACGAACGGCTCGTTCGTGAACTCGGTCAGGCGCAACGTCGATTCGGCAGTAGCCACAGGCAGTCTCCTCAACCCTCACAGAACACTTCATTCTACTTCGCAGCCGAAGAACCGGACAAGTGAACCACTGAACAACTAACGCTGTCCACGAATGCCTATAGCACCCCTGCGCCAAGACCTGTCCGTATAGTCACCACGCCACTGGACTTTGGTACGTTGCGCGCCGCCGCCCCGATCACTAGAATCCCGCGCAACCGTCTCCCAGCTCGCAGGCATTTTCCGCCGGGCACCACCCACTCATCGCCCGGTTCCTCTGAAGTTTTGCCCCCGACGGAATCCAAGAAGCGGAGGGCTTCGCCTTTGCCCAAGGCGAGCTATATCTATATATGACCAATAGTCCAAGGAAGGGGTTCGCGTCTCGATCGTTATCTCTCGCTCGGGACCGTTCCATACCACGTCTCGCAACTCTACTGTGTCTCTGCATTCTATTCATTGCAGGGACGCTGGCGATCGGAGTCGCGGGAACCACCGGCGCAGGCCAGAACTTTCGAGGATCTGGACCTGCGTCGCTCGACATAATCGCCCGTACCTCGTCCGCCCCAACAGAAGCCCCGACGGGATTCGACACCAATTCCATCGACCCCACCGACACCACTCACACCGCCGACCTGATGACCTTCGAGGAAGTCGACACTCCCGCAAAAGGTCTCGGCCCAACATACAACGCTCAATCCTGCCGCGAGTGCCATCAGAGCCCCAGCACCGGTGGCATCAGCCAGGTTACGGAACTGCGCGTCGGCCACGTCGATAACTTCGGCCGATTCACCAATCCCAGCGTGCTCATAGGCAACGGCTCCGTCACCATCCCCAATCGCTCACTCATCAACGACCGCGGCATTTGTCCCAGCGGCACTGCCGCTGACGGGGAAGCGCAGGAAGTCGTTCCGGATGGCATGAACGTTCGTACGCTGCGCACCTCCCTAAATACTCTCGGCGATGGATTCATCGAATCCATCTCCAGCGCGGACATCATGAATATCGCCAACAAGCAGTGCCGCGGCACTGAAGGCCAGATTTGCGGCCAGGTGATTTTCGTGCCGGTCGGTGAAGCTCCGGGACAAACCCGGGTGGCTCGCTTCGGCTGGAAAAATCAACACGCCAGCTTGCTGTCTTTTTCCGCCGATGCGTACCTGAATGAAATCGGCATCACCAATCGCCTCCAGCCACAGGACGTCACCACCTACTGCAAGACCACCACGGATCCCGAAGATGTAACGGATCCAACGGACAATCTCGCGGACATCGATCGCTTCGCGCGCTTCATGCGCTTTAGCAAGGCGCCCGCGCGAGACGCCAACCTCGCCAATACTCCCGAGGCTGCGGCGGGCGCGCAGATTTTTGACCGCATCGGCTGCGACACTTGCCACGTTTCGTCGATCACCACCGCTCCGGCGGGCTCCGTGATCAACGGCGGGCAATTCACCGTGCCGGACGCGCTCGGCAACAAAATCATCCA
>Ga0137403_10000414_pt1 | contig 54758 bp, 43 predicted proteins | sample CZOMad2_1_16fung_FD_122057 | JGI IMG/M metagenome (GOLD analysis project Ga0137403, IMG submission 122057) | Vadose zone soil fungal communities from Angelo Coast Range Reserve, California, USA - CZOMad2_1_16fungal (Hybrid Assembly) | ecosystem: Environmental > Terrestrial > Soil > Vadose zone...
AGCTTCTCGATCTTCCGCTCCAGGCTCTCCTCCATCCGCCGCCGCTCGCGCCGGTACTCCTCCTCGTCCTCCTGGCGCTTGACCGGATCGCGCTCCAGCCGCTGCCGGTCCTTGTGGAGGATCTCCTGTTCGGCGAGCTTGGCCTCGGTCTGGCGCCGGGCCTCGGCGATCTTCTCCTTCAGCTCGCCCGACATCGTCTCGCTCGGCCGCTCGATCCCCTGCTTCTCGATCCGCTCGAGCGCCAGCTCGTAGGCCGACTTCATCCCCGCGGATTTGCTGCTCTTCTCCGGTTTCTCTGCCATAGGGGGAAGCATACCACCCGGAACATGCCAATGTGGCACGCCAAAGGCGGAGGATGGCGCGGCTCATCGCTGCGTCCGCCCTCTCCCCATGGGAGAGCTCCCTTCGTTTCAAGGGCATCGCTTTTGCTAGGGCGCCCCTCGGGGCTGACTTTGTAGGAGCCAGGATGATCGAAGCGCAAAACCTGAGCCGCCGCTATGGCGACTTCACCGCCGTGGACGGGATCTCCTTTGCCGTGGACGACCACGAGATCCTCGGCATGCTGGGGCCGAACGGCGCCGGCAAGACCACCACCATCCGCATGATCACCGGGTTCCTGCCGCCCACCCGCGGCCGGGTCACCGTCTTCGGCAAGGACCTCTTCGAGGCCCCCCGCGAGGCGCGCCGGGAGATCGGCTATCTGCCGGAAAACGTCGCCCTCTACCCCGAGATGCGGGTCGAGGAGTACCTCGCCTACCGCGCCCGGCTCGAAGGGATGACGGGGGGAGCGGCCCGCCAGGCGATCGGCGAGACCATCGAGCGTTGCCTGCTCGAAGAGGTGCGCGGCCAGATCATCGGCACCCTCTCCAAGGGCTACCGCCAGCGGGTGGGGCTCGCCACCGCCATCCTCCACAAGCCGCGCGTCCTCGTCCTCGACGAGCCGACCGTGGGTCTCGACCCCAAGCAGATCATCGCCATCCGCGAGCTGATCCGCGAGCTCGGAAGGGAGCGCACCCTGCTGCTCTCAACCCACATCCTCCCGGAGGTCGAGCTGCTCTGCAACCGGGTGCTGATCATCGACCGCGGCCGGATCGTGGCCCAGGGCACGCCGCAGAGCCTGCGCGAGCGGTGGGTGGGCAACCCCACCCTCCGGGTCACCGTCAAGGACGCCCCGGAAGGAGTCGCCGAGATCCTCGGCGCCCTCCCCGGGGTGCTCGCCGTGAAGCCGAGCCCCCAGTCGACCGAGTCCGGCGCCTGGGTCGTCGAGTCCGAACGCTCGGCCGACGTCCGCGAGGCGGTCTTCCGCGCCGCCGTCGAGCGCTCCTGGGTGCTCCTCGAGCTGACGGCCCAGAAGGCGTCTCTCGAGGACATCTTCGTCCGCCTGACCACCCGCGACCTCGCCGCGGCGCAGGGGGTGGAGTCGAACGAAGCGCCGCCGCCGGCTCCCCCGGCGATTCCGACCGAGGAGGTGGTGTCGTGAGCGCCGTCTGGGCGACCTTCAACCGCGAGCTGCGGGCCTACTTCTTCTCGCCGCTCGCCTACGTGGTGCTGTTCTTCTTCCTGGTCATCAACGGCTTCATCTTCGCCATGATCGTGTCGTTCCTGAACGATCCGCGCTCCCCCGGCGGGCCGCCGCTCGCGCTCTTCTTCGGCGGCACCCTCTTCTTCTGGCTGATCCTCCTCTTCGTCGGGCCGGTCTTGACCATGCGGCTCCTCTCGGAGGAATTGAAGAGCGGCTCGATCGAGGTGCTGATGACGGCGCCGGTCACCGAGGGCCAGGTGGTGGCGGGCAAGTACCTGGCCTCGCTCACCTTCTACCTCTTCCTCTGGCTCCCCACCCTGGCCTATGCCGGGATCATCGCCTACTGGAACCGGGTCGACTGGGGGCCGGTGGCGGCGGGGTATCTGGGCATCCTGGGGATCGGAGCGCTCTTCCTCGCGGTCGGGCTCTTCGCCTCGGCGCTCGCCAAGAACCAGCTGGTCTCGGCGATGATCACCTTCGCCCTCCTGATCTTCCTCTTCAGCTTCGGCCTGCTCGAGAACCTGGTCACCAACGAGACGGCGAAGAAGGTCTTCGGCTATCTGAACCTCTGGGACCACATGGACGAGCTCGCAAAAGGGATCGTCGATACCCGGAGGCTCGTCTACTACGTCTCGGCGACCCTCTTCTTCCTCTTCCTGACCAGCCGCGCGCTCGAAGACCGGAAGTGGAGGTGACACCATGGCGGACCTGACGACCCAAGAATCGAGCCGGGTGAACCGGCGCCAGCTGGTGAAGACCGGGACGCTCTCGGCGGCCGTGCTGCTGATGGCGGCCCTCCTCCTGATCGTCAACTACTTCGGCTTCAAGTACTACAAGCGTTTCGACTGGACGCGGAGCCACCTCTACTCGCTGTCGCCGAAGACCCAGGGCATCCTCGGCAAGCTGACGAAGGACGTCGACGCCGTGGTCTTCCTCGCCCCGCAGGACGAGCTCTACGCGCCTCTCCGCGAGACCCTCTCGCGCTATGCCGCGCTCTCGCCGCACGTCCACGTGCGGGTGGTGGACGCCGAGAAGAAACCGGTCGAGGCGCAGCAGCTGGTCGACAAGTACAACGTCAAGAATGCCGGCCTGGTGCTCGCAACCGACAAGGACAAGCGGGTGCTCGACACCGCCGAGCTCGCCGACTTCGACTTCTCCGGGGTGCAGTTCGGCCAGAAGCCGCAGATGACCGGCTTCAAGGGCGAGCAGGTGATCACCAGCGCCCTCCTCCAGCTCTCCGAGGGACGCAAACCCAAGGTCCTCTTCACCACCGGCCATGGCGAGCTGTCGCTCGACGACCGGGGGGCGCGCGGCCTGGCCGGCGCCCAGGAGGTCCTCGGGCGCGACAACTTCGACCTCTCCGAGTGGGCCTCGCTCGGCCAGGCGGCGGTCCCCGCCGGCACCGACCTGGTGGTGATCGCCGGTCCCAAGGGGAGCTTCGTGCAGCCCGAGCTGGACGCCTTCGCGGTCTATCTCAAGGGCGGCGGCCGCCTCCTCGTCCTCCTCGACCCGGTGCTCGGACCCAACCCCGGCTCCGGCCTGGTCTCGACCGGCCTCGAGAAGTGGCTCACGGCCTATGGAGTGAAGGTCGACGCGGACATCGTCGTCGATCCCAGCAACCCGCTCCCCTTCTTCGGTCCGGAGACGATCTTCGTCAACAAGTACGGCGATCACCCGATCACCAAGCCGCTGTCGCAGGGGGGGCTCCCCTCGCTGGTCTCTCTCGTCCGCTCGGTGGGCAAGATGGACGCCCCGGGCTACACCGTCACGACGCTTCTCGAAACCACCCCCGGCGGCTGGGGGGAGACTGATCTCGCCCATCTGGAGAAGGTGTCGAAGGACGCCTCCGACCTGCCCGGGCCGGTGTCGCTCGCCGTGGCGGTTCAACAGGGGGCGCCGGCGAAGCCGGCCGATCCCGACTCTCCGCTCCCCGCCCCCAAGCCGGCCGCCAATCCCAAGGGACCGCGGCTGGTGGTGGTGGGCGATTCGGACTTCGCCGACAGCCAGCTCCTCCAGGCCAACACCGGCAACTCGGTGCTGCTGGCGAACATCGTGAACTGGCTGGTCGAGCGCGAAGACCTCCTCGCCATCCCGCCCAAGAAGCCCGAGCAGGTGCACCTGGCGCTCACCCAGTCGGAGATGCGCGGGGTCTACCTGCTGTCGCTCCTCGCCCTGCCCGGCCTGGCGGTGATCCTGGGTGGCCTGGTCTACGCCAAGCGGAGGAGGTGACCGGTGAAGCCGCGCACCCTCCTGGCGCTCCTCGTCCTGGTGCTGGGCCTCGGGGCCTTCATCCAGTTCTATGAGAAAAAGCTCCCGTCGAGCGAGGAGCGGACGAAGCTCGGACAGCGGGTCCTGGGCATCGAGAAGGACGACGTCCAGGCGGTCGAGATCGACCGCAACGGGCAGACCGTGCGCCTGGAACGGGTGAAGGCACCGGCGAAGCCCAAGGACGAGAAGAAAGAAGAGAAGAAGGATGAGGCGGCCGCCGTCTCCGAGCCGGCCGCCGAGTGGCGGATGACCAAGCCCCGGGCCGCCCGAGCCGACGGCACGGCGGTCTCCGGCCTCGTCGAAGCGCTCGTCGGCCTCGCCCAGACCCGCACCCTGGAGCACCCCGATCCCAAGGCGGTGGGCCTCGATCATCCGCAGACCACGGTCCGCCTGACGACCGCCAAGGGGGAGAAGATCCTAGAGATCGGCGCCAAGGTCCCGACCGGCTCCGAGCTCATCGTGGGGGTCAAGGGGGAGCGCGACGCCTATGTGACGAGCGACGCCATCCTCTCCTCCCTGGAGCGCAACCCGGGCGAGTGGCGCGACCGGCAGCTGCTCGGGGCCGACCGCGAGTCGATCGACCGGGTCACCCTTCAGGGTCCGGCGGGAACGACCGTCCTCGCTCGCAAGGGGGACGGCTTCGAGATCGAAAGCCCGGCCAGCGAGCACGACCGCGCCGACCGCGACCTGGTCGAAGGGCTCCTGACCGACTTGACCGGCCTCCACGCCCAGACCTTCCTCGACGACCCGAAGCAGACCCCGGCGGCCCTGGGTCTCCAGCCGCCGCGCGGGGTGGTCGCGCTCGCCCGCAAGAGCGGCCCCCCGGCCCGGATCGAGATCGGCGGCCCGGCCCCGGCGGCTCCCGCCAGTCCGCCTGCCACCCCGGGCGCTCCGCCCGAATCGCCCGCCGCCCCCAACGTCTACGCGCGGGTGGACGGCCAGACCGTCCTAGCCCAGACCGGCCTCGCGGCGGACATCGCCCGCACCCCCGCCGACTGGCGTTCGAAGGCGCTCTCCCGCTTCCAGGTCTACCAGGTCGAGTCCGCCCGCATCGCCGACGACGCCGGCACCGTGACCGTCGAGCGCAGCGGCACCGACTGGAAGCGAGGCAAGGACACCATCTCCTACACCCCGGTCTCCGACCTCCTCTTCGCCGTCGTCGGCGGCAAGGCGAGCCAGGTGCTCTCCGTAGCCGACGCCAAGGCCCTGGGGATCGGTGGCGGCAAGCCGCTCGCCACGGTGACGCTCAAGGGCGAGAAGGGGAGCGGCGAGGAGACCGTGACCTTCTACCCCCCCATCGCCAAGGGCGCCCCGGTCCAGACCAGCGGCCGCGACGTCCTCCTCCTCCTGCCAAGCGACAAGCTGGCCGAGGTCCAGAAGCAGATCGCCGAGATCCGCAAGGCGGCGCCGCTTCCACCGGCGAAGCCGGTGGCAACGGGGAAGAAGTAAGGGCTCTTGGGCCGGGTTCCGGGAAGTTTGGTACACTCGTTTCGATGACCCGCTTGACCATCGAGATGCCCGACGAGGTCTACACTGCCCTCCGGCGGTCGCCGGCCGAGGTGCAGAAAGAGGTCCGCCTAGCGGCGGCGATCCGCTGGTATTCCCAGGGCATCATCTCGCAGGAACGGGCGGCCGGAATCGCGGGGCTCGATCGGACCGATTTCCTCATGGCGCTCGGCCGTGAGAAGGTGGACGCGTTCCACGTCGACTTCGACGAGCTCGCCCGCGAGATTTCGGGTGACTGAGCCCCCGGTTGTCAACGCATCTCCTCTGATCTACTGCCCGGCCGCTCCTCAAGAAACTACGAGAAGCGGGGATGTACCTTTCCAACCGCTTCGAAGTCACGGACAACGCGGTAGCTGAGCCAACACACCGCCCGCCACGGACCAGGTGGCGGAACAATTCGCGGTATTGCACTGCCCGCCCAGTGTCGCTCCGCCTCCTGGGTTGACTTTGCACTGGCAGATCGCCGTCGGAATCTGGACTTTGTTCCCCTTGTCCGTGAGCGTGACCGTCTTGCCGGTGAGCGTGCACTTTCCATCCATGCAGTCGGTGGAGGACTTGGCGCTCGCGCAGGTCAGAACCTTGAAGCCAAAGTCCGCGCTCAGCCTCTCCGAGTAGGTGGAGTACACGGTCTTCCCGCTCGGTTTGAGATTGCTGCAGGCGGTGCCGTACGAGCAGGACTTGCCCTCGAAGACGTAACAGTACCCACAGCTCCCGTCGGTTTTGTCACACTGGCCACACTGGCCGGTCGCGGGATTACAGCTGGCGGCGATACACAGGGCGTACTTCTGATCACAGACGTTGGGACAGTTGGCCGGGACCTGCGCCAGGGCAGCATGCTGGCCGACGAGGAATCCCGCCGCGGCGAGAAAGCTCCAGAGCCGACGCGAAACAGGGAGACGATCCATGGTTTCCTCCTCCTGCCGGCGCAGTGTAGGAGGGTCCAAAGCGGAGGTCAAGCCGGGGTTCGCGGCATCGTAACGCGGGCCGCGCCGCCGGTTGCGATATATTCGACCTGCTGTCGAACCGCCGACGTCAAGGAGAGGTCATGGAACCACAACCCCCTGCTGATGCCGATCAAGCTGTCACGATCGGTGCCGATACCGCCTATGCGTTCTGCTCGTTCGTCGATGGAGCAACGACGTGGCTACCCGCTTCCTTCCCGACGTTCTGGCAAAAGGCCTGGGTCCCCGATGGCGACGTCAACGGTCACACCGCCACCGTTTTTCAAATGTTCATCTGGATCGTGCTGGGACCCTTCGCGCGCGGCGCGATTTCCCTCCCAGTGTTCGCGCTTGCGATTCAGGGCACCAAGACCGGCTGGGACGCGCTGAACGACTTTCAGGTCGATTCCGTGGCGCCGTTCCCTCCCATCCCCGGCGCCTTGATCGCCATTGGTTCCCAGGAAGGCCTCGACGACATCCTCGCCCTGGAGCGGACCCATCAGGGTTCCACCGAATCGATGCAGGACTTCCTGATGAATTTCGCCCCGGGCTCCAAGCTGCTGGTGACCGGGCACAGTCTGGGCGGGAACGTCGCCTCGGTGCTGGCCCCCTGGATCGCCGCCAACGTGCCCGCTTTCGGTGGCAACGGGGGTGGCGAGATCACCGCGCTGCCACCCGACCTCAGCGCCATCACGTTCGCGGCCCCCACGGCTGGAAACGAGCCCTTTGCGACGTTCTTGAACGGCCAGCCGAACTACCAGGCCAACTTCAACACCAACGACGTCGTCTCCCACGTCTGGGCGGCCAGCGGGCCCTGGAGCGCCTACGACATCGACAATCTCTACCCTCCCCCGGGACCCCCCGCGCCGAAGAGTATCAAGATCTACATCGCGGGCCAGATGCAAACGCTCGTCAACCTGGGCATCAGCTACACGCAGACGAACGGGAATGCCTTCACCTGTCCGGTCGTAGCGGCTCCCGGCAGCGGCGAGAGTGCCTGGAAGTGGGAGCTCGAATACCAGCACAACTATGGATACTGCGTGCAGTTCCTCGGCCCCAAGGGCAACTGCCAGCCCCCCGCTTCCTAGAGCAGACGAGAACGGGCGCCGCGGCCCGCGGCGCCCGTTCCCTCGCAGCCTCTACAATCCTCCCTACTTCCCCTTCGGCGGGTTCCTGACGTCCGGCGGAGCGGCGAGCGAGCCCGCGCCGGAGACGCCGTGGCGGGCGATCTCGCTTTCCGTGTAGCGGCTCATGACGCTGTGTTGCTTGCCATAGCCGAAGTAGATGACGAAGCCGATGGCCAGCCAGACCACCAGCCGCACCCAGTTCTCGGCCGGCAGCGAGAACATCAGCATCAGACAGATGAGGATGCCGAGGATCGGCGTCGCCGGCGCGCCCCAGACGCGGAACGGCCGGACGGCGTCCGGGTGGGTGCGGCGCATGATGAGGACCGCGGCGCAGACGATGACGAAGGCCAGGAGGGTGCCGATGTTGACCAGGTCGGCGAGGATGCGCAGGGGCAGGAGGCCGCCCATGATGGCGACGCAGATGCCGGTCAGGATGGTCGACTTGTACGGGGTGCGGAACTTCTCGTGGATGGCGCCGAAGAACGACGGCGAAACCAGGCCGTCGCGGGCCATGGCGAGCATGACGCGCGGCTGCGAGAGCATCATGACGAGGAGCACCGAGGTGATGCCGGTCAGGGCGCCCAACGAGATGATGAACTGGGCCCAGGGGAGGCCGACCTTGGCGAAGGCGGCCGACACCGGCGCGTTGATGTCGATCTGGTCGTAGCGCACCATCCCGGTCAGGATCGCCGAGACGACGATGTAGAGGACGGTGCAGAGGACGAGCGAGGTGACGATGCCGATCGGCACGTCGCGGTTCGGCTGCTTCGCCTCCTCGGCGTGCGTCGAGACCGAGTCGAAGCCGATGTAGGCGAAAAAGATGATCGCCGCGCCCGAGAGCATGCCGAGCGGCGCCCCGCCCGCCGCCGTCTGGCCGAAGAGCGTCTTGCCAAAAAAGGAGATGCCGGCGTAGCCGTAGGGCGCGAAGGGGTGCCAGTTCGCCGGGTTGACGTAGAAGGCGCCGACGACGATGACGAAGAGCACCACGGCGAGCTTGATGATGACCATCGTGGCGTTGAAGCTTGCGCTCTCCTTGATCCCGATCACCAGGATGGTGGTGACGATGAGGGCGATGACGATGGCCGGCAGGTCGACGAACGTCCCGGTCGCCACGATGTGGCCGAGCTTGGGGTCGAAGTCGAACGGCGCGTTGGTCAGGACTTTCGGTAAGTGGAGATGGAAAATGCCGATGAAGTCCTGGAAGTAGTGCGACCAGCCGTGCGCCACCGTGGCCGACCCCACCGTGTACTCGAGCACCAGGTCCCAGCCGATGATCCAGGCGAACAGCTCGCCCAGCGTGGCGTAGGCGTAGGTGTAGGCCGAACCGGCGACCGGCACCATCGAGGCGAACTCCGCATAGCAGAGCGCCGCGAAGATGCAGGCGAGCCCGGAGACCACGAAGGAGAGCATCAGGGCCGGGCCGGTCTTGTCGTGCGCCGCCACCCCGGTGAGGACGAAGATGCCGGTGCCGATGATGGCGCCGACCCCCAAGGCGGTGAGCTGGACCGGCCCGAGGACCCGCCGGAGCCGGTGCTCGCCCGCCATCTCCTCGAGGAGAAGACTGAGCGGCTTGGTGCGGAACAGTGGATTGCTTGCCATGCGTGGACCTCCGCGAAGGTTCTACGGTTCAAGTGCGTTCGAGGACGCGAAACGGATGACGGATTCCATTCGGATGCGTTCGCTTCAGCCGACCGGCTTGCCCCCCCTCCGGTGCCAGAGGAAGTAGACGGGGATGCCGGTCAGGACGATGAGCAGGCCCGGCCAGGTGGTCTGGGTCTTGTAGAGCAGCAGGACCACCGTGATGATCGCCGCGCCGACCATGTAGAGCGCCGGCACGACCGGATAGCCGAACGCCTTGTAGGGGCGCGGGGCGTCCGGGCGCTTCTTCCGCAGGACGAAGAGGCCGGCGATGGTCAGCAGGTAGAAGAGGAGGACGGAGAAGATCACGTAGTCGAGGAGAGCGTTGTAGAGGTTGCCGTAGACCGCCTCTCCCGTCTTCGGATCGAGGACCAGCTTCCCGGCTTCCCAGGTCCGGGTGCGCGGCAGGACGAGGAGCGAGGCCCAGATGCCCTGGATGACCAGCCCCACGGCCGGGACGTGCCGGCGGTTCAACTTCCCGGTGGCGCGGAAGAAGAGGCCGTCCTGCGCCATGGCGTAGTAGACCCGGGCGCCCGCCAGGATGATGCCGTTGTTGCAGCCGAAGGTCGAGATGATGATGGCGACCGCCATGATCGCCGCCCCGGGCGCCCCGAAGATCACCTGGAGCGCCGCCGTCGCCACCCGGTCGTCGGGCGCGGTCCGGATGGCTGCGAGCGGCAGGGTCACCAGGTAGGCGACGTTGGCCAGGGTGTAGAGGCCGATGACCAGGGCCGTGCCGCCGGCGAGCGCGATGGGGAGGCTCTTTCGGGGGTCCTTGATCTCGCCCGCCGTGAAGGTGATGTTGTTCCAGGCGTCCGAGGAGAAGAGGGAGCCCACCTGGGCGACGCAGAAGGCGATGAGGAGCCCCAGCGCCCCGGCGGCGGCGGAGGTCGCGGGCATCCCGAGATCGGACTGGATGGTGACGGGGTTCTGCGGGGTCCACAGGTCGTGGAAGTTGGCGGCGATGGCCTGCGAATTCCGCCCGACGAAGAGGCCCAGGAGGATCAAGGCGACGAGCGACAGGGTCTTCGCCGTCGTGAAGGTGTTCTGGATGAGCTTCCCCAGCCGGATGCCGCGGGTGTTCAGGTAGGTGAGGAAGAGGATGAGGAGGATGCCGACCAGCTGCTGAACCGAGAGGGAGAGGGCATAGCTGTGGGAGAGGTCGATCGGCCGGACGATCCAGGCGGTGGGGGAGATCGACGGCACGAGGACCCCCAGGAAGCGGGCGAAGCCCACCGCCACGGCGGCGATGGTACCGGTCTGGATGACGAGGAAGAGGGTCCAGCCGTAGAGGAAGCCCCAGAGCGGCGAGTAGGCCTCCCGCAGGTAGACGTACTGGCCTCCCGCCTTGGGCATCATGGCCGCCAGCTCGCCATAGGAGAGGGCGGCGGCGACGGTCAGGAGCCCGGTCACCACCCAGGCCATGAGCAGCCAGCCGGCCGAGCCCACCTGGCGGGTGATGTCGGCCGAGACGATGAAGATGCCCGAGCCGATCATCGACCCGGCCACGATCATCGTCGAGTCCCAGGTGCCGAGCTCGCGAACGAAGCCGGTCGACCTGTCCTCGGCGGCAGGATTGACGGCATTGGCCCCGGCGGGACCGGTCTCTGACATGGCGGTCCTCCCTCTCGTCGAACGTCAAGCGGCGCTTAAGCCGGCTGATACTACCATTCCCCTCGTGCTATCCTTGCTTGCGCATTTCTAGGCGAGACTGGAAGCACCATGGCTACCGAAGCGGGCACTCTCCTCGAAACCCACGCCCCGGCCGCCCCGGGCTGGCTGCGCAGCCCCTCGTTCGACTTCGTCTTCGTCGTCGGCGCGGCCCTGGTCGCCCTCCTCGCCACCGTGACGGTGGTGGTCGAGCCCCGGCTCTTCCCCCTGGTCCTGGTCACCGACATGTGGCTCCTCGGCTTCCACCACGTGGTCTCGACTTTCACCCGCCTGGCCTTCGACAGCGAGAGCTTCCGCGCCCACCGCTTCCTCGTCCTGGGTCTGCCCTGGATCGTCCTCGCCGGGGTGGTGGGCCTGGTCTACGCCTTCGGCGGCTGGGTGCTGCCCACGACCTATCTCTACTGGCAGTGGTTCCACTACACCCGCCAGAGCTACGGCATCGCCCAGATCTACCGCCGGAAGTCCGCCGCCCTGGTCGACGATCCGCCGCTCCTCCAGAAGGCGGTCATCTATCTCCTGCCGCTCTGGGGCATCCTCCACCGCTCCTGGCAGCAGCCGACGAGCTTCCTGCACCAGCCCATCAAGGTGCTGCCGGTGCCGCGCCTGGTCGTCCAGGTGGCGGCGGTCGCCGCGGTCGCCGCCATCCTCCTCTGGATGGGGCGGCAGCTCATGGCCCTCCGCAAGGGGCAGCTGCCGGTCGCCTACACCCTCTACATGCTGTCCCACATCGTCATCTTCAGCGTCGGCTACCTGGAGGTGCGGGACATCAGCTACGGCTGGCTGACGATCAACGTCTGGCACAACCTGCAGTACATCCTGCTGGTCTGGATGTTCAACAACAACCGCTTCAAGAACGGGGTCGACCCCGAGCACCGCTTCCTCTCGACCATCTCGCAGACCCACCGGGTGGTGCCCTACTTCCTCGTCTGCCTGGGGATCTCGACCGCCCTCTACTTCACGCTCGACAGCGCCCTCTCGGCCATGGGCCTCTCGGTCCTCACCTTGTCGCTCGCCGTCTACCAGGCGGTCAACTTCCACCACTACATCGTCGACGGGGTGATCTGGAAGGTGCGCAAGCGCCCGGTCCAGGTCCACCTCGGCCTCGCCAGCTGAGCGGTGTGCGCCGGATGAATCCGGCTTCACGACTGCGGTTTCTCCCCTCGGTCTTGGCCGCCCTCTGGCTCGCCCTCGCCGCCTGGCTCTACCGCGGCCTCTTCCTGGACGATGCCTGGATCGGTCTGCGCGCGGTGGCCCACCTCCTTGCCGGGCAGGGGCTGGTGTTCAACCCGGGGGAACGGGTGGAGGGGGTGACGAACACCGGCTGGCTCCTCCTTCTCGCCCCCCTGGCGCGGCTTTCCTCGCCCCCCTTCGCCGCCAAGCTCCTGGGATTGGCCTGCCTCGGGCTCACCCTCTTCCTCTTATATAAGGCCGCGGCCGGTCTGACCGGACGGCTGGGCGGGGGACCCGCCCTCCCCTTCCTTCCCGCCGGGGTCGTCCTCCTCGCCGCCACCCACGCCGACCTGGTGAGCTTCTCCCTCCTGGGGATGGAGACCGCCGCCCTCGCCGCCGTCCTGACCGCCATGCTCGGGTTGATGATCCGCGAACGGGGTTCAGGCGCCCTGCCGTTCCTGGGTGCCTTCGCCTTCCTCCTCCATCCCGAGGCGGTCCTCGTCTATCCGGCGATGGCGGCTCTCGCCCTGCTCCACCGGGTGCCCCCCGTGGCCCCCCGCCGGCTCCTCCGGGGCCTCGCGGTCTATGCCGCCCTCCTCGGCGGAATCACCCTGGCGCGCTGGGGCTACTACGGAGCTCTCCTCCCCAACACCTGGGCGGCCAAGCCGCCCACCGTCGCGACCTTCCTCGGCAACCTCGGGGGCGCCCTGGCCGGCTCGGCGGTCAACCTCGCCTTCCCCTTCGCCGGCCTCTTCGGCCTGTCCCTCCTCACCGTGGGCTACTTCGCCCTCCGCCGCGCCGCCCCCGGGGCCGCCGCGGGCGCCGGGGGGATCGTGGGCACCGGCCTCTTCTTCGCCCTCTATGCCCGGCCGGACTGGACCGAGCTCGGCCGCTACTTCGCCCCCTACGTGCCGGCGGCGCTCCTCCTGGCCGGGGTGGGGGCGCTCACCACCGAGCGGGCGGTGGTGGACCGGGTGGGAGGCGGCCGGTGGGGCCGGGTGCTCCGGCTGTGGAGCTTGGCCCTCGCCGGGGCCGCCCTGGTCGGCCTCCTCCTGGCGGGCGCCCTGGCCCCCGACTGGGCCGCCCTCTCGCGCTGGACCGGACCGGCGGTCCTCGCCTTCGGCTGGGGGATGGCGCTGGAGGCCGAGCGCGCCGAAACCCGCCGGGAGCACCCGGAATCCCGCCGGGAGCGCCCGAGATCCCTGCGCCCCCTGGGGCTCGCCCCCCTCGCCCTGGCCGCCGGGGTCGCCTTCTATGGCGCCGCCGCGACGATCGCCCGTACCACCGAGGGCCTGCGCCTCACCTATCCCGGGTACATCCTGACCAGCGCGACGCTGGTCCCGCCCGCCCGCTGGCTGGCCGACCATCTCCCCCCCGGGGCGGTGATCGCCAGCCGCCGGATCGGCGCCCTGGGCTACTTCTCCGGCCATCCGGTCTTCGACTACTCCTTCGGCCTGACCGAGCCCGAGGTGGCCCGCCTCCTCCGCCGTCACGGCGGCCCCTTCGACGACCCGAACGACCCGGCTCTCGCGACGCTCTGGCGGCAGCGCGCGCCGGACGCCCTTCTGGAGGAGGGCGACCTCGTCGCCCGCCTGAGCGGCCTCGGCGGAGCGACCGCCCCGGGGCGAGGGGGGCTCCGCATCCACGGCCTCGACTACCGAGTGACCCGGCGCTTTTCCATTGGCCGCGGGGTGGAGTGGGTGCTGGCGGAGAGGGTGAAGGGGACCATGCTATTCTCGAAGACGGTCCGTACGCCTTCTGGGAGGTGAGCCATGACTACGCGAGCGGCCGTCATTCTGGACGAAGAAGACCTGCGCATCCCGGCGGAGGTCTATACGCTCGCAGGCTTCCGCCGCTGGTCGCAAGGTGACGAGTTCCCCGAGCGCGGCCGTATCGACTACTTGGACGGCGAGGTGGAGGTCGACCTGAGCCCCGAGGATCTGTACACCCACAGCGTCGTCAAGAGCGAGATCGCCACGGGGCTTCACACCCTGGTGAAGAAGACCGGCCGTGGCAACGTCTTCATCGACCGCACCCGGATCGTCTCGCCGGCCGCCGAGCTCTCCGTCGAACCCGATGTCGTGGTCCTCTTCTGGGAGTCGCTGCAGAGCGGCCGTGTCCGGGAGATCCCTTCGGCGGGGAAGGGAGAAGGGCGCTATATCGAGCTCGAAGGGGCTCCCGACCTCATCGTCGAGGTCGTCAGCGACTCCTCGGTGCGCAAGGACCTGAAGCGCCTTCCCGCCTTCTATGCCCGGGCGGGCGTCCCCGAGCTCTGGACTGTCGACGCCCGAGGGGAATCGCTCCGTTTCGAGATCCGCCATCTCGGTCCCAGCGGCTACGAGGTCCAGGCTGCCGACGACGAGGGCTGGATCGTCTCCCCGGTCCTCCACCACCGTTTCCGGTTGCGGCGCTCCCGGGGCATGCTGGGCCGCTATACCTACGAGTTGGATCAGGCAGCGGGTCCGGCCTAGGACGCGGCCCCTACCCTTCGAGGGGCCCCTGCCGATAAGCTCCTGGTATGGCCCTCCTCACCCGCATCCTCGCGCTCGTCCTCCTCGTCCTTCCCGCCTCGGCCCCCCTCCAGGCGGAGTCCCTGACCTATGGGCGCTTCGGCGAGATCCCGCTCTACCGCCCAGCCGGGCCGCCCTCGCAGCTCGTTCTCCTCCTCGCCGACTCGGCGGTGCAGACCGCGCAGCGGGCCGGTGTCCTCACCGCCGCCGGCGCCCTGGTGGCGGTGGTCGACGTGCCGCGCTACCTGGCGGCGGCCGGGGCGAACAAGGCTTTCTGCGTCTACCCCTCGGCCGATCTCGAAGGATTGGGCCGCTTCGTCGCCGGAACGCTCGCCCCGGCCAGCCTGCCGCCGCCCGTGCTGGTCGCCGATGGCGATGCCGGCGATACTGGCGGCAGTGGCGGCAGTGGCGGCAGTGGCGGTCTCGCCTACGCGGCCCTGGCGCAGTCGCCGCCGGGCACCTTCTCCGGCCTGCTGACCGTCGGTTTCTGCCCGCTGTACACCTTCCCGCGGCCGCTCTGCGGCGGCAATAGCCTGCGCACCGACTGGGACTGGAAGCAGAGCGGGGTCCGCCTGCGGCCCGACAGCGACCTCGACGATCCCTGGGTGGCGCTCGCCGTCCCCGGGTCGGCCTGCGCGGCCGGCTCGCTCGCCGAGTTCGCGGCGCCCATCTCGCGGGCGGTCGTCCTTCCCGTGCCCTCGGAGGCCGGGGCGGGGGAGCCGGAGGCGCGGCTCCGCGCAGGCTTCGAGAAGCTGCTCGCCCTCCACCAGCAGCGGGAGAAGGAGCGGGCGGAGGAGGCGAAGAGCGATCCCTTCTCCGATCTGCCACTCGTCGAGGTGCCGTCCCCCGGGCCGCCGCGCGGCCCGATCGCGATCATGATCTCGGGCGACGGCGGCTGGGTCGGCCTGGATAATCGGTTGGGCAACCGGCTGGCGAGCGCGGGCCTGCCGGTCCTCGGCCTCGACTCCCTGAACTATTTCTGGAAGGCCCGCACGCCGGAGAGCGGGGCCGCCGACCTGACCCGCATCCTCGACCACTACCTCGCCGCCTGGCACGCCGACAGCGCGGTCCTCATCGGCTACTCGCAGGGGGCCGACGTGCTCCCCTTCTTCGTCGAGCACCTCCCCCCCCGCCTGCGCTCGAAGCTCCGCTACGTGGCGCTCATCGGTCCGGACCTGCGCGCGCTCTTCGATTTCCGCTTCGGCAGCTTCATGGCCGGAGCGCCGCCGCCCCCCGACCATCCGGTCCGGCCGCAGATCGCCCAGATCAAGGGGGTGAAGCTGCTCTGCATCTATGCCGAACGCGAGACCGAGAGCCTGTGTCGCAAGCTGCCGCCCGGCCAGGTCAAGCGCATCCCCATGGAGGGAGGGCACGGCTACAGCAAGGCCACCGACCCGATGGCGGCGCGCCTCCTGGAGGAGGCCGGCCTCACCGGGGCGCCGGCGAAACGCAGTCCTTGAGCCTCGGCCCTCAGCCCTGCCGCCGTAAGGGTACGAGCTTCTTGATCGCCGCGGCATCCTCGCCATGCATGGCGTGCCACAGGTCCCAATCCTGTTGCAGGCCAAGCCAGAAGTCCGCCGACATCCCGAGAACGCGCGCCAGTCGGAGCGCGGTGTCGGGCGTGACCGATCGTTTTCCCCGAATGATCTCGTTGAGCCGAGGAAAGGAGACTCCGAGGCGGATTGCAAACGCCGATTGACTGATCCCGAGCGGTTTCAGGAACTCCTCCAGCAGCATTTCTCCCGGATGCGTCGGCGGCAGATGGCTCGGGAGGCGGCGCTCGCCGAGAGCGGTTCTCCGCCGAGTGCCGGACTGCGGGCGCTGGGATCTAGTGGTAATCCGTGATTTCGACGTCGTCGGCATAACCGTCCTTCCAGCGAAAGCAAACGCGGTACTGCTCGTTGATCCGAATGCTGTGCTGACCTGAGCGATCCCCCTTGAGTCGCTCAAGATGGTTCCCGGGTGGTACTGCCAGATCAGCAAGCTCTGGAACCCGGTTGATCTGAGTGAGCTTCCTTCGTGCGATAGCCCAAAGGGCTTGAGGGCAAACCGACCGTGCGTCCTTACTGTTGATGCCGTCGAATACGTCTTCGGTCCCTCTGTCGGCGAAGGAGCGTATCACGGTACCTATTATAACAGCCTACGATATAGGTCGCCACGTCTGGCGAGCAACGACGCGCGCCTCCTGGCCGAGGTCGGCCTCACCGGGAAGCCGGCAAAACGCAGTCCTTGAGCGCACGCAGCAGCGCCAGCTGATAGGCCAGACGCTGGCCGTCCTCGTTGCCGCGGTCCCAGTCGTGGCTCTTGCCGCGGCCGCCCGAGGAGTAGGGGATGAAGCTGCTGCCGAGAGCGCTCTCGCAACTCGCGAAGCTCCGGTCTCGCTCCTTCTCCAGGCCGGCGCCGAAGCCTGCCATGTAGTCCGGCTCGGAGTGGACGTGATCGGCGATCCGCGCCGCCTCCTCGATGGCCTGACCGATGCGGGCCTGGACCGCCGAATGGGTCTCCGTCGCCTTCCAGGCCGCATGGGCGGCCAGAGTCTTCTCGTAGTCCTTGGGCAAGGGCTCGCGCCGCCGGCCGTTCCAGGCGGAGGAGGCCATGGCCTCGCGGTCCCCGGGGTGGAGCTCCAGGAGCTCCGCGAGCCGGTCCTCGACCTTGGGGGTGTCCTTGCTGTCCGGCACCGGAACCTTGAGCTGGACCTTGCACGTCTTCGGCTCATAGAGGGTGAACGGTCCGTCGTGGGTCTCGTCGAGCACGCCTTCGGAGAGATCGAGAAAGACGTCCACCCGGCCCCGTTTGACCCCGATCCGCTCCACCCGGGCCATCTCCCCCGGCTTGAAACGCCGCCGGGCCGAGCTGTCGATCTGGGCGCCGCGCACGTCGTTGTCGTTGTAGAACGAGTTGCAGTCCGAGGCGAGAGGCAGGCGTGCCACGACGAACCCGCCCCGCCACTTGGCGTTCAGGATCGACTCGGTGTCCGCGGCGGAAGCTGCCGCCGGGAGGGCGAGCAGGAGAGCGGCAAGGAGGCAGAGGCTCCTGGGTTGGCAAGAGAAGATGGGCAGTTGCCGTAAATCTCTCTGAAACATGGCTTTGGCTCCCGGGATGGAGCGCCTGAAACGAGATCGCGCTGGGGCGAAGTATACCTGCGTGGCGGGTTTGGGGCCCGTTTGGCGATGATCGCCGGGAGTCCGGCGATGACTGCGAGCATTGCGGCAGTGACCGCCAGCAGTCCGGCGATGACCGCGAGTAGCGCGGCAGTGACCGCCGGCAGTCCGGCGATGACCGCGAGCAGCGCGGCAGTGACCGCCGGCAGTCCGGCGATGACCGCGAGCAGGACGGCAATGATCGCCGGCAGTCCGGCGATGACCGCGAGCAGCGCGGCAGTGATCGCCGGCAGTCCGGCAATGACCGCGAGCAGCGCGGCAGTGACCGCCGGCAGTCCGGCGGTGATCGCCTGACGGACGGCAATGACCGCCTGATGGACGGCGATGACTGCTTGACGGTCGACGACGACCGCCTGACGGACGGCGATGACCGCGCCTGACGGTCGGGGACCGGCAAGCGCCTCCTACGAGCGTCCCTCCCCCCAGGGCGGGGGAGGGTTGGGCCTGGGGGGAGGACAGGAGGGGGGTGCTGCCAAAGCCGAGAGCGGCCGGCCGGGCGCCCCTTGTACGCCACAGGATTCCATCAGAGAATACGCTCTCCGAGCCGAACCAAAGAATCGGACCCCCGCCTGATGCCCATCCCGCCCGCAGCCTTCCTGAGCTACGTCCGCTTCGAAGACCAGCACGAAGAGGGGCGCATCACACAGCTCAAGCAACGGCTGGAAGGAGAGGTGCGCGTCCACACCGGCTGGCGGGAGTTCAAGATCTTCCAGGACCGCGCCGACATCCATTGGGGCCAGGAGTGGAAGGCCCGGCTGGACGAAGCCATCGAGGCGGTCACCTTCTTCATCCCGATCTTGACTCCCCTCTACTTCCGGAGCGAGCCCTGCCGTGCCGAGTTGGAGCAGTTCCTTGCTCGCGAGAGAGAGCTGGGGAGACGAGATCTCGTCCTACCCATCTACTACGTCGATGCGCCGATCCTGAACGACCCCGCTCGGCTCGAACGCGATTCTCTTGCCGCCGCCGTGGCGGCTCGGCAGTATCAGGACTGGAGAGAGATTCGCTTCGAGCCGTTGACGGACCCGAGGCTCGCCAAGACTCTTGCCGGCATGGCTATCCAGATCCGCGACGCGCTGGAGAGATCACAAGCTACTGCGCCTCAGTCGCCCGAGCCCAAGACCGGTCGGCCTATAGAACCGGCGACCCATATCGTCGATGCCCGGCAACGTGGCGATTTCACGACACTCTCAGCGGCGATCGAGGCCGCGAGGCCTGGTGATAGGATACTCGTTCGTCCGGGGCTATATAAAGAAAATCTAGTCATCGAGAAGCCTCTTGAGATCCTTGGAGACGGAGTTCTCGAGGAGATCGAGGTCCAGGCAGCGGGTGAGCCTGCGCTGCTTTTTCGCGCCGCGACCGGTCGTGTGTCTCACTTGACCTTACGGCAGATAGGTGGCGGGAACGGGTACGGAGTCGAGATTGCGAGTGGCCAACTCGCATTGGAAGATTGTGACATCAGTAGCTTGAGCGCGACGGGTGTCGACATCAACCACGGGGTAGGACGGCTATGTAGAAATCGGATTCACGATAGTTGGGGGAACGGCGTAACGATCGCAAGAAACGGATACGGGATACTGGAGGACAATGAGATCGTTCGCAACCATGGTGACGGAGTTGGGATTTTCGGAAATTCCAATGCTACATTACGACGAAACAAAATTGCCAGCAATAAGAATTGGGGGATCTCGGTAGTCAGCGAAAGCCGCGGAACTTTCGAGGGGAACGATCTCCGTGGTAACACTTATGGCGCTTGGGGCATCGCGCGGGCCTGTCGTCCAAACGTCATCCGCAAAGACAACCTGGAGAAATAGCCCGCCCTACCCCTCCCAATCCCAGAAGTAGTCCTTATTGGTAAGGACCTCCTCCTCGGCCACCTTCTCCTCCTCGGTGCCCCGCGTCCCCCCCTCGCTGGGATCGGCCTCGCCGCGGATCACCGCCAGGAGCTCGACGAGGTCGTCGGTCTCCCGGGTCCAGTAGTCCTCGGTGCCGAAGTGGGGCCAGGCGGCGGGGAAGGCGGGGTCGTGCCAGCGGCGGGCGAGCCAGGCGGCGTAGTGGATCACCCGCAGGGCGCGCAGAGGCTCGATCAGCCGCAGTGTGGTGCGGTCGAAGAGGCGGAACTGCTCGTAGCCTTCGAGGAAGAACTCGCGCTGGCGCAGGGTGTCGCGGTCTCTCCCGGGGAGGGCGAGCCAGAGATCCTGCACCGCCGGGCCGGTCAGCATGTCGTCGAAATCTAAGACCCGCAGCTGGCCGTCTCGATCCAGCACGTTGCCCAGGTGGAGGTCGCCGTGCAGGCGGTGCAGCTGGTCAGGGGCCAGACCCTCCATCATCCGGTCGGCGATCTCGGCAATCGCCAGGGCGGTGCCAAAATAGTGCTCGCGCAGGTGAGTCGGCACGGTGTCGTGGGCGGCAAGCCAGTCGACCGGCTCGCGGATGTAGGTGTCGGCCGAGAGGCGTAGCCGGTGCGGGGCGGGGCGGCGGGCGCCGACGGTGTGGAGGCGGCCCACCAGCATCCCCAGCCGGCGGGCGCCGGCGTCGGTCAGCTCGTCCGGGGCACGGCCCCCCTTACGGTCGGCCAGCGTGTAAAAAATGCCATCCGTCTGCCGGAGAGTGCCGCCGCCGGGGAAGGGGCGGACCGTGGCGACCGGGATCTCCTCGGCGTCGAGGTCGGCCAGGAACTGGTGTTCCTCCAGGATCTGCGCCTCGCTCCAGCGCCCGGGGCGGTAGAACTTGGCGACGATCCGGCTGCGGTCCTGGAGCTCGACCTCGTAGACCCGGTTCTCGAACGAGTTCAGGGGGTAGCAAACAGGGTTCGTGGCGAGCCCCCCCGCCTCGACGGCGGCGAGGACCTTCTCCGGGGTGAGGGAGAAGAAATCGAGGTCCTGGGCGTCCTTCTTTTCCACAGGAAGGACTGTAGCATGCCCGGCAAGGAGGGCAGGATCTCGTATGATCCCCCCATGCGAGTCCTCGACCAGACCACCATGGGCCGCCTCTTCGCCGTGACTGACGAGATGGGACTCTCCCGCGAGGCGGTCACCGTGCCGCTCGCCATGCAGGGGGAGGGGCGGGTGGCGCGGACCCGGACCGGCCGCTTCGAGATCACTCTCCCCGATGCCGACGACCTCGAACCCTTCCTCGCCGCCCTGCCCGGGCGGCTCCGGGAGCTGGGGGCGTAGGGGCGCTGTGCTACGCTTCGCCCTTCCTGGATTGCCGATACTTCTATCTATGGAGGAGAACCCATGACGGAGCGTTTTCCCCAGGAGGCGGTTCTACGGGACGGCCGCCGCGTCCTGATCCGCCCTTTCACCCAGCACGACACCGATGCCCTCTACGCGTTCTTCCAGCGCCTGCCCAGCGAAGTCCGCCGCTTCGCCTGGGACCGCATCGACAACCGCGCCCTGATCGAGATCTGGGGGCGCGAGCTCGACTATGACAAGGTCCTCCCCCTCCTCGCCCTGGACGGCACCAGGGTGGTGGCCGACGCCACCCTCCACCGCCGGGAAGGCAGCCCGCTGCGCCTCGTGGGCCGGATCAAGTGGCTGCTCGACCCTGCGTACCGCGGCGCCGGCCTGGGGTTGACCCTGGTCAACAAGTTCATCGACATCGCCAAACACAACGGCCTGCGCCACCTGACCTGCATGCTGATCGCCGATCTGGAGGCCGACGCCGTGGTCACCCTGAAGGAGCTGGGCTTTGCGAGCTACCTGGTCCCCGGCTACGGCACCGACCCGGACGGCAACCAGCACGACATGGTCAAGATGGTGCTCAAGTTGTAGTCTACCCGGGAACGATCTAGACTATTTCTTTCTGACTTTCCAAGGAGATACGGTTGCAGGGTCAGGGTATCTTCTCCTCGATGGATGGAGTCTTCGCCCAGTTCCTCGCCCAGTTTGGAGGAGGTTCGGGAGGGGGAGCGTTCGTGGCCAGGAACTTCCTCCTGGACGAGGCTGTTTCCCCCGAGCGGGCGGAGACCTACCGAGCGGCTGGTTGCGTGGCCGATCATGGAACCGCGCCAGCGTGGGCGCAGAGGCACGAGCTCTACCTGCGAGGCCAGGTCTTCCGCTCCCGGCCCGCCGACGGTCCCCCGCAGACTCTCGACCCGTCCGACCCGGACCTCTGTGGCGAGACGTTTCGGGCCTTGTCTCCCTCCTCTCCCTTCCTGGTGGTGGATCCGAATGTGCCCCTGCTGCGGGTCGAGGAGCTCGATTTCATTGCCCGGAACCGGAGCTTTACCGCCGACCAGTTCAAGGCGCTTGCCCGGGCCGTTGTCCGCGGGACGGCGTCAGCAGATCAGATTCGGGAGTTCGACCGCCAGATCGCGGAGTGGGCAGCACAGACCGAGATGTGGCCCGTCTTCGCGACTCTTTTTGACGGCATCCAGGAGATCTTCGCACCGAGTCCGGAGAACGATGCCCAGGACTGGGCGGACACTCTCCGCGATCGTCTGGGGATGATGCACCTCAACCCGGGAGAACGGATGGCGCCCATCGACGTCATCGTGTTCCGCTATCCTGTCTCCGACGTGCCGAGGCTCAAGGGTCTGGCTCGTGGGACGAAGCCCCTCGTGCCCCCTTCCGTCCTGGACAGCCGGCATTCGGTAGCCTTCTGTCCGGCCCCCCGAGGGAGCCTGACTGGGCACACGATCGACCTCTCCCGGCAAGGCAGGGACCCCCGCCGGGAGGTGCTGCACCCCGCTTTCGATTTCCAGGCGAAGCACGTCTTCCGCTTCGGCACGATCCGGCGCCCGATCGACCCCGCTGTCCTGCCGGAGGCACGGGGCCTACACTTACTCTCTGTACGGGACGCCTCGGGACGAGATGACTACGCCCGTGGGACCGATGGGGACATCTGCGGCGATTAGCGCCGAGGCTGCCAAGATGCTCGACTTCGTAGAAATCTTCGACGGTGCGCCGGTTCCGACCTGGCTGCGCAGCTTCAGCGAAGACGCGAATGCCGCCGTCGAGGATCTGCTCGTCAGCCGGGCGGATCTCGGAACGCTCGCGGTGGCGGAACCCTCGGAGCTCCTGCTCGATTGGCTCGAAGGTCTCGGCGTCCACGCAGAGTTCGTCGAGAGAACTGATCGTGCCCTCGCCCGTTGGATCGATCGGTCCTGGGGCGACCCCACCCTGGAATCCGCTCTCCACAGCGCCACTTTGACGGCGGTCGCCTGGTGCCGGGCAGCCGAGGTCATCGCCGCTGAGCCACGCCTGACGGTCTCGGCCCGGACCTTGCGGACGCATTTCCTGGAGGACCGGGCCTTTCTCCACAACCTGAGCGAGGATCGCGCCCGTGATCCCCAGGGACGCGCCTGGCTCGCCCTCGCTCGCCACCAAGAGGACCGGAGCCTCCTCCCCGAGTGGTGGCGTCAGGTGAGCCTGCCCCCCGAGGAGCCCTGGTATCGCGGCATCTACGGAATCCACGGTCTGCGGGGATTGCCGCCCGCTCCAGGGCAGCTCGGCAGCGGCCTCTCCCAGGAGATTCAGGAGGGGCTCGCCCGCCTGGCCGATGGGCTCGCGCATCGGGCTGAAGAAGGATGGCTGGAGCCACGCGTGGCCCGGGAGGAGTTCACGCGCACCGCCCACCTCACCATGGCGGCGTACCCGGCCCCGGAGCGTTGGCTGCGCTTCTGGAGGCATGCGTTGCGCGGGAGGCGCGGCGAGCTGACCAAGGAGTGGATCCAAGGATTGTTTCCGGAGGAATTGCGGAACCTTGGAAGGCAACCCAGGGAGGCTCGATCGCGATGGGTCGAGCCCGACCCTGGCTGGAAGGACGAAGCCCACAGGATCGCGCTGAGCCTCGCCGCCGAGGACTGGGGCGCGGTGGCGGACGCAGAGCGGCTCCTCGACAACCAGGCCCAGTACGCCCGCGCGACGGGGGACACCGAATTCGTCGTAAAGTCGGCAAGTCACTTCGCGGGTAGAGCTCGGCGGCGGAGACCTGATCTCGCCCTGCGTTGGGCGAATCTCGCCCGCAGCTTCGATTCTTGGCATGACTACGCCTGGACCATCGCAGCGAGCACCCTTCTTGCGATGGGTGAGACGGCCGCCGCCCGGCGGATGGCGCTCGAGGCGGTCGAGCGTTTCCCCCACAACCCAGTGGCCGCGACTACTCTGGCCGAGGCCCTGGCGGCTGCGGGCTCGCGAGAAGAGGCAGCCAACGTCTACCGAGCGACGTGCGAGCGCTTCCCGCGTGGGGTCGTCGCCCGCACCAGTCTCGCCAAGATCCTCGTCGAACAGGAGCAATTCCAGGAGGCAGGGATTCTCTACCGCGAGGTTCTCACCATCGACGCCAAGAACGCATACGCCCTCAACGGTCTGGCCGAAATCCTCGCCCTTCAAGGGCGGGCCTACGAGGCCGTGGAGGCCTTCCGACAGGTGCTCCGCCTCAGACCCGAAAACCTCGTCGCCCGCACCAGCCTCGCCAAGACCCTCGTCGAACAGGAGCAATTCCAGGAGGCAGGGATTCTCTACCGCGAGGTTCTCGCCATCGAGGCCAAGAACGGATACGCCCTCACCGGTCTGGCCGAAATCCTCGCCCGCCAAGGGCGGACCTACGAGGCCGCGGAAGCCCTCCGACAGGTGCTCCATCTCAGACCCGAAAACCTCGTCGCCCGCACCAGCCTCGCCAAGATCCTCGGCGAGCAGGGGCAACTCCAGGAGGCCGAGCGCCTCTATCGCGAGGTTCTCTCGCGCGCCCCCAGGGACGAGTACGCGAAGGCAGGTCTCCGGCGACTCGGGCTGGACGACGAGGCTGACAAACAGGTTTTACCGCCGCCGGCTCCCCTGCCCGATGCCAGCGCACTACCGCGCGACCGGGCCGTCGCTGCCACCTTCGGGGGGAATGTTAAGCCGGAGAGAGTCGCTGACCAGAGCACACCGAGCCTAGAGCTTCCGGAGGTGAATCCTCTCGCTCCGCCTGCATCAGGAACGCCGACCGACAGAAAGGAATCAGAGCCCAGAGTGCCGTCCACCAGTCCATTGGAGCGGCATCGCCCATCTCTTGAGAGCAGCGAGGTCGAGATCCTGGTCCAGGACGCCTATCTCCTCCGCCGCTGGTCACGGTACCGGTCGGGTTGGGCAGGCCCGGAGCTCCCGGGCGCCCTCCGCCAGGAGGCACGCGACCTGCTTCGGCGCCTCGAAACGGCAAGCGGGTCGAATGCACAGGCTGCCGGAGAGCTGGGCCTCCTCAAAACCGCGGAAGGCGACCTCGACGCGGCCGTGGCGCTCTTGCGCGAGGCCGCGAAGCGATTCCCCGCAAGCGCCCGGCTGCGCTATGCGCTCGGCCAGGCCGAACGCCGGCTCGCCGAGCGGGAGCGCCAGCGTTTCGAACCCACCGGTTCCGCCCGGCTCCTGGAGCCCTGGCGCCGCCTGGGGCACCTCGATTTGCGATACCGGCCGGTCCAGCTCCTGGGCGAGGCCCGCGCCTGGCTCGCCCAGGTCGACGGCCAGACCGTCGAGGAGGGGGCGCGCGCCGCCTTCGTCAAGCTCGAGCGCTGGATCGCGAAACGCGTCCAGCTCAAGGAGGGCGCCCCAGCGACCGACGATTTGGGCGCGCTCCGCGAGGCCTTCCTCCTCGCGGGAGGGGCGGAGTTCCCCGAGCACCCCGATTTCTCGGACTGGTGGGCACGGGAGATCCAGGTCCACCTCTTCGGCAGCACGATGGCCCGGTCGCAGGAGGAGCTAAGCTCCCTCGCGCCGGTCCGCGACGCCCTGGCGGCCCACGCAAGGACGATCGACATCCTGGGCGAGGACTACGTCCGCCGGCTCGAACCGACCGGCCACCCCATCTTCGCCAGCCCCCTTCCGGGGTAGAATCCGCCGCCGGCTCGTCCCGGACCCTTCCGGGACGGCCAAAATCTGAATCCGAGGAATCTCCCATGGCCGAGCAGTACATCTATGTCATGCAGGACCTCCGGAAGGTCTATCCCCCCAACCGCGAGGTCCTGAAGGGGATCTGGCTGTCCTTCTTCCCTGGCGCGAAGATCGGCGTCCTGGGACTGAACGGCGCCGGCAAGAGCACGCTCTTGAAGATCATGGCCGGGATCGTCAAGGAGTTCGGCGGCGAGGCCTGGGCCGCCAAGGGGACGAAGGTCGGCTATCTCTCCCAGGAGCCGGAGCTCGATCCGACGAAGAACGTGCTGGGAAACGTCGAGGAAGGCGTGGCCGAGACCCGCGCCCTGCTCACCCGGTTCGACGAGATCAACGCCCGCTTCGCCGAGGACCTCTCGCCTGAGGAGATGGAGAAGGTGATGGCCGAGCAGGGGCGGGTGCAGGACGCCATCGACGCCGCCAACGCCTGGGAGCTCGACCGCACCCTGGAGGTCGCCATGGACGCCCTCCGCCTGCCTCCCGCCGATGCCGAGGTCGCCAAGCTCTCGGGCGGCGAGCGCCGCCGGGTCGCCCTCTGCCGGCTCCTCCTCCAGAAGCCCGACCTGCTGCTCCTGGACGAGCCCACCAACCACCTGGACGCCGAGTCGGTCGCCTGGCTCGAACGCTTCCTGAAGGACTACGCCGGGACGGTCGTCGCGGTCACCCACGACCGCTACTTCCTCGACAACGTGGCCGGCTGGATCCTGGAGCTCGACCGCGGCAGCGGTATCCCCTGGAAGGGCAACTACACCTCCTGGCTGGAGCAGAAGGAGGAGCGTCTGGCGCATGAGGAGAAGACCGAGTCGGCGCGGCGGCGGACCCTGCAGCGCGAGCTCGACTGGGTGCGGATGAGCCCCCGCGCCCGCCAGGCCAAGGGCAAGGCGCGGTTGAACCACTACGAGGAGCTGCTCGCCGAGGAGCGGGAAGTCGAGAAGCGGACCGACCCCAACGAGATCCACATCCCCTCCGGCCCCCGGCTGGGCGACCTGGTGGTCGAGACCAGGGGGCTGGTCAAGGGCTACGGCGACAACCTGCTCATCGAGGACCTCTCCTTCGCCCTGCCGCCGGGCGGCATCGTCGGCGTCATCGGCCCCAACGGCGCCGGCAAGACCACCCTCTTCCGGATGATCGTGGGGGACGAGAAACCCGACGCCGGCAGCCTGCGGATCGGCGAGACGGTGAAGATCGCCTACGTCGACCAGAGCCGCGAATCACTGAACGGCGAGATGCAGGTCTGGGAGGCGATCGCGGACGGCCACGACGTCGTCACCCTGGGCAGCCGCCAGGTGCCCGCCCGCTCCTACGCGTCGAGCTTCAACTTCAAGGGCTCGGACCAGCAGAAGCGGGTCAAAGACCTCTCGGGCGGCGAGCGGAACCGCGTCCACCTCGCCCGCACCCTCAAGGCCGGCGGCAACCTCCTGCTCCTCGACGAGCCGACCAACGACCTGGACGTCGACACCCTGCGGGCGCTCGAAGAGGCCCTCCTCTCCTTCGCCGGCTGCGCCGTGGTGATCAGCCACGATCGCTGGTTTCTGGATCGCATCGCGACCCACATCCTGGCCTTCGAGGGCGATTCGAAAGTCGTCTGGTTCGAGGGCAACTACGAGGCGTATGAGGCCGACCGCCACCGCCGGCTCGGCGCCGAGGCCGATCAGCCGCACCGTATCCGGTACAAGAAGTTGACACATATGTAAAGCTTTCGCTCGCCAGACCGGCGAGCGCTCCCTTCCTGACCGAGGTGGCACTGGCGTTGCATTCTATCCGCCTGTGAAAAAGTCGCCGTGGCGCAAGCTTTCGCGCCCACGATCCCTCAACCTGTAGAGATTCACAAGGAGGAGCGCATCATGAAGCGTTTCGTTTTCCTTACCCTGGTTCTCGTTCTCGCGCTTACGGGCGCTGCCTGGGCGCAGAGCCCCACGACCTCGGCCCCCACGGGCTCCTCGCTGCAGCGCGAGCCGCAGCCGGCCAATAACGACCTGCGCAACCCCGGCAACCCGCAGGACCAGGCCGGCAAGCCCAGCACGACGACCACCACCGACACCACCGGCACGACCAGTACCACCCCCAGCACGACCACCACGACCACGACGACCACCGATACTCCCAGCACCACCGGCTCCAGCACGGATACGACCAGCACCAGCACCACCACCGACACCACCGGGACCTCCGGGACCTCGACGAGCACCAGCGGCAGTCTGCCCCGCACCGGCAGCGAGATGCCGCTCGTCGGCATCATCGGCCTGCTCGCCCTGGCTTCCGCCGTCGGGTTCAGGGTCTACGCCAAGCGGAATGTCTAAGCTGATCGCTTCCTCATGGAAGTGCCCGCTGGCGCCTTCGCAAGGAGGCGCCAGTTGCTTTTAAGTGGCACCAGGGTTGCAAAAGATTCCAGGTAAGAGCTCCAAGGTGGCGTACTGAACTGCCTGCGACCGAGCTTTCGAGAGGAGCAAGCGACATGAAACGGACCCTTCTTTCTCTGCTGACCACCCTCACCCTGACCATGGCCGGTGCCACTTTGGCCCAGACCGGCACCGGCACCGGCGCGGGGACCACCGGCACCGCAACCGGCGGGACCACGGGCACCGCGACCACGGCGCCCACGGACACCACCGGCACGATGGGCACGAGCGGCACGACCGGCACCATGGGAACGACTCCGTCGACCCAGACGACGACCGGCACCACGACCGACACCGGGCAGACCCCCGGCAACCCGGTCGACAGTACGACGACGCGCCAGGACCCGACGGCCACCACCGGCACCAACCCGACCGGGACCACCGGCACGACCGGGACCGGGACCTATAACAACAACGGCACGACCGGCGCCACCGGTACCACGGGAACCGGCACCACCGGTACCATGGGCACGACCGGTACCACCACGGACACCACCGGTGCTACCGGCACGACGGGTACCGGGACCTACAACTCCAACGCCGGCTCGGGCACCGGCAGCAGCACCGTGACCGATTCCACCGGCACCTCGACCGACACCACCGGCACCGGCACCAGCGCCACCTCGGACACCAGCGCCACCTCGGGCACCAGCAGCAGCCTGCCCCGGACGGGCAGCGACCTGCCGCTCGTCGGCATCCTCGGTCTTCTGTCCCTCGCCCTGGCTCTCGGCATGAGGCTCTCCGCCCCCCAGCGGAATTCGTAAAAACCGTTCCCATGTTGAATGAAATCGATCCCCGGCGCCGCTCCGGCGGCGCCGGGGATCGTTTCGGTTGCAGGGCCGATGAAGGAAAAGCTCAAGACGATCGCCAGGAACCCACAGGCGCTGCGGCGCTTTCTCGAAGGCGCCCTCTTCCTGATCGCGATCCTCTGCCTCGGCACCTGGATCTGGTCCTATCTCGATTCTCACGTCTTCCAGGCCTATGAGAGCTGGCGCTTCTCGCGCGCTCTCGCCGCGCGACCGGCCCGCGCTCCCGCCGCCCATCCCGTCGTTCCGCCGATCGCCCGGCAGCTCCCGGCGGACACCAGCGCCGCGGCCGGCGCGCCACCGTCGATCCCCACGGCTCCCGCCCCGGCGCTCCCGGAGCCGCCGGAGGGCGAGTCGCTCGGACGGCTCGAGGTCCCCCGGCTGGACGTCTCGGTGATGGTCGCCCAGGGAGTGAGCGGCACGACCCTCCGCCGCGCCGCCGGCCACATCCCGGGCACCTCCCTGCCCGGCCAGATGGGCAACGTCGGCATCGCCGGCCACCGCGACACTTTTTTCCGCTCGCTCAAGGACATTCGTAAAAACGACACACTCACCTTGAGGACGCTCGACAGCACCTATCAGTACGTCGTCGACTCCACCCAGATCGTCTCGCCGGACGACGTCCACGTGCTCGACCCGACCGGCCACCCCACCCTGACCCTGGTCACCTGCTACCCCTTCTACTACGTCGGCTCGGCTCCCCAGCGCTTCATCGTCCAGGCTCATCTCGCCTCTTAGGCTTTATCCAATCGAATGTGTTCGTCGGTTCAAACCGGTGGATTAAGGATCGCTGCGTACTCTTTAAGCCATTTCATTGCCAGCGGTTAACAACTTCCTTACATCGGCACCCCGCTTGCTTGCCATCGTTCCGAACCTTGGAACGAACAAGGAGGCTGGAACGCATGCCACTCCGTCTCGCGGCAAGGGTGCTCACCGTCCTCGTCGTCGTCTGCCTCGCGCTCTCCTCTCCCTCCGCCGCCCAGGTCCAGAGCGGCAATCTCTACGGCCGGGTCGCCGCCGAAAAGGCCGATCCGCTGGCCGGAGTGACGCTGCGCCTCTCCGGCCCCGGCGCCCCGGCGACCGCGACCAGCGACGCGCAGGGCCAGTTCCGCTTCCTCGGCCTCGCTCCGGGCCACTATGTGCTGGAGGCCGAGCTCCAGGGCTTCTCCCCCTTCCGCCAGGAGGACCTGGTTCTCTCGGTCGGCCACAACACGACTCTCGAGGTGATCCTGACCGGCGTCGTGACCGAGGTCCTCAACGTCACCGCGAGCCCCCTCCTCGACGAGCGGCAGGTGGTCACCGGCGCCACCCTCTCGCAGACCCAGCTGGCGAAGATCCCCACCGCCAGAGACCCCTGGACGCTCCTCCAGCAGATCCCCGGGGTGCTCACCGACCGCATCAACATCGGGGGCAACGAGAGCAACACGCAGGCCGCTTTCGTCGGCCCCGGCTCGGCCGGGAACCAGGCGGTCTGGACGGTCGACGGCATCAACGTCACCGATGCGGGGGCGACCGGCGCGGCGTCGAGCTACTTCGACTTCGATTCCTTCGAGGAGGTGCAGGTGACGACCGGCGGGGCGGACGCCAGCCTCCCCACCGGCGGCGTGGTCCTGAACCTGGTCACCAAGCGCGGCACCGACAAATGGCGCGGCTCCGGCCGCTACTATGTGGACAGCGCCGGCTGGCAGTCGGGACCGGATCTCGACCCGAACGAGCTCGGCAAACCCGGTCCGTGGAACCGAAACTCCACCCAGAGCGCGTTCAAGGCGGCGAACCGCATCGACCGCTATCGGGACGAGGGGATCGAGGTGGGCGGACCTCTGGTCAAGGACCGCCTGTGGGCCTGGGGCGCCTGGAGCAGCACCCTGGTCCACCGCCTGACCCTCAATGATTTCAAGGACAACTCCCAGGTGGGGACCGGCAACGCCAAGCTGAACGCCCAGCTCTCCCCGGCCAACTCCGGGGTGCTCTTCTTCCTGCGCGGCGAGCGGGTGCAGAGCGGGGTCGGCGCCGGTCCCACCCGGCCGCCGGAGACCACCCAGCTCTTCAGCGGCCCGACGGACGTCTACAAGATCGAGGACACCCAGATCCTCTCCCCCAATCTCTTCCTGACCGGCCTCCTGGCCAAGACCACGGAAGCCTTCGACATCCTGCCGCAGGGCGGGCTCGCGCTCAACTCCAGCCTCGACGAGAACTTCGTCTGGCGCAACTCCTTCTTCGAGTACAAGACCGACCGGCCGCAGCAGCAGGCGAAGATCGACGGTGCCTGGTTCTGGAACACCGGGAGCCTGGCGCACGAGCTCAAGTTCGGCGCCGGCTACCGGAAAACCGGCGTCAAGTCGGTCACCCGCTGGGCGGGCAGCGGCTATCAGCAGGACTACTATCTGTCGCTCGGCTATCCGTACAACGTCCTGGCGCTGTCGCGCGACGGCTTCTCGGACTTCAGCGTCAAGACCACCAGCGCCTACGCCCAGGACACGCTCTCGCGCGGCCACCTGACCGCCAACGTCGGCCTGCGCTCCAGCCTGGAGACCGGCTACGACAACCCGCACAGCGTCCGCGCCAACCCCACCGCCCCCGACCTCCTGCCGGCAATCTCGGCCACCGGTCGCTCGATCGGCTTCGACTGGCGGTCGATCACGCCGCGGCTCGGCCTCACCTACGCCGTGGGCGAAAAACGCCAGACGCTCGTCCACGCCAGCTACTCGCGCTTCGTCGACCAGCTCGACGCCGGCACGGCCAACTGGCTCGACCCCTTCTACCCCTCGACCTACGTCTATACGTATTTCGACGACCAGAACGGCGATGGCCAGGCCCAGGCCGGGGAGCTGGTCGGCCTCACGCAGCGACCGTACAGCAAGAACTACAACCCGCTGAATCCCGGCGTCCCCCTGCCGTCGAACGCGCTCAATCCCAACCTGCGGCCGCCGAAGACCGACGAAATCCTCCTCGGCTTCGATCACTCCCTGCGGCCCGATTTCGTCGTCAACCTGACCCTCACCTGGCGCCGGCTGTTCGACCTTCTGGAGCGCGAGCTCCTGGTCTTCGACGGCGACGCCTTCGCCCCCGAGAACCTGGGCAGCATCGGCCGCGTCCATCGGCGCGAGGACTACGTCCCGTTCACCGTCTCCGGCGTCCTGCCCGACGGCAAGACCTACACCCAGACGGTGTACGGTCTGCGCCCGGGGCTCTCGTCCCGCGGCGGCTTCTACCTCACCAATGGTGACCGCGAGCAGATCTACAAGGGGATCACGCTGGCGTTCGACCAGCGCCTGACCCATCACTTCCTGGCCAATGGCCACCTGACGGTGCAGGACTGGCGCTGGCGGGTCCCTCAGCACTCGATCATCGATCCGACACGGTATCTCGGGTCCGGCAACTACGACGGCGCGCCGGTCGTCTTCGGTTCGAGCACCGGCAGCGGCACCAGGGGCGGGGTCTATCTGAACAGCAAATGGTCGTACAGCCTGAGCGCCCTCTATCAGGTCGCTCCGGACCGCCGCTGGGGGTTCAACCTGGCCGCCAACGTCACCGGGCATCAGGGCGATCCGCTGATCTATTTCGGCCGGGATCCGAACCTCAGCCGGAACATCCCCTCTGCCTTCGAGGCGGTGGAGGAAGGCCGCTCGCGCCTGCCCGACGTCCACATCGTCAACGCCCGGTTGGAGAAGGAGATCCCGCTGCGCCGTTGCGGTCTCACCGTCGATTTCGACGTCTTCAACCTGCTCAACCGTTCCTATGTCCTGCAGCGGCAGATCCGGCTGGGCACCAACGGCTCCGATTTCGTGGCCGAGGTGACCGCGCCGCGCATCTTCCGCCTGGGGGCCCGGCTGAGCTTCCGTTGACCCGGCCTCACCCGGGTCAGGAGCGTTCTGCCGTGGTCGCGATGGCGAGCGGCAGGTGGACGGCGAGCGCGGTCCCCCGGCCGCTCCCGGCGCTCGCCGCCTCGACCCGGCCGCCATGCAGCTCGACCAGGCGGCGCACCATGGTGAGACCGATCCCCAGACCGGCGCCCCGCCGGTCGAGGGTCTGCTCCCCCTGGACGAAGGGTTCGAAGATGCGGGGGAGGAGCTCCAGCGGGATACCGGCCCCGGTGTCGACGACCCGTACCACGGCCTCGTCCCCCGCGGTTTCCACCGCGACGGCGATACGGCCCCCCGGCTCGGTGAACTTGGCGGCATTGCGGAGGAGATTCGAGAGGACCTGCTCGAGGCGGGTCAAGTCGGCGGCCAGGGGGAGCGGACCGGCGGGCAGGGCCACCGCGAGATCGATCCCCCGGCTCTCGATGAGCGCCCGGTGCCCGTCGACCGTCTGGCGCACCACTTCGACCAGGTCCAACGGCTCCCGCCGGAGCTCCACCTTGCCGCGGGTGATCCGCGAGACGTCGAGCAGGTCGTCGACCAGGCGCACCAGGTGTTGGACCTGGCGTTCGACGATCGCCACCGCCCGCGCCATGGGCGGCTCCGGGACCGGCAGATGGGTGAGGAGGTGGGAGGCGTTGGCGATGGCGGAAAGGGGGTTTCTGAGCTCGTGCGCCAGCATGGCGAGGAACTCGTCCTTGCGCCGGTCGGTCTCGGCCAGGGTCTCCGCCCGGGCGCGGAGCTCCGCCGCCAGCCGCTCGCTCTCAGCGGTGCGCGCCGCCAGGCGGTCGCGCAGCTCGCCGAAGGCGGCGGCCAAGCGGGCGACCTCGGTGATGCGGCTGGTGCCCACCGGGGCGTCGGGATTGCCCGCCGCCAGCTGGTCGACGGCATCGGCCAGGGTGCCCAGCGGATAGGCCATCCGGCGTGCCGTGACGATGCCGGCGAGCGCCGCCAGCCCGGCGCAGCCGAGGAGCAGGAAGAACGCTAGGTCGCGGCCCCGGCGCACCCCGGCGAGGGCCGCCTCCCGCGGCCGCTCGACGGCGACGGCCCAGCCGACCCGCGGCACGGTGGCGAAAGCGGCGAGGCTCGCCCCGCCCTGGACCGGCCATCCGGCGGCGACCGCGCGATCCCAGCCGAACGGCAGAGGCGGGGCGTCCCCGGCCGTCCGGTCGAGGCTGGCGACGGTCTGCCCCCGGCCGTCCGCCAGGGTGACCCGCGACCCCGGCCGATCGATCCGCCGGGCGAGCGACGAGGTGTCGAAGGCCGCCACCAGGACCCCGGAGAGCCGGCCGTCCAGGCCGCGAATGCCGGCGGAGAGCAGCAGCAGGGGGTGCTTCAGCTGGCGCGAGAAGCGGAGGACGAGCCGGGGCTCGGTCAGGCGGCCGATCTCCGCCGCCAACCGGGCGAGCACCACCGGATCGAGCCGTAGAGTGCCGGTCTGGGCGAGCGGGATACCGGCCGGGCTCAAGGTCACGAAGGCGGTGACGTCCGGGTCGACGCCGCGGGTGCGCTCGAGGATCTGGGCCTGCGGCTCCGGCGCCATCGGCACCCGGCCGGCGAGCTCGGCCACCGCCGCGGCGCGGGCGATGTTGAAGTCGAAGTAGTCGGCGACGTTCTGGGCGAGCGAGATCGCCTCGACCTGCTGCATCTGGCGGACCTGCTCGGCGGCCAGGCGCTCCTCCTGGTCGGTGACCACGGCGACGGCCAGGATCAGGGTGACGGAGGTGGCGAGGACGAGTGCCATGGAGAGCCGGGTGTGCAGGGCGGCGGCATCGGCCCGGGCGAAGACCGGGCGCAGCCAGGGAAGGCCGGCGATCACCCCGCCGCAGCCCAGATAGAGGGCGACCCCGGTCCACCCGCGGCTGGGGAGGGCCACGAGGAGGCCGAAGCCGACGAACGAGAGCCCCGCCAGGAGATGGGCGATCCGGGTCGCCGGCCGGGGCGGCAGGGGACGGACCTGGGCCCAGGCGAGGAGGGGACCGGCGACGATCCAGAGCAGACCGAAATAGGGGACGAGGGCACGACCAGCGCCAAAGGAGGCGGCGCTGGAGCCCCGCCCCAGAAGGACGCTGCCGGAGAGGGTGGCGGCGACGCCAAAGAGCAGGCTGAGGAGGTCGCCCGCCCGGTCGAGGGGCGGGCGCCGGGCCCCCGACCGGGAGCCGGCGAGGGCGGTGCCGGCGCCTAAGACGCCATAGAAGATGACGGCGCTCCAGGCATGGGTGCGGGCGAAGCCGGCGGCGAGCCCGAGGAGCGCCGCCCCCACCACCCCGTGCACGGCCGCCGTGACGGCCGGACCGGGGCGGGTCACCGGCACCGAGAGCAGGCCGATCCCGGCGGCCAGCCCGATCAGCCCGGCGACCGTCAGGTGGGAGGCGATGGCGGCATACCCGGGTCCGTTGAGCTGGTGCGGCACGACCAGCATCAGGGCTCCCATCAGGGCGCAGAAGAGCCCCAGGCTCCACTGCAGGGTATCGACGACGAGGCCGTCGAGGAACGCCATGAGGCCACGCACGGCAGAAGAATATCCAACTTTCGCGTCGCGCCCTGTTTTGCCGTCACCGCCGAGGGCCTTGTGCTAACGTCCGCCGATCGACCTTTCCTGCCCCGGAGGAATCATGCGCCTCGTCCGCACCCTACCGTTCTTCGTCTCCGCCACCCTGCTGGCCGCCGCGGCCCCGGCCGCGGACCCCCCTCTCCTCGGCTTCAGCGCCGCCCGGGCCGGCGAGGAGCGCGCCCTGGAGGCCCGCTTCGCGGCCGCGATCCAGCGCGACGACCTGGCCCCCTGGATGAAGCGCCTCTCGGCGCGGCCCCATCCGGTGGGCTCGGCCTACGGGGGGGACAACGCGCAGTTCTTGGCCGGCCTCTTCCGCTCCTGGGGGTACGACACCCGGATCGAGGAGTTCCGCATCCTCTTCCCCACGCCCAAGACCCGGCTCCTCGAAATGGTGGCTCCCAGCCGTTTCACCGCCCGCCTCGCCGAGCCGCCCCTCCCGCAGGACGCCACCTCGGGCCAGACCGCGGAGCAGCTGCCGACCTACAACGCCTACTCGATCGACGGCGACGTCACCGGCGAGCTGATCTATGCCAACTTCGGCGTCCCCAAGGACTACGAGGAGCTGGAGCGGCGGGGGATCGACGTCAAGGGGAAGATCGTGATCACCCGCTACGGCGGCTCCTGGCGCGGCATCAAGCCCAAGGTCGCCGCCGAGCACGGGGCGATCGGCTGCCTCATCTACTCCGATCCCCACGAGGACGGCTACTTCGAGGGGGACGTCTACCCCAAGGGGGCCTACCGCAACGAGAACGGGGTGCAGCGCGGCTCGGTCGCCGACATGCCGCTCTACCCCGGCGACCCGCTCACCCCGGGAGTGGGATCGACGGCCGACGCCAAGCGTCTGGACCGCAAGGACGCGCCGACCCTGACCAGGATCCCGGTCCTCCCCATCTCCTACGCCGACGCCCGGCCGCTCCTCGCCGCCATCGGCGGCGCCATGGCCCCCGAGGCCTGGCGCGGCGCCCTCCCCCTCCCCTACCACCTGGGTCCCGGCCCGGCCCGCGTCCACCTGAAGCTGGAGTTCAATTGGGACCAGGTGCCGGCCCGCGACGTCATCGCCATGCTGCCGGGCAGCGACCGCCCGGACGAGTGGGTGGTGCGCGGCAACCACCACGACGGCTGGGTCAACGGCGCCAACGACCCGATCTCCGGCCTGGTCGCCGAGCTCGCCGAGGCCAAGGCGGTGGGCACCCTGGCGAAGAGCGGTTGGCGGCCGCGGCGGACGATCGTCTACGCCGCCTGGGACGGCGAGGAGCCGGGTCTCCTGGGCTCGACCGAGTGGGCCGAGACCCACGAGGCCGAGCTGCGCCAGAAGGCGGTCATCTACATCAACACCGACACGAACGGCCGCGGCTTCCTGACCGCCGGCGGCTCGCACAGCCTGGAGCGTTTCCTCAACCAGGTGGCGCGCGACGTCAAGGACCCGGAGCGGGGGATCTCCGTCCTCGACCGTGACCGGGCCGCCCGCATCGTCCACGGCGACGCCGAGGCGCGGCAGGAGGTGCGCAACCGTGCCGACCTGCGGATCGGCGCCCTGGGCTCCGGCTCCGACTTCACCCCCTTCCTGCAGCACCTGGGGATCCCCGCGCTCAACCTCGGGTATGGCGGTGAGGACGGAGGCGGCTCCTACCACTCGATCTACGACTCCTACGACCACTACACCCGGTTCGGCGACCCGGGCTTCCAGTACGGGCAGGTCCTCGCCGAGACCGTCGGCCGGGCCGTGCTCCGCCTGGCCGACGCCGACGTCCTTCCCTACGAGTTCACCGACCTCGCCGACACGGTGGGGACCTACGTCAAGGAGGTCGAGAAGCTCGCCGACACCCTGCGCCGCGAGACCGAGGAGACCAACCGGGAGCTCGAGGAGGGACAGCTCGTCGCGGCCGCCGATCCCACCGAGACCTACCTGCCGCCCCAGCCGCAGGCCCCGGTCCCGCACCTGAACTTCGCGCCGCTCGAAAACGCCCTGGCCGCCCTGGAGAAGAGCGCCAAGGCGTACGACCGGGCCGCCGGAGCCGGCAAGACCCTCTCGGATGCCACGCAGAAGGAGCTCGACACCGCCCTGATGGGCGTCGAGCAGGCGTTCCTGCGCCCCGAGGGCCTCCCCCGCCGCTCCTGGTTCCGCCACCAGGTCTATGCCCCCGGCTTCTACACCGGCTACGGGGTCAAGACCCTCCCCGCGGTGCGCGAGGCCCTGGAGCAGCGCAACTGGCAGGAGGCGAGCGAGCAGGTCGCCGTGGTGGCCAAGGCCCTGGAGGCCGGCGCGGCGGCGATCGACAAGGCGACGGCGGTGCTCCAGGCGGGCGGGAAGGGCTGAATTTCTATCAGGGCGGTCACGGAGCTCGCCCAAGGGTACGCGCGAATAAAGCGTTCGCTGTGGGGGGAGCCGGCGGGCGTCGCCGTCCTCGCCCGCTGCGGCGAGCCGGACTTGGCGCCTGTGGCGTAGGCCAGCCGCCAGAGTTTCCAGGCGCTCGCGAGGGCGTCGTGTAAGAAGGCGGGGCGGGGTTGGGAATGCTACCATCTTGAGGATTTTGCCTTATTGCCCGGGCCAGTGGCTTGGCTCCATATTCAAGGCAGCCTTTACTATGGAACCGGAGTGCGGCTGTATTAAAGGCAGGGACTACTATGGGACCCGCAAGCAAAGATGCAACCTCTGCGCGGCCCGGCCGATACGTCCTGCAGCCTGCCGGGTACCGGGCTTTCCTTCCGGCACCGCTGCCGCCGGTTCCTCCCATCCAGATCACTGGGGAGTTGCAGACGTTGCTCTCGGAGGCCGACCGCGCCCTGGGGCGCCTTGATGGTTCCATCCAGACGCTCCCCCATCCTGATCTGTTCGTTTATCTATACGTCCGCAAAGAGGCGGTTCTGTCGAGCCAGATTGAAGGGACTCAGAGTTCTTTGCAGGACGTGTTGGCGGCAGAAGCCAAGATCCTCGATCCCGCTCAACCCAAGGACGTCGCGGAAGTCGTGAACTACGTCCGCGCCATGAACTACGGCCTCGACCGCCTTACCGAGCTCCCGGTTTCCGTCCGGCTGATCCGCGATATTCACGCCGAGCTCCTGCGAGGTGTACGCGGCTCACACCTCACGCCAGGCGAATTGCGCACCAGCCAGAATTGGATAGGCCCCGCTGGCTGCACCCTGAACGAGGCCACCTTCGTCCCGCCGCCGCCGCACGAAGTTGCGCCGAAGCTGGCGGAACTGGAACAGTTCCTCCACGCTGATGTGGGGTTGCCCCTGCTCATCAAGATCGGTCTGGCGCACGCCCAGTTTGAGACCATCCATCCGTTCCTTGATGGCAATGGCCGCGTCGGCCGGCTGCTCATCACCTTCCTGCTCTGCGAGCAACAGGTGCTCCTCAAGCCGGTACTTTACCTCTCCTATTTCTTCAAGCAGCATCGCCAACAGTATTACGAGCAACTGCAGTCCATACGAGACGCGGGAACTTGGGAGCACTGGCTCCACTTCTTTCTACGCGGCATCGTGGAGGTGAGCGGGCAGGCGACCGATACGGCGCGCCGGATCCTGGCGCTCCGTGAAGAGCATCGAAGTGCGATCACAGAGAACCTGCGCCGTGCCGCCGGCAACGGCTATCGCGTGCTCGAACACCTCTACGAACATCCGATCGTCTCGGTCAACGACGTCCAGGGCCTGCTTGGAATAACATACCAGGCCGCTAACGATCTGGTCGCACGGCTGGCTGATTGCGGTATCCTGCGCGAGTCCACCGGACAGGCTCGCAACCGGAGATTCATGTATCAGAGCTACATCAAGTTGTTTCACGAGGCCAATACAGGGGTGGGCGCATGACCGCCAACCGCTGTCCCTAGCGGTACCGAGTCCTCCATGAAGCGTAAGGAGCTACCGCACGTTCCGCGAACGACCAACCGCAGGCGGCTCGGGGTCGAGGTACCTCCGCCGCCCCTACCGTGCGGCGGTGAGCCGGTCGGGTTGGGCCTGCCGCTCGGCGGAGCGCGCGTAGTGGCGGACGAAATCGGCCTCGGTGAGAATGCCGACCAGGCGTGCGCCCTCGACCACCGGCAGGCAGCCGAGCTTGTCGTCGAACATCATGCGGGCCGCCTCCGCCAGGCTTAGGTCGGGCTCGTCATGGGGTGGCCGGGACGGCACCGGCGGGCTACCCGCTGGTTCGCGCAAACTTTTTCCCCTCCCCTGCGTAGCTCTCGCCAGAGCGCCATCCCCACTCTAAGGAGATCCCCATGACCCGGTTCCCCCTCCGTACCCTCGCCTCCGCGGCCCTGGCGGCCGGCTTCGCCCTCCTCGCCGGGCCGGCCACGGCCCAGTTCAACGGCGTCACCCTGCCGCCCAGCGGCGGCAACCAGCGGCAGACCGTCCTCCAGCAGGTCGGTATCGTCCGCGTCAGCATCGAGTACAGCAGCCCCCACGTCCACAGCCCGGCCGGCGAGGACCGGAAGGGCAAGATCTGGGGCACCCTCGTCCCCTACGGCATGGCCGACCTCGGATTCGGCAGCTGCGGCAAGGAGTGCCCCTGGCGCGGCGGGGCCAACGAGAACACGGTGTTCACCACCTCGCACGACATCAAGGTCCAGGGCCAAGCGCTGCCCGCCGGCGCCTACGGCCTCCACTTCATCCCCGGCAAGGACGAGTGGACGATCATCTTCTCGAAGAATTCCACCTCCTGGGGGAGCTTCTTCTACGACGCCAAGGAGGATGCCCTGCGGGTCCAGGCCAAGCCGGAGGCCGCGGAGTACCACGAGGTCCTGACCTACGAGTTCCCCGAGCGCAAGCTCGACACCGCCACGGTGGCGCTCAAGTGGGAGAACCTGGCGCTCCCCTTCACCTTGACGGTCGACAACGCGAACGACCTCTACGCCGACAACATGGCCAAGGAGCTGCGCTCGACCGCCGGCTTCAGCTGGGAAGGTTGGCTCGCCGCCTCGCAGTTCACCCTGCGGCGCAAGACCCATCTCGACCAGGGCCTGAAGTGGGCCGAGAATGCGGCCTCGCCGGCCACCGGGCAGGAGAATTTCACGACTCTCGTCAACCTGTCGGAGCTCCAGGCCGCCAACGGCCGCGACGCGGACGCCGCCAAGACCCTCGACCAGGCGCTCAACCACCGCTCCGCCGGGCCCATTGACATCCACCTCTACGGCCGCCAGCTGCTCAACCAGAAGAAGCCCCAGGAGGCCCTCAAGGTCTTCCAACTGAACGCCAAGCGCTATCCCAACGTCTGGCCGGTCCACGTCGGTCTCGCCCGCGGCTATGCCGCCAACAACCGGCCGAAGGAGGCCCTGGCCGAGGCCAAGCTCGCCCTGCCCCAGGCCCCCGATCCCAACAACAAGAAGACCCTCGAAGGTATGATCCAGAAGCTGGAGGCGGGCCAGGCGATCGACTGAGAGTTTCGTCCCGCGGGGTGGGGGGCGGAATCCGCCGGTGGCCCCTCACCCCACGGCCGACCCAGGGAGAGCGGGCCCTCTCCGTTTCGGGTGATACGCTCCCCGCCATGGTCGGCAGGCCCGTAGCGGCAGGCCCCCGTCAGGGCAGGCGAAGGGGGCGGGGCTGCGGCTGCGGGCTCGTTCTGGCGCTCCTCCTGGCGTTCGCCGGCGGGCTCCTGGAGCGCGATCCCACTCCCTATTTCCTCGCCCGGCGCTCCCGGCTGGTCGCGGTCGAGGCCCAGGGGAGCACCCGGGCCGGCGGCTCGCTCGTCGAGCGGCTCCGGCTGCGGGCGGCGAGCGGCCTGACGGTCGAGCTGGCGGTGAAACGCCCTCTCGATTCCGGCCGGCCCTTGCGGCGGCCCCTTGTGGTGCTCCTCGGCGGCTTCGAGACCGGCCGGGATGCCGTGGACCTGGTGGCCGACCCGCGCGGGGTGGTGCTCGCGGCCCTCTCCTACCCCTACCCCGGCCCGCCGCCGGCCCACGGCCCGCGCGGCATCCTGGCGCTCCCCGCCCTCCGTGCCGGCGTCCTCGACACCCCGCCGGCGGTCCTCCTCGCCCTCGACCATCTCCTCGCCCGGCCCGAGGTCGACCCCGGGCGGGTCGAGCTGGTGGGGGTGAGCCTCGGCGCCCCCTTCGCCCTGGTCGCCGGGGCTCTCGACCGGCGGGTCCGGCGGGTCTGGTCGGTCCACGGGGCGGGCGACCTCCCGCTGCTGATCGACACCGCCCTCCGCCGCGCGATCCCGTTCTCCCCCCTGCGGCGGGCGGCGGCGGAGCTCGGCTACCTCGCCGCCGGCGGTCCCGCCGTCGCCCCCGAGCGCTGGGCCGGCCGGATCGCCCCGCGCCCCTTGGTGATGTTGAACGCCCTCGCCGACGAACGGATGCCGCGCCGCGCCATCCTCGCCCTCTATGCCCGGGCACGGCCACCCAAGGAGCTGATCTGGCTCCCCGGACCCCACGTCGAGCCGGACCGCCGGGAGGTGGTGGAGCGGTTGATCGATCAGGTTCTGGGGCGGATTGTGGCGAGATAGCTCCGGTCGGGCGGGCAGGCTTCTGTCAGAATTTGTCAGGTCTCACTGACTCGGAGCCGTCGCTCTCGCACCGGGTAGCCGAGAGTCTTCGAGGAGGAGAGCCCTTGGCATCGCCCTTGCGAGGACCCTACGTTCAAAGCAGATTCTGTTCAGGAGGTCCGATCCATGCGTAAGCCCAGCCTCTCTCTGCTGCTCGCCGTGGTGGTCCTCCTCACTTCGGTCGCCCTCACCGCCTGCCATAGGAGCCGTGGCGCGACGGAAGCCCGGGTCCCCGCCACGGAGCCGGGCGACCCAACGGTTCCACCGTCCGCGTCCGCCGCAACCGCTGCGGCAACGGACGACAAATTCGGCGTCCCGGAGTGCGATGACTTCGTAAAGGCCTACCAAGCGTGTTTGGATACGGCGTCCGAGGGATCACGCTCCTACCTTCAGTCCAACTTCGATCAGATGAAGGCCCGGTTTCGCCAACTGGCCGCCACCGGTCAGACGAGACCGGCCCTGGCCGAGACCTGCCTGCTGACCCGGCAAATGATGAAACCCACCCTGATCGTGCAGGGTTGCATGATCTGATCCCCGCCGGGAGGGCCGGGCGCGAAGGGAACCGGATCGGCTAACCGAGCCGTCAGGCAGTCATCGCCGTCCGTCAGGCGGTCATCGCCGTCCGTCAGGCAGTCATCGCCGTCCGTCAGGCAGTCATCGCCGTCCGTCAGGCAGTCACTGCCGTCCGTCAGGCAGTCATCGCCGTCCGTCAGGCAGTCATCGCCGTCCATCAGGCAGTCATCGCCGTCCGTCAGGCGGTCATCGCCGTCCGTCAGGCGGTCATCGCCGTCCGTCAGGCAGTCATTGCCGTCCGTCAGGCAGTCACTGCCTGACGGCGCGCAGTCATTGCCTGACGGCAGGCAGTTATCCGCCGGCGGGCGGGTAGACGGCCTGGATCTGGTGGCGATAGAGCCAGAGTCGCCGGTGCATCTCCGGCCGGGCGCGGGCTTCGACCTCGACATGGATCAGGAGGAATCTGCTGCTGTCCTCCAGAAGAGACACTTCTGCAAGCAGGTCCAGCTCCCGCCGCCGGCCGCCGACCGTGAAGAACTCCTTGTCGAGGAGCACCGACGGCCGCTCGAGGTCAAACCTTCCCGCCAGGTCCGGCACCATGAGCCAGAGGCCACGGGTTCTGGGCATCGATCAGGACTTGGGGGGCAGTCGTCACACCGTCCTCGCTCGTCGCAGGACGAGCAATTGCTCTCTGATCTCCGCTCGGAGCGCCTCGTTCATCTGGCCGGCCGGCGCGTGGCTGTAGTGGACTGCCTTGAACCGCTCCGGCACGAGAGCATAACGCTCCATGGAATCATGGTAGTCAGAGTCGATGACGATGGGAAAGATAAACTTGCGGCCCTGGATTTTCTTGGAGCGCTCCGCCCCTTCATTCCATTCGAGCCGGAAGTACCCCTCCGTGCGCCGCTCGGTGTTCGCCGAGAGGAGAGGCAGGAAAAGGCCGCAGCGCTGGACCGCGCTGCGGATCTGTTGTTCCCAGTTGTCCCCGGGCTTGAGCGCGCTCTTGTCGAACCAAACCACGTCGCCGCCGATGTCTCGCAAGTCGGTCAAGAGCTGCCTGGCCGCGCCGATGTCCTCACTGGCATAGCTGATGAAAATGGTGCCGCCGGCGGCAGCGACCGCCGGCTCGCCCGGCGCCGGACTGGGAAGCAGGGCCGCGGCGCTCGTCGCGGGATTCCTCCCTGGAGCTGTAACTGTAGAGGCCATAGTTCCGCTCTTCTGTCCACTTGCGAGGAGACCAATCAACGCGCCGAAGCCACCCGTGAGAAGGAGATAGGAAAGCTGGAGCGAAAGCTTCACCTGCTCTTGTGCTCTAGGGCTCCAGCAGGTGCCAATATCCTCACCGAGACCTTGAATGCACACAGCATCCGAGGCCTCCTCTTCCGAACCACAGCCGCAATGCGCGAGACGCGACCAGCCTCTCACGACGAGGCGATTCCAGTCGCCCATGGGTACTTCGACAACGAACATTCTGTCAAGAACAATTAATAGGATAAGACCCGTGATGATCACGATCATGACCAAACGGAATCGTGCTTGCAACTCGCCGGGAGAGAATTGCACGACTACTGCCACGACACCCATGAGGAGCGCAGATGCGGGGATTAGCGTTCTTTTTATATCTTCTGGGAAAAGCTCAAGCAAAGCACTGAAGCCAGGGACCTCTAACTTACCAAGGAACGGCGCCATGCCCATGGCGCCTGCTACCATGAAACCCATCACGTAGCCTACGTATTTGCGAGCTATTACAGCTGGAAGGTTTAAGTTTAAGTTAGTTTCGCTCAAGGCTTGCAACTCTCGTTATCATTGCATTCTTGCACAGTGCATACCAAGACACGGCAGCTCGCGGCCACTAGAATTAACGGACATGGTGTTGCTGACTCTGCCCCTGGCTTTCTTGCATCACAAGCTAGAATCTTTTCCCTTATTACCTCAAAAGAGTAGCTGCCGCGATATATTTGCGTCGGTCTGTTTGTCGGCAAAACTGAAGTGGCCGGGCTATTCTTTTTTCTGAAGCGCGGGTAAACCAAGAGCTTGGCACCGACCTCGACATCTGTCTTGAAGGTGAGAGTCATAGTGAGCTCGTGATTCCTTGCCTTCGTCTCGATTGTACCCTCCGCCAAGGGCCAATTCTTAGTGTCTCTCAGGATTACGTTAACTTTATCAACCTGGACGTGCTCTTCGGAACGAGCAAGACTAAGGCCAGTGGCATAAGCCGAGACGCTCGTAAACTGCGCAAGAGACGCGCGAGAAGTCCGGCTGTGGCCAAGAATCGAGTATACTGAAGCACCTGTGGCTGTACGCGATATCTCAGTACGGGCGTGATTGATCTCGTCCATTGCCCAGTCACCCAAAGCTTGCAGTTCCGGGTAAGGATTAAGAACCTTCAGGATATCTTGAAGGAGCCCTACGAGCAGGGCATCCACTTCTCGCAACAGGTAGTAGCGCGTGCTGCCAGGGCCTTCAACGATCGAAAGGTTTCTCCAACGCGACTCAAAAATTTCCCGTGCGTGAGCGAGGCCGGGTACGATCGCATCGGCGATAGCACCTTCTCTTTCGTTCGAGATGATCCTCTTTTCTTCAGGGGGCGACTTCAAATAGATCAGCCTGAGCAGCCCTTCCCGCTGCCGATCGCCGAAAGCGAACTCGGAGCGTGCGAAGAACGGCCCCCCGAGGTGGACATCGATACCCACGACCTTCTCGGTCCTGCTGCTCGCGAACTTCGAGAGCGAAGAGAGCGCCGTCTCCTCCGGGAGCGTCTGGCTGCCGAGGCTCACCTTGTCCTGGACCACGATGCCGGTCATGAAGCGCCGGACGCCAACGTAGGTGGCGACCCGGTTGCCGGGCAAGGTGTAGCCGATCCGGGTGGAGAACGATTGATTTTTCCGGTTGAGCCGGACTTTGTCTCCCAACACGTTGAAACCCGGGGCGAAGAAATGCGGCGAACGATCTACCGTCAGGCTCGGAAAATTCCGCCATTGGTAGCCTACCGCGTACCACGGGCAGCGATTGCAGACCGCGCCGATGACGTCGAGCCCCAGCCCGTACATCGGCCCCCTTCCGTGCAGAGAGTCGCTGTTGGCCGGTTGTTCCGGCTTGTCGTGGAAGTCGAGGGTGACGTCGGCTGTAGAAGCATCGAGGACCAGGCTGGAGTAGATTCCGCCTCCACCCGGCAGGTGGAGGCTCGGCAGGCGAAGCGGCACCGTGACACCCGGCCCCTGCGCTCGCCACTCGACGTCGAACTTGCGCTGGAGAAGCGCGGGATCGCCGTTCTCTATCATCGTGGTGACGATTCCGTGTTCGCGGTCGAGCAGGGTGAGGACGCTGTGCGTGGAGCGGATCTCGAGACGTCCCTGCCTCTCGGACAGATACTCAGTCCCTAGACCGAATGTAGATCCGACCCCTCCCGGGCTCTCGACCGCCCACGGAGGATCCGATCCGAAGTTGAAGCCCTGGGCCAGGACCGCGCCTCCGCCGATCGTTCCCCAGAGAACGAAACCTAAAGCGAGACATTTCCCCCGCGCGGGGGAAATTCCAAGGCATGGCGATAAGCGCATATCAAATATCTCTAGAAACGCTTCCTCCGCGGGAGGAGATGATTCGTTCTTTTGGGTAGTGTAGTACACTAGGAGAAAAGCCGCCACTATGAAGCCAACCATCCAGTTGTCGGTTCTGTCGCTCCTATGGCTCCTTCTGCCTGGAAGCGCGGACCGTGCGTGGGCGCAGGGCGACAGTTGGAATCCGGGCCCCGACCTGCCGACGCCCCTCAGGCTTCACGCCGCCGCCGTGGAGGACGGCAAGCTCTACACCTTCGGGGGCTGCGGATCCCCCTGCTTCCAGCCCCCGCTCCACACCTCCACGTTCGAAGAGACCCGGGTCGAGATCTACGACCCGGCGACGAAGGCTTGGACCGCCGACCCGAACCCGATCCCGACTATTTTCTATGGCGGCGCTGCGGTGGCACCTGGAAATGGCCGGATCTACATTCTCGGTGGTTACCTGAGCGGCAACGTCGTTCAGGAGTACACACCAGGCGCGATTACCGGCTCATGGGTCCTCAAGAGTCCCATGCACGCCCCGCGCTACGGCCTCGCCGCCGTGACCCTTGGGGGCAAGATCTACGCGATCGGCGGGAGTGGCCCGAGCAACGCGCTCGAGATGTACGACCCGGCGACCGACACATGGACCCAGAAGGCTACCATGCCCACGGCCCGGGTGTTCCTCGCCGCGGCGACAGTGGAGAAAACCGGCAAGATCTACGCGATCGGGGGGTCTCCGGACTGCTGCGGCGCCTCCCAAACCAACGTCGTCGAGATCTACGACGTCGCCACCGACACGTGGCGGACGGGAGCCCCGCTGCCCATCGCGGAGCAGACCTCGGCCGCGGCGGCCATGAACGGGAAGGTGTACGTCCTGGGCGGGTTCATCCCCGGCTCCGGTGTCCAGGGCGCTACTTTCGAGTATGACCCGGCGAGCGATCGTTGGACCCCTCGGATGTCGATGCGCACGCCTCGCGACCAGGCTCCCGCAGTGGTTCTCGGTCGTGAGATCGTGGTCGTCGGCGGCTCCGTTCACTGCCACTGCATGGCGCTCGGCACGAACGAGGGGTATACGCCGCCGCCGACCCCGCCCTCGCCGCCGACGACCGCGGACCTCTCCATCACGAAAGACGACTTCGTCAACGGGGTGGACCCCGGGCAGACCGTCCGCTATACCATCACCGTCACCAATGCCGGCCCGGCCGCGGTGATCGGCGCCCTCGTCCAGGACGATTTTCCTCCTTCCCTGATCCCTGTCTCCTGGACCTGCAGCGCTTCGGCGGGTGCCAGCTGTACCGTGTCGAACCCCAACCCGGGGAACCGCCAAGGCCAGGTGAATCTCCCGGTGCATGCCACGGTGATTTACAGCTTCACGGCGACCGTCGACTCGGCGGCGACGGGGAGGTTGACCAACGTCGCCTCGGTCGCGCCTCCCGCGGAGTTGACGGACCCGAATCCTGATAACAACACCAGCGCGGACACCGACAGGGTCCGCAGTGAACCTCCCACTTCAATCTTCAGAATCACCAAGACCGTCGATCGCCCGACGGTCAACCCGGCTGAGCTGCTCACCTACACGATTCTGGTCCAGAACGTCGGCGACGCTTCCGGGACCACAACCGTCACGGACCTCTTGAGCACGACCGGTCTGCTCAATCCCAGGTGGTGTCGAGCCCCAGGCCCCCCAAGCTCAAGCTGCCCGCCCGCGCCCGCGAGCTTGACCGACATCTCGGATACCGTGATCCTTCCCGCTCGTGGCATGGTCACCTATACCGTGACGGGAACCGTCCCGCTGCGCTGCGACCTCACCGCGATCACCAACACGGCCTGCCTCACCTCCCAGGATGGACCCCAGTGCGCCACCGCCACGGCCCAGGTGCTGCCGCCGGACGTGGCCCTCACCCTCCAGAAGAGCGGCCCCGCCGCGGTCCAGCCGGGCGCGACCGTCACCTATACCCTTACGGTCGACAACACCTGCGCGGCGCGTGGAGTCCAGATCCTGGAGGAGCCTCCCGCCGGTTTCCAGTTCCTGTCCGCGAGCCCGCCGTGCGCCGCCGGCTTTCCCTGCTCCCTGGGAGATCTCCCCGCAGGGACGACGACCGTTCAGGCCAAGTACAAGGCACCGGCGGGCCCCTGCGGGAGCACCTTCACCAACACCGCAACCGCCACGAGCAACAACGCTCCCATCGTCTCAGCCTCGGCGGCGACGCGGATCGACTGCCCGTGCGATATTTCCATCACCAAGACCGACGGAGTGACCTCCGTCGCGCCGGGCGATTCCATCCTGTACACCCTGACCGTGCAGAACAACTCGAATCAGACCTGTACGGCAACGGTGCGCGACACCGCCTTCCCCTCCGGACTGGGCCAGGTCAGCTGGTGCCGAGGCGCGGGCTGCCCGACTTCCATGACCTCACCCCTGGAGGACACCCTGACCCTCCCCCCGGGCGGTACGGAGATTTATCACGTCAGCGGCTTCGTCCGCGTCCCTTCCTCCTGCTCGGACCAGCTGCGAAATACGGCCACCGTCTCGCTCCCCCCGGATCAGAGCGATCCGACGCCGGAGGACAACACCGCCACCGACGTGGACCACGTCGTCCCCAAATCCGGTATCGCGGGGTACTGCACGGCGATCGACGGCCCGTTCATCGAGGGTGGGATCATCACTTATACCTTCGTGATCTTGAACGGCGGGCCCACCAACCAGAGCGACAACCCCGGGCCCGAGTTCACCGATACCCTGCCCGCCAGCTTGACCCTCCTGAGCGCCGGCGCGAGCAGCGGCAGCGCCACGGTCGCCGCCAACACCGTGAGCTGGAACGGAGCGATTCCAGCCTGCGGCAGCGTGACTCTCACCGTCACAGCGAAGATTGGAGCGGGGACCAAGGGGACGACGATCTGCAATCAGGGGACGGTCCTTTTCGACGCCGACGGCAACGGGATCAACGAATCGAGCAGCCCGACGGACGAGCCGAGCCTGCCCGGCCCGAGCGATCCCTGCTGCTTTACGGTGCTCACGGTGATCCCCACCCTCTCCGATCTCGGCCTGGCGCTGCTCGCTCTGCTGCTCGCTATCCTCGCCATACGGCGGCTCGGACGCTACGGCGTCTTCTCCTCGAGCACCACCCTTAACCCCACATAACCCGCCGCCGGCAGGTCGTCGCTCCGCGGATCGGTCGGCCGGTCGGCGCTGGGGCCGACCGGGATGCCCTGGCCTCCACTCCCTACCGCCCATTCGGCGACGTTGCCGTCCAGGTCGAAGACCGGATCGTCCCCGGCTCCTGAAAGGCTGCCGACCGGCAGGAGGAGAGGAGCCTCGCCGGGGAGGTCCTTGATGGCCTTTGCGATCTCCTTCCGGTCGTGCGGGTTGGGGTCGTAGCCCACCCAGCGGTCCAGGGTGTTACCGGTACCGGCGGCCGCCTCGTCGAGCTCTCTCGCCTCCTCCTCGGTGGGCAGGCGGAAGGGCTTGCCGGTCTGCTTGGCGAGCCAGGCCACGTACTCGGCGGCGCGGGCGAAGGGGAGGCCCGCCATGGGGAGGTTCTCGCTGCCCGGGTCGACCTGGAGCTTGGGATCGAAGGCGGCGAACTGGGCCTGGGTCACCTCGAAGCGGCCGACGTCCAGGCCGTGGAAGGAGACGGTCTCGGGGACGAGCACCCCGTTCACCTGCCGGCCGAAGGCGCTCCCCACCCGCGCCGCCTTGGCGCGGCCGAGGAGACCGGCGAGGGGGGTGCCGTCCTTGATCGCCGCCCGGCGGGCGCGCGGCTTGTCCAGGAGGTAGCGGTCGAACCAGTCGAGCTCCTCTTCGAGCTTGCGCCGCTGGTGGGCGACCTTCGCCAGGCTGTGCGGCTCGCCGGGGAAGAGGACCAGCCGGGTGGGGGCCTTGCCGATCTGCTGCAGGGCGCGAAACAGCGACCACGACTCGTGGGGCGGCACGTTCCGGTCCTCGGTGCCGGAGAAGACGAGGGTCGGCGTGGTCACCTGGGGCAGGCGGAAGAAGGGCGACTTCTCGACGTAGACCTGCGGCTTCTCCCAGGGCGGGGCGCCGAAGTAGTAGTTGTCGAAGGAGGCGCCGAAGTCGACGTTACCCCAGTCGCTGATCCACTCGACGTCCGCCGCTCCTACCGAGGCGGCGCGGTAGCGCTTGGAACGGGTGAGGAGCTCGACGGTCAAGATGCCGCCGTTGCTCCAGCCGGCGCTCGCCAGGCGCTCGGGGTCGACGAGGCTGCGGGCGATCACCGCGTCCACCCCCGCCTCCAGGTCAGGGATTTCGAGCTCGTAGTAGTGGCCGGCGATCGACTCGACCCAGTCCAGGCCGTAGCAGGCGCTGCCGTGGTAGTTGGCCTTGAGCACGAAGGCGCCACGCTGCCGCCAGAGGAGGGCGGGCTCGCTCCAGTCCGCCTGCCAGCTGTCGCGATCGCACTCGTTGGGGCCGCCATGGATCTCCAGGATGAGCGGCCGCTTCTCCCCCGCTTTCCAATCCAGCGGATACTCGAGCAGCCCCTCGACCGTGTCACCGCGCGCCCCTTTCCAGTGGACGATCTCGACCTTGCCCATGGGCTTGGCGCGGAGGCCGGAGCTCAAATCGGCAATCTTCCGCTCGGCGGCGAGGCGCGCCCCGTCGAGCCGCGCGACGAAACCGGCCGGCGGCGAGGTGGCGGTCGAGGTCTGGTAGATGATCGTGCGGCCGTCCCGGGAGACCTCCAGGTTGTCGAGGTGGGCGGCGTGGGTGCCCGCGAGATCCTGCCGCTTCCATTTCCCCTCGCGGTTCCCCTCGTGGATAGGCCGGGTGTAGCGCGCCGCCTTGAGCGAGACCCCGTCGGAGAGGAGGGCGACGAAGCCGTCGGGGGTCGGCGCGTAGTCGCCGCCCAGCCCCCGCTCCCAGCCGAGGTCCATCCGCTCCGTCTTGCCGTCCGCCAGACGGTGGAAATAGAGGTCGGTGACGGTCGCCGTGCGGTAGGTGGGGTGGCTGCTGCGGTCGTTGGCGAAGTAGAAGCCGGAGGCGTCGGGTGCCCAGTGCACGTCGTGCGGCACCAGGTTCTCGCCCTCGAAGAGACGCTTCAGGGCGCCGCTCTTCAGGTCGACCAGGTAGGTGCGGGGCGGCACCTTCTGGTCGAATTTGTAGGACAGGCTCTGCTCGGCGGAGGCGACGGCGAAACGGCCGTTCGGCGCCAGGTCGAGCGAGTCGATCCAGTCGTCGTTGGCAGTCAGCCGGCGGATCTCGCGGCCGTCGCGCGACACCTTGAACAGGCGGACCGGCGGCTCGTTCTCGGCGTCGTCGACGACGACCGCCGTGTCCTGCCGCTCCTTCTTCTCCCGCTCGTGGAAGGAGGGCGACTCCTTGGCGAGGACAAGCAGGGTCTCGTCGTCGACCCAGTCGAAGTCGAGGACGTCGCGGTCGAAGCGGGTGACCGGGTAGGCCTCGCCGCCCCCAACCGGGATGATCCAGAGCTGGACCTCGGCCTCCTCCATCGCGGCAGCGGGTGTCTCGCCGGGCTTGCGCTCGGCGAGCGGCCGGTTGGAGAGGAACCCCAGCTCCTTGCCGTCGGGAGAGAAGGCGGGGTGGGAGACGACGTCCACCCCGCGGGTGAGCTCGATCGACTCGGCGGTTTTCAAGTGGGTGAGCCAGAGGTTGGCGGTCCGCTCCTCCTCCGCCGGCTCGCCGGTCTTCTCGGCCCCGGTCCGCACCCAGGCGGCAAGGTCGCCGGCGGGCGAGAGGGTCCAGTCCTCGACGCTCTCGGCGTAGATGAGGTCGTCCACCGTCCAGCGCTCGGCCGCCCGGACGCCCGGAGAGGCGAGGAGGAGCGTCGCGCAGAGACCGAGACGGACGGAGAGGGGATGCGAGCCGAGCCTCACCCCGCGCTTACGCCTCGGCCTGACGATAGAGGATACGGACCCCGTCGGGGTCATGGGTCTCGAAGATCAGGGTGCCGTCCTCCTCGCGGCGCAGCCCGCCGGGGATGTTCTTGTCGCGGAAGAGCAGCTCCTCGTAAGCCTTCTCGGCCGACGGGACCACCAGGGTGAGCGCCAGCTTGTGCTGGGGTCCCTGGTACTCGAAGGCCTCGTCCCGCGCCCGCGAGGTCTCGCCGGCCGGCCGGCCGAGCACCTCGATCATGGCAGAGCCGGCCTGGTAGATGGCCCCCCGGGACGACTCGCCGTCCCAGCTCTGGAGCCGGGGCAGGGCCAGGCTCTCGCCGTAGAAGCGGCAGGTACGCTCGAAGTTCTTGGCACGGACCACCACCCGAAATTGCCGGATCTCCATTTCGTTCTCCTCGTCCTCGCGGAGAGGGTTTACCACACAAGGCGAAAGAATTTCAAAGGCCGGGAACTGCGCTGGGCGCCAAATTGGCGCATGGCGCCCGGCTCGGAGGTCGAGGGAGCAGCTCTCGACCTGCAGAGAGGACCCTTGGACTCGATTCCCCTCCGTCGCGGCTGGGGAGGCCGACGGTCTCGGGAGAACATGCCGGCGCCGAGGGCCGTCCCTGCACGGCGCTCCTTCCCTGCCCCCCGCGCACCCTATTTTATGAAAGAGGTCTTTCCCGCGGCAGAAACGGAGGGGCGTGTCTCTTTTGGCGCCCCGACGGCAACTGTTCTCATAGATGGAACCGCCGATCGCGCCAGGCGCGACGGCGAAGAGGGCAGGGCGCGGGAAGCGATCGATGATTTCGGCCCGAGCGGCCGGTTTTTTCTTCGCCCCCAAAGGGGGCGGGTTTCGAGGAGGAGCAATGCAGGGCACCCACCCCGATCATCATGCGTTGGAGCGCTTCGCCTGTGGCGACGTCTCCGACGACGAGAGCGGCCGCATCGAACGGCATCTGCGCACTGGCTGCATCACCTGCCAGTCCGAGGTCGACCGGCTGCTCCTGCCGCTCGCGGTCGATCCCGACACCTGGCGCGAGCTGGTCGACGCCGTGCCCTCCTTCCTCTCGGACGACCCGGCGGCCCTCGCCCGCACCTTCGAACGCCTGGAGAAGCGCCTGTCGCAGATCGAGCTCGAGCGCGCCGCGGCCCCCCATCTTGAGGCCGCGCTCTTCACCCATCCGCGCACCGAACGATTCTCCGTCCTGCGCCGCCGGCCCGAGCTCCATACCCTGGCGCTCTGCGATCTGCTCATCGAGCAGAGCGCCGAGGCGGGAGCCCTCGATCCGTCCCGGGCGCTGGAGCTCGCCGAGCTGGCGGTCGAGGTCTCCGACTGCCTCGCGGCCGCCCACTACGGTACTTCCGTGGTGCAGGACCTGAAGGCCCGGGCCTGGGCCTACCTCGGCAACGCCCGCCGCCTGGGGGGCGACCTGGCCGGCGCCGACCAGGCCCTGAGCTATGCCGAGGCCTTGGCCGAGGAGGGCTCCGCCGACCCGCTCGAAGAGGCGCGCATCCTGGATTTGAAGGCCTTCCTCCTCGCCGACCAGGGCTGGCTGGAGGGCGCCGCCGAGCTGCTCGACCTCTCGGTCGAGATCTACGGCGACATCCGCGATGCCCATCGTCGCGGCCGGGCGCTGATCTTCCAGGGGATCGTCCAGGGCAACGCCGGCCTTGCCGAGCGGGCGATCCCGCTGCTGGAGGAGGGCCTGCGCGGGGTCGAGCTGCAGCGCGAGCCGCACCTGCCGCAGATCGCCGCTTTCCACCTCGCCTGGTTCTTGAACGACTGCGGGCGCTCCGCCGAGGCCGCCGCCCTGCTCCCCGAGCTGCGCCGCGCGGCGGCCGAGGCGACCGAGCCCTGGACGGCGCTGCGGCTGACCTGGCTCGCCGGGCGGATCGCGGCGGGCCGCGCCGCCTTCGCCGAGGCCGAGGCGGCCTTCAAGGAGGCGCGGCGGAGCTTCCTCGGCCGCGACCTGGGCTACGACGCCTCGCTGGTCACCCTGGACCTCGCCGCCCTCTACCTCCAGCAGGGCCGCATCGAGGAGGTAGAGCGGCTGGCCGACGAGATGTTCCCCCTCTTCGTCGCCCGCGACGTGCACGGCCAGGCGAACGCCGCCCTGGTGGCGTTCAAGCAGGCGACCGAGCGGGAGCTCCTCACCCTGGGACTGATCCAGGACATCGGCGCCTACCTCCTGCGGGCACGCCGGAACCCCCGGCTCCGCTACGACGGCTTCCGCTAGGGCCGCCGGCGGACCGCCCAAGCCCTCTCGACGCCGGCGCGGCCGGGATAGTAAGGTAGGGCCCTCTGGGTAGAAAGGGAGGGTCGCAATGGCGGTCGAGATCACGGGCACGTATACCGGCAACCTCAAGATGGAGCTCACGCACGGTCCCTCGGGAGCGCGCTTGAAGACCGCGGCGCCGGTCGACAACAAGGGGGACGGCAGCTCTTTTTCTCCCACCGACCTGGTGGCGTCGGCCCTGGGCGCCTGCATCGTGACCACCATGGCGATCGTCGCCGAGCGCGAGGGGATCGACTTCACGACCGCCTCCTTCCGCGTCGAGAAGCACATGCAGAGCGACCCGCGGCGCATCGCCAAGCTGCCGGTCGAGGTCCACATGCCCGCGGGCCTCTCCGCCGACCAGAAGAAGAAGCTCGAAAACGCCGGTCACACCTGCCCGGTCCACAAGAGCCTGCTGCCGGCCATCGAGGCGGAGATCCGCTTCGTGTATCCGGAGTCGTCACCGAACCGTTGAGCGATCGGCGGGGGCGTTTTCCGTCCCTCCTTTCAGACGGGCCACTCAAGGCCGGTCCTGGAGGGATCGATGGCGGAACACGACAGCGGCTACAAGCTTCTCTTCTCCCACCGTGAGATGGTCGAGGACCTCCTGCGGGGGTTCCTCGATGCGGACTGGATTCAGGATCTGGATTTCTCGACCCTGGAACGGGTCGGCGACAGCTACGTCAGCGGGAGACTGCGCCAGCTCCGCGGCGACCTGGTCTGGCGCCTGCGCTGGAAGGACCCGGGACGGGGATGGTTCTACCTCTATTTCCTCCTCGAATTCCAGTCCACGCCTGACCCGACCATGGCGCTCCGCCTCTCGGGCTACGTCTCCCTCCTCCTCGCCGGACTGGTACGGAGCGGCGAGGTCAAGATCGCCGACGGCCTGCCCGCCGTCGTGCCGCTCGTCCTCTACAACGGCAAGCGCCCCTGGAACGTCCCGCTCGACCTGACGAGCCTGTTCCGCGCCGTACCGCCAGGCGCCGAGATCTACCAGCCGCAGCTCTCCTATCTCCTCATCGACGAAAAGCGGCTGCGTCCCGAAGAGCTGGCCCGGCCCGGCAGCCCCGTCGCCGCCCTCTTCCAGCTCGAGAC
>Ga0137403_10000415_pt1 | contig 54705 bp, 51 predicted proteins | sample CZOMad2_1_16fung_FD_122057 | JGI IMG/M metagenome (GOLD analysis project Ga0137403, IMG submission 122057) | Vadose zone soil fungal communities from Angelo Coast Range Reserve, California, USA - CZOMad2_1_16fungal (Hybrid Assembly) | ecosystem: Environmental > Terrestrial > Soil > Vadose zone...
GCCGAGATCATCCTGATCGGGTACAACACGCCGATCTCGGCGCTGGCGCTCGACCTCAACGAGCTCTGCATGCGCGCGGGCGCCTACGCGAACCTCTGCTTCGTGGTCGGCGTCGCCAAGGCCGGCGTGGAGGACGGCGTCGAGCTGATCGGCGGCTCCTGCATCATCGATCCGCAGGGCCAGGTGCTCGCGAAGGCGGCGACGCGCGGCGACGAGCTCATCGTGACGCGGATCGACTTCGAGCAGATGGGTCCGCTTCGAAAGCGCTGGAACTTCCTCGGGCGACGGCAGCCGCAGCACTACGGCGACATGCTGAAGCCCGTGACCGAGAAGGAGCCACATCGATGAGCGCCTCCTCCGGCATCGACGTCGTCGTTCGCGGTGGACGGGTCGTCACCAGCACGGACGTGGTCGAGGCGGCAATAGCGATCCGCGGCGACAAGATCGTCGCGATCGGGCCTGATTCGCTCTTGCCGAAGGCCGACCGGGTGATCGACGCGTCCGGCAAACTCGTGCTGCCGGGTCTCATCGACTGTCATCTGCACATCGGCCCCGAATACGACGACTGGCGCACGGCGCCGCTCGCCGCGGCGCGCACCGGGCTGACGACCTTGCTACCTTTCGTGACCTACGACGAGGGCGAGACCTTGCCGAAGGCGGTTGCGCGCCTGCGCGAGGAGGCCGAGTCGCTCTCCGTGCTCGACTTCGGTTTTCATTTCATCCTGAACCACGAGCCGTACATCCTCGAGGGCATCCCCGAGGCGTTCCGCATGGGCGTGTCGTCGATCAAGCTCTTCATGACCTACAAGAAACGCGGCAAGCGCATGGTCTCCGACGAGTTCATCGCCAAGACGATGGAGCGGCTCGCCGAGCTCGGCGGCCTGTGCCAGCTGCACTGCGAGAACGGCGACGTGCTCTGTTACCTCGAGGACAAGGCGATCGCCGCAGGCCGTACGGCGCCGACCGACTTCCCGCCGACCTGCCCGGACTGGACGGAGGAGGAAGCGATCAACCGCGCGATCCTCATCGGGCGGCTCACGGGCTGTCCGGTGTACGTCGTGCATCTCTCGACGCGGCTCGGTCTCGAGCGCATCAAGCGCGCCCAGGCCGAGGGCCAGCGCGTGTGGTGCGAGACCTGCCCGCAATACCTGCTCCTCACCGACAAGGAGATGGAGCGCCTCGGGCCCTTCGCCAAGATCGGCCCGCCGCTCAGGCCGTTCGACGGGCCGGATCGCGCGGCACTCTGGGAGGGCTCGGCGCAGGGCTTCATCGCCAATCTCGCGAGCGACCACTCACCGCGGGTGCCCGCGGCGAAGGAGCCGGGACGGAAGAACATCTTCGTCGACGCGCAGGGCAAGCCGATTCCATTCGGCGCGCCGTCGCTCGAAACCCTGGCGCCGCTCGCCTGGAGCGAAGGTGTCGCGAAGCGCGGGTTGCCGGCCACGTGGCTGGCGCGCGTGATGGCCGAGAACCCGGCGCGTGTCTTCGGCCTCTGGCCGCAGAAGGGCGTGATCCGGCCAGGCGCCGACGCCGACTTGACGATCTGGGATCCGACGCCTGAGTGGACCATCCAGCAGTCGCAGCACCTCGGCATCGCGGGCTTCACGCCCTACGAGGGCTGGAAGGTGCGCGGGCGCGCGTGGATGACGCTCGTGCGCGGCCAGGTGATGCTCAATCCAGCAGGCGAGCTCGAGCAGAAGCCGGGCTATGGCCGGTATCTGCCTCGCCGCGGGCCGACGCCGCCCATCGCCGGCGCCGTCGTCTGAGCGGCGCGGACATCGTGGACTATCTGGATCGGCTCGCGGCCTTCGTCGCCGCGACGCGCTTCGAGACGCTCGCCGCCTCCACCGTCGCCGCCGCGAAGCTGGTACTGCTCGACACGCTCGGCGCCATCATCGCCGGCAGCGCGATGGACGAGAACGGCGAGCTCGCGCGATTCGCCGCCGCGCGCGCGCCGCATGGCGCCGCGACCCTGCTCGGCCATCGCGGCCGGGCCGACGCGTTCTGGGCGGCGCTGGCGAACGCCACCGCGGGTGTCGCGCTGGAAGTCGACGAGGGCAGTCGCCTCGGCGGCGGCCATCCGGCGATCCACGTCATTCCCGGCGCGCTCGCCGTCGCCGAAGAACGTGGCCTCGACGGCCGTCGGCTGCTCGAAAGCGTCGTCGCCGGCTACGAGGTCGGCTCGCGGATCGGCGGCGCGACCACGGCGCGCGCGAACGTCCATTCGCACGGCACGTGGGGGACGATCAGCACCGCCGTCGCGATCGCGAAGCTCGACGGCGCGAGCGCCGAGACGGTCCGCGCCGTCATGAATCTGGCCGCCTCGATGAGCCCGGCGAACACGTGGACGCCCGCGCTCGACGGCGCGACGATTCGCAATCTCTATCCCGGCCGCTCGGCGTTCCAGGGAATCCTCGCCGTCGAGCTCCAGCGCTGCGGGTTCACCGGCCTTGGCGACGCGCCGTCGGACGTCTACAGCACGATTCTCGCCGACCGGTTCGAGCCCGACTTGGCCGTCTCGGGGCTCGACGCGCTCACGCGCGCCGACGGGCGCGGGCCGTACCGGATCGAGCAGAACTATTTCAAGCTGCACGCGTGCTGCCGCTTCAACCACTTCGCCCTCGACGCGGTCATGGCGCTCAGGCGCGCCCATCGAGTCACGAGCGACGAGGTCGAGAAGGTGCAGATCGTCACGATTCCGTTCGCGGTCCGGATGGGCGAGCCCGCCCCGGCGAGCTCGCTCGCCGCCAGGTTCTCGATCCCCTGGGCGGTGGCGGCGGCGCTGGTGCGCGGCCGGACCGATCCGTCCTCGTTCGACGCGCAGGCGCTCGCCGACGAGCGCATCCGCGCGCTCGCGCGCCGGGTCGAGATCGGCACCGATCCCGCGATGACGCCGCGGCGCGCCGACATCCCGACCGCGCGCGTACGGCTGGTGCTCCGCGGCGGGCGCACGCTGGAGCAGACGGCCACGGTGGTGCGCGGCGACGCGCTGAGCCCGGTGCCCCGTGACGAGATCACGGCCAAGTTCGTGAGCCTCACCGCTCCGATCCTCGGCGAGCCCCACGCGCGGAAGGTCGTCGATGTCGTGGAGGACGCCGACACGCTCGAGGACGTCGGCGCGCTGACCGCGATGCTCGTCCCCTGAGGACGCGCCCGTGAACGCGCGGGTCGCCGTCGCGCTGCTGCTCCTGGCACTCGGGGCGCCGCGCGCCGTGCTCGCCACGTGCCTGCAGACGCCGGTCGGCCGCGACGTCCCGACCGCGCTGGTCCTGACCGGAGGCGGTACCAAGGGCGCGTACGAGGCCGGCGCGCTGGCGGCGTTCTCCGAGCGCGGCTTGCCGATCCGGCTCGTCGCGGGCTCGTCGGCCGGCGCGCTGAGCGCCGCGATGGTCGTGGCCGGGCGCGCCGACCGCCTCGAAGCCACGTGGCGCGCCCTCACGCGCGAACAGGTCTACTCGCTCCGCGCGCCCATCTTCTTCTCCGGTCTTCTGCCGGGCTGGCTGGCGCTGCGCGCGGTGGGTGCTGCCAGCTCGCTCCTCGACCCGCGGCCCCTACGCGAGCTGATCACGGCTTCGGTCGAGCTCGAGCGGATCCGCAGCTCGCCGATCCGTCTCCTGATAACCGCCACGGACCTCGTCCGGCGTCAGAGTCGTGTCTTCGACAACCGAACCGTGACCGTGGACGTCCTGCTGGCGTCGGCCGCGGTGCCGGGTCTCTTCCCGGCGGTCGACGTCGACGGCGCGCTCCTCGTCGACGGCGGTCTCACCGGCCGCGCGCCCGTGCTCGAGGCGCTCGAAGCCGCCCCGGTGATGCGCGCGCTGATCGTGCTGAGCTACGCGCCCGACGATCAGGGTGCTCCGGCGACGACGATCCGTCGCTCGCTCGAGGAAGCTTTCGAGACCACGATGCTCCACCAGATCCATCGCGACATCGAGCTCGCGCGCTTCAGGCACCCCGCCGTCGACGTCCAGGTCCTGACGCCATCGGCGCCGCTCAGGCTCCGCCCTCTGGAATTCGACGCCGAAGGAATCTCCCGAGCCTTGGCCCTCGGCCGCGCCGACGCCCAGACCTGCCTCGACGTTCTCGGAAACTAAGCCAAGACCAGGCGCGAGCAGTCGTGCTTGAAGAGCGAGACCGGACGGGTGGCGGCGACAGGCCCCGTCCGCCTCCCGCTATCCGGTTACGAGCTACGAGGCGGCCACGTGATGCCGAGCGCGTCCAGCCGCCGCAAGCGATCCTGGCCGAGCGCGGTGTCATATACGTCGGCCAGCGCCTCGGGCGTCCATCCATCCTGGCGCGTGATCGCGCGGATCTGGGCCGGATGCGACCAGAGCGACACCTGGTTGCCGCGGACGTGCAGGATCTGACCCGTGATGTGCGCCGCGCGATCGCTCGCGAGAAACGCGACGACCGGCGCGATCGCCTCCGGCGGAGCCGCGGCCTGCGCGCGCCGGCCATCCGGCAGCCGCTCCGTCATGCGCGTCTCGGCGGTCGGCGAGATGCAGTTCACGGTCACGCCGTACTTGGCCATCGCGAGCGCCGTCGAGCGCGTCAGACCGACGATGCCTTCCTTCGCCGCCGAGTAGTTCGGCTGGCCCGGGCTGCCCTCGAGCCCGGCGGTGGACGTGAACGTGACGATGCGCCCGTATTTGTGCTCGCGCATGTGGCGCGTGGCCGGGCGCATCACGGTGAAGTGGCCCTTCAGGTGCACGGCGACGACGGAGTCCCACTCCTCCTCGCTCATATTGAAGATCATCCGCTCTTTCAGGATGCTGGCGCAGCAGACGACGATGTGGAGATCGCCGAACGTCTTCAGCGCGGTGTCGATCATCCCCTGCCCGCCGGCCATCGTCGCCACGCTGTCGGCGTTCGCGACCGCGTGGCCTCCGTGCTTCTCGATCTCCTTCACGACCGCCAGCGCGCGCTCACTCGACGGATCGCGTCCGTCGACCGTCACGCCGTAGTCGTTGACCACCACGCTGGCGCCCGCCGCCGCCAGACCCAGCGCGACCCCGCGCCCGATTCCGCTTCCCGCCCCGGTGACGACCGCGACCTTTCCGTCCAGAAGACCCATAACCCTCGCCTCCGCGATAGTTTTCTGTCGAGAGACTACTCGATTCCCGCGCGCCGCGCTTCCCGTCCGGGTGTCCTCATCGAAACGGGGGTGCTGGGGATCGCTTGCACGACCCACCAGGCGCCCGTTAGAGTGCTATACCCGAACGGTATGGTCATACCAGATTCCAATATCAGAGTGCGCGTGAACGTGGCCCTCCTCGTGTTCATCGCCATGCTCGCCGGGTCGTTCGGAGTTGCCGGCTACCTGCTCCTCAGGTCGTCCACGCGGAGCGCGAGCGACTTCGGGTCGACGCCGATCGCAGAGCTTCTCGCGACCGCCGAGTCGCTCCTGAAGAAACAGCAGACCGAGCAGGCTCTCGTCATGTACCGTCGGATCCTCGCCGCGAATCCGAAGTCGCTGGAGGCGCAGCTCGCGTTGGCTCGCGGAGAATCGATGGCGGGGCGCGAGGACGTGGCCGCGCAGGAGTACGAGAGCGCGCTGCGCCTCGACCGGGGCAATACGACCGCGCTCCGGCAACTGGCGGAGATCTACTCGCACCAGAGCCGGACCTGGGCGCTGGCGGAGACGAAGTTCAAAGAGTATCTGGCGCAGAAGCCCGACGACACCGAGGCCCAGGTGCAATTGTCCCGGCTCCTGATCTGGGAAGGCAAGTGGGGAGAGGCCGCCGAGATCTACTCGAGGCCGTCTCTGGCTCGGCTCCTGACCATCGAGGACAGGCGAAACTACGTCGGAGCTCTGGCCAAGTCCGGACAGACCCAGCGCGCCGAGGTCGTCGTGAAGGGATTCCTGGCCGGCGGCCGCCCCGACTTCGAGCTGCAGCTGCAGCTGGCGAGTCTTTACGCCTCGCGACAAGACTGGGATTCCGCCTTGCCCCTCTTTCGATCCTTGCTGCAGGCGCGGCCGAGCGATCCTCGGCTCAACCTGACGTACGGCGTCGGCTTGCTCTCGGCGCGGGACTACCGCGCCGCGCTCGAGCCGCTCGCCAAGGCGCGCCACGGAATGCCGTTGAATCCCGAGGCCGGGCTTTCGTACGCGCGCGCCCTCAGAGGGGTCAAAGAGTACAAGCCGGCCGCGAAGGAGTTCGAGCGCGTGCTCCCGACGTACGGTCGGGACGCGGAGATCGTGCGGGAGTACGCCGATCTGCTGCTGGAGAAGGGCGACTATCGAGCGGCCGAGACGCAGTACCGGCATGCCCACGACCTCGGCCTCCGCGACGTCCGGGTCCTCGTCAGCTTCTCGGGCGCGCTGCGAGCCAACGGCAAACCGCGGGCTGCCCTGCCCTACCTCGAAGAAGCGTACAAGCGTCAGCCAACCGATCGCCTGGCCCTGGAGCTCGCGAAGCTCTTGCACGATCTCGGCCGGTACGACGAAGCGAAAAAGATGCTTGCCACGATCGAGCCCACGTCGGCCGGGGCCTCGCGATGAGCTGCACCGCGTCGCTCCACCGGTGGGCGGAACTCCAGCGAGGTCCCTCACGATGACGGTACGAGCCGTTGTGGTGCTTCTGCTCTTCGGCGTCATGCTCTTCCCGCGGCCGGGGCTCGCGCAGACCAGCCGGGAGCCGAGCATCTTCCAGCCGGTCACCCCCGAAGAGCTCGAGAGGCTCAAGCGCCAGATCAGCGAGGACGCGCGCTCCAATGTCGAGGTGAGCAGCGACTATCACGCCGAGTCCGGCGACCTCAACAACCAGCTGGACTACTGGCGTTCCGGCGCGAAGCTCAACTACAAGCTGAAACCGGGCACCGTCCTCTATGCGAGCACCACCGGTACGCGTTACATGACCACCGATTCTCACTATGCCGAATGGGGGGCGAACCTGACGTTGGGGGCCAGTACCGCGCTATCCGACGCGGTGCGCGTGCAGCTCGAGCTCGGCGCCACCTACTTCACCACGGACACGGTCAGCGTCAACGGGCTGGCGTCGGTGAAGTTCGCGCCGTCCGACACCTGGAGTCTCTACCTCACCGGGAGCCGCAGCAACGTCGAGGAGTCGCTGCTCTCGGCGACCGGTCTGCGTCCGAAGACCGGCCCGTTCGCGGGCGACCTGGTCGGGCAGGTGATGGAGAACAAGGGGGTGGTGGGCGGCACCATCAAGCTGCCCTTCAAGCTCGATGCGTTCCTCGAGGGCGGCCTCGGAACCCGCGAGGGAGAGCACGTCGGCTCGAACTTCTTCAAGCAGGTCCAGGGCGGGCTCGGTTACGACGTGCTCTCCGGATCCGACGACAAGCCGTTGAGCTTCGTGCGGGTGAGCTATCTGCTGAACTACTTCGGCTTCGACGACGATCGCCTCGGCTACGGAGGCGCATCCCTGTTGACCGCGGACGGCAAGCGCGTGCATCCGGACCTTCTGGGAAGCGACGGCATCGCTCCGAGCCCCGGATCCAGCCATCCCGGCGTCGGCGGCTATTTCAGTCCCGAGTACTACATCAGCAACACGGCTCGGGTCGAGCTGGCGGGGCGGCCGATCCCAACGCTCCGTTACCGCTTCTCCGCGTTCGTGGGTATGCAGAGCTACACGGACACGTCGACTCAGGCGGTCGGCGGGTTGTCGGCCACGGTCGAATACATCCTGACCGATCGTCTCTCGATCCCCGCGACGATTCGCTGGGACAACCTGGGTCCGTTCAGCCAGGAAACGGTCTCGCTGAAACTGGTCATCAAGCTGTGAGACGGGCGCCCGTCGGAGCCGGCCGACGGTCCCCGCGGTAAGACCGCGCTCGCAATCTCCCGCTCGCGACTGACGACGCGTGGGCCGTCTCGACCATACGCCCAGGAACCTGCTTCGCCGATGGCTGATCGGCGTCCTGCTGCTCTCGCCGGCCGCCCTGCCGCTCGTGCATTCGGCCATCGTGCTGCCCCTCACGCCCGCCGAGCAGGCGCAGGTCGCGCTGGTCATGCTCGGCGCCGCCCTGCTCGCGAGCCGAAGCCAGCTCATGCGCCCGATGATCATCTTCCTGAGCTGCTTCGCCTCGATGCGCTACTTCTACTGGCGCGTCACCTGGACGCTCAATCTCGATTCGGCCCTCGACGCCGGCGTGTCCCTGGCGCTCCTGGCCGCCGAGATCTACGGCCTCGTGATCCTGTTCCTCGGATACTTCCAGACCCTGGAGGTCGAGAAGCGGCGGATTCCACCCGTGCGAGACGAGCCGAGCGTCGACGTCTTGATCCCCACGTTCAACGAGTCGGAGTCGATCGTGCGCCGCACGGTGATCGGCGCGCTCGCGATGACCTACCGGCGCAAGCGCGTCTACGTGCTGGACGACGCGCGCCGGCCCGAGATCGAGGCGATGGCCGGCAACCTGGGATGCGGCTACATCACCCGGCCGGACAATCGCCACGCCAAGGCCGGCAACCTGAACCACGCGTTCGGCCGTACCTCGGGAGAACTGATCGCGCTCTTCGACGCCGATCACGTCCCGGTGCGCGGCTTTCTCGACAAGACCATCGGCTTCTTCGGGAATCCCCAGGTCGCGCTGGTCCAGACCGCGCAGCACTTCTTCAACCCGGATCCCTTCGAACGGAACCTCCGCCTCGCCGACCGGATCCCTCCCGAGCAGAGCTTCTTCTACCACGTGGTCCAGCCGGGCAACGACTTCTGGAACTCGGCGTTCTTCTGCGGCTCGTGCGCGGTCTTGCGTCGGTCGGCGCTCGAACGGATTGGCGGATTCAAGACCGATAGCGTCACCGAGGACGTGCACACGTCGCTCGAGCTCCACGCGGCCGGCTATCGCTCGGTCTATCTTCCGCAGCCGATGGCGGCCGGGCTCGCCACCGAGACCTTCGCCGCCCACGTGAAGCAGCGCACACGCTGGGCGCGCGGGATGGCGCAGGTTCTTCGGCTGGACTGTCCCCTGCTGAAGCGGGGATTGTCCCTGGCCCAGCGAGTCAACTACTTCAACGCGATGCTCCACTTCTTCTTCGGGATCCCGCGCCTGGTCATGATCGTCGCGCCGCTTACGTTTCTGCTGTTCGGCCTGCACCCGATCAAGGCCGACGCTCTGGCCGTCGTCGCCTACATCCTGCCGCACATCGGCCTGTCGACGATCGCGAACTCGATGAGCGGCCGGCAGCATCGCCACTCGTTCTGGGCCAGCGTCTACGAAGTGTCGATCGCGCCGTTCACGGCTCGCGTCACGCTGCTCGCGCTGTTCAATCCTCGGCTCGGCAAATTCGATGTGACCGACAAAGGGACCACGGTCGATCACGGCCGCTTCGACCTCGAAACGAGTCGGCTGACCCTGGCGCTGCTCGCGCTCTGCGGCGCGACCCTGGTCGTCGCCTTTCCCGTGAGGCTGATCCTCTTCGCGACGAGCCCGGGCGATCCGTCGGTGCTCGACGCGATCGTCATGAATAGCCTGTGGGCCTTCGGCAACATGATCACGCTCGTCGCGGCGACGTGCGTCGCTTACGAGCAACCCCAGCAGCGCACGGCGCCCCGCGTGAAGCGCCGTTACCCGTGCCAGCTGATCGCGGACGGCGTGAGCCTCTCGGGGGAGACGTGGGACCTGAGCGAGCACGGCGTCAGGATCGTGCTGACGCACCCCGGGCCGGTGCCGTCCGAATGCCGGGTCGCGATCCTCGGGGAGGCCGGCCCTCGCTGGGAGGCACGGGGCATGCGCACGCGCTGCGACTGGAACGCGGCGGGCGCCGTCGAGGCCGCCTTCGCCTTCGTGGGCCTCGACGGCGCGACGCATCGAGCCCTGGTCGAGATCATCTTCAGCGACGACCAGAGCTGGAGCGCGGAGCACTATCCACCGAACCGGCTGCTGCGCTCCTCCTGGCTCTTGCTCACCACGATCTGGAGGGTGCTGCGACCGCGCGTCCCGAGCCGACGCCAGTCGCCTCGACTCGATGGCGCGTGGCCGGCCTGGTATCGCGGAAGTGCGTGCGCCTGTCTCTCGTTGTCGGGTGTCGGCGCGCTGATCGCGCCGCACCAGGACGCGGGCGATCTCCCCGGAGGCGGGACGTTTCGCGTCGAGATTCGGCCGAACCACTTCGTCGAGGCCCCGACGTCATCGGCGCGGCGAGTCCCCGACGATCCGCGGCGGGTCGTCCTGCGCTTCGACTGGCCGGATTTCGCGGCGATGCGAGAGTTCTGGATGAACGCCCACACCGGCGGCCGCGCGGCACCGCGCCGGTGGCGGAAGGGCCGACCGCGGCGATCGCTCGAGATCGCACGCTAGCGAGGAGCACCGAATGCACCGGATCACGGTCGCCGTGCTGCTGGGGTTGAGCACGGTCGGTGGATGCGCGCATCCGGCGGCCGTGGCCGCGACGCGGCCCTCCGAGACCCTACAGGAGAGCTGGAAGGCGTATGTGACCCGTTTCATCGAGACCGACGGTCGCGTCGTCGACCGCCGGGCCGGCGGCATCTCGACGTCGGAGGGGCAGGCCTACGCGATGCTGCGTGCTGTCTGGATGGGGGACCGCGCCGTCTTCGACAAGACCTACGCCTGGGGCCTGGCGAACCTCAACGCCGGCGTCCGGAAGGATCGGCTCTGGGCCTGGAAGTGGGGGAGATCGGCCGAGGCACAGTGGCAGGTCCTCGACGCAGCCTTCGCCTCCGATGCCGATCAGGACGTCGCCCTCGCGCTGATCCTCGCGTTCCAGACGTGGAAGGATGAGCGCTACCGAGCCGACGCGAAAGCGATCCTGGCCGATCTGTGGAGGTTGAGCACGGTCGCGGTGCGGGGCCGGCGCTTTCTGCTCGCGGGCGACAAACTCTGCGACGGGGGCTCTTGCCGGATCAACGTCTCGTACTACGCGCCCTACGCGTACCGGATCTTCGCGACCTATGACCGGGAGCGCAACTGGCGAGGGCTCCTCGACTCCGCCTACTTCGTGCTCGGGGCCGCTGCGTCACTGACGAGCACGCATCTGCCCCCGGATTGGATGCTGCTGGACACGTCGACGGGCCGGCTGAGCCTGGCGGACCGGAAGGACAGCGCCTTCTCGTACGACGCCTTTCGCGTCTACTGGCGTGTCGTGCTGGATCTGGAGCTGTCCGGCGAGCCACGCGCCAATCGCTATTTGAAGACGACGCTCCCCTGGTTGATCCGCCGCTGGGAGCGATCGGGAACGTTCCCGGCGGTGGTCTCGAGCAGCGGGGAGGACCTGGCGCAGTACGAAGCGACAGAGATGCTGGCCGCGCTCGGTCCGGCGATCCGGCCCCTTCGCCCGGACATCGCCACGGCCGTCGATCGAAAGCTGAGAGCCAACTACAAGAACGGCCTCTGGGCCGACAACGCGGGCGATCAGGACAGCTACTATCTCCAGAACTGGGCGTGGTTCGGGACCGCGTTGTACGAGAGATATCTCACGCCGTTCACGAGAGCGGGCCGAGCGGCGGGCGACTCATGATCGCGACGATCGTCCGCGGCGTCCTCGGCGCCCTGATCCTCCTCTCCGCGGCCCTGGCCAAGCCACCGGACGGTAGCCCGCCACCCCAGGGACAAGCCCGCCTCCAGTTCCGCGACCACCTCAAGACCTCCCAGGAGCTGTTGCTGACCGGCGCGACGGACACTCGCTCGATCGCGTTCACGCTCCCGTCGAGATGGCGGCCGTTGCCCGGCGGCGCGCTCCATCTCTTCGTGCGGCACTCCAAGGATCTCGACGGCGATCGATCCTTCCTGTCCATCAGCCTCAACCAGGGGATCCTTCGGAGCTTCCGTCTCGATCACCGGAACGTCACGCCCACCGAGGTCGTGGTTCCCATCCCTCCCGAGATGTTGAGGTCACGGAACGAGCTGACGTTCGCCATCGAGCAATCCGCTCGGCCGAGTGGCCCGGGAGTCGAGGTCTGGAGCAGCCTCGGCGCGCAGTCGTTCATCGCGATTCGGTATCGAGAGGAACCGCCCGAGCTGAACCTGGGCAAGCTCCCCGCACCACTGCTGGAGATCAACGCGTTCCGGGGCAACCGGCTCGCCGTGCTCCGGCCTGAACGACCCAGCCCGCGCACGCTTGAAGCCACCGCGCTGGTGGTGGCCAACCTGTGCAAACGGGTCGCTCCCGAGCGCGTGACGGTGCACGTTCTGGGATCGATCCACTCGGCGCGCGATCCACTCCTCGTCATCGGCACGGCCGCGGAGCAGCCTGAGCTGCTCGCGCTGCGCGGGCGGTCCCCGCTCGCGTTTTCGCGCAGCCGCGGCGCGACGGTCCTCCACCCGACGAGCGGCGCGGCCCTGGCCGAGGATGAAGGGATCGTTGGCCTGGCCACGAGGACGCCGGCCGATCCGAATCCGATTCTCTTCGTCACCGGGAACTCGGCGGCGGGAGTGGTCCGCGCGGCCCGGAGCGTTCTCGGCGCCGAGTGGAACGCCGTCGGCGCCTTCGTCCGCGTTCCCCGCAACCCGAGGCTCACGGCGTCGAGGCCGCGCGACTGGCCGGGATTCCTGCCGCCACGGAGCTTCTTCAGCCTGGCCGATCTCGGCCTGGACGACCTGGAGCTCACGCCGCGGAGCGATGAGCCACTGCTCGTGGCGCTCAATACCGCTCCCGACGCGCGATTCCTCGACTACGGAAACCGGATGACCCTGAAGTTCCGGGTGAACCACGAGGCGTACGTCGGCAGCGCGCGCCTGATCGTCCAGGTCAACGACGTCACGGTGGCCGAGCCGTTCGCTCGCGAGATCTTCGGCAGGGCCGTCGGGTCGGTCCCGGTGACGATTCCGACGAGGCTCCTGAAACCGCGCAACATCTTGCGCATCGCCTGGAAAGGCGCGCCGGAGGCGGCCGCGCAGAACCGAGTCGTCGCGTGGCTCTTGTCGAGCAGCGAGTTCTACCTCCCCCGCTACCATGAGACCGATCTCCCCGATCTCGGTCTGTTGCAATTCCAGCTCTACCCTCTTGGTCTCAGGGGGGATCTGTCCGACGTCGTGGTCGTCGTGCCCGACGATCCGAGCGAGGAGGTCCTCCCGGCGCTGCTCGAGCTCGCGGTAGCCTTCGCGCGGCTCGCGCCGGCCCCGCACCTGGCCTTCCGCGTCAGGCGGCTTGCCGAGCTCACTCGGGCCGAGCTCGCCGAGTTTCATCTGGTGATTCTCGCCCCCGAGCGTCGACGCGATCCGCTGGCTCAGCTCCTGCCCGACTGGAGGCCGCCGGCTCGCAAGACGTCCGTCGACGGACAGCCGATCGTCCGAGCGCTGGCTTCCCCGTGGAGCCCGCAGAAGTACGTCCTGGTCATCGGCGCGGCGCCCGGGCGGCTTCAGCGCGCGGTCAGTATCGCCTTCTCCGAACCTGGCCTGTCGCAGCTGCGCGGCGACGTGACATACCTGGGCGATACGCGACTGGAGGCGTTCACCCTCGGCCCTCGACGCCGCGTCACGGAGTACTCGTACCTGATCTTCATCGAGGCGTGGCTTCGGGCGCACTGGCTCGCGCTCCCGATCATCCTGATCACGGTCAGTGCGCTGCTATTCGTGGGAGTGCGTTTGGGCCTGCGGCGATACCGTCGCAGCGCGGAGTGGGCACCGCTGGACCGGCCGGGCTGAGGCCGCTCGACCACCGGCGCCGCTCATTCGGCGACGCCGATGAGCCGCGCCAGTCGGTCGCCGTCGGCGCTGAGCGTGGCCGACTCACCGTCGTAGACGATGCGGCCCTTGTCCATCACCACGGTGCGAGACGAGAAGGCGAGGGCGACGCGGCTGTTCTGCTCGACCAGCACGATCGAGAGCGCGCCCTCGCCGCGCAGGCGCAGCAGCACCGCGGCGAGCGCCTCGACGATCACCGGCGCCAGCCCCTCGGTCGGCTCGTCCATGAGCAGGACCGATGGATTGGTCAGAAGGGCGCGGGCGATCGAGAGCATCTGCTGCTCCCCGCCGGAGAGCTGGTTACCCATGTTCGAGAGCCGCGCGGCCAGGTTCGGGAACAGCTCGAAGACACGCTCGAGGGTCCAGTGTCCCGGTCGCGCCCCGATGGTCAGGTTCTCGCGCACGCTCAGCGACGGGAAAATCTCCCGCTCCTGCGGGACCCAGCCGAGGCCGCGGCGCGCGCGGCGAAAGATCGGGACGCGATCGAGGCTCGCGCCGCCGAGCGTCACCTCGCCGCGGTGCAGGGTGGTGTGGCCCATCACCGTCGCCAGCAACGTGGTCTTGCCGACGCCGTTACGGCCGATCACGCTGATGCTCTCGCCGGGCGCCAGCGCCAGGTCGATGTCCTCCAGCACGACCGTCTCGCCATAGCCCGCCGAGACGCGCCGCAACGCAAGGGCCTCAGCCATGGCCCGCCCGACCGAGATAGACGGCTCGGACGTTCGCGTTGGCGCCGATCTCACGCGGGCTCCCGGTGGCAAAGACGGCGCCGCTCACCATCACCGTGATCCGCTCGGCGAACCGGAACACCAGATCCATGTCGTGGTCGATGATGAGCACGCCGATGTCCCGCGGCAGGCTGGCGATCGCATCGAGAATGATGTGGCTCTCGGCGCTGGGCACGCCGGCGGCCGGCTCGTCGAGCAGCAAGATCTCGGGCTTCAAGCCGAGCGCGATAGCGAGCTCGACCAGCCGCTGACGGCCGTAGGGCAGCTCGGAGATCCGGCGGCTCGCGTCGGCCGTCAGCTTCAGCGTCTCGAGCAGACGCATCGACTCCGCGACCACGTCATGGCGCGTCCCGGCCGGCCGGAGCATCGACGCCGCCGCGCCGACCCGCTCGGCGACCGCGATGTAGACGTTCTCGAGGACCGAGAGCCGGCGGAACAGGCGGTTGATCTGAAACGTGCGAGCGATACCGAGCTTCACCCGCTGCGCCTGAGCGATCGTCGTGATATCCCGCCCCTTCATCAAAATCGCGCCTGAGGTCGGTGGGATGACGCCGGTCAGCAGATTGATGAACGTGGTCTTGCCGGCGCCGTTGGGACCGATCAGCGCGTGGCGCGCTCCGGCCTCGAGCCTGAAGTCGATGTCGCGCGCGGCGGCCAGCGCGCCGAAGTTCCGGCACAGCGCGCGAGTCTCGAGCAGCGGCGCGGTCACGACGTCGCGCGCGGCGGCCGCAGCCGGCGCGCCGCGGCTTCGGCGATGCCCAGGATACCGTTGCGCGCGAACAGCGCGATGACGACGAGCAAGAGTCCCAGGCCGAGCTGCCATGCCGTCGGATAGATCTTCGACAGGAAGTGCGACAGGGCCATGTAGGCGACCGCGCCGACGAATGCGCCGTAGAGACGGCCATAGCCGCCGAGGACCAGGATGATCAGCACGGTGGCCGCGCGATCGAGCCCGAGCGTGCCGAGGTTCACGTAGGCGTTCGCCTGCGCCCAGATGCCGCCGGCCACGCCGGCGATCGCCGCCGACACGGCGTAGCAGAGGACGAGCCGGCTCCGTACGGGCGCGCCCACCGCGTGCATCCGCAGCGTGTTCTCGCGAATGCCCGTCAGGCTCTGGCCGAAGGGCGAATAGACCAGGGTGCGCACGAAGACGAAGCAGACGAACAGCACCGAGAGGACGTAGAGATACTGGGTCTTCGGGTAGAGCGGGTTGAACTCGAACACGCCGAGCAGCGGGGCGATCGGCAGGCTGTCGAGCCCGTCGAAGCCGCCCGTGTAGTCGTGCGCGAGGTTGGCGGCCTCCTCGAGGAGCGCCATCGTGCACAAGGTCAGCATCAGCAGGGTCAGACCCTGCGTGCGCAGGAGCACCAACCCCGAGCCGAGCCCGACGACCGCCGCCACCACCGCCGCGAGGATCAAGCCCGTGATCGGCTCGTCCCAGATTCCGCGCTTGGCCAGCATACCGACCGTGTACGCGCCGGCGCCGAAGAAGGCGGCCTGACCGAGCGTGACGATCCCGGCGTAGCCGAGCACGAGGTCGAGCGAGATCGCGAAGAGCACCGTGATCAGGAGCTCGGTGCCGAAGCCGAGATACTTTGGGAAGACGAAATAGAACCCGAGCGCCAGGATCCAGGGAATCGGCTCCCACACACGCAGTCGGTGACGGCCGGCGAGCGCCACCGCCGCTGGATGCTCGGACCGGCCGGCCGCCGAGGGCGTCACGTGGTCCTGGCGCCGAAGAGGCCCTGCGGCCGCCAGAGCAGGAGGAGAATCGTGAGCGCGTAGATGAAGGCGGTGCCACCCTGGGGCACGTATTTCTTGAGCGTGAAGTCGAGCACGCCGATCAGGAGCGCCGCGTAGAAGACGCCGGTCACGCGGCCAAGCCCGCCCACCGCGACCACGATCAGGAAGTAGACGAGGTACTTCAGCGCGTACTGGGGATCGAGGCCGAGAAATTCGGCGCCGAGCCCGCCGCCCAGCGCCGCCATGCCGCTGCCGAAGGCGAACGTGAGCGTGAACAGGCGCCCGATGTTGATGCCGAGCGACTCGGCCATGCGCCGGTTGTCGACGGCCGCGCGGATCTGCGCGCCCGTCCGCGTGCGCTCGAAGCCGAGCCAGAGACCGCTCACGATCAGGATCCCGACCACGATGAGGACCACGCTGTAGGTGCGGTAGTGCGTGATCCCGAGATTGACCTGGCCCTGTAGAAACGCCGGGAGCCTCAGCGGCTGGTTCTCCGGTCCCACCACCAGGGTGACCGACGCGATCATCATGAAGACGAGACCGATCGTGAAGAGCACCTGGTCGAGCTCGGTCGCCCGGTAGAGTCGGGCGTAGAGCAAGCGCTCCAGCACGGCGCTCACGAGGGCGGTGACGACGAATCCGAACACGAGGGCCGGCACGAACCCGAAGCCCCAGTGCTTCATCGCCTGCGCGATCGCGTAGCCCCCGAGCATCGCGAAGCCGCCGTGGGCGAGGTTGACGAATCCCATCAGGCCCATGGTGACCGAGAGCCCCACCGACACGATGAACAGCACCATGCCGGCGGCCACGCCGCCCAGGATCATGCTGGCGACGTCGATGCCGAGGATCACGAGAGCGTCGGGTGGACGGCGCTCACCTCAATCTATCGGCGCGCTACTTGGCAGCGCACGGGCCGATCTTCTGCTCCTTGCAGGCGTCCTTCACTCCGTCGATCTTGCCGATCACCTTCTGGAAGACGCGACCGTCCTTCATCACGGCTTCGGACAGGTACTCGTTCATCACGATGTCGCGCGTGACGGGATCGATCATGATCGGGCCGCGCGGGCTCGCGAACTTCCAGCCCTTGAGGGCTTCCAGGGCCGCGTCCACCTCGACCTTGCCTCGGAGCGCCTGGACGACGTGGACGATCGCCGCCATGCCGTCGTAGCCTCCGACGGCCATGAAGTCGGGCGTGGTGCTGGCGCCATATTCCTTCTTCCACGCTTCGACGAAGCGCTTGTTCTCCGGGTTGTCGAGATCGGCGTGATAGTGGTGCATCGTGATCAGGCCGACCGCCGCCGCGCCCATCGCCTGGAGCTTCGTGTCCTGGGTGATGTCGCCCGGGCCGATCAGCTTGATGCCGGCCTCCCGCATGCCGAGCGCCGCGTAGGTCTTCACCACGGCGGCCGCGTGGTCGCCGGCCGGGACGAACACGAAGAAGAGATCCGGCTTCTTGTCCTTGGCGCGCTGGAAGAACGGCGTGAAGTCGGGCACCGCGCCGGCCCCGCCCATCGGGATCTCGTCGATCACCTTGCCGCCGTTGGCCTCGAAGCTCCGCTTGAACGCGGCGAGGCTGTCCTTGCCGGGCGGGAAATCCGTGTAGCCCACGATGGCGGTCTTCGCGTTCAGGATCTTCGCCGAGGCCTCGCCGAGCGCGTAGCCGGCGTGCCACATGCTGAACGAGGTGCGAACGTAGTAGGGCGACAGATTGGTGATGTGCGCGGTCCCGGCGTTCATGATGACCGCGAGCTTCTTACCCGCGGTGACGATCGGCGCGGACGCGATCGCGTTTGGCGAGTAGATCCAGCCGGCCAGCACGTCGACGTTGTCCTGCGTGAGCAGCTCCTGCACGGCGATCTTCGCGTTGGCGCCGCTCGGATCCTTCACGTCGCGCCTGATCATCGTGATCTTGTACGGCTTCACCTTGTCGGCGTTGAGCTTGAGGTAGAGCTCCATCCCGCGGTCGACCAGCTGGGCGAATTCGGCGCCGATGCCCGTGTACGGCAAGGCGACGCCGACCTTCACTTCCTGCGCGTGCGCCGAGGCGATGCCAAGGGCGAGCGCGACGGCGGCGATCGCACTGATGCGCTTGATCATGAGAGTTTTCCTCCGGAGGGTTCGAACCCGCTCTGTCGTCTGGTGCGGCACAGTATGGCGAAATACTAGGGCAAGAGTCGGAAACCGCGCAAGCCGCGCCTATAGGAGGGACGAGTGTGCGATGATCGGGGCCCAGGGAGGCCAGGGATGAATTACCGGATCATCTCCGCCGACGACCACATCGACCTGCAGTGGCTCCCCAAGGATCTCTGGCAGAAACGGGTGTCGGCCGAGTGGCGGGAGCGCGCCCCCAAGGTCGTCGACACTCCGGACGGGCCCTACTGGTTCTGCGGCGGCGACCGCTGGGATTCGTGGGGCGGGCGCAAGGGCGCCGCCGGCGCTCAGGGTGGCCGGCGTACCGCCCTCGAGAAGGGCGGCGTCCTCGAGCCGGGCGTGCTGCGGCCGACGACGACCGCCCTGCGGCTGGCCGATATGGACCGCGACGGCGTGGACGCGACGGTCATGTACGGGCCGATCGTGCCGCTGCTGATCGCCGATCCGGAGCTCCGGAAAGTCTGCTATCGCGCCTACAACGAGTGGCTCGCCGAGTTCTGCGGGACCGCCCCCGAGCGCCTGCTCGGCGCCGGGCTGATCCCGATCGACGACGCGAAGAGCGCCGCCGATGAGGTCCGCCATCTGAAGCACCTGCGTCTGCGGACGGGCATGTTCCTCGCGGCGCGGGTCGACGTGCCGCTCTGGGACGAATCCTGGGAGCCGCTCTGGGAGGCGGCCGCCGAGACCGGTCTCGCGATCGGTTTTCACCTGGGCGGCGGGCTCCGCACGGTCACCTTCAGCGGCCCCAAGGCGAGCGACCCGGGCAACATGGGCGTGCGGGTCGCCTGCTCCACGCTCCAGATGGACGAGCCGCTCGCCGCGGTGATCTTCTCCGGCGCCCTCGAGCGCCACCCCAGGCTCAAGATCGTCCTCGCCGAAACGGGCATCGGCTGGCTTCCCTACATGGTCGAGCGCATGGACGACACCTACCAGCGGTTCCTCGACGCCGGCGATTTCTGGCGCGCTCACGGCGGCCTCCAGCTGACGATGGCGCCGAGCGCCTATTTCCGCCGCCAGGTATGGGCCACGTTCCAGACCGATCACGTCGGGCTCCGCGTCATCGACGTGCTCGGCGACGACCGCGTCATGTGGGCGTCGGACTACCCGCACGCCGATAGCACGTGGCCGGATTCGCAACAGGCGATCGCGGACAACTTCAAGGACGTGGCGGATCCCGCGCGGCGCCGCATCCTGTGCGACAATGCGCGCGCACTGTACGGCCTGTAATACTCAGATAGACCCAGGAGGACGAGCGTGGCGAAGTTCAAGGTGGTGACTCCGAGCGGTGCGGGCATTTCGGTTCCTGGCGCGGGCTACAAGCTCGAGATGGAAGCCCTCGCGCCGATCGACGCCGAGATCGTCGAGATCGCGGCCAAGACCGACGAGGAGTTCGTCAAGGAAGCGCGCGACGCGGACGCGCTCTACGCAAAGGGCCGCCGCATCACCAAGCGCCTCATCGACGGGCTCGAGCGGTGCAAGGTGATCGCGCTCGGCAGCGTGGGCGTCGATTCGGTCGACGTCGACGCGGCCACGGCGCGCGGGATCCCCGTCACCAACGTGCCCGACACGTTCATCGAGGAAGTCGCCGACCACGCCATGATGCTGATCCTGGCCACGTACCGCCGACTCACCACGATGGACCGGATGGTCCGCGACGGACGCTGGGGCGAGGGACGGCCGCTTCTGTCCCAGTTCCCGCGCCTGATGGGCCAGACCCTCGGTCTCATCGCCTTCGGCCACGTGGCGCGCGCGGTCGCGGTGCGGGCTCGGGCCTTCGGGTTCCATATCCTGGCCTATGACCCGTACGTCGAGGAGCTGGTCGTGAGTCAGTACGGCGTCGAGCCGGTGAACCTCACCGAGCTCCTGCAACGGTCGGACATCGTCTCGATGCACGCGCCGTCCACCGCCGACGCCCACCACCTGATGACGGAGCACCATTTCCGCCTCATGAAGCCGGAGGCGCTCTTCATCAGCACGGGCCGCGGCCCGACCACCGATGAAAGCGCGCTCATCAAGGCGCTGAAGGAAGGCTGGATCGCCGCCGCCGGGCTCGACGTGCTCGAGCAGGAGCCGCCCGACGCGAACAATCCCCTGCTGAAGATGGACAACGTCATCCTGACCCCGCACGTCGCCTCGGCCTCCGCGAGGTTCGATCCTGTGCGCAGGCGGCGCGTCGGTCAGGAGATCGCCCTCGTGCTGGGCGGCCGCTGGCCGCGGAGCTGCGTGAATCCATCGGTTCTCGAGAAGAGCAAGCTCGTGCGCTGGCAACCCTACTCGATGGAGCGTGGGCCCGGCGCGTAGCAGTGCGCGCCTATAATTGGAAATAGGAAATCGGAGACGGGATGGCGCGCAAGCGGCTCGTGCTCAAGAACACGGCGCTGTTCAGCGACCCGGCGAACCTCAGCTGGGAGCGTTACGTCCTCATGCAGGCCCGCGAGCGTGACCGGTATCTGACCGAGCGCGCAACGATCCCGGATGATGCGCTGAACTACAAGACCGTCAGTCCGCGCTACCTCGAGAACGCGGTCGACCAGTTCGCCAACAATTATTACTCCGAGCTGTCGGCCACGCACTACGTGGCCACCGCCGCCGCCAACGCTCCGTTCGACGAGCTGAAGAAGTCCGCGCTGTTCCAGCTCGCCGACGAGCAGCGGCATCTCGAAATGGACCGCGAGGTGTTCGAGCGGGCCGGCATCCCCGAGCGCGACTGGCTCGCCGCATGGGAATCGCCCGGGACGACGTGCCGCTTCTTCCGGCACCTGCTTGAGCTCGAGGACTCGATCGAGATCCTCGTGAAGGGGAACTTCGTCGCCGAGGGCGCCGCCGGGCCCGGCACCTTCACCGTGCTGGCGGACGGCGCCGAGGCGCGGGGTGACGTCCTGTCCGCGGTCAACCACCGGGCGCGCATCCGCGACGAGACTCGCCACATCAGCTACGGCCGCGCCCTCGTCAAGGCGTTGATCGAGGACGACCCCCGCAATCTCGACACGATCCAGCAGTGGCAGGACGACAGCCTTCGCCTCTTCTCCGAAGTGGCTCGTGGCGGCGAGCGCCAGGCGTGGTGGGAAGGATTCCTCGCTTCGTATTACAAGATCGCGCTCCCGATGGGGCTTCGTCCGACCGCCTTTTAGGTCCGAGATCCGCGCCCGACCTCGCTGATCGGGTGATTCGAATCGTGGCCAGGAATCGCCCAGCGGTGCGCCCGTATCATCCAACCAGCGACGCCCAGAGTTTCAGGAATTGCCTTCGATAATCAATATTTACTGACCCATCCCAGGTGGTATGGCGATTGCTGGAAAGATGGTAGCCCTATGCGCATTCTGGTCATCGACGACGATCAGGCTGTCTGCGAGGTCTTCGGGGAGTTTCTCCACGAAATAGGCCACGAGCCCGTCATCGCGCACACCGCCGAGACGGCGCTCGACACCCTGCGCGAGGAGCGGCCCGACGCGGTGCTCCTCGACGTCTGCTTGCCGGGCATGAGCGGGCTCGACTTCATGAAGCTCGAGACGGTGCGCGACCTGCGCGTCCCGATCCTCGTGATCTCCGGTCGCGCGACGGAGAGCCAGGCCCAGGAGGCCATGCGGGCCGGCGCGTTCGACTTCATCGGCAAGCCCGTCGCGCTTCGGCGTTTGCAAGAGGCGCTCGCGTGCTTCGAGGCGCCGGCCGCGACGCCGGCCAAGGTCAAGGACGACGAGGTGCCACCCGAGCGCCGGCGCGCGCCGAGGGCGGTGGTCGCGCTCCCGGTACGGGTTCGCGAGCAGAGCGGCGCCGAATGGGAATCGACCTCGGTCAACCTGAGCGCCTCCGGCATCAAGGTGCGGGCGAACGGATCACGCCGCACCGCGGGCGTGGCAACGCTCTCGATCACGCTGCCCGAGAGCGAGACCCAGCTCGAGGTGCCGTCGATCCTCGTGCGCGCGGACGACGAAGGCTACGCGTTCGCGTTCAAGGACCGCGGCGACGAGAAGCTCCGCGAGCTCAACGAGCTGGTCCGGCGCTCGGTGGGCGCGCCGACCGTCGACGTCGAATCGCACGTGCGCATCCTGCACCGCATCGGCGAGGCGATCAGCGCCACGCTCGACGTCGACGAGGTCCTGCGCATCGCCCTGGACGCGCTCACGCACGTCACCGGCCACGAGATCTCGAGCCTCCACCTGCTCTCGGCCGACGGCGCCACCCTGCACCTGCGCGGCGACCGGGGCCTGCGGCCTCGGCTGCGCGAGATCAACAGTGTGCTCCCGATCGGGCAGGGGCTCATCGGCGGCGTGGCGGCCACCGGCAAGACGCTTCACTGGGCGCACGTCAGCGAGTCCGCCGATCTCCTGCCGGCGGCGCGAGCCGCCGTCACGCAGGAAGGGATCCACGCGTTCGTGTGCGTGCCGATCCACAGCCGCGGACGGATCCTCGGCGCCTTGTCGCTCGGCCGCCGGACACGCGAGGCGTTCTCGGAATCCGAGATCGCGCTCGTCGAAGCCTGCGCGAACCAGATCGGGCTGGCGCTGCAGAACGCGCAGCTCTACTCGGCGACGCGGCGTCAGCTCGAAGATCTCAAGTCCGCCGAGGCCCAGCTGATCGAGGGCGAGAAGCTCTCGACGGTCGGCAAGCTGGCGGCCGGTCTCGCGCACGAGACGCGCAATCGCCTGACGGCGATCCTCGGACAGGCGGAGCTCCTGCTGATGGGCTCCGACGATCCGGTCAAGAGCCGCGAGCGCCTGCACACCATCGTCCAGGAGACGTCGCGGGCGGCGCAGATGCTCCAGAACCTCCTGCGGTTCACCAGCCGGCACTCGGCCGAGCGCCACCCCTGCCGTCTCGAGGATCAGATCCAGTGGGTGCTCGAGCTCAAGAGCCACCAGCTGCGTCGCGACAGTGTCAAGGTCGTCACCGACTTCGGGAATGTGCGTCCGGTCCTGGCCGACGAAGGTCAGATCCAGCAGGTGCTGCTCAACCTCGTGCAGAACGCGCACCAGGCGATGGCCGGGCACGAGGGCGAGCGCGAGATCACGGTGCGGTTGTCCGAGCCCGGCGGGCCGAACGTTCGTCTCGAGGTGCTCGACTCCGGGCCCGGCATCCATCCCAACGTGCTTCCGCGAATCTTCGACGCCTTCACCACGACCAAGGCTCCCGGCGAAGGCACGGGGCTCGGCCTCTGGGTCTCGTACTCGATCGTCGAGCAGCACCAGGGATCGCTGCGGGCCGTCAACCGTCCGGAAGGCGGCGCGGCGTTCATCGTCGAGCTGCCCGCCGCCCCCGCCTGAGCGGCGCCGATGAGGTTCGCATCCGGAGCCAAGTTCGCGGTCCTGAGCTTCCTGTGCGTCATGGTGTTCGCGCTGTCCATGGGTTTCGCCCTCTCATCGCTGCTCACGCGCGCCGTGCAGGGATGGGAGTGGGAGAACACCGCCGCCCTGGCCCGACGTGAAGTCGAGCTGCGCGGCATCGACACCTTCCTGGCCGCTCCGCGACGGGCGCCGCTCGACGAGCACACGCGAGAGCAGCTCTCGCGCCTGATGCAGGGCCTTCCGGAGGTCGTGCGCGTCAAGGTGTGGGACCGCGACGCGGCGGTCGTCTGGTCGGACGAGTCCCGACTGATCGGCCAGCGATTCCCGGATAACGACGAGCTCAAGGAGGCGCTCGGCGGCGAAGTGACCGTCGAGGTCAAGACGCTCGAGGGCCGCGAGCACGCGTTCGAGCGCCCGAGCTTCACGACGCTCGCCGAAGTCTACGTGCCGATCATGTCGAAGACGACCGGCCAGGTCGTCGGTGTCGTCGAGATCTACAAGAACCCGATCCGACTGCTGGCGGCGATTCAGCGCGCGCGCATCGTCATCTGGACCATCTCGCTGGCGGGCGCGCTGATCCTCTACCTGGTGCTCTTTCCGCTGGTGCGGCAGGTGTACGGGCGCCAGGTGCGGGAGGAGGCGCTCCAGGCTCACGCCGCCGAGCTCGAGGCCCAGGTAGTCGCACGCAACCGGGAGCTCGAGACCCAGCGCGAGGCGTTGTTCCAGGCCGAGAAGATCGCCGCGATGGGACAGCTGCTCGCCGGCGTGTCCCACGAGCTCAACAACCCCCTGTCGACGATCGTCGGCTATACCCAGCTTCTCCTGATGCGGGTCGGCGCGGGCCCGATGGCCGAGCATCTCGAGAAGATCGCGAAGTCGGCGGAGCGCTGCACACGGATCGTGACGAACTTCCTCGCGCTCGCGCGGCAGCACCCGCCGGAGCGCCAGCTCGCGCAGCTGAATCAGCTCGTCGACGAAGCCGTCGAGCTCCTGGCCTACTCGCTCCGGATCGACAACGTCGAAGTGGTCCGGCGGCTCGCGCCCGATCTGCCGCAGCTCTGGGCCGATCCGCATCAGATCCAGCAGGTCATCGTCAACGTGCTGACGAACGCCCATCAGGCGCTGCGCGACGTCTCGACGCGCCGCCGGCTCGTGCTGACGACGCGGTACGAGCGCGCGGCCGACCGCATCGTGCTCGAGGTCGCCGACAGCGGGCCGGGTGTGCCGGCCGACGTCCGCGGGCGGATCTTCGACCCGTTCTTCACGACGAAGGCGCCCGGTCAGGGCACCGGGCTCGGGCTTTCGCTATGCCGCGGAATCGTCGACGCTCACGAGGGCGTTCTTCGGCTCGAGTCGACGCCGGGGGGCGGCGCCACGTTCGTCATCGAGCTTCCCTCCGGCGGGCCCGCGGAGACGGCCGACGCCCACCGCGCCGAGACGGGGCTCGAGCCGCCGCCACGCCGGACGATCCTGGTCGTGGACGACGAGCCCGACGTCGCGGAGCTTCTCACCGAGGCGCTGCTGCTCGACGGTCACCGGGTCGACACCGTCAACAGCGGCGCCGCCGCGCTCACCCGGATCCTCGACACCAGCTACGACCTCATGTTCAGCGACATGAAGATGCCGGGCATGAGCGGGATCGAGCTGTACGAAGAGGTGGCACGCCGGCGACCCGGCCTCGAGCGCCGCATGATCTTCGTCACCGGCGACAACTTGAATCTGGGGACCAAGCAGTTCCTCGACCGGACCGGCGCCGTCAGCGTGAGCAAGCCGTTCCACGTCGACGCGATCCGTCGCCTCGTGCCGCTGCACGCCTCGCTGCCGAGCGAAGGCGACTCGGAAGTCGCGCTCCGCTCCTGACCCTAGCCCGCCGCGGTCATCGCGTCAGTCGTCGGAGATCAATTCGTGCCGGGCGGCCGGCGCCGCGACCATTCGGACTGTCGCTCGTACGCGTGTGCCGCGCGAAGCACCGTGGCTTCCTCGAAGTGGCGGCCGATCAGCTGGAGGCTGATCGGGAGCCCGGAGCGCGTGAAGCCGCACGGCACGGCGATGGCCGGCAGCCCGGCCAGCGCCGCGGGCGTGACGTAGGAGCGTCGCGTGAAGAAGCGCCCGGCGACCTCGTGGCGGCCGGTGATGGTGCCGCGGGCGGCGGCGATCGGCGGCGCCGGCTGGTGCGCGGTCGGACACAGGAGCAGATCGTGGCGCGCGAGCGCGTTGAGCATCTGGGCACGGAGTAGCGCCCGCGCCCGCGCGGCCCGCTGCTGGAGCGAGACCGGGATCAAGCTGGCGGTCAAGAGACGCCGTCGCGTGCCCTGATCGTAGTCCCCCGGTCGGGTCCGGAGCCAGCGATGATGCACGCCGGCGCCGTCCCCGTCGGCCAAGGCCATGAAGATCGCGCCCGCGAACGGCACGAGCGGGAGCGAGAGCTCCTCCGTGACCGCGCCGAGACGCTCGAGACATCGCGCCGCTTCGACCACTGCCTCCCTCACCTCGGCGTCTGTCTCCGGCCCGGAAGTCAGCTCGCGAATGATGCCGACCCGAAGCCCGTGCACGGGGTCGGCGAGCGTGCGCGCGTAGTCCGGCACCGGGACGCGGCTCGAGAGCGGATCCTTCGCGTCGTAGCCGGCGATCACCTGGAGGAGCCACGCCGCGTCCTCGACGGTGCGCGCGAGCGGCCCCGGCGTGTCCATCGACCAGCTCAGCGGAAACGACCCGTGCCGAGACACGCGGCTCCAGGTGGGCCGGAGCCCGACGACGCCGCAGAACGACGCGGGCGATCGCACGGAGCCGCCGGTGTCCTCGCCCAGGGACGCGGCGCAGAGCGCCGCCGCGACCGCGATCCCCGACCCGGACGAAGAGCCGCCCGGGTCGTGGTCCAGATTCCAGGGATTGCGCGGCTGGCCGAATGGAAAGTGCTGGGTGCCGCCGAGGGCGAACTCCGTCAGGTTCAGCTTGCCGAGGAGGATTCCGCCGGCCGCGTTCAGGCGCGAGATCGTCGTCGCGTCCTCGGTGGGGACGTGGTCTTTCAGAATCCGCGACCCGGACGTCGTGCGCACCCCCGCGGTATCGAACTGATCCTTCACGGCGTAGGGAACGCCATGGAGCGGCCCGAGCGGCTCGCCGCGCATCACCGCCGCCTCCGCCCGGTGCGCGGCTTCCAGGGCGGCCTCCGGGATCACCGTGATGTAGGCCGAGAGACGCGGATCGAGCCGCTCGATCCGCTCGAGATAGAGGCGCGTGATCTCGGTCGGCGAGACCTTGCGCTCGCGCACGAGCGCGGCGATTTGCCGGGCGCCGAGAAACGCGAGGTCGGTGCCGCCCGCGCTCACGAGGCGGGCGCTCCGCCGAGGCCCGGTACGGGCTCGACCGTCTCGAGTGGCAGCTCGGCCAGAGGCTCGAGGGCCTCGATCAGCGCGTTGAGCCGATGCGTGACCTCCGCGAGATCCTCCAGCGTGACGGGTAGACCGAGCGCCGCGGCGAGCGCGCCCACCTGGTCGGTCGTCAGGTCGATCACGACGGTGCTCCGGCCTCGGGCCTCAGCAGGCCGGGCGGCGCAGCACCTCGGCCGAGATCTTGCGCGCGACCAGCTTGCCGTCGCGGCTGTCGGAGACCAGGCGGCGGTTCTCGACGACGACGCGCCCGCGCAGGATCGTGGTGACCGGCCAGCCCTGGATCGCCCAGCCTTCCCAGGGGCTGTAGTCGCTGACGTGGAAGTCCTCGCGCACGAGCGTCTTCTTGATGCTCGGATCGATGATCGCGAGATCCGCGTCGCTGCCGGGGGCGATGACGCCCTTCTTCGGGTAGAGCCCGAGGATCTTCGCGGCGTTCGTGGCGGTGACGTCGGCGAACCGCTCCAGCGACATCCGCCGCTTCACCACGCCCTCGGAGTACACGATCCCCATCCGCGCCTCGGCGCCGAGATTGCCGCCCGTCACGTTCTCGAGATCCTGGCCGCGCAGCTTCAGCTCGAGCGAGGTCGGGAACTCGTCGGTCGCCGTCGTCGAAACGCCATCGCGCACGAGCCCGTTCCAGAGCGCGGCCTGGTCCTCCGGGTACTTGAGCGAAGGATACGTGTGGTAGCAGAACCCGCGCGGGCTCTTGTAGTCCTCCGCGTTGAAGCACGCGTAGTGATGGAGCGTCTCGGCGTAAATCGGATACCCGCCCGCGCGCGCCTCCGCGACGGCCTCCACGCCCTCGCGGGCCGAGGTGTGGACGAAGTAGACGCCGGCGCCGGTGTGGGCGGCGAGCTGGATCGTGCGGCGAAACGCGAGCTTCTCCGAGAGCTTGTTGTGCACGAGCGGCAGGAGCCAGCCGTCCGTCTGCTTTTCCTCGCGGAACTTCTCGTACATGAACTGCACGATGTCGTGATCCTCGGCGTGCACCACCATGATCCCGTTGTGCGGCGCGACCTTCTCCATCGCGAGCTGGATCCGGCCGTAGTCGAGCCGGTAGGGATGGCGCTTGGGATGCGGCGGCAGCACGTCGACCGTGAACACTTTGAAGCTCGGAAACCCCGCCTGGACCGCCTCGGGCAGCTGATCGAAGGTTTTCAGGGGCAAGGCGCCCTGCAGCGCGACGTGGAAGGAGTAGTCCGCGTACGAGTTACCCTTCCAGCGCGCGGCGCGCGTCTCGATCACCTGCTGGACGTCGGTCCCCGGCCGCACGAAGCAGAAGTCGACGTGGGTGGTCGTCCCGCCGAAGACCATCCCTCGCGTGTCCTCTTCCGGCCCGAGCGTCGAGAGATTCTCCTCCGGCTGCATCGAGATGAAGTGCGCCAGGTGCGTGTGAGGCTCGACGCCGCCTGGCACGACGATCTTTCCGCTGGCGTCGATCACCCGCCCCGCCTGGAGTCCGTGCTCGGGCAAGCCGAGGGCGACGATGCGCTCCCCCTCGATGCCGACGTCCCACCGCCCGACGCCCTGGGGCGTTACCACGTCGCCTCCGCGAATCACGAGATCCAGCATCGCTCGCCCTCCTTCGGAATGTCCCGCGCCCTCCGGTACCATGCGCCGGGGCGCCGGTCAAGGCGACCCGCCGCAGGGTCGTTTCGCTTGACAGGAAAAGCGACCGCATCTATAGGAGAACCCGGGAGGATTCAACCGATGACGGTTCCGTCAAAATTTCGGCTCACGCTCGTGCTCGCGGTGGCGGCGCTGACGCTCGTCACCGCGACGTCGCTCACCGCGCAGGAAGTGCTCACGAACGACTCGGTCGTCGCCCTGAAGAAGGCCGGGCTCTCGGACTCGATCATCATCTCGAAGATCCGGTCGAGCCAGACGAAGTTCGACGTGAGCACGAAGGGTCTCATCAGCCTCAAGAACGCGGGCCTCTCCGATCAGGTTATCGAGGCCGTCGTCAACGCGGGGTCCGCCTCGGCGGCTCCACCGGCCGCGGCCGCGCCCGCAGCGCCGGCCGCACCCGCCGCAGCGGCGGCCACGGCGACCACGAAGGAGACGATCTACCATCTGGTCAGCGGAAAGTACGTCGAGCTGAATCCGGCCGCGTCGTCGATGGAGACCAACGTCTCCTTCTATTCCAACAAGAGCGAGCTCGTGCTCAAGGGCCGAAAGGCCCAGTACCGCGTGACCGACAAGAAGCCGGTGTTCTACAGCGCGTGGGGTCCGAACGAGGCGCCGCTGGTGCGCATGAAGCCCGGCAGCGATCACGACGACCGGAACCTCAAGATCGGCGGCGGCTCGTTCATGCCGTTCGGCGGCACGCAGTCCTACGGCGTGCGCAGCGAGGACAAGATCGACGTCGACGCGGAGAAGGACGCGCGCGGGCTCTACAAGATGACGCCGAAGGAGCCGCTGAAGCCGGGCGAGTACGCGTTCGTCCTCACGTTCGGCTCGGCCGCCGGTTCCGGCAAGGTCTACGACTTCGGGATCGACTAGCGACTAGGCGGGGATCGCGACTTTCTTCAGGAGCTCGAGGTCGTCGAGCGCCTTGCCGGCGCCGCGCGCCGCGCAGCTCAAGGGATCTTCGGCCACCCGCACGGGCAGCTGAGTCACGTGCTGGAGCAGCCAGTCGATCCCACGCAGGAGCGCGCCGCCACCCGTTAGCACGACGCCCTTCTCGATGATGTCGGCCGCGAGCTCGGGTGGCGTCCGCTCGAGACACGTGCGGACCGTCTCGACGATCGTCATCACGGGCTCGCGCAGCGCTTCGCGGATCTCTTCGTCGGTGATCACCAGCGTCTTCGGGACGCCGTCCACGAGGTCGCGTCCCTTGACCTCGATGGAGCTCCGCTCCAGGGCTTCCGGATGGGCCGAGCCCAGGGCGATCTTGATCTCTTCGGCGCGCCGCTCGCCGACCAGGAGCCGGTAGTGCTTCCTGATGTGCTGGATGATCGCCTCGTCCATCTCGTCGCCGGCGATCCGGACGGAGTTGCAGTAGACGGTGCCGGACATCGAGATGACGGCGACCTCGGTCGTTCCACCGCCGATGTCGACGACCAGGTGACCACCCGGCTCGTGAATCGGTAGCCCCGCGCCGATGGCCGCGGCCGTCGGCTCCTCGATCAGGTAGACGTCGCGCGCGCCGGCCTGGAGCACCGCATCGCGCACCGCGCGCTTCTCCACCTGGGTGATCCCCGACGGTACCCCGACGACGACCCGGGGCCGGTCGAGGGCCCAGGCGCGCTTGCGTCCGGACGAGATCTGCCGCGCTCGTTCGATGAAGTACTTCAACATCCGCTCGGTGACGTCGAAGTCGGCAATGACCCCGTCCTTCAGCGGACGGATTGCCTGGATGTTCTCCGGCGTGCGGCCGAGCATCGCCTTGGCCTCGTGCCCGACCCCGATGACCTCGTTGTCGGTCTTGCGGATCGCGATGATCGACGGCTCGTTGAGGACGATGCCCCGGCCCCGGACGAACACCAGGGTGTTTGCGGTTCCCAGGTCGATCGCCAGGTCCGACGAGAAGAGCCCAAATAGACGGTCTGATAGCATCGACGCCACAGCTAGCAATCCCCGCGCCACACCGGCCGCGCGCTCGAACTGCGCGATTCGCAAAGTTGTCGCGTTGCCCGGCGCCGGGTACGGGTGATCGAGTCGTGACAGCAGCGACGCCCAGTGGACAGCGGGCGAGCGCCGCGGACGGTCAACCGCATGTCACTCCCTCTACATCTTGCCCCAGTACGCCCGGTCGGCCGGGAAGACCGTCTTGCACCGGGTCGGGGCGGTCGGTCCGTCCAGGGTATCGGCCGCCGCGCGCCAGACCGCGTAGTGCGGCGCCGCCCGATGGGCTTCCAGCGCCGCCGTGTCCTTGTAGACCTCGTAGAAGTAGTAGACGTTCTCGTCCTGCTCGTCCTGGAGGACGTTGAATTGCAGGCAGCCAGGCTCGTCCTTCTCGGAGCCGAGGGCGTCGGCCTCGATCGCCTCGAGGAACCGCTTCTTCTGGTCGGCCTTCACACGCACTTTGACCCAGATCGCCAGCATTGAGGCCTCCTCGGCCGGGGACACCAGCCCCGGCGGTACGCGGCGCGCACGGCGCGCTCTATCGGTCGGTGTCAGCGGGATGGTAACGCGAAGTCGCCAGGCCCGTCGGACTAACTAATACGGCAGCGTCCGAACCAGAACGCTGTGTCAGTGAGGCTGCGAAAAAATGCGCGTGTAGTTCTTACCCCGTGCCGATTGGTGTAGCGGATCGGCATCAGGCGAGCTCTTCTTCTAACCGCACGCAATCGCGTCGTCTCCCGTTTTCGGCCTCGCCGAGCATGGCATGGCACAGAAGATGCCAATGTATCCGCAGGCGAAACATCGCCAAGAGGATGCTAGAGAGGATGGAGGAAGAGACATGAACACCCGAGTTGTTCGCGCGATGCTGATCGCGCCGGCACTCCTGGCTATGCTGGGAGGCTGCGTATACAGAAGCAGACAGGTCGAGAAGTCCACGCCGAGCCCCGTCGTGATGACGCCGGCCCCGCAGCCGGTCGTGGTTCCAACGCCTCCGGCGGCTCCGGCAGCCCCCGCGGATCGCGTCGTCTACCCGCAGGGCCGCTGGCAGCTCTACGGTGACGGACGCGGCACGCCGTACTACTGGGTGTGGATCCCGACCGGCTCGACTTTGACGACGGCACCCGCGCCTCCCATGAGGCCGGCCGGGTCGGCGGTCGTCTCGCAGTCGGATCGTACCTATACCTTCACCGAGGGACGCTGGCAGCTGTACGGTGACGGCGGAGCCACGCCGTATTACTGGGTGTGGATCCCGAGCGGCGCGACGCCGCCGGCCCCGCCCATGCCGCCTCAAGCCGGATAGTTCCGCTGAATCTGTAGCGCCGCGCGGAGGGGGTCGCAACGGCCCCCTCCGGTTCCCGCTCGCCTCGCTCCGCAGCAGGCTCCCTGGCTTGGATCGGCGTGCCGCAGTATAGTCCGGGGTGTCCGCCGCGACCTCGCTGGGAGAGAAAACCATGCCCAACGGCTCCACCGACTACCGCGCGATCGAACGGCAGCTCACTGAGGCTCTCGGCCTCCGGCGGCGCCCCGTGGCCGTCGCGTTTCGATCGGCTCCGCCCGCCGGAGTTCCGCAGTTCGCTGGCACGGAGCCCTCGGGCTGTAGCTTCTGGCGGCTCGCCGCCGCGGAGCGGACCTTCTATACGGTTCCGGCGGACCATCACAACTGCCCCATCGGGAGCTACACGCATAACATTCCCTTGCCGCCCGAGCGCGCCGGCGAGCTCGGCCAGACGCTCGGGCTGATGACCGAGCTCGGCTATCTCAAGATGGAAGAGGTCCCGGGCATCCCGCGATTGCCCCAGACGCCCGGCGTCGTGATCTACGCGCCGCTGGCAGACGCGCCGGTCGATCCCGACGTGGTACTCGTCGCCGGCAGGCCCGGCCGCGTGATGCTACTGCAAGAAGCCGCGCTGCGCGCCGGCATCGCGGCGCCCGCGCCACTCCTGGGTCGGCCGACGTGCATGGCGCTGCCGGCCGCGATGGCCCAGGGCGTTATCGCGAGCACGGGGTGTGTCGGCAACCGCGTCTACACGGACCTCGGCGAGGACGAGCTCTACGTGATGATTCCGGGCACGGACGTGGCCCGAGTCGCCGCGGAGACGCAGACGATCACGTCAGCGAATCTGAAGCTCACCGAGTACCATCAGGGGCGGCGGCGCGCCCTGGCGACGGAATAGGACGACCGAGGAGAGCGCTCATGTCGGACAAGTCGGAGGCTCCGCTCCAGTTCCAGCTGCGCAAGCTCGGCCACGTCGTGCTCAACGTCACCGATCTCGAGCGGTCCGTGCGCTTCTATACCGATTTGCTCGGGCTCGCGATCAGCGATCGCTACCCGGACAGCATGGTGCCGGGTGGGATGGTCTTCATGCGCTGCAACGCCGATCACCACGGCGTGGCGCTGGTCGGCGGCGCCCGGACGAGCGATCCCAGTAGCCTGAATCATTTCGCCTTCGAGGTGGCGACGCTCGACGAGGTGTTTCGGGCGCGGGCCTGGCTCTCCAAGCATGGTGTCCCGATCGTGTTCGAGGGGCGCCGACGGGCCGGCTGTCAGATCGCCGTGGAGTTCCAGGACCCCGACGGCAACAACCTCGAGGTGTACTGGGGCATCGACCAGGTCGGCACGAACGGCTACGTGCGTCCGGCCAGCGAGTGGCGGCAGGCGCGCACGCTCGAGGACGCGATCGCCAACCTGCCGCCGGGCCAGCGGCTGCCCCTCTACTCCACGACGTAGCCCGGCCGACCGCCTGACGATCGCCCAGGGGAGTCTCGCGCACTGCCGAGCCTGAATCTGATCGCCCAGTCGCTGCTCGCGGGCCTCTTCACGGGCGGGCTCTACGCGCTGCTCGGTCTCGGCTTGAGCCTGACGTGGGGCCTGCTCCGCGTCATCAACCTGGCGAACTTCGCGCTGGCGTTTCTCGGCGCGTACCTCACCTTCCAACTCGCCACCACCCTCGGGCTCGACCCGATCCTCACGCTCGTGGTGATCGTGCCGGGGTTCTTCGTGGTCGGGATCGTGCTGGAGGAAGGCTTCCTCCGCTTCAAGATCGACGAGCTCACGTCGCTCATCGTGACCTTCGGGCTCACGGTCATCCTCGAAAGCCTGATCCAGTGGATCTGGACCGCCGATTTCCGCCGCCTCGAGTCGCCGTACGCGCGCGTGTCGCTGAAGCTCGGCCCGCTGTTCGTCGGACTCGGCGGGCTCCTCGCGTTCGCGGCGGCGGCGATCTTGACCTTGGCCACCTGGGCCTGGCTTCGCTGGAGCTACCTCGGCAAGGCCGCGCGCGCCAGCGCCCAGGACGGGCCGATGGCGAGCGCGTTCGGCGTCAACCGCCGCCGCCTCGCACTCTTGCTCGCCGGACTGAGCTCGGCCTACGCGGCGGTCGCCGGGCTCTTCATCGCGCTCAACCACACCCTGGCGCCCTCGCAGATCTACTCGTGGATCGGCGTCGTGTTCGCCGCCGTCATCATCGGCCGTCTCGGCAACGCGCTCGGGCTGCTCGCCGCCTCGGTCTTCATCGCGGCCAGCGAGGCGCTGACCATGGCGGTCACCGCGCCGGGCTGGGCGCCGCTCGTGTCGTTCACGCTGCTGATCGTGATCTTGCTGTTCCGCCCCGAGCTGTGAGCGCGTCGCGGTTGCCGCCCGCGCTCGTCCTCGTCGTCGCGGGCCTCGCGCTCGCGCTGGTGCCGGCGCTCAAGATCCCGGCGTTCTACGAGTCGTTCCTCTATCTGGTGTTCTTCTGGACCTCGCTGGCGACCAGCTGGAACATCCTGAGCGGATACGCCGGCTACTTCAGCTTCGGTCACGCCGCGTTCTTCGGCGCAGGTGTCTACACCACGGCGACCCTCACGACCGCCTTCAACGTTCCGTTCCTGCTGAGCTTGCCGGCGGCCGGGCTGGTCGCGGCGCTCCTCGGAAGCGTGATCGCGGCGGTCGTCTTCCGCGTACGCGGGGTACGCGGCGAGCTCTTCGGGCTCCTCACCCTCGCGGTCACTTTCGTGCTGTCGACGATCGCGCTCAACACGCGGCTCGACGGCGGTCCGGGCGTGTTCCTGGCGGCGGTGCCGGTGCCGGCGCTCGTCGGCACACCGGCCACGACGCTCTACCATCTGGCGCTCGCGGCCGCGTTCGTCTCCGTCTTCGCCGCGCTCGCGATCTACCGCTCGCGCTGGGGCATGGGCCTTTTCGCGATTCGCGACGACGAGGACGTCGCCGAGGTGCTCGGGGTCCCGACCTATCGATACAAGCTCCTGGCGTTCGCGCTGAGCTGCTTCATCGCCGGGCTGATCGGCGGGATCCACGCGATGTTCGTGACGTACGTGACCGTCGCCGAGACCTTCGCGGTCGGCCTGGCCGTGGACGCGATCATGATGGCCGCGCTGGGCGGCACCGGCTTCTGGTACGGACCCGCGCTGGGCGCCGTCATCGTGACGACCCTCACCCAGTCGCTCACCGGCGGGGAGAGCGCGGTGCTGAACCGGGCGCTGATCGGCGCCATCCTGATCGTCGTCATCGTCTTCTTGCCGAACGGCGTGGCGGGCGGACTTCGGCGACGCGCGCGGCACACGGCGGTAGCTCCGGCGAGCACGGTGACGGCCGCGGCCGTCGCGGCGAAGCTCGAGTCACCGGCGCGGCCGGTCGGGGCGCCGCTGCTCGGCTGCGTCGAGGTGAAGAAGGCGTTCCGCGGGCTCCAGGCGCTGGCCGGCGTGACGCTCGAGGTCCGGGCCGGTGAGATCCTCGGCCTCATCGGGCCGAACGGGTCTGGTAAGTCGACCTTGATCAACGTGGTCAGCGGCTACTACCGGGTCGATGGCGGCCAGATCGTGCTCGACGGGCGAGACATCGCGCGGGTGCGGGCGCATCAGATCGCCGGGCTCGGCCTGGCCCGGACCTACCAGATCCCGCGCTCGTTCCGCCGACTGAGCGTCGTCGACAACGTCGCCCTCGCGGCGATGTTCGGCGGCGGCCACGGCCGCGCGGCGGGGCGCAGCCTGGCGCGCTCCTGGCTCGCCTTCACCGGCCTCGAGGCCAAGGCGGACGCGCTGCCCAACGAGCTGAACCTGCTCGAGCGGAAGTTTCTCGATCTGGCGCGCGCCCTCGCCTCCGAGCCGCGGTTAGTGCTGCTGGACGAGGTCCTCTCGGGCCTGACACCGGCGCAGATGACCGACGCCCTCCGGCTCGTGCGCCGCATTCGCGATCGCGGTACCACGGTGGTCTTCGTCGAGCACATCATGCGCGCCGTCCTCGACCTCGCCGACCGCGTGGTGGTGCTGAGCGGGGGCCAGGTCATCGCCGAAGGGCTTCCCCGCCAGGTTATGCGCGACCCGGATGTCGTCCGGGCCTATCTCGGGAAGGCCTATGCTTGAGGTCGATCGTCTCGAGGTCGCCCACGGCGACGCCGTGGCGGTCTGGGACGTCTCGCTCGCCGTCCGCTCGCGCGAGCTCGTCACCGTGGTGGGACCGAACGGCGCCGGCAAGACCACGCTCATCGACGCGATCGCCGGCCTCCTGCCGGCCCGCGCGGGCACGATTCGCCTCGACGGACGCGATCTGGCGTCGGTGCCGCCGCATCAGCTCTGCCATCACGGGATCGCGCTCGTGCCCGAAGGTCGCCGCCTGTTCGCGGCGATGACGGTCGAGGAGAATCTCGAGATCGGCTGCTACGCGCCCGCCGCGCGTCAGCGTCGCGGGCAGAGCCTCGAGCGGGTCTACGCGACGTTTCCGGTCTTGCGCGAGCGCCGCCGCACGCTGGCCGGCTCGCTCTCGGGCGGCCAGCAGCAGATGGTCGCGATCGGACGCGCGCTGATGGCGATGCCCCGACTCCTCCTGCTCGACGAGCCGTCACTCGGCCTGGCGCCTTCGATCGTCGATCAGGTGTTCGAGGTCGTCGCCGGCATCCACGCCGAGGGCGTCGCGGTCCTGCTGGTCGAGCAGAACATCGTCCAGGCGTTCGCGATCGCGGCCCGCGCGTACGTCCTCGAGCACGGGCGCATCGTCGCCGCGGGCGCGCCGTCGGAGCTGGCGCGCGACGCGCGGATCCGCGAAGCCTACCTCGGCCAGCAGTGAATCAGTTCGCCGGGCTCTGCACCCGGAAGTGCTGCTCGGGCACTGGGTAGCGCGCGGCGCTGAACGAGTCGCGGATCATCCGGTTCGTGTCGAAATAGACGATAGGGATTGGCCGAATAGTTCTGCATCTCGCCCATCTGGCACTTCTTGCCCTGGGATTGACGGTGGTCTAGCATGTCCAGCGTCAGAAAACAGGAGGACAGGGCGATGGCACTGATCAAGGTGACGGACCTGGCGTACGGGCGGCTCCGCTCGCCGGACCTCGACGTGGCGGAGGAGTTCCTCACCAACTTCGGCATGGCGCGCGCGGCGCGGACGAACACCGCACTCTACATGCGGGGCACCGACGCGCCGCATCACCTCCACGTCACGGAGAAGGGCGATCCGGGCTTCGTCGGGCTGGCGTACTACGCGGCGAGCCTGGAAGATCTGAAGAAGGTCGCCAAGGCGCCGGGGGCCTCGGGCGTCGAGGACATCGACGAGCCCGGCGGTGGCAAGCGGGTTCGGCTGAAAGAGCCGAACGGCTATCAGGTCGAGGTGGTGTACGGCATCAAGAAGCTCAAGCCGATCGTCGTGAAGCGCCAGCCGCTCAACCTCGGCTCCGAGGGACTCGAGCGCGCCGGCAAGGTGATGCGGATCCACCAGGGCCCGGCGCGGGTCAAGCGGATCGGCCACGGCGTCATGGCCTCGCCCAAGGTCGTGGAGACGGCGCGGTGGTTCCGCGACACGCTCGGCTTCATCTGCTCCGACGACGTGTACGCCGGCAACAAGGACAACATCATCGGCTCGTTCAATCGGCTCGATCGCGGCAGCACGTACGTCGACCATCACGTGTTCTTCTGCGTCCGGAACGAGCGGGCCGGCCTGAACCACTTCTCGTTCGAGGTGGCCGACATCGACGACGTCTTCACCGGCCACGAGCATCTGCGCAAGCTCGGCAAGTACGAGCACATGTGGGGGATCGGCCGGCATCTGCTGGGGAGCCAGATCTACGACTACTGGTCGGATCCGTGGGGCCGCGTGCACGAGCACTGGTCGGACACGGACCGGCTGAACGCGAAGAACGGCTCGAACCTGATCTCGGCGGAAGACGGGCTCGTCTCCCAGTGGGGCGAGCGGCCACCGGAGCGGTTCCTCAATCGGGTGATCGCGTAACCGAGCGTTTCGATCTCGACGTCCATGCCCCGCTGGCCCGCGCGACCGGCGGGGCAATTTTTTTCACCCCGGGCACCCGGCATCTCGTACATTCCGCCCACCGGAACAACCCTGCAAAAAGTTGTGGTACGGTCCGACTGATCGAAGCTCGCTCCAGGAGGCCGCGATGATGCTGCCGGAACAGCTCGACAAGCTGCGCGAGGCGTCCAAGGCGCGGATCCCGGTGGCGCTCCAAAACCCGGTCCCCGTCACCGGACGCACCTTTCTGAACGACGCGCTCCTCGATGAAGACGGTGGCTCCGTGAGCAGGGAATGAGCGTGCGAGGCGCCGAGATCGAGATCATCGGAATGATCTCGACGACCCTCGCGTCGGAGATCTACGGCAAGTCCATCATCACCGGCGCGGTCGATCCCCGCTTCGTCGCCGAGTTCGCGCGCGTCCACGAAGAGGGCGGCTTCGACCGGGTCCTGGTCGGCTACGGCTCCACCGGCGCGGACGGCTTCGTGGTCACGGCCCACGCCGCCGCGGCGACCACCCGGCTCGGTTTTCTGATCGCGCATCGCCCCGGGTTCGTGGCGCCGACTCTCGCCGCGCGCAAGGCCGCCTCGCTCGACCACGTGACGGGCGGGCGCATCGCGCTTCACATCATCACCGGCGGCAGCGACGTCGAGCAGCAGCGCGACGGCGACTTCCTCGACCACGACGCCCGGTATCGCCGGACCGACGAGTATCTCGAGGTCCTGCGCCGGACGTGGACGAGCGAGCGTCCGTTCGACTTCGACGGTGAGTTCTACCGGGTGCGCGGCGCGTTCTCCGAGGTCAAGCCGCTGCAGCGCCCCGCGATTCCGATCTACTTCGGCGGCGCTTCCGGCCCGGCGCTCGCGGTCGGCGCGCGGCACTGCGACGTGTACGCGCTCTGGGGCGAGCCGGTCGCGGCCATCCGCCAATCGATCGCCGAGGTCCGGGCGGCGGCGCCTCCGGGTCGGGCGCCGCGCTTCAGCGTCTCGGTGCGCCCGATTCTCGGGGCGACGGAAGACCAGGCCTGGGAGCGCGCGCGAGGCATCCTCGAGCGCATCGTCGAGCTGCGCGACGGCGCGAAGACGCAGGCGCGGCCCCAGAGTGTCGGCTCGCAGCGACTGCTCGATCTCGCCACGAAGGGTGAGGTCCACGACAAGCGTCTCTGGACCGCGATCGCCGCGGCGACCGGGGCGGCCGGCAGCACCACCGCGCTGGTGGGCACGGCGGAGCAGGTCGCGGAATCGCTGCTGGACTATTACGACGCCGGCGCCGGCACCGTGCTGATCCGCGGATTCGACCCGCTCCAGGACGCGATCGAGTTCGGGCGCGATCTGGTTCCGCTGGTGCGGGCCGGCGTCGCGCGCCGCCAGCGTGGGGTCGTAGCCGCCGGCTCGCCGGGGCCGTGAGGGCCGGGCACCCCGAATCGGCGCGCGGCGGACGATTCGGGGGTTGCGCAGCGGGAGCCAAAGCGCGGTAGAGTAGGGCGAGCGCGAGGCGACGCGGTGGGTGCCGGGGCCGGCGGGCCCGGGGAGGGACACCATGATCCAGGCAAAGAGACTCGGTCACGTCGTGCTGAACGTGCGCGACGCCGAGAAATCGCGGGACTTCTACACGCAGACCCTGGGCCTCAAGGTGGCCCACGAGAATCTCGAGCGCGGCGCCGTGTTCCTCAGCTTCGGCAAGGAGCACCACGATCTGGCGCTGTTCCAGCAGGCGACCGGCGAGCCGCCCGCGAAGACACAGCCGGGCCTCCATCACGTGGCCTGGCGCCTGGACAACTTCGAGGAGCTGAAGGCCGCCTACAAAGAGCTCAAGCGCATGGGCATTCCGCTCGACAGCACCGCCGAGCACAACGTCACGCGCAGCGTGTACTTCTTCGATCCGGACGGTAATCGCGTCGAGCTCTACTGCGACATGGTCGAGAACGGATTCGAGACCATGCAGACCGTGGGGCCGAAGCGCGACCCGCTCGATCTCGAGTAGAAGCGCCGCCCCCCCGAGTTCCGCGACGCTGGTCAGCGCCGAGGCGCGCTGACCGGCGTCGTTGTTCGTTAGGTTCCTTGACCGGTGGCGGACGACGGGCGTAACGTACCGAGGTCGCCGACATCACCGCTCCGTGAGAGGAGAAATCAGCATGGCCCGCCTCGCCGCCTCGTCCAAGCTCCAGGATAGTTACGTCGACGCCCTACCCGCCTCGCGCGCGCTCTACGAGCGCGCCCGGCGCCTCTTCCCCGACGCGGTGACTCACGACAACCGGCGAATGCAGCCGTTTCCGCTCTACATCGCACGCGCCGACGGCGCCTACAAGTGGGACGTCGATGGGAACCGCTACGTCGACTACTGGATGGGCCACGGCGCCCTGCTCCTCGGGCACAACCCTCGGCATGTTGCCGAGGCCGTGCGCGAGCAGGCGCTCCGTGGTACTCACTACGGCGCCTGCCACGAGAAGGAAGTCGAGTGGGGCGAGTGGGTCTGCCGGCTGGTGCCGAGCGCCGAGCGCGTGCGCTTCACCGCGTCGGGCACCGAGGCCACTCACATGGCCGTTCGGCTGGCCCGAGCGTTCACCGGCAAGCGGCACGTCGTCAAGTTCGCGGGTCACTTCCACGGCTGGCACGAGGGGCTCGAGATCGGCGTGCGCCCCCCGTACGAGGCCGAGCCCGAAGCTGGCCAACTACCTGAAGTCGTCGATCTCGTCTCGGTGCTGCCGCCCAACGACCTCGCCGCCGTGCGCGAGCGCCTCGCGAAGGGCGATGTGGCCGCGGTGATCATCGAGCCGACCGGCGGCCATTTCGGCTCGGTGCCGGCACCGGCGTCCTTCGTGGCTGCGCTGCGCGAGGAGACGCGGCGCGCGAACGTCCTGCTGATTTTCGACGAGGTCGTCACCGGCTTTCGAGTCGCGCCCGGCGGTGCCCAGGCGATGCTCGGCATCAAGCCCGACCTGACGACGATGGCGAAGATCCTCTGCGGCGGGCTTCCGGGCGGCGCCTGCGCCGGACGCGAGGACGTGATGAACTATCTGGCCACCAAGCCGACCGCGGAAGAGAACCGGCGCGCCAAGATCGCCCACGCGGGCACCTTCAACGCCAATCCGCTCTCGGCCGCGGCCGGGGTGGCGATGCTGTCCTCGGTGGCCGACGGCCAGGCGATTCGCTTCGCGAACCAGCAGGCGGCCAAGCTGCGCCATGGGATGAACGAGATCCTGGCGCGCGAGAGCGTGGCGTGGAAGATCTACGGCGACCACAGCGACTGGAAGATCTTCTTCGGGGCCGACACCCCACCGCGGGACGGCTCGGATCAGTCGGTGCAGGACGTCGACTGGCGGCGGCTCGACGCGAAGCACGCCGAGCAGAGCCGGGCGCTCAGACAGGCGCTCATCCTGCATGGCGTGGACTTCAACGGCGGGCGGGCCCTGGTGGGCACGTGCCACACCGACGAGATCCTCGGTGAGACCCTCACGGCGTTCGAGACCGCCGTGCGGGCCATGAAGGAGGAGGGCCTCGCATGATCCCCGAGATCTATCGCAAGCTCGGCGTCCGTCCCGTCATCCACGGCTCGGGGACGACCACGCGCTACGGCGGCTCCATGCTGCGCCCCGAGGCGCTCGAGTCGATGCGGCAGGCCTCGACGGCCCTGGTGAACATCGACGAGCTCAACGAGGCCGCGGGGGCCGCGATCGCGCGCATGCTCGGCGCCGAGGCGGCGTTCGTCACCGCCGGCGCCAGCTCGGGGCTGATCTTGCAGGCCGCGGCGTGCATCGCCGGCGACGACCCGGCGAAGATCACGCATCTGCCGGACACGCGCGGCCTGCCCAACGAGATCGTAATCCAGCGCGCGCATCGTTTCGCCTACGATCAGGCGTACCGGGTCGCCGGCGGCGTGCTCGTGGAGATCGGCCTGGCGCGCCGCACGCAGCCCTTCGAGCTCGAGGACGCGATCACGGAGCGGACGGCGGCGGTCGCGCACCTGATCTCCCCCTTCACGAGCCCGCCGGGCGTCCTCACGCTCGAGCAGGTGGTCGCGATCGCCCACCGTCGCGGCGTGCCGGTCATCGTCGACGCCGCGTCGATGTTGCCGCCGCGCGAGAACCTCACGAAGTTCCTCCGTCTCGGTGCCGATCTGGTGAGCTTCAGCGGCGGCAAGGGCATCCGCGGGCCGCAGTCCACCGGCATCCTCGCCGGGCGTCGCGATCTCGTGCGCGCGGTCTCGCTCAACGCCAGCCCCAACCAGGCGCTGGGCCGCGCGGCGAAGACGTCCAAGGAAGAGATCTGCGGGCTGGTGACCGCGCTCGAGCTCTTCATCGCCGAGGACGAGGCCGCCGAGATGAAGCGCTACATCGACGTCTGCGCGACGATCGTCGAGGCGCTCGCCGACATTCCCGGTCTTCGCTGCGTCGTCGAGCATGATCCGGTGAACCGCGTGATCCCGCACGCGGTCGTCTACTTCACGCCCGACTGGACGGGGCCCTCGGGCCACGCCGTCCAGGTGGCGCTGGCCAAGGGCGAGCCTCACATCTACGTCCAGCAAGGCGCCCATCAGGGCGGCTACTTCGACGAGATCGCCGTCGACCCGATCAATCTCCAGCCGGGCCAGGAAACAACCGTGGCGGCGCGCCTGCGAGAAGAGCTCACCCGGCGATAGGCCACGGAGCAGCCTGTGTGTAGGAACATCAAGACCCTGTTCAACTTCGAGCCGCCCGTGACCGACGAAGAGGTCCGGGCGGCCTCGTTGCAGTTCGTGCGAAAGCTCAGCGGCTTCAACAAGCCCTCGAAGGCCAACGAAGCCGCCTTCCTGGCCGCCGTCGCCGAGATCGCGATGGTCTCCCGAAGTCTCCTCGATTCGCTCGAGACGAATGCTCCGCCGAGGAGCCGCGAGGAGGAGGCCACCAGGGCCCGGGCACGCACGGCTCAGAGGTTCTCCCGCTAGCGACCCGTGGAGATCGGGTTCTTCTTCTGGCCGTACGACGTCGCGCTCGTGCGCGCGATGGCCCAGGCGGCCGACACGCTCGGCTACGACATGGTCGGCATCGCCGACACGCCGGGCATCGCGATGGATCCCTGGGTGGCGACCACGTTGCTCGCGGCCGACGTGCGGCGCGCGCGGGTTGCCGTATGCGTGACCAACCTCGTCACGCGCCATCCCGCCATTGCGGCGGCCTCGATCGCGTCGATCGATCTGCTGGCATCCGGCCGCGCGGTGCTGGGGATCGGCGTCGGCCACAGCGGCACGCGCAATCTGGGGGCGCCGAGCCTTCCGGCGGGCGAGCTCGCCGAGGGTGTCACGTTCATCAAGGAGCTCTTGCGGGCGCGGCCGGCTCCCTACCGCGGCGGCACCGCTCATCTGCCGTGGGTGAAGCGGCCGAGCCCGGTCTTTCTCGCGGCGTCCCATCCGCGCTCGCTCCAAGCCGCGGGCGCCCACGCCGACGGCGTCTTCATCAACTACGGGCTCGCGGCTGACAACGTGGTCGAGTCGGAGGGCACGGTCGTGCGGGCGGCACGCGCGGCCGGGCGGAATCCGGACGAGATCGAGATCTGGCAGATCGCGTGCCTCGACTGCGGCGTCGACGGCGACGCGTCGCGCCGCAAGATCGGAGCGATTCTCGCGTTCGTCTCGGCCTACGTCGTGGGTGGCGGCGATCCCGGTCGGCGCGGCGTTCCTGCCGCGCACCGCGCGGCGCTTCACGAGCTGCGCCGCCGCTACAGCACGCGCCCCGGCGAGGCCGACGCCGCGCTGGTCACCGAGCTCGGGCTGTTCGACTACCTCAGCCGCCGTCTCGCCATCTGCGGCACCCCCGACGAGTGCCTGGCGCAGATGCGCGCGGCGCAGGCCGCCGGCGTGCGGCGGCTCATGTTCTCGGTCAGCCTCGCCGCCGATCCCCTCCGCACCGTGCGCCTCTTCGGCGAGAAGGTGCTACCGGCCGTGCGCTGATGGCTCCACCGACCGACGCCGGGCTTCGGTACATCATCGTCGGGCTCGTGTGGCTTCTGGCCGCGCTCGGGCTGGGAGCCGCGGGCCGGGTCGCGAGCTGGCGCCCGCCGGTCCCGCAGCTCGTGCTCGTCGGATTGACCGTGCTGTTACTGATGGCGTTCGTCGCGCTTCCACGCTTTCGCCGATGGCTCCTGGCCCTCGACCTGCGCTGGCTGGTCGCGCTTCACTTGACGCGCTTCGTCGGGCTTTATTTCCTGTTCATCTACTATCGGGACGGTGGGCTGCCGCGCGCGTTCGCCGTCCCCGGTGGATGGGGCGACATCATCGTGGCGACCCTGGCCCTCGCTCTCCTCGTGGCGGTCGGAAAGCTCGAGCCCAGACGCGGGTTGGTCGGCCTGTGGAATACGCTCGGGTTGATCGACATTCTCTTTGTCGTCGCCACCGCGTCGCGACTGGCCTTAGCCGACCCGGACTCCATGAACGCGCTGCTCAGTCTGCCTTTGAGTCTCTTGCCGACGTTCCTGGTGCCGCTCCTCATCGCCGATCACGTCGTGGTGTTCTGGCGTATCGCCTCGAGGCGAACTAGAACGTAGCCGCTTCCGCGGGTCGGTCACGTAGAATCGCGACGATGCCACGTGGCGGCTCTTCGGGCGCCGAAGCCGATCTCTATCCGGCCGTGAAGGCCTTCCTCGAAGGACAGGGGTACGACGTCAAGGCGGAAGTCTGCGGCTGCGACGTGGTCGCGACGCGCGGCGAGGAGCCGCCCGTGATCGTCGAGCTCAAGCTCGGCTTCAGCCTGACGCTCTTGCTCCAGGGGGTCGATCGGCTCGGGCTGACGGACCGCGTCTATCTCGCGGTCGGCCGGCCGCGCGGCCGCCGCGGTCGGCGCGGCTCGGTCCTGCGGCGCGACGTGCGCGATCTCTGCCGGCGTCTCGGGCTCGGCTTGATGACCGTTGCGCCGGGACGCTCGGCCGGCGGCGTCGAGGTGATCGTGGACCCCGTCCCCTACCGGCCCCGCCGGCGCGTGGCGAGCCTGACCCGCTTGCTCGGCGAGCACGCGCGACGCATCGGCGACCCGAATCGCGGCGGCGTCACGCGGACGCCGATCGTCACCGCCTATCGCCAGGAGGCGCTGCGCTGCGCGATGCTGATCGAGCGCGGCGGTCAGGCGAGCTTGAAGGCGCTACGCGAGACGGGACTGGTGCCCAACGCGTCACGCATTCTCCAGCGCGACGTCTACGGCTGGTTCCGGCGGCTCCAGCGCGCGACGTACGCCCTGACCGACCGCGCGCGTCAGGACATCGGCCGCTTCGCGGCGTCGAGCACGTTGCCGGATCTGGCCGGCGGTGCGACCATACGGGACTGAGGGAGCCGCTATGTGGAAGCCGAAGAAAACCGTCGGTCAGATGGTCGAGGAAGCCAAGACGCGGATCGAGAACCTGTCCGTCGAGCAGGTCGAGGCCGAGATGGCCCGCGGCGACGTCCAGGTGGTGGACATCCGCGACGTGCGCGAGCGGAAGAAGCTCGGCTTCATTCCCGGCTCGACCCACGTGCCGCGCGGAATGCTCGAGTTCTGGCTCGACCCGACCTCGCACTACTACACCGGCAAGATCGACCCCACGAAGCGCATCATCGTGTACTGCGCCGGCGGTCAGCGCTCCGCGCTCGCCGCGGACGTGCTCCGCGAGATGGGATTCCCCAACGTCGCCCATCTCGCGGTCGGCTTCACCGGCTGGGCGGCGGCCGGCCGCACGGTCCACCGAGAGCCCGAGGGCCGGTCGTAAGCCTCGGGGCCGCTCATCGTCTTGAATCGGCCACGTTGACCTCTTTCGACACGTAAAGCCCTGTCCATTGCTCTCGGCCGGATGAGCGTGCACGGCGACTCATCCAAACGACCGTTTCGGTATGTGCAAATCGTTTCATCAGTGCTTTCTATGGCCGCGTCTCAGGCTTCTCACGAATAGACCGCACCGCCCGGTTCGCAAATCCTGGGACTAGCGAATGCCGTACCCGGGAGGTACTCGATGCGATTGGTGCTGACCGTCCTGGCCCTTTGCCTGTTGGTCTCCGTGCCAGCTACAGCCGATAGCCTTGGCGACTATGACGTTCGTGGCCTTTCGCATCAGCTCGACGTCAGAATCGGCACCTCTCATGATGGCCTCGCGGACGCGACCTCGACGGGCATGCTGACGATCGACACCTTCCCCAGGCACCATGGCTGGGACCGGCGAAAGTTCGACGCGAGCGGCTCGCATCATCATGGATTCGTCGCCTGGGGCTCCGGGCATACCGACCCCCCGAGGACGCGGGTCCCGGAGCCCGCGACGCTGCTGCTGCTCGGCGTCGGGATTGCAGCCCTCGTGGGGGTCTGCCGACTGCGCCTCGTCTAAGGCCTGCGCCCCCACGGGCCCGTCGCATCAATGAACCTTGGGGCTGCCGCGCACACGCGGAGCCGGCTGACGGTCACCAAGCAAGGACCCGGGGGCATCGCAGCCGCCGTGTCGGATCGGCCACGTTGACGTCTCGCGCCGCCTGACGTAGCGTCCCCTCATGGCGACGTATCCGGTCCGCGCGCGGCGCTGGACCCGTGCGGAGTACGACCGATTGATCGATATCGGCGTCTTCCTCCCGGACGAGCCTCTCGAGCTCATCGGCGGCGAGCTCATCGTGAGCGAGCCCCTGGGCAGCGCTCACTACGCCGCGATCGGCCTCGTGGAAGACGCTCTCCGGGCGGCGTTGGAGCCGGGCTGGCTCGTACGGTCGCAGGGTCCCATCGAGCTCGACGCCGAGTCGGAGCCCGAGCCCGATATCGCGATCATGCCGGGCGATCGGCGGAGCTTCAGCCGCCGCCACCCGTCGCGGCCCGCGCTCGTCATCGAGGTCGCGGAGTCGAGCCTGGCCTTCGACCGGGAGCACAAGGGTAGCCTGTACGCTCGCGCGCGTCTGGATGACTACTGGATCGTGAATCTCGTCGATCGCGTCGCGGAAATATACCGGCGGCCCGTCCTGGCCGCACCGGGAGCCCGCATTCTCGTCAGCGATCTCCTGCCCTAGAAAGGAGCTCTCCATGAAAGCCGCCGTATTCCACGGTCCCAACAAACCCCTCACGATCGAAAACGTCGAGATCGCCAAGCCCATCGGACGCGAGGTGCTCGTGCGCACGGTCGCCAGCGGCGTGTGCCACAGCGATCTGCACTTCGTCGACGGGTACTACCAGTTCCCGACGCCCGCGATCCTCGGCCACGAGGCCGCCGGCATCGTGGAGGCGGTCGGGCCGCACGTGACCGAGTTCAAAGCCGGCGATCACGTGATTGCCTGTCTGTCCGTCTTCTGCGGGCACTGTTCGTACTGCCTGACCGGGCGGACTCATCTCTGCCAGTCGCGGCCTGTCCGCACACCCCAGGAGCCGCCGAAGCTCAGCTGGAACGGCGCGCCCGTGAACCAGTTCGCGAACCTGTCCGCCTACGCCGAGAAGATGCTGGTCCACGAGAACGGCCTCGTCAAAGTCCGCGACGACATGCCGCTCGATCGCGGCGCGTTGATCGGGTGCGGCGTGACGACGGGCGTGGGCGCCGTGCTCAACACGGCTCGCGTCGAGGCGGGCGCGACGGTGGCGGTGTACGGCGCCGGCGGTGTCGGCCTCGCCGTGATCCAGGGGGCGCGCATTGCGGGCGCCGGCATGATCATCGCCGTCGACGTCTTCGAGAAGAAGCTCGCGCAGGCCCGCGAGCTCGGCGCGACGCACACCGTGGACGCCTCCAAGGTCGATCCGGTCAAGGCCATCCGCGAGCTGACGAACGGCGGCGTCGAGTACGCCTTCGAGGCGATCGGTCTCAAGAAAGCCGCCGAGCAGGCCTTCGAGTGCATCCGTCCGGGCGGCACCGCCACCGTGATCGGCATGATCCCGGTCGGCCAGAAGATCGAGCTCGAGGGCAGCGTGTTCCTCCGCGAGAAGCGCATCCAGGGCTGCAGCATGGGCTCCAATCGCTTCAAGGTCGACATGCCCAAGTACGTCGACTTCTACCAGCGCGGCCTGTTGCGCCTGGACGAGATGATCACGCGGCGCGGCCGGCTCGAGGACGTCAACGACGCGTTTCGTGCGATGAAGGCCGGCGAGGTGGCGCGCACCGTCCTGATGTTCGAGTGATCGAGATGGGGGCCCTCGACGGGTCCCCACGCTCGCAAGTGCCCGCCGGGGCCGAGGCTTTCGGAGGTTAGGCTCGTTCGCATGCGTCCTTGGGCCCCTCCAACCGCGCTTGTTCTACTCAGCGCTTGACCCTGGCGTGCGGGCCGCAGGTAGACGGCCTGTCGCCCGCGAGCGTGGATCGCGGCATCTCTGGTGCAAGCAGCTTTCCCATCGCGGCCGATCCAAGCCGCGTTGGCACGTACTCCGGCCGGGTGAAGTCAGGCGCCGGATATTTCTACGACGACGTGCTGGAATATCGCGTCTGGCTGCATCCCGAACGAGGGGCCAGGCCGCTGGCCGGAGACCGTGACTATTTCGCGGCATTCGCAGAGTACGAACGCGCGGCGGCATTTGCCGGGTCGGCGCAAGGTTCTGAAGAACCGCTTGTCCTCATCCGCCAGCGGGAATGGATCGACGAGCCCAGCCCGGGGCAATACACCGTCGAGAAGACGGAACGCATCGCGGAGTGGAGAGTGGAGTGGCTGAAGGGCGCCAAGCGTGGTCCGAACAGTATTCGCGAGTTCCTGGCCCATCCGAGGCCGGCGCGCGAGGGAACGAGCCCTTCCACCCGTCGATGAAATACAAGGTCATCAAGAGCGCGGCTCACAATTTCGCCCGCTCGTTCGCCAGCACTCTGAACTGGGCGGAGTCGGACTATGTGATGAGCCACTTGTTGAGAGCCGCGATCACCACTGGCACCCAGACGTACCACATCGATCTGGCGACGGGTGCCCTTACGCCATCGGCTGGCGTTTCGGCCGGCGTTCGTGGTGCAATCGGCACCCACGCAATGAGATTTCCTGATCTCGTGCGATCGCAACGGCTGGATCCGTCTCGGCTATCAGTACCGAAGATGACCGTGCGGTTCGATCTCGACGGGGTCTCGCGGCTCGAACCGCCCGGTGAGTACGAGGCCGCGTTCACGTGTACCGTCGAGCTCCTGGACGATCGCGGTACGGCTCACCGGGGCCAAGTCTCGGGGCGCTGGGGCACGGACGACTGGAGCCGCGTGAACACGCTGAGCAGAATTCAGCGCGTGTGGCGATGGTTCGTGCGGCGGGTGATCCAATTTCGATAAATCTATCTACCTCCCCGGCATCATCCTTGCCTACCCGACATTCTTTGTCGCGATCGCGATCGACGGCTCTCATGCCGCAGGCGAAGGCGCACACTTGCGCTGGTTCGTCATGTCCGATGCGTTGCGCGGACAGGGCGTCGGCAACCAGCTGATGGATGCGGCAATCGGCTTCTGTCGAAGTCGCGGTTATCCACGCGTCTATCTGTGGACATTCGAAGGCCTCAACGCCGCACGACACCTGTACGAGAAGAACGGCTTCAGGCTTGCGGAGCAGCAGCGCGGGATTCAGTGGGGTCGAGAGGTCAACGAGCAGCGATTCGTCTTACAGTTGTGACAGCGCCGAGCGCCGCTCGTCGGCCCAACGGCTTGCCCAGCCGTGCCCCCTAAGCGCGGTCTAGAGGGTCGGCGGCGTCCGGTCCGACCCACTCGATGCCCGCGTGCGCATTCTTGACCGCCGCCACTTCGACCTCCACGAGCAGCTCGGGCCGCGCGAGACCGGCGATGCGACAGCCCAGAGACGCGGGGCAGCTCTTCGCGAACCAGGCCGGGCCTTCACCGTGGGGGCGATTCACGCTGGCGCCATCGACCGTGAACGTGCGCCGGCGGACGACGTCGTCCAGTGAGGCGCCGGCCTGCGCCAGCGCCCAGCCCGCGGTCTCGATCGACAGATCGGTCTGCGCGGCCCAGTCGCCCGCGGCCTGCGGCTCGCCCGCGGCGTTCATCGACGTGCAGCCGCTGACCCAGATCCAGTCGCCGACCTCCACGGCCCGGGCGTAGCCGCGCGGCTTTTCGCGCTGCTGCTGCGTGTAGATGTCGCGCCGGGTCTTCGCCGCGCCGATGATTGCCTCGGCCTCGATCTCGATCAGCATCTCCGGGAGCACGAGCGCGGGGATCCCGAGCAAGGTCGATGTGGGCCGCACGTCGCCGAGCGCCTCGAGCCAGGCGCGTGTGTAGTCCGCGCTCCGACCGAGATCGGTGAGGAATGTCTTGGTGTAGACGATGTCTTCGCGCGCGGCGCCCGCCTGAGCGAGGGCCGAGAAGATCGTGTCCATCGCGTTCCGCGTCTGCCGGTAGAGATCGCCCTTGCCTTCCACGACGCCGCGGGCGCTGAGCGCCGTGGTTCCGGAGACGAACACGCGATCGCCCACGCGCACGGCCCGCGAGTAGGCGTACTCGTCCTCGATCGCCCGGCCGGACGAGATGCGGCGGCCCGAGGCGCCGGCGCCGTCGACGAGGTCGAGCTCGATCTCCACCAGCTGCTCGGGACGCGCGAGCCCGTTGACCTCGACCAGCGTCGCCGCCGGCCGCGCATCACGAAGATAGCGGGCCAAGGTCCGTGCCGCCCGGTCGCCGACCTGGATGTCGGTGACATAGATGCGGCTGCGCACGACATCCGCGAGCTTGCCGCCGGCCTTGTCCACGCTCCACTCGGCGATGGTCATGATGGTCTCGACCTGCCGGGCGACGTCGCCGACCCCCCGCACGTTGCCCTGTCGATCGATCGCCGTCGTGCCCGACTGAAGGACCATGTCGCCGACCCGCAGGGCGCGCGAGTAGTGCGCCAGCTTCTCGAGCGATCGCCCCGACGCCACGTTGATCCGGCGATTCGTTCCCATCGCGTCCTCCTGAGTCGGCGGACTGTGCTCCGCTCGAAGGTCCTCGTCAGCGCGCGCGCTTGACGATCGGCGGCACGTGGCCCGCCCACGGCCGCGCCGCCTCGAAGGCGGCCGCCGCCCGCAGCACCGTCGCTTCGCCGCGTCGACGGCCGACGATCTGAAGGCCCACCGGCAACCCCTGGCTCGTGAAGCCACACGGGATCGAGATGGCCGGCAGACCGAGCACCGAGAATGCGTACGTGAGATACGAGCGCTGCAGTATCCGGCCCACCGGCCGTCCATTGATCTCGAGCGCGTGAGCCTGCTCGATGGGAAACGGCGGCGTGGCCGACGTCGGCGTGATCAGGAGATCGTGCGTGGTCAGAAACTCACGGACCCGTTGCCAGAGGCGCGTGCGCAACAGCTCGCCGCGAGCCACCTCCCGCGACGTCAGCGCCAACCCCTGCTCGGTGTTCTCCACCAGTCCTTCCTGGAGCACCGCGCGGTGTTCGGCCAGCTTGTCCGCGTGGCGCGCGACCATCAGGAGCCCCCGCGTGAGCCGCACGATCTCGGGCACGTCGCTCATGTCCGGGCAGCCCGCCTCGACGCGCGCTCCCGCCGATCGGAACGCGGAGACGGCGCCCTCGAACACGGCTCGCACGTCGTCGTCGATCGTCATCAACCCGCCGAGATCGGACGTCCACGCGACTCGCCGGCCCTTCACCGACGGAGCCCTGGGAGCCTTCACGAGCTCGCGCGCATCGACCTCGTAGGAAATCGGCGAGCGGTCGTCGAGGCCCGACATCACCGAGAGCATCAGCGCGGCGTCCCCGACGGTCCGAGCCATCGGGCCTTCCACCGAATAGGTGTCCCATGCGAGCACCGAGGGATAGCGCGGGATCAGCCCGGGCGTCGTGCGGAACCCGACGACCCCGCAGTAGGACGCCGGACCTCGCAGCGAGCCGCCGAGATCGGTGCCTTCGGCCAAGGGACACATGCCGGTCGCGAGCGCCGCGGCCGAGCCTCCGCTGGAGCCGCCGGCCGTCAGGGCGAGATTCCACGGGTTGCGGGTGGCGCCGAACACGGCGTTCACGGTGTTCGGGCCGAACGCGAACTCGGGGGTGTTGGTCTTGCCGATCACGATCGCGCCGGCCGCCCGAAGGCGCTCGACCACCAGCGCGTCCTCGTCGGGCACGTGGCTCTCGAACAGCTTCGAGCCGTGCGTCGTCCGGATGCCCTTCGTCGCCGTGACGTCCTTGATGCCGACGGGCACACCGAAGAGAGGCGGAAGGGCGGCGCCGCGCCGCAGCGCGGCGGTCGCGCGGCGCGCGGCACGCAGCGCGTCCTCGCGGACGAGCGTGACGATCGCGTTCACGTCGGGGTTGACGGCGTCGATTCTGGCCAGCACCGCCTGCATGACTTCGAGGGGCGAGGCGCGGCGCGCACGATAGAGCTTGAGGAGCTCGACGGCGGGCGTGAAGCAGAGATCGCGGTCGGTCGCCATGCCGCGCACAGTCTACACCGTGCGCGCGGACGAGCGCGGTCGCGGTCGCGCCCGCCCGGCGCAGGTCTATCGAGTCCGCGCGCTTCTGACGATCGAGGTGCCGATCACTCGGCGACCGTCGGGCGAGACCATGCCGATGACGGCGACCCGGTCCCGGACCCCGAGCCCGGCATACTCATCTTGCGGCACGCTCGTGAGATCGACGCCGACACTGGCCCCCGTGTCGGCCTGCACGACCATCTGCCCGCCGCCGATCCACTGTACGAGCCCGTCGACGCGAACGAACTGCTCGTCGGCGACGGCCGGCGAGACCGCGCCCGCGAGCGCCATTGCCAGGGCGAAGACAACGAAGACGGCCGAAGCCTTCTGTGGCATCGTGACAACCCTCCACGATTGCGACGCGCGAAAGGTCACGAAGGTTTCCGGCTCAGGAATTCGCCTGAGGGTGGCACCGTAGAACTCCTGAGGCGAGTCGTCGTTGCGACGCCGGAAGTCCTGCTCTAAGCTGTCGCTCATCCCGTTTCCGCCTCAACGCGTCACAGGAGGGTGCCATGCCAACCATCTCGACTATCGACAAGCTCTTCAGCCAGGCCGTCGAGTCGAAAGCCATGCCCGGTATCGTGGCGGTCGCCGCCACGGGCAAGGGGACCGTCTACGAGGGCGCCTTCGGCAAGCGCGAGCTCGGCAAGGACGCGCCGATGACCGTCGACTCGGTCGTCTGGATCGCGTCGATGACCAAGGCCATCACGGGGACCGCCGCGATGCAGCTCGTCGAACGAGGCAAGCTCAGCCTCGAGCGCCCGGCCAGCGACGTCGTCCCCGCTCTGGCGTCGGCGAAAGTGCTCGAGGGGTTCGACGCCGCGGGCACGCCGCGCCTCCGCGCGCCTAAGCGGCCGATCACGCTCCGGCACCTCCTGACACACACCGCGGGCTTCGCCTACGAGATCTGGCGGCCGGAGATCGCGCAATACCAGAGCGCCACCAATACGCCAGGCATCACCACCTGCACGAACGCGGCGCTGACCACGCCGCTCCTGTTCGATCCGGGCGACCGGTGGGAATACGGGATCAACATCGACTGGATCGGCAAGATGGTCGAGACGGTGAGCGGCCAGAAGCTCGACCGTTACTTCCAGGACAACATCTTCGGCCCTCTCGGCATGCAGGACACCTCGTTCAAGATCTCGCCGTCGCAGCGCGCCCGGCTCGCGAGCGTGCACCAGCGCGACGACAAGGGCGCGCTCGCGCCGATCGAGTTCGAGCTCCCCGAGGATCCCGAGTTCCTCATGGGCGGCGGCGGGCTCTACGGCACCGCCCGCGATTACCTGACCTTCACGCAGATGATCATGCAGGGCGGCACCCTGAACGGCGCTCAGGTCCTGCGTCGTGAGACCGTCGACCAGATGTCGCAAAACCACATCGCGCCGCTCGACATCGCCGCGATCAAGACGGCGGCGCCCGGGCTGTCCAACGACGTCGATTTGTTCCCGGGCATGCGCAAGGGTTGGGGACTGAGCTTCCTGATCAACACGCAGGAGGCGCCGACCGGGCGCTCGGCCGGCAGTCTCGCGTGGGCCGGTCTCGCCAACACGTATTTCTGGATCGACCGTACGAAGCGCGTCTCGGGCGTGTTCCTGTCGCAGGTCCTCCCGTTCTACGACCACACCGCGATCGACCTGCTGGTGAAGTTCGAGACCGAGGTCTACCGCTCGCTCTGAGGCTCCGGATTCCCGCCGCCCCACCACGAATGGGGCGGCGGGAATGATTCACGCGCGATCCACGAGGACGAACACGCAGCCTGTCTCCGAGTGCACGTCTTCGTCGACGCTCCCTGTGCTGGCGACACTCGCCCATCCGGGTCCCAGCCGGCGGCCGGCCTGGACGAGCTCACCTTCGAGGATGAACAGGAACTCCGGACGCTCGTGCGTATGAATCGGAAATCGCGCTCCTGGCTCGAACCGCACGATCTGCATTTCCCAGCCGTCCGTCGTCGCGATGTCCTTGACGAATACACCATGCGCGAATGTCGAGGGCCTCCAGGGCAGATCACTCGTGTTCACACACTCAGGCACGGGCGCACCTCCGGATGGACGTCCTCACTCGTAGCGCGGCGCCCGCTTCTCGCGGAAGGCGGCGACGCCTTCGCGGAAGTGCGCGCTCGCGCGCACGCGGTCGCCCAGCGCCTGGTCCAGCGTCTCGCGGGCGCGCGCGTGCTCGGCGATCGTCGCGCTGATCTGCCGCTTGACCGCCTGCACCGCCGACGGGCTGTGGGCGGCGATGCGCTCGGCCGTCTCCAGCGCCCACGGCAGGAGCCGCTCGGCGGGCACGACGCGGTTGATCAGGCCGATCCGCGCGGCCTCGCCGGCGTCGATCAGGCCCGCCGTGAGCAGGAGCTCCATCGCGTGCACGTAGCCGATCTGCTGCACGAGCTTGATGGTCGCGCCGCCGAACGGATAGACGGACCACTTCACCTCCGGCTGTCCGAAGCGGGCGTGCGGCGCGGCGGCGCGCACGTCGGTGGCCAGCAGCAGCTCGACACCGCCGCCGGCGCAGTCGCCGTTGACGGCGGCGACGATCGGCTTGCTGAACTCGTCGAGCTTGAGCAGCGCGTGGTTGACGATCCGCGCCATCTCCGCCGGGGCCGAGAGATCGCCGCTCATATCGGCGCCCGCGGTGAAGGCGCGGGTCCCCGCGCCGGTGAGCACGATGCACCGGCA
>Ga0137403_10000416_pt1 | contig 54671 bp, 46 predicted proteins | sample CZOMad2_1_16fung_FD_122057 | JGI IMG/M metagenome (GOLD analysis project Ga0137403, IMG submission 122057) | Vadose zone soil fungal communities from Angelo Coast Range Reserve, California, USA - CZOMad2_1_16fungal (Hybrid Assembly) | ecosystem: Environmental > Terrestrial > Soil > Vadose zone...
AACGTCGCCGATCCCGGCGTTTGGAGCCAGGTTCACGACGAAGGCGTTCAGCTTCTGGAAAACATAGCCAACATACGCGTGCCGGTCATCGCGGCTATCGAGGGACGCGCCCATGTGCATTCAGAGTATGCGCTGCTTGCCAATGTGATTGTGGCGGCCGAGGGTGCGACGTTCAACGATGTGGCGCACTTCGCCGGAGGCATTGTCCCGGGTGACGGAATCTTTACCACGTGGAGTTATCGCGCTGGACCAGCACGAGCGGAGGCCTTTCTGCTGAATCCACAGCCGCTAACGGCGCGTACCGCGCAAGAATGGGGAGTGGTTGCCGAGGTTGTGCCGGACGGCAAAGCGCTCAGCCGGGCGCGGGAATTGGCCGAACTGTACTTGAAGGCTCCGGAAGTGACGCGCCGCAACACACGCGTGCATTTCATTCAACCCTTGAAAGAGCGCATCGTGCGAGAAGTTGGCTACGGAATGTCGCTCGAAGGCGCGTCGGCGGCCGACCTCGTGAAATCAATGAATTGAGACGGAACCATTAGAATGATCGAAAACGACGCGACACAAGCAGGGTCCAACCGACGCGTGCAAGTGAACATGATCGTGAATGGCTCAGCGCGCACGCTGACAGTCGAGCCGCGCATGACACTGCTCGATGCGCTGCGCGATGGACTAGGTTTGACTGGAGCAAAGAAATCATGTGATCGAGGCGAATGCGGAGCATGCACCGTCCATATTGACGATCGACGCGTTCTTTCCTGCATGACTCTGGCGGCGATGCACAATGGGCAAAGGATCACTACGATCGAAGGACTGGAGCGTGACGGTCAACTTCATCCAGTCCAGGAAGGATTCATCGAGTATGACGGGTTCCAGTGTGGCTTCTGTACATCGGGGCAAATTATGTCGGCGGTCGCGATGATCGAAGAGGCTAAGGCGGGTTGGCCAAGTGCTGCCACCACAGATGTCTCTCAGTCATTCAGTGTATCAGACCTATCCGACGTTGAGATTCGTGAGCGGCTGAGTGGCAATCTGTGTCGATGCGCCTGCTATCCGAATATCGTTGATGCGGTGGCTCACGCAATTCGACGGGGTTGAACGATGCATCCTTTCACGCTTTCCAAGGCCATCGATCCCGCGTCAGCAATTTCAGCCGACCAGGATCCGCATCTCGCTTTGATAGCGGGCGGGACAGACCTCATTGGGTTGATGAAGGACCGCGCGGCGCTGCCCGAACGACTGTTGGACATAAACGGTTTGCCAGACATGGACCACATTGAGCCAACATCCGATGGCGGGTTGCGCATCGGCGCGCTTGCGCGAATGAGCGATGTGGCAGCAGACGTTGAAGTACGACGTCGTTTTCCAGTTATCTCAGAAAGCCTTCTGTTCGCAGCGTCCGGACAACTCCGAAACATGGCCTCAATGGGCGGCAACATCATGCAACGCACACGCTGCCCCTACTTTCGAGACGAAGATGGATTGCCTTGCAATAAGCGGCAACCCGGTTCCGGCTGCTCCGCGCGCTACGGCCTCAACCGAACTCAAGCGATCTTTGGATGGTCCGATGATTGTGTTGCCACCCATGCTTCTGATGTGGCTGTGGCCTTTGCGGCTTTGGATGCCAACGTCATATTACGCGGGACAACCGGTGAACGATCGATCCCGTTTACGGAGTTTCATTGTCTGCCTGGCAATACACCTGAGCGTGACAATGTGCTTAGGAGAGGTGATTTGATCGTTGCCATCGAAGTACCGGCAAGAAATTGAGGGACGGGCCTCGTATTATCTTAAGGTTCGTGATCGACAATCGTATGAATCTGGCCTCACACGCTTCTCACGGCTCTTGCTGCAAGGGAACTGAGGATACCTGTTCGCGTCCAGCTTACTCGTGCGCAGATGTATTCGATGGTGGGCCATCAACCGGCAAGCGTTCAGACGATCGCACTGGGTGCGGCGAGGAATGGCAAGTTGAATGGCATCCGCCATGACAGCGTTTCGCCGACCTCGGTCTTTGACAATTACATTGAGTATGCAGCGCTATGTCCACGCTCGCTGTGGGGCGCGAGTGGTATCGTGGTGGCGCCTGCGATTCTAACCAACGCCGCGTCCATCCTTTCTATGGGAGTGGGTGGCTACTCACCTGGGACGAGTTCTGGACAGAAGGCGCTTTGTTTCAACGCAACTAGCCGGTCTAACAACGAGCTTAGAAGATCGGATGTTGTACCAGCGTCAGCTAATTGGGCTCGAGGTGCGCTCCAGACTCGTTCTGCGGGCTCTTAGATTCTTTTATTTGTCCGCAGGATCGTTTGGCGCGGCGGCCTTGATTTCGCTCCTCGGATCTATTTATGCCTTCTCCAGTCTTCACGTTGGCTTCACTGCCATCGGTATTCTGGGACTTTTGTCTGGCACGGTAGGCGGTAGGTTTATCTAGAAGAGCGATTAAAAGCCCGACTTGAAACGATAAAAACCGCAAACGTTGATCGGCGCCGAAAGGCGCAGTGGGAAGATGAAGCGTTTCTGGAGTATTTCGATGAATTCAACAGGAACGAAGCAGAAGTCAGAAGGTTTAGAAACGGATGCAAGAAACCGACGAACATCGAAGTAGGCAAATTGTCCGATTCGAGGACGATAAAAGGTCCGCGTTAAGCATTTCCGAGATGGTATCCTCTGTTCGCGCGCCTAAAGCTCCCCCAGACAAGTTCAGCCGGCGCGTCACACTCGCAGGATGCTTGAGCAGGGCCGTCAGTTTAACATGTGGGGCTCTCACCAGGCCCTCCGATATTTTGAGTTGTCCGGCATGTCGGACAAAAAACTTGACAGTCCCTGCTAACCACTTTAGTATCCGGCACATCGAGCGGTCCTTCCGTAACAGAAGACAGCAGAAGGTGAGATTGCCCAGCCATCCCAGAGCCCTCAGGATGGATCTTCACCGTCAATCATCCGCCAATCTGCACAGCAAAAATGCTTCTCTACGGAAATTCGTAAAATTGAAAGTCAGTGTGAGCAACGACGTGAAGCTAGCTCCGATATCCTAATAGTGAGCATTAGCTAGTTCGACGAACGTCTGAGTTATCCCTTTGTTCTGCGACGTCTTCTCGCCGCTGCACTCTTCGCACTTTGGTGTTTTGGGGTGCTCGGCAATTTCTTCGGAAGATCGAGATCATCGTCGACGATTACGTCCAGGCAAACGCCTGCTAAACGAGCGTACTGCAACAGAATGGGTAGTGGGGGCTCACTTGCTCCCAATTCATAGCTTGAAATCGAGCTCCGGAAAAGTGTTTCGGCAAGCCCAAGCTGGCTAAGCATGCCGTTCTGCGAAAGACCAAGAGCGGTGCGAATCTGAAACAGTTTTTCTGTTAGCCGAAGCGGTCTCGGGCGCACGTACTTTCCCATCAGGAGTTTCCTCCTGAAGAGCTTGGGGTAGAGAAAAAGGAATTGCCTTTAGACAGGAATCTGTCTACACTGGCGGCGAGTTTCAATTTCGCCTGGAGCTTCAAAATCTTTTGCTCCGCGGCGACGCTCATCATTCGCGATGTGAAGCGGCTTTCACCATGCGCCGTTGCGAAAGTGATTGAGTTCCAAAGAACGATTTACTTCGGCAGATAACACTATTCAGAAAGCGAGCGCATTTTAGCACGTTTAGGATGCGCAACCGGACAGGAGATCTTTATATGGAAACTGCTCGGTGATTCCTTAAGATACCTGGAATTGCCGATTACGAAGAGAGCGGGACCAGTAGCCAGGTAACTACAGCCGTATAACAGTCGTCCAGGGCCTCTGGTGCACTCTTTTCTAATGCCCCACTTCATTCACGAATAAACCCGCACGCGCCTTAGTCAAATCTTGCACGCGTGCAGGGATTTTTGTCGTTTGAAGCGGCTGCATCTTGTTTATTTTCTTCACTTTACGTGTTTTTTCTTTTGAGATCGCCTTCCCTGAAGAGACATATATCCGAGCGCGAGAAGTCCGAAATGGTTCTTCCCGTTCTGAGCGAAGCGTAAAGCAGCCGAACCTTAACGGGTCGAGCTCGAAAACCCAGCGGGAAGAAGTTTCGCCAATATGCTGGACCAACAGCGACTAGACCCACAACAAAACGAGAAGCGAGAAGAGCTTTTCACGCAGCGCTACGAGCGGCTGCTAGCCTGGGCGCTGCGATTGACCAACCAACATCGAGCCAGCGCTGAAGACCTGGTTCAAGACGCTTTCGTCCAGTTTATGCTCGGCCGCACCAGGCTTGAAGAGATTGAGAATGTTGACGGGTATCTGAGGAGAATGTTGCGCTACATGCACCTGTCGAGGATAAGTAGAAACACGCAACAACTGGATGACATAGCGCTCTCCGTTGTCGACTTCGACTCGTTTCGTCTGGGCTGGCGTTCGATTGAACCCTCACGCCGGATGCAAGCGCAGGAAGAGTTGGACCAAATCGGCATGTACGCCTGCACGAGAAAAGAGACTTCGCGCGCGGGCAGCGTTCTGATTCTTCGTTTCTTTCACGATTATTTCCCTACCGAGATCGCCAGGGTTTTGTGTAGCTCACGCCACTGCGTGGATCAGTGGCAAGCACTTGCGCGGCGCGAGGCAAAACTCTTCTTGACCGAGCCGGGCCGCCTGCGATTCGTCGCTACCAGGCCGGTGACCGAACCTCATCAATCCAGACTGTCCGTCTCAGACTGTGACCTGATGGCCGAGCTGCGTCAGTTGATCTTCAACTCGCGACAGGGCGAGTGTCTGGCGATCGAGCAACTCCAGGAGGTTTACCGGTCGGGTGATGCCGAGTCACTTTCGACCACGAAGCTGGCTCACATTGTTAGTTGCCGCTCGTGCCTGGATCAGGCTAATCGTTTACTCGAGCTGCCGCTTTTGGCTGAGCGCTATCAGGGCGATCCATGCGATGGACAATCCCCACCGACTGACCCACCGACTGACCCACCGACCGATCAGCCTGGCGGTGGCGCCGGGGGCGGCGGCACGTCTGATCTAAGGACAAGGTACCAACAACGCCTGCGTGAGGTTGGCGAACACAAGCCCCACGAGTTGCGCATAGCGGTAAACGGGTCACTGGTTAGCTCGTTGAAAGTCAGCTCGGATCTTAGTGAACTTGATCTTAGTTTGGCGCAGGAGGAAAGGGTCGAGTTCGTCGAGGTCTTTAGTGAGCAAGGCGTCCAATTGCTTTTCTTCCCGGTTAGCCAGAGGGCCGCGGCTGAAGACGAGCAGTGGGCAGAGATTCAGCTGAGCGAAGGTCGAACGCTCGAGGCATGTTTGCGCCTCGAGAATGGACCGCGTTTGCACGTCACCTATAAAGAGCCGGAGTTTGAGGACGAAGCCCTACCGGCGTCTCTGAAATTAGTCAAAGAAGAGCCTTTGTCCTCACCCCAAGTGTCCGCCGCAGCCGCTCGCTCCCGGTTTGGCCGGCTGCTCCGAATGCTAGGAAGTCTCGCTCATCACAGGGCCCCCGACCGCGATACCATCGGAACGCTGCCGACAATCAATGGCGGAAACACCGGGGAGAACCGCTCTGAGTCAAAAGAAATAGCTCTTCTGGGGCTGGCCTCACCGTTGACTCGCAAGCCTTTTTGGACACGTCCCGAATGGTTGACTGTCCTCGTCTCGATCTTACTAGTTGGCGCCTTCCTGGTTTTCAAGGACAGAATCGCGCCTGCTGTTACTGCTGCGAAGCTGCTCGACCAGGCCAGGGTCGCTGAAGAGATGACTGCCCGTGTACCCGACGAGGTCACTCATCGGTTCATTAATCTTGAAGAACGCCGATCCGCGGAAGGCGCGGTGGTCTCGCGGCGACGGATCGAGATCTGGCAAAACTCAACTCGGGGCGAGCGCGCACAGCGACTCTATGACGAAAGCAACCACCTGATTGCCGGAGTGTGGCAAAAGGGCGACGGCTCACGCACCGTCTACCATCACGGCGCTGGAGCACATGCTCAACCTACGCCGGCGCAGGCAGACAATTTGCTCCTCAACCTTGACGATATCTGGCAGCTCGAGCCTTCAGCAAAAGAGTTCAGCTCGCTCATCGCTGGTATTGAGGAGTCAAAAGTTGAAGAGAGACCGGCAGGTTACGTTATCAGCAGCGGCAAAGAGCGAGCGGTTGGCTCGAGTCGTTTGATAAAAGCCACGCTCACTTTGAGCAGGACTGACCTTCATGCGATCGAGCAGACGGTGCTGGTCGAACGCAATGGTGAAGTACGCGAGTACCGGTTCGTCGAGGCAAGCTTTGAACGACTGCCCCAAAAAAGTGTGGCTCCGGCAGTCTTTATGCCCGAACCGGAACTGATGGGGAAGACCGGGGCGTCGTCTGGGCGACTGAAGGAAGAGGCGAGTCCCAACGTCGCTTCCCTCCCCGGCCCCTCGTCAACTGACTCGTCTGCGGTTCGTTCAGCGTCGGCCGAGTTGGAAGTCGACGTGGCTTACCTGCTGAACCAGGCAAAGGCTGACCGCAGCGAGCAGGTGACGCTTACGCGCACGTCGACTGGTTTGTTGCGGGTCGAAGGTGTCGTCGACAGCGAACAGCGCAAACAAGAGTTGCTAAGCGCATTAGCGCCGGTCAGCAACAACCCGGCTGTGAAAATCGAGATTTGTACGATTACTGAAGCAGCGCAGCGACAACGTGGTCCATCAGGCCCGATCACAGTGCGCGAGGCCGAGGATACTGTCGATGAGGTTGCGGTAGATCGCGAACTCCGCGAGTACCTTTCGAAAAAAGACTCGAGCTCGAGAACGGGTGAAGGTCTCGATGAAGCAGTGCGGTCTTTCTCTTCGCGAGTAGTGAATCGAGCCTACCGTGCGCTGTTTCATGCGATCGAGCTGAAGCGACTCGTGAATCGCTTCAATAATGTAGATATGCGCACAGTTACCCCCGATGCGCGGGCCAAGTGGCTCCAGATGGTGCGTGAGCACGCGGCGGCTCTAGGGCGCGAAACCGCAGTCTTACGTCAGGAGATTGAACCAATCTTCTCCCCAGGTGCGTCTTTGAATGCGGCCGACGAGCCTGAGGCTACCAGCGATGCTGACTTGGCTCGCGCGGTTGAAAAACTTCACAGGTTGGCGCTGGCTAACAACGAGGCGATTCGCGCGGCCTTTACAATCTCTTCGCAGAGTTCGAACGCGGTCAGGTCGCCGCAGTTCTGGCGTTCGCTCATCGGCGCCGAAAAGCTCGCCGCGCAGGTGAAGGAATACGGCGCATTTTAGATTTTTGATTTTAGATTCTTGGCTTTGATCTTTGACTTCGATCTTTGATTTCAGATCTTTGATTTCTGAGTTTTGGTCTGGATTTTGATTTCTGATCTCAGATCTTAAATAATCTTAAATCTTAAATTTCAGATCGTGAGATTTCCAGATCGTGGATTTCAGATGTCAAATGTCAGATCTCAAATCTCAAATGTCAAGATTTCAGCATCGCGTTTTTTGACAACCAAGACCGAGGGGAAACACTTTTCACTCCATCAGGAGTGAGATGTTATAGCTGAGCACCAAAAACTCGCCTCCGGCTCCGTCCGAAAGAGCGGAACGATTGTGGACTGCGACAGGTCTCGCTGACGTCTGCTCCACCGAACGCAGCCAGGTCGGAGATTGAAGGCCGGTTTATGAACATTTCACTCCTCACAGAGTGAAACGAAGCACATTACCCAGGGAAATTGCACACTGAACAGAACGAGGGGTTTCGAATAACGACGACTTTAGGTGATTGATCGAGGCTAGCTGCCCCAGCGCTAGCGACCAGCAGATAAACCAGTTTAACGATGGATTAATTCGGGTTGCGACTGCGCCACTCTCAGGGGTTCGTCTGCCTTTTTACCAATGCCTCTTGAATAGTCGAGCAATTAGGTTTTTCTGTTCTTAGAGGCCGTTCCAGCGAGTTTCAGGTGCGAGAATCAGGCTTTTCGTGACGTGCGCTCCAGGGCAATGACGAAAAGCTCAAGCGGTTAAGCTCACACGCTCTTTGCCCAGGGAGCGTGTCCTAACCACAGGAGAACTCCCATGCCCAGACCCCCAGAAGTCTGTCTGTCTGTCGTCTGTCCTCACGCTTCAGACATTGGACCTTCAGCACTACGCACCAGACCTTCTGCCTCATGCTTCCTTCCTCCTGCATCCTTTTTCTTGAGTCTTCTGCTTTCTACCTTCTGCGTTTCCATTTTATCCGTGACGTATTTCTCATCACTCCTTACGGTTTGTGCGCAGAGCGCAACTGCCACATTGAGCGGCACAGTTACTGATCAAAACGGCGCAGTAGTCCCTAGCGTTAATATCGCGGTAATTAGCATCGCCAGCGGCTTTCAAAGATCCGCCACCACCAATGGCGACGGGACGTTTGTAGTTGCCCTGCTTCCCCCTGGCACCTACACCCTTAAGGCTGAACATGAAGGTTTTACTCCCGCCGAGGTTAGAGAGGTTGTCTTGAATGTCAACGACCGCGTCGCTTTAAAGATTCAATTGAAGGTGGGTGCCTTGGCTGGCCAGACTGTTGATATTGTTGACGGTGCTTCGCTCATTAATGAATCGCCATCGGTCGCCACGATCATCGACCGGCAGTTCGTTGAAAACTTGCCACTTAACGGACGGAGCTTTCAATCCTTGTTTGGACTTACACCAGGATCTGTGCTGACAAAGACTGCTGAGGGACAGGAACAAGGTCAGTTCAGCATCAATGGACAGCGGGGTGACGCAAATTACTTTACCGTCGATGGTGTCAGCGCCAACATTGGTGTCAACACGAGTGGAAATCCCAGTCAGGCTACGGGTGGTGCGTTGCCAGGACTAAGCGCTTCCGGCGGCACAAATAACCTAGTTTCGGTCGATGCGTTGCAGGAGTTCAAGATTCAAACGTCCACCTATGCCCCAGAGTTCGGGCGCACGCCCGGAGGCCAAATATCAATAGTGACGCGCTCGGGAACGAACGAGTTACGTGGTACCCTCTTCGAATACTTCCGCAATGACGCACTCGATGCGAGTGACTGGTTCGCTAACGCTAATCGTCTCCCTAAACCTGCCGAACGACAGAATGATTTCGGTGGAGTGATTAGTGGTCCAGTCCTATTACCACGGTTCGGCGAAGGTGGTCGGCAACCATGGTATAACGGTCGAAACAGAACTCTCTTCTTTTTCTCGTATGAGGGGCTGCGATTACGTCAGCCACAAGTTGGCTTGATGGAAGTCCCGACATTAGCAGCTCGGCAAGCCCTACCAGCGCAGGTTCAGCCATTTTTTAATGGTTTACCACAGCCAAACGGACCAAACGTTAGGACCGGAGTGGCCCAATTCAACGCGAGTTATTCTAATCCATCTTCCTTGAACGCAACCAGCATACGTGTCGATCACGTAATCAATAGCAGACTATCTCTGTTTGGCAGGTATAACTACGCACCTTCAGATGCTGGCCTTCGTGGCGCCAACGGTTTGTCACTAAATACCGTAACTGTCACACACACTAAAACTCAAACACTTACGCTCGGAATGACATGGTCTCTGACGAGCAGCATGATGAACGACTTCCGATTCAATTACAGCCGGAATCTTGGAGGCATCTCCTTCTTGCTTGATGATTTTGGTGGCGCAGTTCCGCCACCCGATTCTCTGATGTTCCCAGCTCAATTTGGATCCCCGGAAAACTCGAATTTTGCCTTTTTATTGAATGGAGCAACTGGGGCGTTTTATCAAAAAGGAATAAATGCGAGGAACCTGCAACGCCAAATCAATGCGGTTGAGAACTTATCGTTTGTTAATGGGTCACATCAACTCAAATTCGGTGTTGACTACCGCAGGCTATCGCCGATTACTGGCCTGCGTAAGTATCTTCAATTCGTACAAACCAATCTCACAGCAGCTCAATCGGGAAACGCAACCTCTGTCCAAACTCAAGGCAATATCTTCGGAGTTAACCTCTTATTTACTAACCTATCTTTATACGGACAAGATACGTGGAACGTTACACGGCGCCTCACACTGACATACGGTCTGCGCTGGGAGTTAAATCCACCGCCTTCAGAGGCGCACGGAAATGACCCGCTTGCTGTTACGGGAGTGGACAACCTGGCCACTCTAGCACTCGCTCCGCAAGGCACGCCGCTCTACAAGATGACTTATAACAATTTTGCTCCACGTGTCGGTTTGGCTTACCAGTTGTTTCAGAACCAGGGCAGAGAGATGGTCCTCCGAGGAGGATTTGGAGTCTTCTTCGATCTCGGCAGTAGCACTGCTGGGAGCGTCGCAAGCGCAGGGGCTCCCCCTTATGGAGCCAATAGATTTCAATCTGGGGCAATTCCACTGCCGCTAGACGCTAGTAGGGCCGCACCCCCTTCCTTGAGCCTCGTCCCGCCACTGAGCAACGTTTTCGCGACCGACCCAAATCTCAAACTGCCGCGTGTCTATCAATTCAACTTGGCTGTAGAACAAGCTCTGGGAGCTAAGCAGACTCTGACAGCTTCGTACGTGGGCGCGCTGGGTCGTCGGCTTTTGAGTAAGGAACAAATTCAAAATCCAAATCCGACATTTTCAGCAATAAATTTAACGAAAAACACTGCAACTTCCGACTATCACGCGCTTCAACTCCAATTGCAGCGCCGGCTATCGAGAGGTCTACAGGCTTTGGCCTCGTTTACGTGGTCGCATTCGATTGATAACCTCTCCAATGATCTTGCGCCGAATGCGCCTGGTCAGTTTATCGACCCTACCACTAACCGCGGATCATCAGATTTTGATGTTCGACATGCGTTTACCGCCGCAGTCACATATAACTTGCCAACGCTTCGCACCAGTTCTCTGAGCAGGACCATCCTCGGAGGCTGGGCGATTGATTCCATAATTACAGTTCAGTCTCCGAGACCCGTGAATGTAACTACTATCAGGAACGTAGGATTTGGTTTTTTCCGAATTCGTCCTGACCTTGTTTCGGGAGTACCACTCTACCTTAATGATCCTTCTTTCGCCGGCGGAAAGCGGTTCAATTCTGCTGCCTTTGTCGTTCGGCCCCAGAATCGCCAAGGAACACTCGGTCGCAACGAACTCAGAGGTTTTGCTCTCAAGCAAGTTGATTTTGCATTGCGCCGTCGATTCAAGCTTTCAGAGAACGTTGGTTTGCAGTTGAGAGCTGAGGTATTTAATGTTTTCAATCATCCAAACTTCGCCGATCCAGATGGAAACTTGGGCACCTTTGTCAATCAACTAATTCCCAACAATCAATTCGGACGGTCCACTCAAATGCTTGGTAGAAGCCTGGGTGCTGGCGGAGGATTCGCAGGCGGATTCAATCCGCTTTACCAGATTGGGGGGCCCCGTTCCTTCCAGTTGGCGGTCAAATTAGAGTTTTGAAGTCGACGCGTTTCACACGAAATTCATTCAAATTTCAAGACTGATCAACCGACTTATGAGGAACTCCTGGGTGAGAATCGTGCTTCCATTGTTGCTGATTTCGTCGGCATCATCAGGCCATGCACAGGTAACTTCACCAGGCTTTGATCCATCACCCCTCGAAATCAAGCCCGTAGCGAAAACTGCGCCGCACATCATCACCAGCATGGACCTCTTAACGATCCGGGACATAACTGGAATTCAGATCTCACCTGATGGCAAGAGCGTGGCCTATGTAGTTAGTCAGGTAGTTTATATTTCCAACGGCTACCGAACCGCGTTGTTCGTTGTCGGCACCAATCCTGGCAACATACCCACTAATCTTGGAAGCGGAGGTCCCCCACAATGGAATATTGCTGGGGAATATAAGCGAATCGATCCGCAATGGTCGCCGGATAGCAGATACATAACTTACCTGAAGGGCAAGAAGGACAGGAGGCAGGTGTGGATGTGGTCACGATCAGGTGGCAAACCGGAGCAATTGACGCATAACAACGCTGACGTAGAAAGCTATGAATGGCAACCCGATGGTAAGCGGATCATTTTCTCGACGGTTGAGCCGATAAGCGCAGAAGAAATCAAGAGCGTATCGGAGCAAGGAATCCTTTACGACAGCGATGCCAGTGCCGATTTTTACGGTTCAATAAGAGCTTGGCAGAATAGACCAATCGCTTATGCTGCGTTGGAAGCGAAACCTAGAAAGAGGCAAACATGGATTTACGATTTTTCAACCAGGATAGAAAGGAGAGTTACCCCAGAGGAGGAGTCGGAATACAGGAAGTTGCATCAGCCACCGGATATCTGGACTTCAAGTCAAAAATCTTCTATCACAATGACGAGATCCTCTCCGAACGGAAAACTGATTGCTTATGCGTCAATGCTTAATGACTCTAATAAATCATCCACATATGAGTGGTCGATTTCTATAAAAGAACCTATTGGAAGCCGTTCATACGAGATAGTAACTCCGTCTACGGAGTATATTGGTGATCTATGGTGGGACAGAGCAGGTAATGAGGTTTACTTTACACGGTTAACCGATGACAAAGGGAGGGCTCTTTTCGCAGTGCCTGCAGTCGGCGGACCGGTGCGCGAGATAATTAAGGGTAATAAAGACATGCTCTCAGCATTCTCGTTAGATGAAAGTAGGTCGCGGGTAGCATGCCTTCGAGAATCCCCTATATTGCCGCCGGAAGTTGCTGTGATTGATTTGAAGGACGGGGTAGTACGTACTTTAGTAAATGTTAACACGGAGTTTGAGAACCTCAAGTTGAGTCCGGCAAGAAAGCTGGAGTGGACAAACAAGTACGGCGACCATGCTTTCGGCTACCTTATCAAACCCCTCAGCTTTGAGCCGGAGAAGCGCTACCCATTGATTGTTAACACGTATTACTGTCGTAACTTCCTTCGGGGAGGCGTGGGTGACGAATATCCGCTCCAAGTGTTCGCTGCCAATAACTTTGCCGTGTTGTGTCTAGATTTATTGCATGGAAAGGTGCTTAGTTCAAAAGCGGGGGATTTTGAAGCGGCGATGCTGCGCTGGAAGTCGGCGATGGCGAGTTTAGAACAAGCTACTAAGAGTGTGGTTGATGAGATGGGGATCATTGACCCTCAACGTAAGGGAGTAACGGGTTTGAGTTATGGCTCTGAGGTCGTCCACTTCACAATCAGTCACTCTGATCTTTTTCAGGCAGCAGTGGCTAGCGGCGGGAACGCGCAAGACCCGATTTTTTATTACCTTGCCAATGCCTGGTGGCATCGGCAATTCGCCCAATGGGGGCTTAATGGTTTTCCTGACGGCAAAGCCGCGGACCGCTGGCGGCAATTGTCTCCCGCGCTTAACGCAAACCGTGTATGGGCTCCAATCTTGATTCACTCAGCAGACAGCGAATACATTCAAGGGCTTCAGTTTTACACATCAATGAAAGAGTTGCATAAGCCGGTAGAACTGATCATTTACGCGGATGAAGGACATATCATGAACCAACCCAAGCACAGATACGAAATATATAAGCGTAATGTGGATTGGTTCAACTTCTGGTTACACGACAAGGAAGACCATGACCCAGCCAAAAGCGAACAATACACGCGTTGGAGAGAAATGAGAAAAGTGCTCAACGAGGATCGGTCAACGACGGGTAGCCGGAAAAGCGATACCACTAGTACGCCTTGAGCCGTCCTGCGAGCCTGCTTTTTATCTGATAGCTTGCGTGTGTTTACGAAACCCTTGCCATAGGGCCTCGTGGTGGATAGCAGGACCTGACGTCTTGCACAGCATTGAGTTTCAACAGCGCAAGTCACGTTACAAGTAGGCACCCGCTATCCGCCACTCGGGAACAAGAGCTTAGGCATAGAGCCATAAGAACTCTAGACCAAAGTCTGCTAACTAGTCGTCTGTTAACTAGTCATCCAGGTCATTGTCAGGAATAAGACCCTGCACACCGTTGTCGGATTCGAATGTATCCTTCGCTCCATGGATTACATCGATCGCACTTCCGACCTCGATGACTTCTGGTGCTGTGTATTCGTTTTTCATTTTGACTCTCCTTTCCGTTTGAGAATTACCGCTCAGATTTTCAGTAGAGCGGTGGTTGAGATGTCCTGTTAAGACACCATTCTGACTGACCGCATGCGCGGTTCTTGTTACGACGTCCGTCGTAATACCGGGTGACTTTAATCATCCAGATCATTGTCTGGCATAAGACCCTGCACACCGTTGTCGGATTCGGTTGTGTCTTTGGCCCCGTGAATTACGTCAACGGCATTCCCGACATCGACGACTTCGGGCGCTGTGTATTCGTTTTTCATCTGACTCTCCTTTCAACATTGAGGATGATCGCTCAGTTCAAAACGTGAGCGACTTAAGGCGTGCCTTGATGGACACGGATTTCTTTCGCAGGCTGGGAATTGGGTATCCAGGTGGTTTGCTGTACTTTCGGTCCTTCCAACATTGAGATCAAAGGATTTGTGGCTATTGAATTTCGCCGCTCCAAAGCTCGCAGCCAACACTCTAATGAAAGCGTTTGTATGATTGCGAACGAGTAAGGTTCGCAGCCGTGTCTGGCTCTCTCGAGTGCTTTTAGTAAAGCTTGAGGATTCATATAACCGTTAGAACAAACTCTGGCATTTTCAAAAATCGGTCGGAGTCGGGGCCACTGGCGGGCTAGTGCACGAAATAACGCTTCGTCTGGCCCCTTTTTTCCCTTGCGTTTCAGAACCTTGTCAGGTAGTAAATTACGCAACGCTCGACGCATCAGTACTCGAGTTTCTCCCGGCTGCACCCTCTGCTGGAACGGAATTGCCTGTAGAAATTCAATAAGCGGGCGGTGAAGGTAGGGATGACTTGCCTCAATACCGCCCCGCGCTCTGTATGCAGCCTTTGATGTCATTCTTAGTATTGATAGGAAGCCGACCACTTGGTCACGCTCGCTTGGAAGGGAAAAACCGAAAACGTCCTTGGGCCCAAGATTACGCTCTTCCAAGTTCATCCTCTTTACAAAATTCGTGTCGAACCACGGTGGAAGAGACGCATAAGGCTTCGCCCTGCAACTTAGTTGAATCTTCGCCGGCAGGACAGACATGATGCCGTCACGCCACAGAAGTTCTAAGTAAGGCCTATTCAAAGCCGCGCTCCATTTTCTAAGAGAATGATGCAAGCCTAAGAATCTCCACTGGACCAGGAGATCGCCTATCTCTGGGGAAGGACTTGGGTTGCTTCCAAGCATTTCATCCCCACCATGACCCGTTAGAAGAACGCGCGCCCCGTCGGAGCGCATAGCGGCACACAAACCGGTGTGGAGGTCAGGAAAGCAATCGAGAAAATCGGGAAAATCTAATTGATTCAGCTCAGGAAATGAAGCTAGGGGCGGGTAATCTTCATCTCGCAAATGGAGCCCTTGTCGCCTCCTTTTATCTTCCACGCTACTGATGTAATTGCGTTCGTCCGAACTTCTGGATGCGTCATAGACAAAGGAAACTGTTTCGAGTTTGGAAGCCTCGCCCTCACCGCTTTGCAGAATATCGTCAGCCATACATACAATCGCCGACGAGTCTAATCCCCCGCTAAGCATGGCCCATACGGGACCTTGTACGCGAAGACGGCTTCGAACGGATTCCCTGAATAATTGGTAGAAATGCTCCTCATATTGCGCATCAGTTTTATATCGAATCTCATAATTTGGATTAAGTGCCCAAAACCTTTGAACCCTTAGCTGACCGTTTCGAATAATCGCAACCTCACCAGGCGGCACTGAAAAGATATTTTTGTAAGGTGTTAGCTTGGGATCCGGTCCACGAGTTATATAACCGGCAACATACTCATCATTTACCTCTAAAGTGGTCCGGGAGGCGTCTAGCAGAGGCTTAAGTTCCGAAGACCAAATTACTCTGTCACTGTCAGCGTGGTAGTAAAGTGGACGAGGGCCAATGGCGTCACGAGCCAGTAGCAGTGTTCGTCTTTTTGCGTCCCATAGTGAAATTGCAAAATCGCCGATCAATCGAGGCAGGAACTCAATACCTAATTTAAGGTACGCTGCCATGACGATTGCAACGTCCGTATGATCCGTATTGAGTTCGTTGTGAAGCAGCGCAAGCAGCTCTCGGCGGTTGTCGAGCCGTCCGTCCCAAGCGAGGACGTGACCTTCGGATGAGACAAAAGGCTGTGTCTCTAAATGTGATTCACGTGTAGTATGAAACGGTCGATAGACCATCCTCACGGATGCAGTCCTGACATCGCGCACTTCGTCCGGGTCATTGCTGTCGAGGCTCACACCAAAGTTGATAATTACATCCGAGTCAACGGGCATATTGTCGAAGTGGTGAATTCCACCTATGAGGCTCATGCGATTTATTCCTCAAAATCATTCGAGAACAAAACATTAAACATGGTCTAAACAACTGACGTAGACAGGGACACAAAGCTGATCACAGATAAAGGCCAAGCGGTCCGTCAAAGACTCAGTGCGTTCATCCAGAGGCAGTGAGGGTATGTGTCCGCGAAGCGCCCGATACTCAAGCAGAATCGGCCTTTCGGAACTCGTGGCAGCCTGTAGCTTGGCTGTCATCTTAAGGGCGTGCATTGGACTGCAGCGAGTATCGGAATCCCCTGAGACGAGAAGAACTGCGGGATACGAGGTGCCCTCTTGAACACGGTGATACGGCGAATAAGCGTACAGATGGCGAAAGTCCTCAGGGTCGTCCGCGGTTCCGTATTCCTCAATCCAGGATTTGGCAATTGAGAACTGGTGGTAACTGAGCATATCGAGCAACGGTCCAATGCATACCGCAACTCGGAAGAGTTCGGGTCGTTGTGTTAAAGCTGCCCCCACCAAGAGGCCACCGTTTGACCCCCCCGCAATTGCGAGTTTTTCAGGAAGTGTGAAGCCATTTTCAATTAGCCACTCAGCTGCTGCAATGAAGTCATTAAATGCGTTTTGTCGTTTTTCACGTTTCGCCTCAAGATGCCATATCGCACCAAGTTCTAAGCCACCGCGCACGTTTGCAACGGCAAACAAGCAGCCTTGCTCGACAATGAACGTCGCAAAGGCGCTAAATTGTGGAGTCACGCTTTTTCCAAATCCACCATAGCCGGTGAGGATGGTGGGAGTGTTTCTGTTTTTCCGAAGCCCCTTCTTACCTATGAGAGAAATCGGTACGGCTGTACCATCTTTAGAGCGATACCAAGTTTGGGTGATCTCTATCGAAGTCGGGTCAAATGGTACGTTCTTTCGACTCCATACTTTCTGCTCACCTGTTTCGATTTGATATGAGAAAACGGTTTCTGGATAAACGAATGAGCTGAACGTATAGAACAACTCGTCAGTGTCTACAGGATTTGGTATTAGCGATACACTTCCTCGATCTGGAACGGGGAGGCTACCCCTTTTCCTGCCAGACAGGTCAAAAATATCCGTTCGTATTGAGAGATTCTCAACGTAGCTGACGAAAATTAGGTTGTTCCTAATAGTAAAACCCTTGATAGGCAGTGTGGATTCAGGGACAACATCCCGCCAGTTCATCCTGTCAGTTGAATCCAAATTGATGCCAATAATCTTTCTATTCGGAGCCTGAAAACTTGTAACTACTATTAACTCTTTTCTTATAAAGAGCGGATAAAATGGAGCTGTCATTCCATCAGCGATCAACCGGGCGGGAAGACCCTGAGACAGATCTTGTACGTATAAATCAATAGTCTTCGTTCTATGAGAGCGAATCACCGAATATGCGACGTAATGTCTGTCATCAGAAAATTGCATCGCTAATCTGATGTGCGGATACTCGCCGGCCGAGAACATTTCTCGATCTTCAATCGGATCAGTGCCGATTATGTGTTGGAAGGCCGCGCAATAATGAGCGCGTGGTCCACTGATCGCCTCGTGAACGTAGTAATAACTTTTTGTGTCAACAGAGAAGACGAAACCTCCCAAAAACCCTCGGGGAAGACCGTCGGGAAACACCTCAAGGCTGGCTATATCCAGTATCTCTACAGTCTGGTAGTCCTCTGAGCCATGCCTGACGCCGTAAGCCAGAAGCCTTGCATCAGGCGAGACGGTTACAATGTGGACGGACATTTGGCCGTCAGGCCAGCGAACACTTGGATCGACTAAGATACGGTCCTTGCCGTTTCTCCCTTCCCTCATGCAAATAATCGGGTGATTTTGACGCTCCTGCCGCTTCAGAAAGAAATATCGATTTCTAATTCTGAATGGCGGACCAATCATTTTCACGGCCAACAGTTCAACGACTCGGCTTCGCACCGGCTTACGCACTGGTAGAGAGTCGAGCACGGCCCGTGCATAACCAGTTTGCTCTACGATCCAGCGCCTTGTGCGCTTCGAGTTTTGGTCCTCAAGCCAACGATAAGGGTCAATCACTTCCACGCCATGAAAGATTTGCGTGACAACGTCAACATGCGTGTATGGTGGAGATTCCGGGACCAGAGTCATGTCACTTAATCCTTAGTTACAGAGACCGATCTCTAAACACTTGCGAGGTATTAAGAACACTTAACATCGTTCTAAGACTCGGTAGTGCGTCTGTACCTTCGGGTTGTCGTTGACGACTAAACCATCAACCTCCACCCAGGCATGCCCACGAAAAGGGATCTTGCGGCAGCCGATCACCATCAGTGCAGGGATACCCTTCCGACGTAATAAACACGTGATCACCGCGGAGCGCTGCAAACATAAAGCATGCTTAAGGTAGTATCTCCCGGCTCGATCAACCGCAGCGCAGACGTCGGCTATTGTCTCTTGATCGTTGTTCGCCTTCGTCGAGGTAGGCCAGCGCCTCACTGTCTGATGGAGCTGACGAAAGCCGGCGAGCTTCATGATGATGTCTGCCGCCGCGAGCCCCAGAAACGCAAAGCTCACAGAGACGTGAGGTCTCCCGCGTAAAATGGGAGTGCTGGCTGTTTCAAGCTGCGATGCCATTTCTTACCTCCCCAGTTCTGGTCGATAAGGCCTAAGCTGACGCTTGCACTAGACCCTTGCATTTAAGTTCGTGAATGAAAGTTTCCGTGTCGTCTTGTAGCTGTTGACGCGGCACGTCATACTCTCGGGCGAGCGAATCAAGAAGGCCTTCGAAAGTAATTCCCTGTTCCAGCATGATCCACACCTTCGCGCCGGCCCCGTTTAAACTAAAGACCTTTCCGCTTTCCAGATTGATGAGTACACTTCCGTCCTCATCACTGGGCGTCGTGCGAACCTCTGGATGGATCTTTAATTGAGTCATCATTTCTCTACCTCGTTCTGAAAGTCGCGTGCAGAGCTTTTGTGCGGCGGATTCTCTGCCTGTTCTTTGGAGCGCTGCGTCTCTAAAACCTCGCTGACCTTGCTCGCGAAGACATCCAGACGAACGGGTTGTTCCAGAACCGCGATTTTCTGATCCATTTTCTGATCCAGCGCGCCGTCGCAGATCAAAACCTCTTCTGCACTGCCCGAGAGGAATAGCGCTCGTGTTTCCGGGTGCCTAGCCTGGAAGAGATGGGCGAGCAGTCCGCCATTTATTCCGGGAAACTCTACATCGGTAATTAGAAAGTCGATGCACTCGTTGTACACGACGCCGAAGGCCAATGCCTGGGAGGGGCGTTCGACAGCAATCACATCGTATCCGGATGCCTCGAGCACATTTTTCAAGGCCACCCGCGTCGACTCGCGGTCTTCAGCAAGCAAGATCACTGGGAGACGCCGGTTGGACCCAGCCAGCGCGGGTGGCCTGCGCGCCTGCGTATGTCTCAGCGCGACCGCTCTGTCGAGTCTGAGTGTGCCGGCAGGCGCGCTCGCAGGAGTTGTTCTCGTACCAAAATGGCTCTTCTTTGACATTGCGGAGAATCTCAGTGTGTGGGTTAGCTCTCCGTTACCCGGTGACTTTTCACAAGCGTTGATCGTGAGGCTTAGGGGGAAGCCTGGTTACTGAGTTGATGTCTTTAACAAAGTTGAGTTTTCGTTTCGCAGCGCACTCTACGCTTCCCCTGCACAAGCAGGAAAAAACATTCATTTCTGCTTAGTATCCCAAGCGAGGTGTGTATTTTCGGGGAATTACGAACGCGGCGTGGAGGGTGGAGAGGCAATTCTTGCTTACAATCCCAAGCAAGGTCCACAGATTACGCAGATTACACAGCGCGGCTCTTCCGCAACCCAAGGTAATTTCTTGATCCAAAAACACGATTCTGCATGCTTGTTTCGTGTTTCTTCGTGGATCCGTTTTTCCGCGTCACAAAAACGCGATCCACGAATCACACGAAGCCGAATCACACGAACCAACACGAGATCTGCTCAAGAAAACAAGAAATTGCCGGTTAGCTTCACAGATTACGCGCGGATTCAACAGCAACAACGACTAGTGACATGACCTTAGGCGCTGCGCGGCTGCTTGAGTGCTGTTGAATCTGCGTAATCTGCGCAATCTGTGGACACTCCTTCGGTAATCTGGCCGTAGTCCATGTAGACTACGCGGTCGGCCCATTGCATCGGGTAGGGACGATGGGAAATGATAATCGTTGTGACGTTTTGCAGGTAACCGTCGAGCCCGCTGAGGAGCCACTTTTCCGTCAGTGCATCCAGTGCGGAGGTGCATTCGTCAAGGATCAAAACACGTGGGCGTTGGAGTAGTGCTCGAGCCAACGCGACACGCTGACGCTCTCCGCCGGAAAGACGATTGCCACGCGGCCCGAGCGGCTCGTCCCAACCGTTTGGCAGCCGCTGGATCAAATTCTCCAGTTGGGCCAAATTAGCAACACGGTTCAGTTCGTCCTGATTCGCTTCGGCGTTTCCGTAAAGCAAGTTCTCCCGCAAAGTCACATCGAACAACACGGGATCCTGCGGCACAAAGATCACCGATGAGCGCAAGCTCTTTAGTTTGATATCACGCACATCCAGGCCTTCCACGAACACTTTCCCGGCGTGCGCGTCGTATAGACGAGCCATAAGGCGAGCGATCGTGCTCTTGCCGTTGCCACTCGTCCCTCCGATCGCGACTCTCTCTCCAGGATCCACGCGTAGGTTAATTCCATTGAGTACTGGCCGGTCAGGGGTGTAGCTGAACGAAACATCCTTCAGCTCGATCGCTCCGGAAACGCCCGGCTCGATGACCAACGCGCCAGGTCGATCGCGCAGGGTCATTTCGGCTTCGGTGATCTCCATCAGACGACGAACACTCGCGCCGGCGCGTTGGAACTTCGAGTAGATATCAACCACGCCATAGAGCGGGATGAAGAGCTGCAGAGTATATCCATAAAAGGCTACAAGTCCGCCGGCTGTAAGCGTCCCGGTCATGACCTGGTACCCGCCATAAGAAAGAACGCTGGCCATCCCAATAACAATGATGAGGTAAAGGCACGAGCTGAAAAACAGTTCGGTCCACCTTCGCTCGATCTGTGCCCGAGTGGCTTCACCGGACAGGCGTGCGAACCTGCGCGCTTCTCGTAGTTCACAGGAAAGCAGCTGTACCTGAATGATCGAGGACAGATGCTCTTCGAGAAAGCTAATCATCTTTCCCGATTGCTCCTGTACGGAATCGGAAGCGCCACGCAGGCGAGCATGAAATCGGCGACGCACGAGGATGAAAACCGGGATCAGCGGTATGACAACAGCCGTCAGCCGGTAGTTGAGAACCAGCATAGTGGTCATAACGAGGACAAAGATAGTTACCATGCGCAACGCGCTGGGGATCAACTCCCCGCTCAGTGTCCCCACTTGATCCACGTCATTTTGTAGACGGTACAGGGTGTCGCCGACCGGTCGATTATCGTGATATTCAGCCGATAGCCGCTGCAGGTGCCGGAGCAGGTTGAGTCGCAGGCGAAAGCTCATCTTCTGTACGGCACGAAAGTTGGTTATCGCTCCCAGACTGTCAAACCCCAGGCGGGCGGCATAAGTCAGAAAAAATGCACCCGCGATTAACGGCAGCCAGGACACACGGCGTTGCGGAATCACCTTGTCAATCAAAAACCGTACGATTAGTGGATCGAGGAGGATTAGAACACTGGCGACAACGATGCAGAAGTAACTGCCAAGATGCAGACGCAGAAAGGGCTTTACTCGTGAGGCGAGCCATCTTAATTCGACGTAGCGTGTTGGGTGCATTGGTCCACAGATTCCGCAGATTACGCAGCGCGGCTCGAGCCGCAACCAACCTAACTAAGAACATGATCCACGAAATCACACGAAGCGAAATCACACGAAACGCCACGAACAACTTTTCGTGTCGGTTCGTGTCTTTGGTTCGTGTAGTTTCGTGGATCGATTTTGTTCCCTCAAAAAATCTGCTCAAGAAAACAAGAAGTTTCACAGATTCCTTAAGACTGTAGGCCAGGCATCGCCAATTGAGGCAAACGTCTCTTTCTTGCTTGGTATCCTAAGCAGGCAACAGTTTTTCTCAGTAATTTACAAGAAATCGGTTGATCGACAGCGGTCAATCTTGCTTGGGATAATAAGCATGCGTTCAGCCTTAACTGCTCTCCGGTTTCCCTGGAACTGTCGCCGGTGGTATGCGCGGCGGTACTCGATAAGACCGGGCGATGTTCAACAGCAGCTCGAAATTCGCGAACAGTTGTTAACTCGTATCATTCAAGCGACGGAAATTCGCAGGTTGGGAAGGGCGGTTTACCCCCGCTTGCGTTGGTAAGAGTCAACTGTAGCGAATCAAAGCGGGGGTAAACCGCCCTTCCCAACCTGCGAATTTCCGTCCCTTGAATGGTATCCCTGACCAACCTGCGAATTTCCGTCCCTTGAATGGTATCCCTGACCAACCTGCGAATTTCCGTCCCTTGTGTGGTATACCGAACCAACCTGCTAAGCCACAATGCAATCCGCGTAATCTGCGTAATCTGCGTAATCTCTTCTTAACGGCCCGTGCTCTTCGCACGAACTGTTTTCTCTTCATGGATGACTTCCCCTTCATCAACGCAGCGTGTCTCAAAGCTTGTTACGCGGCCGACAATTTCCGCCTCCTTGGGATAAGTGAAGCGTTGGATACTGGCGGGCGATGAGTGATGCGGGATGATCAAAAGTTGATTCCCATGCAATTCACACCAGCCGCACGCAAAAGCATCTCGCAGTTCTATAAAGTAAATCGGCCGTTCGTATTCACTATGCCAGGCAATATGTTTCAACTTGTTCTGGGCGATATCGATCCGCACGGTCGAGCCGGGCCTGATGAGCGGGTACATCGTGAAGTCGTCCATACCAATGTAGCCACGCGTTATGGACGCGGCGCGGTCCCGTATTTGAGCCAATGGTGAGGAACTTAAGCCCACAGTTCCTGGCAGCAGACTGGTACCCGAGGGGATGCGCGCGGCGTGGTCGTATTTATCAGTCTCTTGTGAAAAAAGTTGAGTCAGATTTGGATTGGCAACTGGCTCGTATTTCTCAGTCTCGTCTATATCAACGTCATAGAGCCGTATGAGATCAGAGAACTTCACGTGATAAATCACGCTCAAACTGAACAACTTACAAATGCTCGGCTCGGAAACCCCGTTCTCCAATTGGGTCAACCAGCCGTTGGAAATGCAAAACCTCTTGTCTCCCCTGGCTTCCGCAATTCGCCGGCTCGCCTGTTCGACCTCGCGCACGGTTATGTTTCGGACTTTCCGAAGCGCTTTGAGCTTCTGACTTGCTGGCACCACAACCCTCCGGGTTCTGTCGGGCTCATCGAAATACTCTGGGCAGTCTCGGTGTTCTGTGAGGGACACCGAGCGTTCTGGGCGGGTTCTTATTCTTTACTTCGCTTGGGAGGGTCTAAACGGCTTTTCCTGATCTCTTCACTTTGCCGATGGGGGAGGACCAAGAGTCCAAAGGCCGGAATGTTTGATTTGTTGTCTTCTTCTTGAGGATGACGAGGAAGATGTAGACACGCATCAGATCTGTGATGCTAACGCGGTAAATCGCACTCAGGCTAAACAGCTTCCAAACGCTAGGATCTGACAGTGGATCATTCTCTAGCTGAGTCAGCCTAGCGTTTGAAATGTAGAACCTCTTATCGTTTTTAGCCTCGGCGATCCTCTGGCTCTCTAATTCGACTTCCCGGACAGTTATATTACGAGCGTTTCTGAGGGCTTTTAGCTCCTGACTGCTCATAGTTCCTCCCCTGTACGATTAACGATGCCCCTCAATGGCACGACAGCTTCGTCGCGCCCCCGTGGTGGTGGTGACTTGAAGGCCGGCGTACACCTTCAAAACAGCATCACCGAATAGGCGAAGCAGCGCATTCTTTCCTGGGCGGAAACACTGGGCGTGAACAAAATGGGTGGCCGGGATGCAATGAGGTCCCTTAGCAGGGAGGCTTGCGCCACACCGACGACGGTAGGGTTTCGCAAGTAGCCGCCATTGTCCTCTTAGGCAATCGCACTTTGCTAAGATAAATTTCAGTTGACAGTCAGGACATTTCTTTGTCCGCGATCACGGACAAAGCAAGGACTACATAAAGCACGAACGCTCACGTAGTTGTGACGGATTTCTAAGCATCAAGCGATTCAAATTCAGTTGTCGGGACCGCAGCATCAACGCGCTTTAAAAACGCATGTTGACTGCTAATCATTCTGAACTCTGCGACTGGTGCAAGGTGTATGCCACGACCACTGCGATCAACGTAAATTTCCTATTGACGATGGGTTAGGACAAGTTTGTGGACTAACTCATTGAGATGACAAGTACTAGGAGTTAGTAAGGATGAGCCTTAAACTTCATGCGGTTCATCTGAGCTGTTGCCTGGTTACGCGAAATCGCGCGAATGATGTGCGAAGTCCGCACAAACGTGCGGACTCCTCCGCACATTTGTGCGCAAAGCGCACAACCTTCCCTGTGGCGCGCAAGCAACGGTAGCTTTCTTTGAAGGCGATTGACGCTGACGGAAGTGGCTGACGCGCGACGGGTTGTGCGCGGCGTGAGGGATGGAGCTTAAGATTCGTACCCGCCCGTTCTCGTCAGCGCTTTGTGGCACTAAAAGTATTAGACCTCACTAATCCATTGATGTTTAATTCCGCTCTCTGACGCTTTTCTTCTTCTCCATCCCGAAACTCTTGATGCGACGCGTAAGCTGGAAGCGCGAGAGCTTCAGCAGTTTGGCGGCAGCCTTCATGTTGCCGTTGGACAGCGTTACTGCCTGCTCAACCAATTGGCGTTTCACCGTAAGCGCGAGATTGTCGAACTTGACGCCCTCGGGGAGGAGCGTACCAGCCTCTCCCACCCTATAAGTTTGCTCGGCATCAGCCGGCGTCTCTTTCGGTGGCGCCTCCGCTGGGGTTGAATCAAGCATCAGCGACTTCTCGAGGGTGATCTGATCGCTATTCTCCAGCGCCAGCGCGCTCTCGATCACATTCCTCAATTCACGCACGTTGCCTCGCCACGGATGCTTCATCAACGCGTCCCTGGCCTCCGGCGTGAGGCTCCGCATTGTCTTCGATACCTGCGCGCCGAGCGTGGTGATGAAGTGCTCGGCCAGCAGCAAAACATCCTCGCCGCGCTCCCGTAACGGAGGGAGCACGAACGGCATCACCGATAGCCGGAAGTACAGGTCTTCACGGAACCGCCCCTGGGCCACCTCGGTTTTGAGGTCGCGGTTAGTCGTCGCGATGACACGCACATCGACGGCGATGGTTTTCTCGCCGCCGACGCGCTCAAAGCGCCGCTCCTGCAGCACGCGCAGCAGCGTTACCTGCCCCTCTGGCGGGAGGTCGCCGATCTCGTCAAGCAGCAGCGTGCCGCCGTCAGCTCGCTCGAAGGCCCCGCTGCGGCGCGCGACCGCACCCGTAAACGCGCCTTTCTCATGACCGAACAACTCACTCCCCATGAGGTTCGGATTGAGCGCCCCGCAATTGACCGCAACGAACGGATGGGCCGCGCGCGACGAGGTGGAGTGAATGGCGCGCGCGACTAACTCTTTACCGGTGCCCGACTCACCCTGGAGTAGCACCGACGTGTTTCCCGCTGCCGCCGCCTGCCGAATGAATTTAATGATCGAGTCTTTGGCCGGTGACTTTCCGACGATCTCGTCAAGACCTGTCGGCGGCTGAGGCCGGCGCGGACTCCGGCGGCGTTTTATCGTGGGTGATTGCTGTTGCGCCGCGGGCGACGGCTCTGCCGGCAGCGACGTGCGCAGCAATTCTTCCAGGTAATTGAAATCGATCGGCTTGGTGATGAAGTCATCGGCGGCAGCGCGAAAGGAGTTTACCGCCGTGCCGACATCGACGTTGCCCGTGATCATGATCACAACCGTCTCCGGCGAGCGCTCTTTGATCTCGCGCAGCACGTCAAAGCCGGAGCCGTCCGGCAAGGTAATATCAAGAAGCACGGCCGCCGGCCGCTCCGCCGCAAATGCTTCAAGCGCCGCCGCGGTCGTCGCCGCCTCCACTGGAACATAACCCCAGCCTTCCAGGGTTTTCACTAGCGACCAGCGGATCAAAGGTTCGTCATCGACGATGAGGATTTTCTTTTTGACGAGGATTTTCTCTTTCATTAGTCAGGTCCTGTGCTGAGAGGGACAGGGAGAGCGTGAAGATGGAGCCGCGCCCGAGAATTGATTTGACTTCGACATGCCCGCCGTGGGACTCGACTGCCCGGCGCACCGCGGGCAGCCCCAGGCCGGTTCCACGTGGTTTAGTTGTGAAGAATGCGTTGAAGATGCGCCCGAGGCTGTCATCCGGGATGCCGCGCCCGGTATCCTCGACTTCGATGATCGCCACGCCGTACGGGCAGGCGCCGCCTCTACCACCACGCTTGACTCGCACGGTAATGTGTCCTTCATGATCAATGGCTTCAATGGCGTTGATGATGAGGTTGAGCACGGCGCCCTGCATCTGCGCCGCGTCGATCATGATTACCGGAGACTCAAGCGCGGACTCAAACTCGATATCGATCTTGGCTCCGCGAGCGGCTGCCTGATTTCGTGCGAGCGCAATGGCGCGGTTCACAACCTCGTTGAGCGATTCGCGAGCAACCTGCCGCACACGCACCCGCGCCTGATCGAGAAGCATATCGACAATCGCGTCAATGCGGCGGACCTCGTGGCGAACAGCTTCTAGCAACCCGCGCTCGGCTTCGTCACAGCCGGGCTCCCGCATGAGCACACGGATTACGCCCTGAATGCCGGCCAAAGGGTTTTTGATCTCGTGCGCCAGGCCTGCCGCCAGTTCTCCGATGAGAGAGATCTGTGCAGCGCGCAGGAGTTCCATCTCCAGTCTGGTCTTCTCGATGATGTCGGTGGCCACGCCGATGACGCCGGTCACAACGCCCTTTCGGTCCTGAAGAGGAACGACTATTTGTCACAAATTGTAGTTCTGGACTGATCAGCCGGAGAGTGAGTCCCGGTTGAGCTACGTTCTCAATTGTGCGGAGTATATGTCCACAATTCAGAGCCGGTCAATAGCTTCTTGGTCGCAGGGACCAGCTTCATCCTTCCAGTAGTGCTAATTGTTCTGTTTTCTTTTACTAAGACGGCCGACGCTTCTGATATCGTCGTAACATCGCTTGGCAAACAGATGACCACAGAATTGCATGCGCGTCCGCTTGGTATCCCGAAAGCCAATCCGATCGTCACTAAAGGAACGAGCGTTTTAGAATCTTTCACATTGAATAGCTGTCTTTGATTCACCGGCTTACTGTTAACCTTGCGTCTCTGTTCATCTCTGACCTGGTATGGCGTAATAGCCCTCTTTAGAACGAACAAACAAGCGTGGGAGGCCACGGGGCGGAGTAAGCTTCACTTTGATCTTGCGCCACTTGCCATCTCCCGTGAAGTTTCTGGGCCGGTAGCCGATTGAATACTGGTGCCGCAATTCAAGAGCGATCTGCTCGAAGATATCGTCCATCTCCGGACCGGAGCGTGGGAAAAATGCTTTGCCGCCCGAAACGCCCGACAACTCGTCCAAAACTCCCTGTCCCTCCATTCCCAATGCGCTGCCGGTATCCATGCCGCTGAGAATCCCCACTCCGTAGAGTGTTACATCGGACTCCTTCAATAATCGCCTGACATTATCAAAGGTGTACCGCGAATTGTTGTCTTGTCCATCGCTGATCACCAGCAAGGCTTTTTTGGGATGTGTACCGCGCTGCACCTTTTCGACGCCCAGATAGACTGCATCGTAGAGAGCTGTTTGGCCGCGTGTCTGGACAAACGTGAGCTTGTCAAGCACAGCATCGCCGTCGCGAGTCATATCAAGGAGTAACTGGGCCCTGGAGTTAAAACCAATTAGGAAATATTCGTCTGAGTTGTGGCTGGTCTGGATAAATTTAGATAAGGCTTCTCGGGCGCGCTTGATCTTATCGCCACTCATATCCCTGATTGTGCGCCACGGCTTAGAGCCTCCGGATTTCGACGATTACAATAGAACTCCATATACTATACTAGGGTGGGGTATTCGACTCACCTGCTATGATTTCATGCCCATTTGATCTAAGGGACAGTATTTATGGCTAATGAAATGACTGACGGCGATGAACGCTTCAGCTTGGCTGGAATTCCCCTATTCAGACAACTCTCTCCGGCCGCACTCGAAAAAATGTCGGGGCTGATGGTTAAGCTGTCCTTCAAGACCGGCGACACCATTTTTCTTGAGCGTGAACCAGGCGATGCGCTATACGTTGTAGAGTCCGGCAGGGTGCGCATCTGGGTGCGCGATGGAGACGCAAATGACGTGACACTCTCGGAGCTTGAACCGGGCAACTTCTTCGGTGAGATGTCCGTGCTCGATGGGGGCAAGCGCTCGGCTAATGCGGCGGCAGTACTTGATACAACGCTTCATTGTTTGCGTCGCGAAGATTTCGAAAATTTCCTCATCGAACATCCACAGGCCGGGCTTGAGGTGATTCGAGGAATCGGTGCGCGCCTGCGACAAACGAGCCTGCTGGTCTTCCAGCGCGCGACGCGTAATGCGAACATCGTTCACGAACAGAGCCTTAGCGCCCTCGACAGACTTGCTATAGCGATAACCGACAAAGTCGGTTCAATCGGCTTCTTTCTGATCATCGCAGGATGGACCGTTTTATGGACTGGATACAACATCCTGGCATCGGAAGTGCCGGCGTTACACTGGAGGGCTTTCGATCCGTTTCCGGCCTTTGTTGCCTACCTCCTCATCAGTAATGTAATTCAGATATTGTTGATGCCGCTCATCATGGTTGGGCAAAACCTTCAAGGACGTCATTCCGAGACGCGCGCCGAACTCGATTTTGAGGTCAACCAGAAAGCCGAGAAGGAGGTTATGGCGACTCTGCTTCATCTGGAACGCAATACCGACCTGCTCCTGCGGTTGATGCAACATCTTGATTGCCGCGTCTCGGACGAGGAGTTGCGTGACATTGCTGCTGAGAGGAAACTGGCCAGGCAGTGAGCGTGGCGAATCCCGCAGACCGTGCGCGAACGCCGTTGTGATTTCCCATCAAACGCTTTCTCAAGGTTCTTGGACCTGGACTCATCACCGGGGCTGCGGACGACGATCCGTCAGGGATTGCCACCTACTCGATAGCCGGCGCCTCGCTCGGGTTTGCGACACTTTGGACCGCTCTCGTGACTCTGCCGCTGATGTCGGTGGTGCAGTTCCTCTGCGCGAAGATCGGCATGGTCAGCGGCATGGGATTGGCCGGTGTGCTGAGGAACTATTACTCTCGCTTGAAGCCAAGCACTTCTATTCGGTGATCGCCATCTCAACGCTCGTCGGCATGCTGATTAATTTTGCCGGAATAAACCCGATGTCTGCGCTATTCTGGACAGCTGTTATCAACGGACTCGTCTCGCCACCGTTACTGGTAGTCATCATGCTTGTCTCGAACAATAAGAAAGTCATGGGCGATAAGGTTAATTGCATCGGCACGAACATAGTAGGGTGGGTCGCGGCTGTAGGATGTTCGCGGCAGCAATCGGGATGCTCGTGACCTGGGGTAATTAAACCAGAGATTCCCGTGCGCGCTGAATCCGGCGAATGGATCACCGCAAGATTTGAACCTTATGAAGCCTTGCAGGCTCAACTGGATTTTCTTCCTTGTCACGTTCTTGTTCTTGTCGTCACCTCACGTTTACGCTCAGGAACCCTTCTACACTGATGATGCTGACACCACTGAAAAGGGTAAACTCCACTTCGAGTTTTTTAACGAGCATGACTGGCTCCAGAAGTCTTCACTCCCAGGGAAAAGGCAGAACACATCAAATTTCACTCTCAACTATGGACTCACTGAGCGAATCGAGCTTGGCATCAATGCGCCGATCATCAAAATTTTCAACACCCAGGAATCACTGCTCGGAAGTCCGATGGGAATTGGAGATATTCAATTTGGAGTCAAGGTGAGGTTACGCGATGAACGAGAAGGCTCGCGGCGTCCCACAATGTCTATCGTCTTTTATGTAGAAGTGCCGACAGGTAGCACTAAAAAGCAAACAGGCTCTGGCTTAATAGACTACTGGTTGTATGGTGTGCTTCAAAAATCGGTTACGAAACGGATTAAGGTGCGCCTAAATGACGGAATTCTCTTCGCGGGCAATAGCTCGACGGGTCTTATCGGAATTGAGGCGACCAGAGGTCAGGTTTTTACAGGCAACGGCTCTCTCGTGCGGGACTTTACTCGAAAGTTAAAGCTGGGCGTCGAGCTGTTCGGCGGTGTGACCAACAATTTCAATCTAACCCGCGGGCAACTGGAAACCCAGCTAGGAGGGAGTTATGCCGTGCGAGATAACTTCGAGCTCACTTTCGGCGTGCTTGCTGGTCGCTTCCCGGCCAGCCCACGCGCCGGTATCCACGTCGGCTTCGCGTATGACTTCAAATAAGTTTTGAGGAGCAGTGAAACATCTGGAGCGCGTCACTTGCTTAAGAAGAACCAGCTTGATCAATGATGCCGTTATTAACAAGAACGCTAAGGCGCTTACGCCGGCGGCGGGACGTGACCTTCGACGCATGGTTGAAGGCGCTTCCTCCCGAAGACCTTGAGCGATGGTTCTTACGCATGCATGAGGCGCTCGGTATCCGCAAAGAGGAGGTGCCGGATATCAACGAAATGACGGATCTTGAATTTGAGGACTATATTGCCCGGCTCCGCAGCTTAAATGGACTCCGCCGTGGATTATAATGCGCTCGCTCTCAGACGCTCTAACCAATCCAAAAAGAGGAAATCTAAATGCCCTGTGACCCTAATTTTCTCGCTAACATCCCAATGTTCGAGCACCTTAACGAAGACGATCGCATCGCGCTGGCGAACGTTATCGATGAGTTGAAGGTGCCTGCTAATCACACGCTTTTTCAGGCGGGCGATCCCGGCGATTCACTCTTCATCGTCCGAGTCGGCCAGATCGAGCTCTTTATCAAGGACACTGCCGGTCAGAGGATTGTGCTCACGACGTCGGAACCAGGGGACATGTTTGGCGAACTGGCAATGCTCGATTCAGGTCCGCGGACCGCAACAGCTTTGGCGCTAACTGATAGCGAAGTACTCGTGCTGGATCGTGATGATTTGATTTTGCTATTTCAACGAAAACCCGAAGCAGCGCTACACATGCTCGCCTCTGTGGGCGGCCTGACGCGCAAGGCTGATGAGCTGTTGCGTACTCGCGTCTCGCGCAACGTTAATGAAGAGATGGAGGTCCACTCCACACCATTACAGAGGATTGCCGATTGGATTGCCTGGTTTAGCGGCAGCATGCCGTTCCTGATGATCAACGGTGGATGGTTCATCATTTGGATCATTATCAATACCTTGCCGCTAGGCCCGCCCGCTTTCGATCCTTATCCCTTTGGGCTGCTTACAATGATTGTTTCACTCGAGGCCATATTCTTGTCGTGCTTCGTGCTTATCAGTCAGAATCGGCAGGCGGAAAAGGATCGCGTCCGGTCGGACATTGAGTATGAGGTGAATATTAAAGCCGAACTCGAGGTCGCCCACCTGCATGAGAAGACGGACCGGATTTATGAAAACATGATGGCGCGCTTTTCAACTCTTGAAAAACAGATGGCGGCGAAATAATTTTATTGCGCTTATCAAGACTCAGTGGGACGAATTGCTTTGAACCCTATGTACGATGTCTAGTTGGATCTTCAGGATATGCACGTGGCTTAGAGGACCAGCCGGTTTGACGTGTAACGCAGCGAATAAATACTCCTATGGACGTTCGGAGTCAATAGGTTTGAGTTTTTTATCGTTCGTATCGACCAAAAATCAAGAACCACCCAGCCGACACCAAAACCGGGCTACGAGCAAAAACTGATGGTGCGTTTCGCATAGTGATAGTCGGAAGTCTCCAACGTGGATGGAACTCGAGTGCCATCACTCGGGCGTTTGAAGGTTTAAGTACTCGATCCAAGCGCCGGTAACTGCGTCGGCAACGTCATCTCAATAAATGCGAGAGGGACGAAACCTAAAACCTAGCCCTGTCGAAGAAATCACCGTTGTCGGCACGGGTCATCAGAAGCATCTGGAGTCCTAATGATTTAGGAACTCAAGTGGCCAATATGTGACCAAAAATAACTGCCTCCGGGGAAGATGTGCGCGGTTCTTTTTATGATGAGCTCAGTGCGCTCGTCCATCCCTGGCTTGGAGCGCCCGGCTGCCCTTCCAAAGCGCTACAGCGCTGAGCGCGCATGCAAGAGGACAAACCAACAGCGAATACCTCATCAGCTCGGGATTGCTGCCCACACCCAGCCGGTCGCTCAGTTTTCCAATCAGAGGTGATCCGATACCGTACGCGCAAATGTTTACGGTCGAGAAGTAAATGCCAATTCCGAGACCGCGCAGGTGTGGCCCGGCGATGTCGTGGACATCAGCGGCGGCCGGTCCAAGCCACGATATGGCGAGCGCGAACAACGCGCAGTTCAAGCCGAGAAGCAGTGGCTGGTTATCGCTGAACAGCAAAAGCGCCCAGAGCGGGATTGACGCGACGGCCGCGCAGGCGCTGAACATCATGCGGCCACCCTTGCCGAATCGACGAAAGCGATCCGAGAGGAAACCACCCATAATCGTCACCGGAACTCCAACCATAATCGCCAGAATACCCATCACGGTTCCGATTAACACCAGGCTCATGCCATGCAGGCGCACGAAGAAAGATGGAACCCAGATGCCGAGGTTATTTGAAGCTATTCCGAAGAGACCGTAACCAAGATACAAGTATCGAAGGGGAACCGAACGAAAGAGAATTTTCCAATCGTTACTGCTGAAGTGGACCGGAGCGATCTCCGTTCGTCCGCGTCTTTGCTCTCGCAGGAAAAACACGACGACTGCAAGAGCTAATCCAGGAAAGCCCAAAAAGTAGAAGGCATAACGCCACCCATAGTTCTGTCCGATCCAGCCTCCAAGGAAGAATGCGAGGCCGCTGCCGATCGCGATGCCTGAGGAATAAATGCCCTGGACAGTCGCGCGCATACGCGGCGGAAAGTAGTCGCTCAGCAGTGAAAGAGCCGCCGGACCGAGCGTCGCTTCTCCGACGCCCACCATCAAGCGGCACAAAAACATCGCCCAGAAACCTCTGGCAAAACCAGTAAGGCCGGAAAAGAGGCTCCACACTGCCAGGCCACCCGCGATCAGATTCTTTCTCGAGATTCGATCGGCCAGCCGGCCAAATGGAATTCCCAGCAGCGTGTAGAAGATGACAAATGAGGTCGTGCCCAGTAGCGCCAGTTGTAGATCTGTAAACGCCATCTCCTTTTTGATGGGCGTGAACAGAATGTAAATCAGCGTCCGGTCCAGAAAGTTGAGAACGTAAACTATGGTAAGCACACCCAGGGCGAACCACGAGTAAACGGGTATTCGGTCGTCGACCAAACGTGCGTCAGGTTCGGTCGCTGAGAGCGCTTCGCTGATCACTTTCCGGGTCCAATCTGAGATTTCTCAACCAGCACTACAGCCTCCCCACGAATGACGGTCTCACCACGTTGGTTCTCACATGCGGTATCCAGGGTCACTATTGATTTCTTTTCGTTGACTTTCTTAACTGTAATTCTCACAGTCAATGTGTCTCCGATGTAGACTGGACCAAGAAACTGCAAAGTCTGGCTGAGGTAAATTGAGCCCAGGCCCGGAAGCCTGGTTCCGAGCGCGGTTGATATCAGCGAAGCTCCCAACATGCCGTGTGCGATGCGGCGCCCAAATCTGGTTTTCTGCGCAAATGCCTCATCGAGATGAACCGGGTTGTGATCGCCTGTTAGCTCGGCAAACGCGGAAATGTCCTTGTCGGTAATCTCCCTGGTTATTGAGGCGGTGTCTCCAACTTTCAGGTTCATGCGCTTCTGTCTTATGTAGCGCAAACTGTTAGTTTGCGATGATCGTGAGCTCACAAGTTGAGTCAACCCAAACGACGCAAACTAACAGTTTGCGCTACTTCAGATGCGTGTATCGCGGCCTGCCCAGTACGGGTCGCGCATCTCGCGTTTCAAGGTCTTGCCAGCCGTACTTCTGGGAAAGTCCTCCATTACCACGACTGCCTGAACGCGCTGCAACTTGCTATCCACCCGCTCGTTGATCCAGTCTCGCAACTCATCTTCCCCGACAGCGCCGCGTTCACGCAGAATTACCGCAGCCAACGGAGTCTCGCCCCATTTCTCGCTGGGGATTCCAAACACAGCAGCCTCGCGCACTGCCGGATGCTGCACGATGATCTCTTCAATATCTCGAGGAAACACGTTGCATCCGCCCGTAATAATCAGGTCCTTCATGCGATCCACTAGAAAGAGGAAACCGTCTTCGTCGACGTAACCCAGATCGCCGGTGTGTAACCAGCCCTCGATGATGGCTTGCTCGGTGAGGTCAGGACGTTTGTAGTATCCGGGCATCAGAATTGGGCCGCGCCCGACGATTTCTCCAACTTCGCCAGTAGCTGCGTCGCTTCCGTCGTCTTTGATAATCCGCATCTCAAAAAACGGCGGCGGCGCGCCGACAGAATTGGCTTTCGCGTCGTAATCGTTCTTATCTAGAATCGTTACAAAGCCCTCGGTTAGGCCGTAGAGTTCGTAAAACCTGCCCGGCAGGACGCGATTTAATTTTTCCTTGTGTTCGAGATGAAGCGGCGCGCCCACAGTGCCAATCATCTCAAGGGAATCGAGAGCTTCGGCGCAAAAGTTGGACGCATTGATCATGGCCACAATTTGCGAAGGAACCATCTTTACGTGGGTCACGCGCTCGCGCTTGATGGTTTCAATGAACGCCCGGGGCTCAAACTGCTCCATCAAAATATAGGTCGCGCCTACGTACATCGACGGCATCAGCGTCAGGAAGGAACCATTAAAAACTATAGATCCGGCATGCATGATGATGCTTTCGGGCCGAATCCGATAAGCCGAAGCGAAGAGAGTGCAATACATTCCCCGAATGTAATGGTTGTGAACAATGCCCTTGGGTTGTCCGGTCGTACCGCTGCTATAAATAATGTTGAAGAGATCTTCGTCGTAAATCTCGATGCCTTGAGGATCCTGGTCGCTGGCAGCCGCCGTTATTTCGTCGTACCTTTGATATCCGCTTATCGACTCACCGCCGGTCACGATATAGCGATCGCTTGCAATCCCCGACAATTCTCGTTTGATTTCGTCTATTTCAGGGACGAAGTTGTGGTTCGCGACGAGGGTTGTGACATCTGAGTCCCGCAGTAAATTCACCAGCCCTTTACCGCGCGTCAACGTACTCAGCGGCACAACCACAGCCCCAGTCTTTGCAACGGCCCAATACACTTCGAGCAGCTCCAGACAGTTCGGCATGATAGTGGCGATCTTGTCGCCCTTGCCTATGCGCAAATCGAGCAATGCATTTGCAAGGCGATTGACGCGCAGGTTGAACTCTCTGAAGCTCAGCCGAAGATCATTGAAAACGATCGCCGTATGGTCTGGGCGATAGCGGGCGTGTCTGGGAAGTAGGGAGCCGATGTTCATTAAGGCCTTCCCTTTGGCTTTGCCGCTTTTAGTTTCGCTGACTTCGAGCTCGAGGATGTTTCGACAAAGAAGCGCCACATCTCCTCGCTGGCATTTGGTCCCTTCGGATCGGCAAAAGGCCCGGCAGTCGGACTACCCGACCAGGCGTGGCCCATGCCTTTAACAATCCACTTCTCCATTATTACTTTGCCGGCTCTGTCGATGTAGATGGATCTCGTGTAACCACGGCCTTCGGCAACTAAACCGTCCACCGATTTTGCGGGCTGCGCTTTGACACTCTCATCTTCTTTGTCGCCGTAGAGGAGGTCGTTGGTCTGGGCCCACTGCAGAATAATTTGGTCGGCATTGATCGGATTCACGTATGGATCGGCATCTCCGTGAAACACGATAATGGGCATGCGACGTTTGTCTCGATGCGGCAGGCCTCCCCACGTTCTTCTCATTGACTCGAAAGGCTCGAGTACCAGCTGTTTCGGATTTGGCGCGCCTTGTTTCATCGCTGCCAACCCACTCTGGACGTCGGTGCCGGCTTTGAAAGCTAAACCGGAGCTTACTCCTATCGCCGAAAACACGTCTGGATAGGTAGCTCCCATCACAACCGCCATAGCACCGCCAGCAGAAATACCTGCTACGTACACACGCTTGCCGTCGACGTTATGTGATGAGTACACCTGATGCACGATCGCCGCCAACAACGCTGGTTCGCCCGAATCGCTTTCCTGGTGTTTCGGGTCGAACCAGTTCCAGCATTGCAGCGGGTTGGCCTCTTTCGTTTGCTCAGGATAGACGACGAGAAACTTGTTTCGGTCCGCTACCAGATTCATTCCGGAAATCGCGGCCAAATCTTCGGGCTTCTGCTTGCAGCCGTGGAGCATCATTACAAGTGGCGTTGGTACTCGTTTGTCGTAGCCGGACGGAACCCACAATTGATAATTTCGTGAGCCTGCGGCGTTGCTGGCGCTGCCCTTTATCCACTCCCCGGCTTGCGCATTAATTGCAACCGTCAAGAGGCTTAATGGAATCGCCAATAATATGTTGAATGGTTTCAATTTCAGAGTACGATCTCACGAAATCACACTAATAAATGTTCGTGTTTTTTTGTTCCTTTGGGCACAGGGCCATTATGGCAAGAGGTGGCTACTTCATTTTCGACTCACAACGCTGAGTGAATTCCGCAATCACGTCGGCCACTCGCGACGCTCCACGCTCACCCAGCACAATGGTGTAATGCGTGGTACCAGGGATTGTCTCTTCTTCCAGTTGCGGAAGAAACTTTCGCATTTGCGATACGGCTGAGTCTGGTATGAGCTGCGGTCGATCCAACGCAAAGCCGGCCTCGGCGCGAAGCAACATCACTGGTACTCGCAACGACTCGAGGCGTGCAGTAATGTCGGCTGTCCGAAAGCTCTCTGCTACGTCGAAACGGACGGCAGCCTCAGATGCCTTGGGACGTAGCGAGGGAGCTTCGCCGTCTACTTCATAGTCTAAAAACTTCTCGGTCCACGGTCCCCAATCGGCAGCCGGAAAGTTTGGCCGGGTCCGCCAAAACTCGCGGTAGACCTCGCGCGAAGGGTAGGTTTCCTGAAGTTGTGTGATTCTTTGCGCGAGTACTGTATCCAGGATCTGCTCAGTATCTGCTCCTGCCGGCATATCCAGAAGATAGCCACCATCAATCAAGATCAGTCCCGCTACCAATTCCGGATTCTGCTCGGCCAACGCGGTCGCGATGAAGGCGCCCATCGAGTGGCCCACGATAACACTGGGACCAAGGTCAAGCGCCCTCATAGCAGCCGCCACGTCACGGGCATGCTGGGCCAGACCGTATGGACCATCGGGCTTATCGGAGTCGCCGCGGCCCCTTAGGTCGAGGGCGAATAACGGACGTCTGCCGAGAAGACGCTCAGCGATTCCGATGAAGTTCACGTAGGAAGCCGTCAGGCCGTGAAGTGCTACTATCGGCGCGCCGCGCCCGGGCCAGTAGCCGAAGCTTAGTTCGATACCATCGCCGGGCACGCGACCTCGCGCCTCTCTCGTCACCTTTGGAGCGAGCTGCTTTCCAGGGGCACGCGACATGTGGGCCTCCTAGAAATTGAACTTAAGTCCGAATTGAATTAAGCGTGGGTTGCTGCTGGTAGAAATGATTCTGCCAAAACGTCCCGCTCCCAGCGTTGGATTGATTGTGCCGTCAGCATTGAAGTTAGCTGCTGGTACGGCATTGAGGTCGCTGATCGGGTTAGCATAGTTCACCGTATTGAAGAGATTGAAAAACTCGGTGCGAAACTCGATGGCTTTCGATTCCCAGAAGCGGAAGCGCTTGATGATTGACAGGTCCACATTGTTTTGATGTGGACCGCGAAGAATATTTCGTCCCACGTTGCCGATGTCGGTTCCTAACGCGCCGGCTACCGCTGTAAACCCCGAACTGGGGATTAGCGCTCCGGCCGCCACTACCGGACGGGCAAACGCCAACGGATTGAAGAAATAGCCGGCAGGCACATTGGAAAGTGGATCGCCTACCAGATTAGGACGAGCCAGCGGTGAGGTACCCGCGTTGAGACCATAAAAAGATCCGGCCCCCGTGTCTACGATGTCGATCGGTAGTCCCGACATCGAGGTGACGATTGCTCCAAGCTGCCAGTTACCAAAGAGCAACTGACCGCCTTCGGAGCGTCTGGCAAATCCTGGGGTTGGCAAATCATATAAAGCGCTGAAAACGAATCGATGCTTGCGATCAAAATCTGAGCGCCCGCGATTCGCGCTGAAATCGAGTTGATTCCCAAGGATAGGACTCGTCTCTCCAACCGCACCTGGATTCAACACGCCGCCGGCGCCTGGTCCACCCCCTTGTCCTGACGCATTGTCCTCCGACTTCGCGAGCGTGTAAGACGCCAGAAACTGCAGGCCATTCGCAAAGCGCCGCGTCAAGCTCGCTTGCAGCGCATTGTAGCGGGAGAATGCCGAGGTTTGGTTTTGGAAAAACCCATTTATTGAAACGCCCTGAAAAGGTGCCCGCAAGGCTGCATTTGCCGGAGTGTTGGTTGTGATCACAGCGCCTGTTACTGCATTGGTGATGGGGTTGGTGGGACTTGCCAATCTGGCCTGGTTGATGCCGACCTGACGAAACAGTTTTTGACCACGCGTTCCCACGTAACCCACTTCAAGCAGAAGATTCCTGAAAATCTCATACTGAGCGTTGATGTTGTATTGATGCAGGTAGGGTGTACGAATATTTCGATCAAAGAGCGTTCCTGAAAGAGCAACTCCGGGTACGAGCGTGGGGAACGCACTGGTTGGGGGCGCGGGAAAGAAGGGATTACCGATTGGCGGTAGGATGCTGATACCGAACACATATGTCGGAGGGGCGATAACATTCAATGTGATGTACTGAAACGATGTGCGCGAATAAAAAATTCCGTAGCCACCGCGGAGCACCAGCTTTCCCGAATCGAGCGGCGAATAAGCGAAGCCGACCCGCGGTGCAAAATTATTAGGATCGATGCTGTTGACGACTCGCTTATCGACGTTGGGGATGCTGGCCACATCATATGCCGGAATTACATTACCGGCCTGAACATACCCACCGATTGGTGGTCCAATCGGGGTTCCGGCAATAGCGAGCGGACGAGGCACGTAGAGCGCAGGATCAAAGGTAGCAATGCGTCCGCGAGTGTCGTATGGCGGGAGATCCAATTCGTAGCGCAGTCCGAGATTTAGCGTCAGGCTTCGGCTGACTTTCCAGTCATCCTGCACAAAGAAATTGTAATCGGTGGCGCGCAGGCTGCGATTTCCAATACCACTTCCGAAAACTGTGAAGGTCGGGACACCCAGCAAAAAGTTTGTGAAGCTGGCGAATTGAACCTGACCCCGGGTAAAAAAGTTCAGTACGTAGTTGTTTTCGTTGTAACGAAACTCTCCACCCACGCGAAGGTTGTGATTGCCTTTGGTAATCGACAAGGTGTCAGCCAGGGTGGTTGAAGGAGCGACAGCTTTAACATCAATCGTCGCTGAGGTGCCGATCGTCACACCGCCCGCTGCCGGGTTTATTTGAACCAGACCTAAGCCGGGAAATAGATTAGCATTGGAGCGAGTGATGCCTACATCTGAATCCTTTACTGGTTCCTGTGGGAAGGCGTCAACGCGAATGAAGTTGTACCCAGCGCGTAATTCATTGAAAACCGTCGGGCTAAAAATGTGGGTGTATTGGACTGTTGCGAGGCGGTTGTTGTTTTGCTGAAAATTCCCGAAGCCCGGGACGTTTGGCCCACCTCCAAGAAAGCTTGGCAGCACCAGAGTTTGAGGCGCATTAGAGAAATAGAACTTGAAGGCAAATGTATTCTTCTCATTATAGCGATAGTCGACATTGGCGTTGAACTGGTTCTCATCAAACACCGATGGTGTTGAACCGGTATAGGTGCCGTTCGCCGCCGTGGGTGTTGGAATGAGAAATGTCCCATCTGCAAGTTTGGCGTTCAATAGCGCCAGCGCAACCGGATTGATCGGGAAGCCATAAGTGGCCTGCAACGTGGCGGCCGAACGGTTGCTGGTCAGCCGGGGATCGACAAGCACATTTGAAGAAAGGCTGTTGATGATCGAAGCGCCGTTTCGTTCGCGAGTGGCCTGGAAGGAACCAAAGAAGAAAAGCTTGTCCTTTCTTATTGGGCCACCGAGATAGCCACCGAGGACCTTCCGCGTAAGAACGGGACGGGCCACGCCAGCGGCGTTCAAAAATGGATTGTTGGCATTGAATCTGGCATTACGATAATATCCATAACCTCCGCCATGAAAATCATTTCCGCCACTCTTGGTAACCGCCTGGATATTTCCACCTCCTGAACGACCAAACGTAGCGTCGTAAAGGGAGGTTTGAACCTTAAACTCCTGGATAGTTTCCGGCGCGGGCACCGCTAGTGACGGGGCGGAGTTGGTTCCCATCGAGTTTGCATCGATGCCGTTGATCTGAAAGTTATTGTTGGTTACGCGGGCGCCATTGACGGAGATGTTTTGCGAGTTACGGCCTACAGAAGTGTTGTCTGGAAGGTAAGTTGCCGCTCCCGGAGAAAGCCCCAGGATTTGAGTAAAGTTGCGCGTAGCCAGGGGCAATTCGGCGACGGTTCGACTGTCAACTACGCGGCCCAATTGCGGGCCTTCGGTTTGTACTAACTGCGGTGCCGCATCGACTGTTACTAATTCGGAAACAGCGCCGACCGCCAAACGAGGATCAAGCGTCGTAGTTTCCGTGAGCGCGACTTTTATGCTGTCGGCGATGAATTTCTTGAACCCGCTCACCGTCACACTAAGGGAGTATTCGCCAGGCGATAGAAGCGGCACGACATAATGACCCGAATCGTCCGCGATGACTGTGCGTACCTCTCCGGTCGCCTTATTGGTTACGGTCACTTCGGCGCCGGGAAGTGAGGCGCCGTTCTCGTCGGTAACAGTGCCGGCGATGCGGCCGGTAGTTTGGCTCTGGGCCATGACCGTGAGGCTGCCCAACAGCAGCAAGCACACAAACGTAAATAAGGGGACGCTATTACGCATACTCATCGGATCTAATCTCCTTCAGTCCAAGACGGTCGAAACCCTGCGCGAGGGGATAGCACCTGGTGCCGATACTGCAGCAAAGATGCCCCTGTGAAGCGTAGATTGAGGGACAGTGCAATTATCGCTCCGTGCGGCTACCGAAAAATTATCAGGGGTCGATTAGATTGGAATTTGCGAGAAAGGGGATTCCTGTGGGGATAGTGAGCGCACCAACGGAGGGCGAAGTGACCAATTATTGAGCACTCAAAATTCATACTGCTCAAAATTTAGACAGCTAGATCGAGGAGCACGCGAGGCGGTTTGCGACTCGTTCCGAAACTCTTAACTCGAAACTCTTCACGATGGTTCGACCTGGTAACGGCGCATCTTGTTGTAAAGCGTGGAGCGCGTCACACCAAGAATCTCTGCTCCGCGGCTGAGATTATTACCAGTCGCGGCCAGGATGCGTTCGATATACAGCCTTTCAACTTCATCGAGCGAGAGAAACTCTTCGGCTTCGTCCTGCCTGGTCGATTCCGACAACTCGGGCCCGCCCAACGGTAGATCGCGCGCGTGAATGCGATCGCCGGAACAAAGGATTACCGCACGCTCAATCACATTGCGCAGCTCACGTATGTTGCCGGGCCAGTTGTAGCTTTCCAGCAAAACTTCCGCTTTGGGTGTAACACCTTGCACCCGGCGGTTAAGCTTTTGACTGAAGTGAGCGATGAAGTGCTTTGCGAGTGGCAGGATGTCTTCGCGCCTTCCCTTGAGTGGAGGCATAGTCAGGGGCATCACGTTGAGTCGGTAATAAAGATCCTCTCGAAATCGACCTTGCTTAATCTCTGCTTGCAAGTTTCGATTGGTGGCAGCCACCACACGCACGTCTACTTCTTTTTCCTGAATCCCGCCTACCCGACGAAACCGTTTTTCCTCCAGTACGGTGAGGACTCGCGCTTGAATTGCAGGTTCCATTTCGGCAATTTCGTCGAAGAAGATTGTGCCCGCATGGGCCAACTCAAAGAGTCCTGGTTTGCTGGCCACCGCGCCGGTAAAAGCGCCCTTTTCATGGCCGAAGAGTTCCGACTCAAGTAGTTCGCGGCTCAGCCCGGCGCAATTAACCGCCACAAACGGTTTTTCACGACGAGCGCTGAGGCGATGAATCAGCCGAGCGATGACCCCTTTTCCGGTCCCCGTTTCACCCTGAAGAAGTACGGTGCTATCTGACTGAGCGAGCCGCTCGATAGTTTGATAAATACGCAAGATCGGTTCGCTCTGGCCATGAAAGAATTCTGATGCAGTGCGTTCCTCCACCAGTCCTGCCAGGAGAAGTTCTCGACGAGCGCGGCTCTGTTCCAGCGTCTTGCCAATCAGGATCAAAATGCTTTCGGCGTCGAAGGGCTTGGTGAAAAAATTTTCGGCTCCGTTTTTGAGGGCGAGAATCGCGGTTTCGATTGTCCCGTGAGCGGTCAGGATGATCACCGGTACATCGTCGTCGATCTCCTTTATTCTGGTGAGCAATTCCAGGCCATTAACGTCGGGCAGCCGCAGGTCAAGCAGAATTAATTCCGGCGCATTTTCGGTGACGATGGGAAGCGCCTGGGCGCCGGTCTCAGCTTCGAGCACACGGTAACCCTCACCCTCAAGCAGCCGGCGCAGACCGAAGCGAACGGAAGGCTGATCGTCAACGACAAGAATCTTGTCTTTAGCTGTAACCATCTTAATCAATAGTCAGTAGTCAGTAGTCAATAGTCAGTAGTCAGTAGTCAGTTGGCCCGTCGTGAGTGGTTGGTCGTCAGTTCGCTTACTAGCGGCCGACCACTGACAACTGACCACTGACCGCTAACTAATCGGCAGTTTGATAACAAACGTGGTTCCTTTTTCCACATTGGATCGCAGCCCAATCGTCCCACCGTGATCGTGGATCGTTTTGCGCACAATCGCCAATCCTAATCCGACGCCATTTGGGCGCGTAGTAAAAAATGGTTCGAACACTTTCCGTTGGTTTTCAATTGCAATCCCCGCGCCAGTATCGCTAACCTCAATCTGAATCTCTGAAGAACCATTCGCTTGTCCGCTTGAAAGAAGGCGAATCTGGCCGCCGCGTGCAGTGTGCTGAAGCGCGTTCTCAAGTAGATTGGTGAATACACCATGCATTTTACGGCGATCGACTTTCGGACCCTCGGGATCGTGATAATCGATGACGAGCTCCACGCCTTTCTCGGCTGCGGCAGCGCGAAACTCCTCAGCCACTTCCTCGATGACGATTCTGAGCGCCGAAGCGTCAGGATCGAGTCTGACCGGTCGACTGTGTTCCAACAGCTGCTCCATCAGGTAATTCAGTCGGCTGACTTCCGTCATGACGACATCAATAAAGGGTTGAACCGTCTTTCGATCTTCCAACTCTCGCGCCAGGGCGCTCAAAGTGGTGGTGATTCCAAAAAGAGGATTGCGAACTTCATGTGCCACGCCGGCAACCAGTTCGCCTACAACTGCAAGTCTCTCAGAGATGATAAGTTGCTGCGAGAGGCGTTTTTGTTCGGTGACGTCTTTGACGATACCGAGGTGGAAAACCTGGCTATTTGTTGCGTCGGTGACTTTGCGAATACTGAGACGCGCAGGCATTGGCTCCCCAGAGCGACGCTTGAGATCGCATTCAACATCAAGAACCTGACCACGGTCAGCCAATTGGCTAATGAGACCATCAGCTGCTGCCTGGTCGACAAAAAGATCCTCTATCAAATTTATGCTGGCCAGCTCTTCTGGTGTCCGGTAGCCCAGCATCAATGCGAGTGCCGGATTGATCGTCACCAGCTCGCCCTTTGGGGTACTGCGATAGAGGCCATCAACTGCGTTTTCGAAGATCTGCCGGTAACGTTCCTCTGATTCGCGGACCTGTTCGAAGAGCTGGGCGTTACGAAGAAGATGTGCAGCCTGCGTTGCGAAGATAGTTACCAATCGTTTTTCTTCCTCGAGAAAGCCTCCCTTCTTATTTATTACTTCAATAGTGCCCAGCATGTGCTCACCGGCCTTCAGAGGTACGGCTAACATTTCTCGAATATTCCCGTCAGCTTTTACGCTCAACAACGAATCTTGACGGGCATCATTAGTCAAATAAGGCTCACCGGAAATAAAAACGCGAGTGGCGATGCTGGTTTCGTCTGGCGTGAATCGCAGGCTCAAGAGTTGCTCATCCGGCATCCCGTAAGCCGGAACTTGAGCACGGATGCAGTTTTGAGTGTCGTCGTAAAGCAGGATCACACAGATCTCAGCGCCGAGCAGCCGGGCGATCTTTCGCGTCAGCAACTCGCAAATCTGACTGACCTCGGCACCGGTGCCCATCATTAACGAAATATGGTACAGGCCGCTCAGTCGTTCGATTTCCTGTTGTAGTTGCAGGGCCGCTTCGTTGATTGTGGTAGTCAGTTGACCAACTTCATCCTGGCGGGTGACCTTTATGGGCTCGATGAGCCTCCCAAGTCGAAGATGTCCGGCAACATTCTCGATTTGTCGTAAAGGTCTGATCACGGTCAATAGAAGGATTGCGCTGCTAACAAATGCTGACGCCAACAGTGTGATGACCGCGCCCGCTAAGGCGCCACGAATTACGGAATGCTGTTGCGGGCCCAGCCAGAGGCCGCCCACGATGTAGGAAACGATTAGACCAAAGAGGAGTAGAAGCCATCCGAGCGCTAGTTTCCCCAAGAGACTTTGTCGCGGATCAAGCACCGAGCGCGCCGACATCTTTCTTACAATCCGGCTTCGATCTTTTAGCTCCTCAATTGCTCGTATAGCTTCCTCGCGCGTGGCGAAGATATTAGATTCGAGGTCTTTAGCTGCACCCAGATAACGCAGTACTGAACGCGTTAACCCGCTTGACGAATAGCGCACAGTGGTGAGGCTATAGCGGTCGTAAAGCTCCTTGATGCTCTCGCCGTAGTAATCCACGATCTCCGGCGCGATCTCGGTGCCTTCGTAGTTGACTATCGCGTACGCTCTGCGCCCTCGGCGTTCGAGGATCTCGCGCACCAATCTTCTGGTCTCATCCACCTGCACGCGGGTCTCAATTCGCAGGCCGGCAAAGTCGATGAAGAGAATGTTCTCTTCATCATCAAACATGAAACGATCTCGAAGTTGCATTGGGACTACCGCGCAAGTGAAAGCGAAACTTATCGACGACAAAGCGAAGCGTTCGCTGAGGCATCACCTTATGACCTCGGACCTGAAGCTTAGAATCCGGTGCGGCCTACGGCCAGCGAACTCTAGTTTCAGCCGCATGCAGCTCACCCAATCTTATCAAAATAGTTGGATCTATTACCTACCGGGACGAGAAGGCTTGAAAGTTCGAAGAGTTTTCAATGCACCGGGAAAGAGGTCCACGACTCCGCTTTGGTGTCGTGAAACTAATACGGTGCGCGAACGGGTCGTCCAGGATAGAGTCCCGGTTGTAGTTGTCCGTTTTTAACAACTATCACACCGTTTACAAGAGCATATTTGATGCCTTCAGAATATTTGGCCGGCTCATCGTAGGTGGATTTATCGCTCACACGTTCAGCATCGAAGACCACCAGGTCGGCATCGGCTCCAACACGAATCCTTCCCTTGTTCTTCATCGAAGGAACACGCCGTTCAAGACGTTGTGCCGGCATGAGCGTCATTTTGCGTAGAGCATCCATCAAGCTTAATACCCCTCGCTCTCGAACGTACCTGCCCAGAACGCGTGTGTAAGTGCCGGCTGTTCGAGGATGTCCCTTTCCGTTCTCCAAGATGCCGTCGCTTGCAATCATAGTCAAAGGATTCCTGAGAGCCGTCTCGACTATCTCCTCTGTCATCGAGAATACTGCGACATATCCTCCCTGTTTCCGATATCGCTCGAAACTCTCTTGCGTCAGTCTTTCACCTGTCGCCGCCCATTGCAGATCTCCATAATCAATCCCAAAGACTTCACGCCATCCTTCGTTGAAGATCGCCGACTTGATGTCGGTCATGCCAGCAGTATAGGGATAGCACTCAGTTGTAATGTCGAGATTTCGAGACCGTGCTTCGGCGATCATCTGAAGCAGCTTCGCGGTAGCTTTACCACCCGTACTTTGGATGTGTACGACGTGAAGCGGGGCGCCCGTGATTGCCGAGGCTGCGATTACCTCCTCGAGCGCCTGAGTACTGCTCGCAGGTTCTTTCAATCCAGCGTTGCGCAGGTGAACATGGCATGAGGCTCCGAAGCGCGCCGCAACGCGAAACATCTCTAAGATTTCCCAGTGCGAAGCTTGCGGCACATACTGGATGCCAAATCCGACTGCAACTGCACCCCGCCGCAGACCATGTTCGAGATGCGCTTTCATGTCGGCTATTTCAGCGTCAGTAGCGGCTCTGCGTGCCGCCTCGCGGGTTGGCAGGAACTCAACCGGATCGTGCATTGCAGCCATCCTGGCCGCCAGGTGACCAATGCTAACACCGTAGTTGATCGTAGCTCTTCCCTGCCGTTCGGCGTACCAACGGTCCACATCTCCGGTGCCAACTTCCAATTCCAGAGCCGTTGTAACCCCGTCCATTACCTTGAAACGGTAATTCTCTTCGGTCTGCCCGTGCTGATGAAGGTCTATGAAGCCGGGCGACACAACCATCCCTTTGGCATCGATTACTGTACGACCGCTCAGGGGACCGACGGTGATTGCTTTGATGACGCCATCAGAAACGCCCAGATTACGTACGGCATCAAGTTCTGATTCGGGGTCGATCACCCGTCCATTCAGAATAACGACGTCGTAAATGTCTTTCGCATCTGCCGTAAAGAATGAAGGCACCGTGACAACGGCCAGCAAAAAGCACACGATCACGGCTTTGCACGACATGGTCCTCAGTTTGGCTTTAGTCACTTCATTCTCCTCGCCGCGAAAGTCCACAGATTACACACAGACTCGACGGATTAAAAGCAGAAGGCAGAACAGCACAATGCAGAAACCGTATTCGTGTTTTTTCCTGTGACTTCCTAGATCGTATTCGGTTCACGACAAATGTATCCACGAAAATACACAAAAGAAAACGAAAGACACGAACACGCCTTCTGCCTTCTGCCTTCTGCCTTCTGCTTTCTGCTTTCTGCTTTCTGCTTTCTGCTTTCTGCTTTCTGCTTTCTGCTTTCTGCTTTAATCCGTGTAATCTGTGTAATCTGTGGATTCGGAACCCCTACGTAACCCAACCCTCGTTCGCGGCCTCGGTCCTGTCGCAACTACTGCGATTGTCGTCGGAAATGTCATAGGAACGGGGGTCTTTTTAAAGTCACGAGTAATGACATGCAATGTTGGGACGCCAAGTCGCGTAATCGCAGTTTGGGTTGTAGCTGGACTGCTGTCCCTCGCCGGTGCTTTGACTTACGCCGAACTGGCCACCATCTGGCCACGAGCTGGCGGTGAATACATCTTCATTCGTAACGCGTACAGTTCTCGATTAGCCTTTTTGTATGGCTGGATGCGGTTCGTTGCCTCAGGTGCCGGCTCACTTGCTGCGCTGTCCGTCGGGCTCGCAATCTTTCTGAACGTGTTGCTGACAGGAGCCCTCGACGCCACCTATTTCAGTCTGGATCTTCCGAGCTTTCGAGTCTCATTTGGCAGACTTCAGATCGTGGCCCTGAGCGCTATCGCAATCGTGACGATTGTGAACTGCGCTTCGGTTTCCGTCGGCGGTAGGTTCGCAACCGCGCTGACAGCAGTTAAGGTTGGGACCATCGTAATGCTCGGTCTTGGGGCCCTGGTCTTCGCTCCAGGTAACTGGACTAACTTTCTGTTGGCAGATAACGGAGGCTTATGCGAAGGAGTTGCGGGCGCAGCGCGCGGCGGCAGTGCCGGTTTTGCCGCAGCGATGTTGGGAGCTTTGTGGGCCTACAACGGTTGGAACGAGATGACGTTCGTCTCGGGTGAAGTGAAGAAGCCTCATCGCAACATTCCGATTGCGCTCATCTCCGGGATGACCATCTGCATGGCGCTCTATGTTTTTGTAAACGCAACTTACTTCTATGTTCTAACGCCGACCGACGTTGCAAGTGTTCCGGCCACTTCATCAGTTGCGGCGGTCGTTGGTGAACGGTTCCTCGGGTCAATTGCCGTGAGTTTAATCGCCGCGGCGATGCTGACTTCAACCTTTGGCGCACTCCACATTTCGACTATGGCAAATTCGCGAGTGCCGTTCGCGATGGCGACTGATGGTCTATTCCCGAAGATTCTATCGTCCGTTTCTAAACGTACTCACGTTCCTGTCCGCGCGCTACTCGTGCAGGGTGTATGGGCCGGAGTGCTCGCACTGTCCGGTTCATATGACACGCTGACAGATTACGTGATCTTCGTGAACTGGATTTTCTTTGGGTTGGTTGTTGTGTCGATCTTCTTTATTCGTCGTCGTCTGCCACGAGTCGAAGGGGTTTACCGGGCGTCGGGCTATCCTGTGGTCCCCTTACTGTTTCTCCTAATGACGTCGTGGTTGCTCATCAGTACTTTGATTACATCGCCCACTCGATCAGTGATCGGTCTTGCTCTGGTTGCGCTCGGGCTTCCTGTTTACTATCTTCAGTCACGCGCACAGTCAGATTAACAACTCCCATCACTGTACCTTTCCTCGACCGGCAACTTCCCAAACCGTTTCTACTCGGTCACCGCTGACACCGTAGATCTGATTGTGCATGTTAACGGTGTTGCAGACATGATTTGGTATAATTGTAAGCCGTTCCCCGACGCGGTACGTATGCATTGAACTGTTAATGTTCAAATGACCGTGCTCTTCAGATAGATGTTCCAGTTGCGCCTCGGAATCTTCTTTGACCATACCGAAGCCTCGTCCATCACCCGCCAGATACCGATCGGACGAAAGTGTCTTAGATCCTGCATCAATGATTGCACGACCCGAAACGCTCGTGCTGACTACAGTCGTGATCACTGAGAGCGCACAATCCTCGACACGTGCAATGCCAATGCCCACCATGTTGCGATCATTAAAGATGTACATACCCGGTCGGATCTCGTTGACTCCACAAAACAAGTGGCCTTCTAGTGCCGTGGGCGTCGAACCTCCGCTCACAGTTTGTAGAGGCAGGGCCGCCTGTTCGAATCTCCTTAGGGTGCGACTGAGCAATTCATTCACACCAATTCTCAGTTCGGCACGCTCCTTTTCCCCAACTTGAAAATGACCGGGAAAAAACATCAAACCCTTAAAATCCAGACCCGGCAGTTCAGCAACCTTCTGAGCGAGAATCAACAGTTCGTCTTCATTAGCGAGGCCGCAACGTCGGAAACCGACATCAACCTCCACCAGGACACCAACACGAACATTCTTCTTATTCACCTCTTTTGAGATTGCCCGAGCTACTTCTGAAGAATCGAGCGCCACGATGATGTTGGCCCGGGCCGCGAGGTCTGCGAGTTTCTCGGCTTTTCTTCTGCCGAAGACCGGATACGCGACGAGAATGTCCGTGATACCTGCCTCGAGCATGACCTCCGCTTCACCAATTTTCGCAACGGTAATTCCGCGCGCTCCATGTGCTATCTGCCGTTTAGCTAATTCAGGAATTTTGTGTGATTTCGTGTGTGGCCTTAGTCTGAGGTTTTTACTGCGGCAGTAATCAGCCATGCGCGAGAGGTTTCGTTCCATTACGTCCAAATCAATGACGACGGCCGGTGTCTCTAAATCAGATAGGAGCAATGGGACCTTCCAATCAGAACCACAGTCATGTAGCGTTAAATGAAAAGCGCATCGAATGCGAGATTAGCGGCTGTCAGGTAATCGCAGCGGATACGCCAGTGTGGCAAATTCGCTGCGCCCAAGTGCGGAAGGAAGCATTCGCAGTCACGGTGAATCGTTTGCGGTGGCTTAACATTCAGGCCTTTCATCAAGGGTCTTGACATAGTGCAGCGTCTCCGCTCGAAAGCCCATATGCTCGTATATTTCGCGCGCTTTATCGTTTCCTGCAAAGACGTTCAAAGTTAGATGAGAAAAGCCTTTCGCTCGTGCCCACTCTTCGGCGGCCCGCATCAGAGCGCTTCCTACTCCTCTGCCTTCGTAGCTTTCGCTAACGGCAATAGTGTTTATATGGCCGCACTGACGCCCGCTAAAATAATCCTGCTTCGTCTCCAAATAGACGTAGCCGAGCCGCTGCTCAGCGGTTCGTCCCGCTATCAGGAGCGCGCTCCCATGCACACGGCGATCGAAAAAATCTTGAAGAGCCTTTTGCTCGCGAGTCACTATTTCAATTGGTGTGCGCCATGGCGGCGGCCCGAAGGAAGCTAGTCTTCGCACCGCGTTAATCACGAAGTCACGATCACTGACAGTTGCATCCCGAACGATGATTTCCGCGCCCCGGCCTTGAATTGCTGACACCTCTTTTGACATGCGATCGTTCAGTCCGCGCAAACCACTATTTGGTAAGACTCTCAGAATCAAAAACTACCACAGCCTGGTTACCCAAATCCATGAACTCACCGTGGTTTCGGTTTCCGTCGAAGCCACCAACCAATCGGTCGCACTGGGTGGCTGATTCGGCGTTAGGCTGCAGAAAACAGCCCCGACATCTTTGCCAACCTCTGCGGCGTCGCGCTACGCATCAACGCACTCGATGAGAACCGGTTTAACGTCGACGACCGGCGTACCATCGATGGCTTCGATCGGCCCGATCCGCAAGCGGGTTCCGGAGATCTCGCGCACGGTCACCCGATGTAACCCCAACGGATTCGGTCGATGCGGAGACCGAGTGGCGAACACTCCGGTAAGCGGTATCTCGGTATCATTGCGCGGATGTACTTCCAGCACGCTGCGATCAGCACGATGAAGCCAGGTCACGAGGATGAGGCGAAGTACGCGAAACGAGTAGTTGGATTGGTGCATAAAAAGACCCCTTTCAAATTGCCTGCGTCCGGCTTTTTCCTTCGCCGTCATGTTTGAGCAGGAGCCGAAATACAAGTCCGTGCGTAATAAGGAGCAGAGGCACCAGTACGGTTGGAATGAAATACGCCGCACCCAACTGACCCGCTTCGAGCCCACCGCGATTGCCTTCATAGAACGCGTAGAGCAGATCAATGCTGCCGAGAATGTTGAACGCCCAAACCAGGATGATTCCCAACCTGCTCGGCAGCGCCATGATGCCAAGTAAAGCCAAAATGGCTGTAGCGAGATCACCGTAGGCAGCCGGACGCGCAAACGCAATCGGTAAGTTCGGCGAGACCACACCCTGGATCAAAAACGCTAATCCCACGAACCGGAAGGCATGCAACAGGAGTAATGGGCGCAGCGCGTTGGCACGCGACAGATTGCGCAATGCAGGCCAGATGTATCGCGCTGCGACGATCCCCCAGGCAACGAAGCCGAGGGCGACACTGATTCCGAATAACGCTTGCGGTGGCATCACGCATTCCTTTCGTCAACAATCGTGACTTACTGGTTCTGGTATCAGAGCAGCTGAGCCGTAGTCAGGCTTCCTGCACGGCGTCGTGCCTCACTCAACGAACCGAGCATGCGGTAGGCCACCGCCCGTAAGTGGGTGCGGTTCTCTTCGAATCGCTCTGTCAGGCCTTCGTGTTCTTTCATCGGTTACATCCTGCGGCTCGGCCGTTTAAAGAGCCGGTGCCGAGTTTGCCGATGCTTTCGAGCCGCCAGACTCGCTTCTCTCGCCCGGTTCTAAAGAGCAGTACCCATAGCTTCGCCTGATTTTCTCGAACAGTTGGATACGACGTGTCACATCGATTCATTTACTGCGATCTGTATTACCAGGTGCGTCAACCGATTCAAACGACCCCGTTCCTGGTGATGACCCCGCGATAAAATGCTGCGCTCAGTTTTGGGGTTCTCTTTTGGGTGGCGTAGTCGACGTAATGCAGTCCGAACCGGTTAGTGTAGCCGTCGGCCCACTCAAAGTTGTCCATCAGGCTCCAGAGAAAGTAACCCTTCACGGGAACACCGTCAGACGTTGCTCGTTGGAGCTGAGTGAGATAATTGCGAAGAAACATCACGCGGTCCGTGTCGTACACCGTGCCGTCTGGAGCTGGAACATCCGACGACGAGCACCCATTCTCCGTGATGTAGATCTCCTTCACATTCCAAATGTTCGCGACGTGGCGCGGTCCCCAATAGAGTGCCTCAGGTCCGATATTCAGCCACCATGAGGCCATGTGCGGGTATGACGGCGGGTTCGGCACGACGGCGAATCCCAAGGGTGAACTGTCCGCGCGGACGTGGGTGGGCGTGTAGATATTGATACCAACGAAGTCAAGCGGACTGGAAATAATCTTCAAGTCTTCCGGTGTGAATTTTGGCGCGTTGGCCCCTGCCGCGGCGAGGTAGGCTTCCGTATACTTCCCTTCCTGGATCACCGTCATGTACTGCGCGTTCAGCTCCCGCGTCGCCTTCGTAGCCGCATCGATGTGCGGCGTCGTCTCGATGACGGGTACGCAGATGTTCATATTCTCGGCGAGTCCAACCTTCGTACCCGGCTTTGCCTTGGCACGGATTGCCTGCACGGCGAGGCCATGGCCCAATACCGCGTGATGCCTGGTCTGGTTAAAGCGACCCGGCGGCAGTTTCAGGCCAGGAGCGTGTATTCCGAGCCTGTACCCAAGTTCGACGAAAGCCCCGAACTCATTTATCGTGAAAAAGTGCTTCACTCGATCCGAGAGATTATCGGCAACGTAACCTGCATAGTCGCCGAACGCTTTCGACGTGTCGCGCGACTCCCATCCGCCCCCATTGTCCTGGAGCGCCTGGGGCAGATCCCAATGATAAAGCGTGGCGAATGGCTGGATACCGTTGGCGAGCAGTTCATCCACCAGGCGGTTATAAAAGTCGAGGCCTTTTGGATTGGGCGCGCCGCTACCTTGTGGGAATACGCGAGGCCACGCGATAGAGAAGCGGTAAGACTTGACGCCCAGAGACTTCATTAGCTGAACATCCTCTTTGTAGCGGTGGTAGTGGTCATCTGCGACATCGCCGGTGGCGTTGTTCACGACTTTGCCAGGAGTGTGCGAGAAGGTGTCCCAGATTGACGGTCCCCTTCCGTCCTCATTGACTGCACCCTCGACTTGATACGAAGCGGTTGCTGAGCCCCAGAGAAAACCCTTTGGGAATTCTCGGCCTAGCGGTACTGGCTTCAGTTGCTCAGCGGGGCGCGGTTGGGCAATAGCTGAGCTGAGAACGGTCGTCGACATAGTGGAAGCGAATGCCGCAGCGCCTGTGAGCTTCGCAAAGGTTCGTCTGGATATTTTTTTGCTCATTTAAAGCAATTCTCCTGTCACTTCGTTTCTAACAGATTAGTGTGGATTTCCGGATCCAAATCGCAATGCAATCGAAGGTGCGCAACAGCCCACAGCAATTGCACATGTTGGGAAAAAAGATCATCCTACTCGATGCGCCGCCAAAGTGACAATTTCTTGTTTTCTTGGATACTGGTTCAGTTTGCCCTGGGAGCGCGGGCGTCTCGCCCGCATCCCACGGAAGCCTGGGAGCGCGGGCGTCTCGCCCGCGTCCCACGGAAGATCGATCAGATTGCGGGCGAGACGCCCGCGCTCCCAGGGCAAACTGAACTCTATTTATTTCGTGTGATTTCGTGGATGATGTCTTAGGTTTTTTGCGAACAATAGAAGGAGTGCCAATCGATGGCTGTCAACAGACTCGGAGTGGGATTCATCGGTAGTGGATTCGTCACTCGATTTCATATTCAGGCATGGCTTGGCGTTCGCGATGCTGATGTGCTCGGTGTGTACAGCCCAAATCCCGAGCATGCAGCAGCGGCGGCCGGCCTTGCGCGTGAGCTCCGTGTGGGGAATGCGCGGGCCTTCAACTCGATTGAAGAGATGATCGCCGCGCCGGAAATAGATTGTTTGTGGCTTTGTGGACCAAATCATCTGCGCCTACAGAATATGCAGAGCATCTGTGACGCCCTCCAGTCGGGAAAAGGGAAACTGATTGGTGTTGCCTGCGAGAAGCCACTGGCCCGCAACGTGGCCGAGGCGCGTCGCATGGTTGAGATGGTGGAGCGATCCGGGTTGCTGCACGGTTATCTCGAAGACCAAATGTTTGCGCCGAGTGTCACGCGTGGAAAGCAGATCCTCTGGGGTCGGGCCGCCGCGCTCACCGGCCGTCCTTACCTTGCGCGTGCGGCCGAAGAGCACAGCGGGCCGCATTCGCCCTGGTTTTGGCGGGGCGAGTTGCAAGGCGGAGGAGTGCTCAATGACATGATGTGCCACAGCATCGAGGTCGCGCGATTCATGTTGACGAAGCCCGGCGCGCCGCATTCGAGCATCCGTCCCGTGAAGGTGTCGGCACAGATAGCCAGTCTGAAATGGTCCCGCCCCGAGTATGCAAAAGACCTTCAAGAGAAAATGGGCAACGAGGTCGACTACCGAAACAAGCCTGCGGAGGACTTTGCCCGAGCCACGATCAACTACCTGGACGAAGACAACAACCCGCTGATAGTCGAAGTGACAAC